>Ga0126312_10000658_pt1 | contig 21322 bp, 22 predicted proteins | sample Plot104A_FD_92537 | JGI IMG/M metagenome (GOLD analysis project Ga0126312, IMG submission 92537) | Serpentine soil microbial communities from UC McLaughlin Reserve, CA, USA - Plot104A | ecosystem: Environmental > Terrestrial > Soil > Grasslands | place: USA: UC McLaughlin Reserve, Lake County...
CGACGGCGGCCGGCTACGCCGCACGCCTGCGCGCCCACCGCTACGAGGCGTGGGCCCCCGACCCGCCCGACCGCGCCGCCCGCCGGGCCCTTCGGGCCGCCCTCGCCTCCGCCGGCGGGAGGTATGGCAGGCTGCGCGCGCTTGCGGCCATCCCACCGGGCGGGCCGTTTAGACGCTTCTAAGGTTGGGCCTATAGAAACTCCCCAAGCGTTCGATGAGCCCAGTCACCACATCCCCGAAGAGCAGCACCGCCTCGAACTTCCTTTCGGCGGTCGTCGGCGGTCTTCTCGTCCTGGTCGTAGGCGCGATCCTGCTCGCGACCGGCGTGATCGACACCGGTGACACCAAGGTCGTGCGCCAGGACACGGTCGTCGCGTCATCGGGCAAGTCCACCCAGACGGGCGGCGGGCGCACCGTTGCCGACCTCTACAAGGCAGAGGGCCGCGGCGTCGTGCAGGTCCGGGCCAGGGGCGTCTCGGGTGACTCGCCGTTCGGCCTTCCGCAGCAGGGCGAGACCGCCACGGGCTCCGGCTTCCTCGTCGATGACAACGGCACGATCATCACCAATGCCCACGTGGTCGAGGGCTCGAACGACGTGAGCATCAGCCTCAACGACAGCGGCGACTCGATCAAGGCCGACGTCAAGGGACGCGATCCGTCCACCGACCTGGCCGTGCTGAAGGTCGATCCGAGCAAGATCAAGGACCTCAAGGTGCTTCCACTCGGGAGCGCGAAAAACGCCGAGGTCGGCGAACCGGTCGTCGCCATCGGCAACCCCTTCGGCTTCCAGCGCACGGTGACCACCGGCATCGTCTCCGCCAAGCAGCGCGAGATCCAGGCCCCCAACGGCTTCCCGATCCGCAACGTGATCCAGACGGACGCCTCGATCAACCCCGGCAACTCGGGCGGCCCGCTGCTCGACGGCAGTGGCCGCGTCATCGGGATCACCTCGCAGATAGCCACCGGCGGCGGAGGCGGCTCAGTCGGTATCGGCTTCGCCATCCCCATCGACACCGCCAAGTCGCTGCTTCCCAAGCTCAAGCAGGGCGGCAAGATCGAGCGCGCCTATCTCGGGGTCGAGATGGCCGACGTGACGCCCCAGCTCGCCCGCGACCTGAACCTCCCCGCCAAGCGCGGCGCGCTGATCCAGTCGGTGGTGCCGGGCGGGCCCGCCGCGGATGCCGGCCTGAAGGGCGGCCGCACCGAGACGACGCAGGGGATCACGGCGGGCGGCGACCTGATCGTCAAAGTCGACGGCAAGGACGTCGCCAACTCGAGCGACGCCGCGGCGGCGATCGCCGACAAGAAGCCCGGCGACACGGTGACGGTCGAGTACTACCGCGGCAACGGCAAGAAGAGCGCCGAGGTCAAGCTGGGCAAGCGTCCCAACCAGCTCCAGCAGCAGTCGACGCCGGATCCGAACACCCCGCAGCCGCTGCCCTAGAGGGCCGCCGAAGAGCGGCCCGGTTACCGAGGCCGGATGCCGAAGCACCGGGTCATGACGCGGGGCGGGAAGCCCCCGCGGAGCTAACCTCGTGGGCCATGACCCGCATCAAGACCTGCGGCATCACCTCGCTTGACGACGCCCGCCTGTGCGCCGACCTCGGCGCCTGGGCCCTCGGCCTGATCTTCTGGCCGGACAGCCCGAGGGCGTGCGCGATCGAGGACGCCGAGGCGATCGGCGCCACCATGCATCGCCGTGCCGAGATCGCCGGCGTCTTCGTCAATGCGACGCTCGACGAGGTCGCCGCCACAGCGGACAGGGTCGGGCTCACCCTCCTGCAGCTGCACGGCGACGAGGGCCCGGCGTACTGCGCCGAGGCGGCTCGCCGGACCGGCTGCAAGGTGATGAAGGCGACGCGCGTCAAGGACCCGGCGCAGGTGCGGGCGCTGCGCGCGTTCCATACCGATCTCCACCTACTCGATGCGTACGTGCCGCGCAGCCCGGGGGGCACGGGCGAGACCTTCAGCTGGGAGCTGGCGAAGCTCCACGAGGGTCCGGCCGAGGTGGTCCTCTCCGGCGGGCTCACCCCCGACAACGTCGCCGAGGCGATCGAGCTGGCACGCCCCTTTGCGGTAGACACGGCCAGCGGCACGGAGGCTTCGCCGGGCAAGAAGGATCCTCGCCTGGTCGAGGCCTTCTTCCGCGCCGTGGAACGGGTGCAAGCGCCGGCATGACCGCAAGCGAGGCCGAAGGCCGAGCGGAGGCGAGCGCCCGGATCGAACGGCGCTTCGGCCCCTACGGCGGCCGCTACGTGCCCGAGACGCTGATCCCGGCGCTCGACGAGCTCGAGCGGGCGTGGCTCGACACCCGTGGCGACCCGGCGTTCCAGGAGGAGCTCGCGCTGCTCCTGCGCCACTACGCCGGCCGCCCGACCCCCCTCTACCTCGCGCGCCGGCTCTCAGAGGCCGCCGGCTCCGAGGTCTGGCTCAAGCGCGAGGACCTGCTGCACACGGGCGCGCACAAGATCAACAACGCGCTCGGCCAGTCGCTCCTGGCCAAGCAAATGGGCAAGCCGCGCGTGATCGCCGAGACGGGCGCCGGGCAGCACGGGGTGGCGACCGCCACCGCCTGCGCCCTGCTGGAGCTCGACTGCGTCGTCTACATGGGGACCGAGGACATGCGCCGGCAGAAGCCGAACGTGGAGCGCATGCGGCTCCTGGGCGCCGACGTTGCGCCGGTCGAGGTCGGCGCCCGCACGCTCAAGGAGGCGGTGAGCGCGGCGATCCGCGACTGGGTGGCCAACGTCGACACGACTCACTACGTGATCGGGTCAGCGGTCGGGCCCGCGCCGTATCCGGCGCTGGTCCGCGATCTCCAGCGGGTGATCGGCGACGAGGCCCGAGCCCAGATCCTCGAGGAGGCAGGCCGGCTCCCCGACCGCGTGCTGGCCTGTGTCGGCGGCGGCTCGAACTCGATCGGGACGTTCACGACCTTCGTCGACGACGCCGAGGTCGAGCTGATCGGCGTCGAAGCCGCCGGCGAGGGACTCGACACCCGCCGCCACTCGGCACCGCTCACCACCGGTGCGCGCGGCGTCCTGCACGGGGCGCTCTCGGCGGTCCTGATGGACGAGGAGGGGCAGATCCTCGAGGCGCACTCGGTCTCCGCCGGTCTCGACTATCCGGGCTCCGGCCCCGAGCACGCCGAGCTCCGGGACAGCGGCCGCGTCCGCTACGTCGGCGTCACCGACGACGAGGCGGTGGCGGCGTTCCGGCGCACCTGCGAGCTCGAGGGGATCGTCCCCGCGCTCGAGCCCGCACACGCGATCGCCTGGCTGCTGGCCCACCCGCGCCCCGGCTCGCTCGACCTCGTCACACTCTCCGGCCGCGGCGACAAGGACCTCGCCGAAGTCCTCGCGGAAGGGTGACCGGTGGGCGGGCCGGCGAAGCCGGCCGGGATCGCATCGCGGCGGCGTTCGCGGGCCACGACAAGCGCGCCGCCCTGATGCCCTACCTGATGGGCGGCTACCCCGGTCTCGACGAGTCCCGCGCCGCCGCCGGGGCCGCGGCCGACGGCGGCGCCGACCTGATCGAGCTCGGGGTCCCCTTCTCCGATCCGCTCGCCGACGGGCCCGTGATCCACGAGGCGGGCACCCGCGCGCTTGCGGCCGGGGCCACGCCGCACGCCGTGCTCGATGTCTGCGAGCGGGTCGCCGAGCGCCTGCCCGTGGTCCTGATGGTCTACGCCAACGTGGTCATGGTGGGCGGGTACCAGCAGTTCGCGCGGCGTGCCGCGAGCGCCGGTGCCGCCGGCCTCATCGTCCCCGACCTACCTCACGACGAGGCCGCCGAGCTGCGCGCCGCCTGCGACGCTGAGGGCATCGCCCTTGTCCCGCTGGCGGCGCCGACCACCACCGTCGAGCGGATGGAGCAGATCGGTGCCGACGCCCGCGGATTCGTCTATGCCGTCTCGCTCACCGGCACGACGGGCGAGCGCGACGAGCTGCGGCCCGAGCTGCCCGCGCTCGTCGAGCGCGTGCGCGCCGCGGCCGAGCTTCCGGTGGCGGTCGGCTTCGGCATCTCGACGCCCGATCAGGCGCGCGCGGTGAGCGAGATCGCCGACGGGGTGATCGTCGGGAGCCGCGTGGTTCGCGCGGCCGGGGAGGGGGGCGCATCCGCCGTCCGGGAGCTGGTCTCGGACTTGTCGCGAGCGCTCGCGACCGACTGCTAGGGTCCGCCGCGATGGCCGACACGAAGGCTCGAACGCGCCGTCCGCCCAAGCGAAAGCTGATCGAAGCGCACGCGCGCAGCTACTTCGGGGCGCTCTCGGGACGCAACCCCGAGGCGATGGCTGCGCACTGGAGCCCCGATGGGGTAGCCGACATCGTCCCGCTCGTCGTGCTTCGCGGTCCCGAGCAGATAAAGGGCTTCTTTCGCGAGCTGTTCGCCGCCTTCCCCGGCCTCGAGACGACGGTCACCCGTGTGGTCGCGGACGACAAGCACGCGGTGGTCGAGTGGCGGATGAGTGGGACCTTCAGCGGTGGCTCGTTCCAGGGCATCGAGCCGACCGGGCGGCCGGTCGACCTGCGCGGGCTGGACATCCTCGAGATCAGGGATGACCAGATCCTCGGCAACACCGCCTACTACGACGGCGCCGCCTTCGCCCGGCAGGTGGGTCTGCTGCCGCCCCGCGAGTCCGGCGCGGACCGCGCCATCATGGGCGCCTTCAACGCAATGACGAAGGTGCGCCGTGCGGTCAACGACCGGATGGGGTCGTAGGCGTGAGCGTGCTGGTTGCGTTCACGGTGGGGCTGGTCTTCTGGGTTGCCGCCTGGGCCTTCGGGATGAAGGCATTCGACGCCTTCCTCGTGACGGTCGCCCTCACGATCGGCGCGGCCACCGTCCGCCTGGTCATGCCGTTCCTGAACCAGCTGATGGGCCGTGAGGGCGCGGCCGAGGTGGAGCTGGGCGCGGCCGAGCGCGGCTAGCGAGGAGCGCAGCCGGGGCGTCCGCCCGGCGAGCAGCGCAGCACGGACTACCCGAAGAACGTCTCGGCCACCTCGTACTCGTCTGCCGGCACGGTTCGCAGCTCGGCCACCGCCTGTTGCAGCGGGACGAGCTCGATCCGCTGTCCCTTGAGGGCGGGCATGACGCCCCAGCGGCGGTCGTCCGCGGCGTCGATCGCCGCCACGCCCAGCCGCGTCGCCAGGACGCGGTCGAACGCGGTCGGTGTGCCGCCCCGCTGGACGTGTCCGAGGACGGTGGCTCGCGTCTCGTAGCCGGTGCGCTCCTCGATCTCGTGCTCCAGGCGCGCGCCGATGCCGCCCAGCCGGACATGACCGAACTCGTCCTTGTCGCCGGCGACCAGCTCCATCGTCCCTTCCTTGGGCGTCGCACCCTCGGCCACCACGACTATCGAGAAGTTGCGTCCCCGCGAGTGGCGGCGCCTGATCAGGCGACACACGTCGTCGATGTCGAAGGGGCGCTCGGGAATCAGGATCACGTCGGCGCCGCCGGCGAGGCCGGAGTGAAGGGCGATCCAGCCCGCGTGCCTGCCCATGACCTCCACGACCATCACCCGGTTGTGGCTCTCCGCGGTCGTGTGGAGGCGGTCGATGGCCTCCGTGGCGATCTGGACGGCCGTGTCGAAGCCGAAGGTCATGTCGGTACCGCCGAGGTCGTTGTCGATCGTCTTCGGCACGCCGAGCACCGGCAGGCCGTGCTCCTCGTGTAGCCGCGCGGCGGCCCCCAAGGTGTCCTCGCCGCCGATCGCGATCAGGCCGTCGAGGTGCAGCGAATCGATGTTCTCGCGGATCCGCTCGGGCCCGTCGTCCCTGCCGAAGGGGTTGGTGCGCGAAGTGCCGAGGATCGTGCCACCGCGCGGCAGGATCCCGCGCGTCGACTCGATCGTGAGCTCCTCGTGTACGTTCTCGAGCGGCCCGCGCCAGCCGTCGCGAAAGCCGAGGATGGCGTGGCCGTAGAGGTCGATCCCCTTGCGGACGACGGCGCGTATCACGGCGTTGAGGCCCGGGCAGTCACCTCCGCCGTTGAGGACCCCGACGCGCACGGGTCGAAGATACTGCGCCGGGATGGCGCAGCCGATTCTTACAGCGCGGGGCTGGAAGCGCGGCGGACGTGACCAGCCGAGGGTGCGCCCCCTGCTCCTTGCCCTCGCCGCCGCCGTCACCCTGGGCGGCTGCGGCGCGCGCTCCGATGAATCGAAGATCCACGGGGACACGCTCACCATCTACTCGAGCCTGCCGTTGCACGGAGTCTCCGCCTCGGCGGCGCAAGCCGTGGCGGCCGGTGAGAGCTTCGCGCTCGGCGAGGCGGGCTCCCGGGCAGGACGCCGCCGCGTGCGGCTCGTCCGCCTCGACTCGACGCGCGCCGGAGGGAGGATCTGGGAGCCGTCGCTCGTGAGTGCGAACGCCGAGCGAGCCGCCGACGACCCGACGACGATCGCCTACCTCGGAGACCTCGACTACGGGGCGTCGGCCGTCTCCCTGCCGATCACCAACGACAAGGGCATAGTCCAGGTGTCGCCCGCCGACGGGCTGGCGAGCCTCACCGCCGTGCCGCCGGGCAAGCCGCAGGCAGGGCCTGCCCGTTACTACCCGACCGACCTGCGCAGCTTCCTGAGGCTGACGACCAGCGACCTGAGGTCGGGCGAGCTGCTGCTCTCGCGCGCCCGGCGATCCGGAGCCGAGCGGCTCGCGGTGGTCTACGACGGCCACATCTACGGCCGCGAGCTGGCCGCGGAGATCGTCGCCCGTGCCCGCCGCGACGGGCCCGACCCGGTGGTGGCGAAGGAGCTGCAGGGCGACCCCTCCGGGATGCCCGACCTGGTCCATGACCTTGCCGGCGACCGGCCCGACGCGATCATCTACGCGGGGGTGGCCGGTCCGCTCACGGCTCCGCTGCTCGCCGCGGTCGCCGACCGGCTCCCGGGAGCTCCGGTGTTCGCTTCCGCCGGGGTGCTCGCCCGGCAGCGGCCGTTGCCGTCCGCGCCGGCGCGAGTGGAGGGCGTCACCACCCTGCCGCCTCCCGAGCGGCTGTCGCCCGCCGGGCGCCAGGTGATGGCGCGCATCGCCCGCCACGCGGGGACCGATGGCCTGAGCACCGAGGCGCTGGGCGGCTACGAGGCGATGCGGCTCGTGCTGGCGGCGATCGATCGCGCCGGTGCGAGCCGCCGCGGCGTCCTCCGCGCGGCGATGCGGCGCGGCGCGCGTACTGCCCTGGTGCCGGCCAACGGCTTCTACCTCTACCGGCTGAGCGGCGGCCGCTTCGTCTTCGAGCGGGAACTGCGATGAGGGCGCGCCACCCCGGGCGCGGCTACGCCCTGGCTGCCACCGGGGCGGCGATGTGGGCGCTCAACGGGACGATGGCCCGCGAGTTGCTCGACGACGGCGTCGACGCGGCCAGGCTTGCTCAGCTCCGCTCGGCCGGTTCCTGGCTGATCCTCGCTCTCGCCCTGGTGGTCGCCCGCCGCGACCTGATCAGCGTCGAGCGCAGCGAGCTGCCGTCCCTGGCGCTGCTCGGCATCGTCGGGCTCGCCGGCGTCCACGCAACCTATTTCCTCGCGATCGACCGGCTGCAGATCGGCGTGGCCGTGACAATCCAGTACCTCGCCCCGCTGCTGCTCCTGCTCTGGCTTCGCCTCGTGCACAGCCGTCGCCTGGCGCCCAGCCTGTGGGGCGCCGTCGCGCTGTCCGTGGTGGGCTGCTTCCTCGTCGTTCGCGCCTACGACGCGAGCTCGCTCGACGCCGTCGGCGTGGCGGCCGCCTTCGGTGCCGCCCTCACGTTCGCGACGTACATGATCGGCTCCGAGCGGGCGGGCCACCGACACGAGGCGGTCACCACGCTGTTCTGGACGTTCGGCTTCGCAAGCATCTTCTGGGCGCTAGTCACGCCGTGGTGGAGCTTCCCCTTCGGTGACATCGACTCCGCCCGGAACGCCCTCCTCGCTGCGGGCGTGATCTTGATCGGGACACTCCTGCCCTTCATCTGTATGGTGGCCGCGCTAAGGCACATCCCGGCACCGCGGGCGGCCATCGTCGCCACGCTCGAGCCCGTGCTGGCGGCGGTGTTCGCCTGGGTGCTGCTGGGCGAGGAGCTGGCGGCGGTCCAGCTAGTCGGCGGAGCCGCGGTCCTCGGTGCGGTGGTCTGGGTCCAGTCGCGCCGGCCCGACCTCGAGGCCGAGCTCGCGCCGCCCTCTCTGCGTTCCGCGCGTTAAGGGATTTGAGGCGAATGTTGTGTGGCGCCTCCCTGTGCGCGATAGGGCTAGGATCCCGGGCGCAGTTGGAGCCACTGTCTAGGAGGGAAATCTTGCGAGTACGTGGGCTGGCAGCTATCGGCTGCCTCCTCGGCGTCGCCGCCGTGGCCGCGACCGGTTGCGGTGGAGGCGACGACGGTGGAGGCGGCACCGTTAGTGGAGACACTCTGACGATCTATTCGAGCCTGCCGCGGCAGGGCGCGAGCCGGGTTCAGGCGATCCCGATCGAGCAGGGCGCAGCGCTTGCGCTCAAGCAGCGCGGCGGAAAGGTCGGCAAGTGGAAGGTCAAGTACGTCAAGCTCGACGACTCGACCGCCGCTGCCGGTCAGTGGGACGCCGCCCCGACGTCCTCGAACGCACGTAAGGCGTCGCAGGACAAGACGACGATCGCCTACATCGGGGAGTACAACTCGGGCGCCAGCGCGATCTCGATCCCGATCCTCAACGAAGGCGGGATCCCGCAGGTGAGCCCGGCCAACACGGCCGTCGGCCTCACCAAGAAGGAGCCGGGCGCGACGCCGGGCGAGCCGGACAAGTACTACAAGACCGGCAAGCGCAGCTATTCGCGTGTCGTCCCGCGCGACTCGATCCAGGGCGCGGCGATGGTCACGCAGATGAAGGCCGACGGGTGCAAGACCCTTTACATCGTCAACGACAAGGAGGTCTACGGCGCCGGCCTGGCGACCAACATCTCGAACTCTGCCAAGGAGCAGGGTCTCAAGGTCCTGGGCAACGACGGCTTCGACAAGAAGGCCGCGAACTACCGCTCGTTGGCGTCGAAGATCAAGGGCAAGAACCCGGACTGCGTCGCCGACAGCCAGGTCGTCGAGACAAACGGCGTCCAAATGGGCAAGGACCTGGCCGCGGGCGTCCCGGGCGCCAAGCTGTACGGCCCGGACGGACTGGCGATCTCCTCGTTCGCCGATCCCAAGAAGGGCGGCATCCCGGCAAGTGACGCGTCGCGCTGGACACTGTTCGTCGCCACGCTGGCACCGGACAAGTACCCGCCGGAGGGCAAGAAGTTCTTCGCGGACTTCAAGAAGACGTACCACACCAGTCAGGACCCGGACCCGTACGCCATCTACGGCTACGAGTCGATGTCGCTGATCCTTGACGCCATCGAGAAGGCCGGCGACAAGGGCAACAACAGGGATGAGGTGCTCAAGCAGATCTTCGCCACGAAGAACCGCAAGAGCGTGCTCGGTACCTACTCGATCGACAGCACCGGCGACACGTCGATTACGGACTACGGCGTGTACTCGATCAAGAACGGCCAGCTCACCTTCACAAAGGTGATCAAGGCGCAGAAGTAGGAGGCCGAAACCATTGACCGCGAGTCCCCGGGGCGGGTGTAACAGCCCGCCCCGGGGCTCTGGTTAACTAGGCCCGTGGAAGCCGGATCGGCCCTCGCGACGCAAGGACGCAGCGTTGTCGGATTCGTGCGCGAGCTCCTCTCGAAGTACGGCCTGATCGCGCTCCTGCTCGTGATGCCGGTCGTGTTCGGCATCAACGATCTCGTCACCGAGGGGAACCTCACCAGGCTCGCCAACAACCTCGTCGCCGGGCTGTCGAACGGTTCGATCTGGGCGCTGATCGCGCTCGGCTACACGCTCGTCTACGGGATCATCGAGCTGATCAACTTCGCCCACGGCGACCTGTTCATGATCGGTTCGTTCACGAGCTTCGCGTTCTGGACCGCGATCGGCCTGGGGCTGACCACCGGGACGGCGGGGGTGATCTTCGGCCTACTCGCGACGCTCGTCGTGGCGATGCTCGCCTGTGCGTCGATCAACGTCCTGATCGAGCGGGTCGGCTACAGGCCGCTGCGCAACGCGCCCAAGCTCGCCCCCCTCATCACGGCGGTCGGGTTCTCGTTCATCCTCCAGAACGTCGGGCTCCTCTGGCTCGGCGGTTCGCCTCACGGCGTCCCCGACCTGATCCACTCGCAGAAGGCAGTGTTCGAGATCTTCGGCGTGACGGTCCACCGCGGCGACCTCTTGGCCGTCCTGGCCACCATCCCGCTCGTGCTCATGCTGACGACCTTCGTCGCCCAGACCCGCTTCGGCCGCGCGATGCGCGCCACCGCCCAGGACCCCGAGGCCGCGCGACTCATGGGGATCAACGTCGACACCACGATCTCCCTGACCTTCCTGCTCGGTGGCCTGATGGCCGGCGCCGCCGGCCTGATCTACGCGCTCTACCAGACCACAGTCTGGTACTTCCAGGGCTTCACCGCCGGCCTTATCGCCTTCACAGCCGCGGTGATGGGAGGCATCGGAAACCTGTGGGGTGCGGTGCTCGGTGGCCTCATCATCGGCTGCATCCAGCAGATCACGGACAACCGGATCGGCGCCGAGTGGACCCCGGCGATCGTGTTCGCGTACCTCGTCCTGATCATGGTGTTCCGGCCGCGCGGCCTGCTCGGCGAGGAGACCAGGGAGGCCGGGTGAGCCGCTCGGGGGTCCGCCAGGCGATTGCGCCGCTCGAGACGCGGGTGGTCCGGGAACACGGCAACCTCATTCTGGCGGCCGTGCTGCTGTTCGCCGCCGCGATACTGCCGTTCTTCTATCCCCAGTCGAGCGGCTTCATCGACGACTGCGTCACCGCGCTCGCATATGTGGTCATGGCCCTGGGGCTCAACGTCGTCGTCGGCTTCGCCGGCCTGCTCGACCTCGGGTACGTCGCCTTCTACGCGATCGGCGCCTACTCGATCGGCTGGTTCGGCTCGTCGTTCTTCGACAAGGTCAACGGCGCGAAGGGAATCCACATCGGCGTGTCGGGCGTGTCGGCCAACCTGCCCGGATTCCACCTCAACTTCCTGCTGATCCTGGTCGTCGCGGGGATCCTCTGCGCGGCGGCGGGGGCGCTGATCGGCATCCCGACCCTGCGGCTACGCGGGGACTACATCGCCATCGTCACGCTGGCGTTCGGCGAGATCATCCATGTGCTCGCCGTGAACGGCGACAGCCTCGAGATCGGCGGGTACCACCTCACCCAGGGCCGCCAGGGCATCACGCCGATCGACCGCGTCGACCTGCCCTTCACCGAGCCCTTTACGTCGCTCAACCTACGACCATGGTTCTGGACGGCCCTGGCCCTGGTGGCGGTCGTGCTGTTCGTGAACTTCAGGCTGCGCGACTCGCGCTTGGGGCGGGCGTGGATCGCGCTGCGCGAGGACGAGGTGGCGGCCGCGAGCATGGGCGTCCCCCTGGTCCGGACGAAGCTCCTTGCCTACGCGACCGGCGCCGCCTTCGGCGGCATGTCCGGAGCCTTCCTCGCCTCTTACCAGAACACGGTCAACGCGGACCAGTTCGAGTTCGCGTTCTCGATCTTCGTGCTCGCGATGGTCATCCTGGGCGGTCTGGGGAGCATCTGGGGAGTCGTGTTCGGCGCCATCGCGCTGTCGTTCATCAACACGAACCTCATTCCGGACGTGCTCACGCCGCGCGCGCAGGACATCTTCGGCCAGGGCTTCGACCTGTCCGAGCTGAGCTTCGGCATCTTCGGGTTCCTGCTCGTGATCATGATGGTGCTGAGACCGCAGGGCCTGCTGCCTGAACGAAGACGCGAGGTGGAGCTGACAGAGGGCGGCGTGGCCAGCGACGAGGCCCTGTTCGAGGTCCAGGCGTGAGCGACGGCAACGGGAGCATCCTCGAAGCCAACGAGGTGTCCAAGGCGTTCGGCGGCCTGCTCGCCGTCAGCGAGGTGTCGTTCGACATCCCGGAGCGCGCGATCGTCTCCATCATCGGCCCGAACGGGGCGGGCAAGACCACGTTCTTCAACCTGCTCACCGGCCTCTACGAGCCCACCTCGGGCAAGATCACCTTCAAGAACCGCGACATCACCGGCGCGCGCCCGGACCGGATCACGAAGGCCGGCATCGCGCGGACGTTCCAGAACATCCGCCTCTTCAAGACGATGTCGGCCATCGAGAACGTCATGGTCGGCGAGCACTCGCGGATGAAGGCGGGGCTGTTCGGATCGGTGCTGCGCCCGCCGTGGGTGCGGAAGGAGGAGAAGGCGGTCCGCGAGAAGGCGCGCGAGACGCTTCGGTACGTCGGCCTGCGCCAGGAGATCGACGAGCAGGCGGCGGCGAACCTGTCCTACGGCGACCAGCGGCGGGTCGAGGTAGCCCGGGCCCTCGCGTCCGACCCCGCCCTGTTGTTGCTGGACGAGCCCACCGCGGGGATGAACCCGCAGGAGTCGGCCAGCCTCACCTCGTTCATGGAGAAGCTGCGAAAAGAACGCGACCTGACGATCCTCCTGATCGAACACGACATGAAGGTCGTGATGGACGTCTCCGACCGGATCACCGTGCTCGACCACGGCGAGAAGATCGCCGAGGGCGAGCCCACCGAGATCCGCGAGAACCCGCGCGTGGTCGAGGCCTACCTCGGAAAGCAGGGTTGACGTGCCGTTGCTCGAGGTCGGCGACATACATACGTACTACGGGAACATCGAGGCGCTCAAGGGGATCTCGCTCGAGGTCGAGGAGGGCGAGATCGTCACGCTGATCGGCTCGAACGGCGCCGGCAAGTCGACGACTCTCCGCTCGATCTCAGGGTTGACGCCGCCGTCCGAGGGCTCGGTCAGGTTCGAGGGCGAGGAGCTGGCGGAGATGGCGCCGCAGGACATCGTCCAGCTCGGCATCTCGCAGTCGCCGGAGGGGCGGCACGTCTTCCCGCGGATGAGCGTGCGGGAGAACCTCGAGCTCGGCGCCTTCCTGCGCCGCGACCGCGCCAAGGTGGACGAGGACCTGGCCCGCGTCTACGACCTCTTCCCGCGGCTCGAGGAGCGTGACAAGCAGAAGGCCGGAACCATGTCCGGTGGCGAGCAGCAGATGCTGGCGATCGGCCGCGCGCTGATGGCCGATCCCAAGCTCCTGCTCCTCGACGAGCCGTCGATGGGCCTCGCTCCGATCCTCGTCGAGCGGATCTACGAGACCGTCGAGGAGATCAACAAGCAGGGCACGACCATCCTGCTCGTTGAGCAGAACGCCAACTACGCGCTCGAGGTGTCGAGCCACGGCTACGTGCTCGAGACCGGCACGATCGCGGTGGCGGATGACTCGGAGAACCTGCGCGAGAACCCCGAGGTCCAGAAGGCCTACCTGGGCGCATGACCACCGTAGTAGCGATGATCGGGACGAAGGCGCTGTACCTGCTCTATGGCTGGCTGCTCTCCGCCGTAGCCGCCTCGTGGCTGTCGGCGCGGAAGGGCTACGGCGAGAAGCCCGGCCTCGCCGCGGGGTTGCTGCTCACGGTCGCCGGGGTCGTACTCTGGTTGGTGTGGCCGGCCAGGACAGACTCCCGGTGGAAGGTCCAGGGGCCGCTCCCGTTCGGGAGCAAGGGCAAGACCGTGGCGGAAGCCCGCGCGGAGCGCAGCTCCTCGGGTGACTGAGAACCGCGAGGCCGTCCGGCTCAGCCGGATCGAGACCCTCGGGGCCTGGCTTCATCTTTGGACTCCGCCCCGAGATGCGGTGGTGCCGCCGGTGCCGTGGCGCCGGGTGATCGTCGGCACGGTGGTCGTGCTCCTGGTTCTGGGCGGGATCGCGGCGTACGCGATCCCGCGCATCGACGAGTCGAAGAAAACCACGGCGGAGCGCGAGCGCGACCAGGCGGCCAAGGCCGCCGCCGCGGAACGCAAGCGGGTGATCCACGATCAGCGAGCGACGTTCGGCAGCGAGCGACGGCCGGAGGGGCAGCTGAGCACAGCCGCTCAGTTGCGCGCGCGCCGGCGGCTGCTGCATACGGTCGAAGGCAGGATCACCGCCGATGCGCGGCAGCGCGCCCGGCGGGGCGAGCTCCAGGGGAAGGCCAGGCATACGAAGTGCGTACCAGCCCCGAGCAGCATCAAGCGGCGCGCCGCCGACCAGGTCCTGACGCGCACCACCGACGCCTACGACTGCCTGGTCGTGACGGCCGACATCCCGGCCACCTCGACCAACAAGGCCGGCTCGCTCGGCTACCCGTTCCGCACGGTGATCCACTTCCGCACCTTCAAGTTCGCCTGGTGCAAGCTGAACCCGCTACCCGGCGAGCGCGCCGTCCCGGACCCGCGAACGCTGCCGGAGCTGCCGAAGGCCTGCCAGACCCCCTAGCCGGGGGACGAGAACACCGGCGTGTCGCGTTATCCGCCGTATACGCGGACTTCGCGACATGCCCTATGGGATCGTCACTCGCGCCGAGCTCAAAGCGCGTGGTTGGACTGACGACCAAGTCGACAATCGGGTGGCCTCGGGGCTGCTCGTGCGGCGGTACCGGGGCGTCTACTCCGTCGGGCGCCCGATCGAGACCGACGACGGAGAATGGCTCGCCGCGGTCAAGGCGTGCGGCCCGCGAGCCGTCCTGAGCCACCGGAGCGCGGCGCGCCTCTGGGGACTCGTCGAGACGCGCTCGAAGCTCCTCGAGGTGACCGCGCCGACCACCGCCGGCGTCCGGAGGCGCCGTCTGGTCGTCGTGCACCGCTCGTCGACCCTCGATCGCCTCGATGTCACTCGGAAGCGACATATCCCCGTCACGCGTCCGGCCCGCACGATCATCGATTGCGCGGAGGGGATGAAGGGCCGGCCGCTCGAACGCCTGATCGACGCGGCGGCGCGTCTCGGGCTGTGCCACGAGGAGCGCCTTCGCGAGGCGACGAGCCGTCAGCCCGGCCGCGTGGGGGCGCGCCGGGTGCGCATCCTCGCCGAGCACGAGGCCGGAAGCACCGCCACCGCGAACGACTTCGAGGAGCTCTTCCTCGCGACCTGCGACGCCTTCGGGGTTCCCCGGCCGCTCGTCAACCGGCCGCTGGGCGCGATCACGCCGGACTTCCGCTGGCCCGAGCAGCGGGTGATCGCGGAGACAGACGGCGGGGCCACGCATGGGCGCCAGCGCGGGATCTTCGAGTCGGACCACGAGCGAGACACCCTCCTCGCCGTGGAGGGCTGGCGGGTTCTCCGCTTCACCTGGCGCCAGCTGACCGAGCGGCCGAACTGGGTCGCCGCTCAGGTCTCGAGGGCCCTTCGCAGGGCCGCGTCGAGCTCGGGCTGACGAAACTCGTAGCCCAGCTCCTGGAGCTTCTTCGGGACGGCGCGCTGGCCGGTGGTCACGACCATGGCCATCTCCCCGTAGAGCAGCTTCACCGCCAGCCCCGGCACCGGAGCCACGGCCGGCCGCCCCAGCACGCGGCCCAGGGCCTTCGACAGATCCTTGTTGGTCACGGGCTCCGGCGCCATCAGGTTGATCGGGCCGCTCGCCCCCTCCTTGTCGAGGCAGAAGAGCATCGCGCCGACCACGTCGTCGAGGTGGATCCAGGGCACGTACTGGCGGCCACCCGCCACAGGTCCACCCGCGCCCAGCTTGAACGGCGGCAGCATCCTCTCGAGCGCGCCGCCGCTCTTCGACAGCACCACGCCCGTGCGCGTCGTGACCACGCGGATGCCGAGCTCCTCGGCGGCGCGCGCCTCGGCCTCCCAGCCGGCGACCACCTCGGCGAGGAAGTCGTCGCCCGCCGGCGCCGACTCGTCGAGCGGCTCGTCGCCCCGGGCGCCGTAGACACCCACCGCGCTCTGAGAGACGAGCGTGCGTGGACGGTCTTCCTCGGGCAGGTCGCGCAGGGCCGCCACGAGATTCCGCGTGCCCAGCACGCGCGAGTCGCGTATCTCCCGCTTGGCGTCGTCGCTCCAGCGTTGCGCGAGCGGCTCGCCCGCCAGGTGGACGACCGCGTCGCGGCCGCGGAGCGCGTCAGCCGGCGGAGGGTCCGCGTTGGGGTCGGCCCAGCGGAACGAGTCGCCCCTGCCGCCGCGCGAGAGGACGGCGACGTCGTCGCCGCGGTCCCGCAGCTCCTCGACCAGGGCGCTGCCGATAGTCCCGGTCCCGCCCGTGACCGCGACCTTCACGAGCGAGCGATCGCCGCGACGGGAGCCGTCGTGGCGCGGGAGGCGCCGCTCCGTTCTGCCTCCTCGGACACCGCTTCCGCGACCGCCCGGCTCACGTCGCGGTTGAAGACACTCGGGATGATGTACTCCTCGTCGAGCTCGTCGTCGCCGACCACGTCGGCGATGCCCTGCGCGGCGGCAAGCTTCATCTCCTCGGTGACCTTGGGCGCTCGCACGTCGAGCGCCCCGCGAAAAACGCCGGGGAAGGCGAGGACGTTGTTGATCTGGTTCGGATAGTCCGAGCGGCCGGTGGCCATCACGCGGACATACTGAGCGGCCTCCTCCGGCTTGACCTCGGGATTCGGATTCGCCATCGCGAAGACGAACGGCTCGGAATTCATCCGTTCGAGGTCGCGTGCCCCGATGATCCCCGGACCCGACAGACCGATGAACAGATCCGTGCCCTCCAGCACGTCGACGATCTCGCCCGCGCGGCCCTCCGGGTTGGTGTTCTCGGCCAGCCAGACCTTGGGGGAGTTCATCGAGCCGGAGTCGTAGTCCTCGCGGCCGGGGTGAATCGCGCCATGGCGGTCGCAGGCGACGACGTCGGTCACCCCGGAGCCGAGCAGGATCTTGGCGACGGCCACCCCGGCGGCGCCGGCGCCGACCATGCAGACCGACAGGTCCTGGAGCCGGCGGCCGGTGAGGCGGCAGGCGTTGATCAGCGCAGCCAGCGTGACGATCGCGGTCCCGTGCTGGTCGTCGTGGAAGACCGGGATGTCGAGGTCCTCGACGAGCTGCTGCTCGATCTCGAAGCAGCGGGGCGAGGAGATGTCCTCCAGATTGATGCCGCCGAAGGTGGGCGCGATCAGCTTGACCGTCTGGACGATCTCGTCCGGGTCCTTCGTGTCCAGGCAGATCGGGAAGGCGTCGACGTCGGCGAACTCCTTGAACAGCATCGCCTTGCCCTCCATCACGGGCATGGCCGCCTCGGGTCCGATGTCGCCGAGGCCGAGGACCGCCGTGCCGTCGGAGACCACGGCCACGGTGTTGGCCTTGATCGTGTACTTGAAGGCCTTCTGCCGGTTGGCGGCGATCGACTCGCACACCCGCGCGACGCCCGGCGTGTACGCCATCGAGAGGTCGTCCCGGCTCTTGAGCGGCATGTTCAGGCCGGTGTGGATCTTGCCGCGGCGGTGGACCTCGAAGGTCCGGTCGCTGACCTCGACGACCTTGGCGCCGCGAACCGACTGGACGGTCGAGATGACGTGGCCGCGGTGCTCGGTGCTCGTGCACTCGACCGTGATCTCACGAAGGGTGATGTCGCCGCGCGCCTCGACAGTGTCGACGGCGACGATCTGCCCGCCTTCGCGGTTGATGGCGGCCGTGACCTTGCCGAGGGTGCCGCCGCTGCGAGGCACCTCGACCCGCATGGTGAGGGAGAACTGGGCAGAGGGGGTGGCCACGGCGCCTAAGGCTAAGGCAGGCAAGCCGCCGGCCGGCGTCTAAGGCGGCCCGCCCCCTCGTAAGATCGAAGGGTGCCGCCCGACGACAGCCGCGAGCTGTTCCTGATCGACGGGAACAGCCTCGTTTACCGTGCCTTCTTCGCCCTGCCGGAGACAATCTCCACGTCCAAGGGCCAGCCGACCAACGCGATCTTCGGCTTCGCCTCGATGCTCGTGAAGATCGTCTCCGAGTACGGGGTCAAGCCGACGCTCGTCGTATGGGACGCCGGCATGTCCGGCCGCGAGGAGGTCTACGAGGAGTACAAGGCGCAGCGCAAGGAGCGGCCCGACCTCCTGAGCGAGCAGTGGCCCCACATGCGGCCGCTCGTGGAGGCGTTCGGCTACGGGAACCTGCGCGTCGACGGCTACGAGGCCGACGACGTGATCGCCACCATCGCCGAGCGGGCCAAGGGCGAGGGCATCGACGTGATGGTCGTGACCGGCGACCGCGACCTGTTCCAGCTCATCGGCGACGGCGTCAAGGTGATGGCCACAAGCCGCGGAATCACCGAGACCAAGGTCTACGACCGCGAGGCGGTGATCGATCGCTACGGCATCCCGCCCGAGCTGATCCCCGACTTCACGGGCCTGAAGGGCGACACCTCGGACAACATCCCCGGCGTGCCGGGCGTCGGCGAGAAGACCGCGTCCCAGCTCCTGAACGACTACGGCGACCTCGAGGGCGTGCTCGGGAACATCGACAACATCTCGGGCGCCAAGCGCAAGGAGAACCTCACGAACCACGCCGAGGAAGCCCGCATCTCCAAGAAGCTCGCCACGGCCCAGCGGGAGATCGCGGAAGTCGAGGTCGATCTCGACGCCGTGGTCGCCCAGGAGCCCGACCGCTCGAGGCTGCGCGAGTTCTTCCGCGAGTTCGAGCTGCGCGACCCGCTGCGGCGGCTGGAGGAGGCCCTCGGCGAGGGCGATGAGGCCGCCCCGCTCGAGCGCCCCAAAGAGGAGATCGCGGTCAGCGCCCGGGCGGCGCCGGTCGCAGAGCTCGGCAAGCTCGACGGCGAGCTCGTCACCTTCGCCGCCGAGCGGCCGCGCCCCGCGGGCGAGGAGGAGGGACAGGAGGCTCTCGACGTGGGGCTGCCGACCGGCCCGCTCGAGGTGGCCGCCTACGCCGGCGGCGACGAGGTACTGGTCGGCGAGGCCGAGACCATGGCCGCCCTGGCCCTCGCACGGGGCGACAAGCCGCTCGTGGCCCACGACTGGAAGTCGCTCGCCACGACCGATGACCCCTTCGACTCGCCTCCGCTCGAGCACGACACGATGGTCGCGGCGTACCTCATCGACCCGGCCGCGCGCGCCTACCCGCTCGGAGAGCTGTGCGACCAGGAGGGCCTGGGCGCGCGTGTGGACGGAGCCGACGGGGTGGCCGAGCGGGCGGTGGTCACCCGCGCCCTCGCGGAGCGCCAGCGCGACCGTCTCGAGGAGGACGGGCTGACCCGGCTCTTCCACGACGTCGAGCTGCCGCTGGTCGACGTGCTGGTGGAGATGGAGCGAGCAGGCGTAAAGCTCGACGTGGGCGAGGTCCGCGAGATCGGCGACCGGCTCGGCGCCGAGGCGGCTCGGCTCGAGCGGGAGATCTGGGAGCTCGCGGAAGAGGAGTTCACGATCGGCTCGCCGCAGCAGCTGTCCGCGATCCTGTTCGACAAGCTCGGCCTATCGAAGAAGCGCCGCGGCAAGACCGGCTTCTCCACCGACGCCCGCGTGCTCCAGGCGATCCGCGACGAGCACCCGATCATTCCCAGGATCGAGCAATGGCGCGAGGTCACCAAGCTCAAGTCCACCTACCTCGACGCCTTTCCGGAGCTGCTCTCCGACGACGGGCGGCTCCACACCACCTTCAACCAGACCGCCACCACGACCGGCCGGCTGTCGAGCACCAACCCCAACCTCCAGAACATCCCGATACGCACCGAGCAGGGCCGCGAGATCCGTGCCTGCTTCGTCGCCGAGGAGGGCTGCACGCTCGTCTCCGCCGACTACTCGCAGGTGGAGCTGAGGATCCTCGCCCACGTGGCCGGCGAGGAGGCGCTCACGGAGATCTTCCGCCGCGGCGAGGACGTGCACACCGCCACGGCGGCCTGGATCCTGGGGGAGGAGGGGCAGAAGGTCGACCCCGGCACGCGCTCCAAGGCCAAGATGGTCAACTACGGGATCGTCTACGGCCTGTCGGCGTTCGGGCTCGCGGACCGACTCGGAATCGAGCAGGACGAGGCGCAGGAGTTCATCGACCGCTACCTCGAGCGCTTCCCCGCCGTCAAGGCGTGGATCGAGGAGACGATCGAGCGGGCGATGAGCGACGGCTACGTGACGACCTTGTTCGGCCGCATCCGCCGCATCCCGGAGCTGCGGGCGCGGCAGAGGCAGACGCGGCTGCTCGGCGAGCGCCTGGCCGTGAACATGGTGATCCAGGGCACCGCTGCGGACATCATCAAGGTGGCGATGGTCCGCTGCCGCAACTCCCTGCGCGAGGCCGGCCTGTCCACGAAGCTCGTGCTCCAGATCCACGACGAGCTGCTCTTCGAGGGGCCGGAGGACGAGTCGGAGCGCGCCTGCGACATAGTCTGCCGGGAGATGGCGCGAGCGTTCGACCTCGATCCGGCTCTGGGCGTCGACGTGGGGGTCGGGCGGAACTGGCTTGAGGCGAAGTAGCGTGGACAGCACCCTCCTCGCCGCAACCGCCACGGTGGTCGCCGGTGGCCTGGTCGGGATGCAGGCACCGATCAACTCGGTGCTCGGCAAGTCGAGCGGGACCCTCGCCGCGGCCTCGGTCTCGTTCGCGATTGGACTGGCTGTGCTGGTGGCGATCACCGTGGTCGCCGGAGGCGGCTTCGGCGATCTGGGCAAGGCGGGGGACCTCCAGTGGTACTACCTGACCGGCGGCGTGCTGGGAGCCGCCTACGTGACCACCGTCCTCGTCTCCGTGCGGACGCTCGGCGCCGGCGGGGTGGCGGGGGCCACCATCGCCGGCCAGCTCACGATGTCGGTGCTGCTCGACCGAACCGGCGCGTTGGGCCTGCCCGAGCGCGCGCTCACCGCGCCCCGACTCATCGGCGTCACCCTGCTCGCGGTGGGCACCTTCCTCATCGTTCGCGATTAGCCAGCGCGAGGATTACGATCCTGGCCGTGTCGGTCGAGCCGTCAAACGATCGAAGCGAGGGCGCCGACCGCGTCGCCCCCGAGATACAGCACGAGCAGGACCGCTGGGCCCGCGTCCGCAACATCGCGGCCACGCTGATTGCCTTCTGCGGCGGCCTCGCGCTGCTCTTCCTGTTCTTCTCCCTGCTCGGGGCAGTCGACTTCGGCGACTCGATCGTGTTCGTCATCGTCGCGGCCGTCCTCGCCCTGGTCTGGCTCTTGGGCGCGGTGCAGCGGGCGCGCAGCGGGGCGGGCTTCGTGACGCGCGCCGACCGGGAGCGACGCGGCTTCTGACTAGGCCGCCGCGCGCCGGGGGACGCGCCGCCGCCGGGCCGGCGGCCCGTCGGCGACCATCCGCGGGTGGGCGATCTCGAGGTAGTGGCCGAAGGACCAGTCGACGAAGCGCTTGGTCTCCATCGCCCGCAGCCCTGGCGCCAGCAGCCGCGGCGGCACGCGTGGGACCGTCCGCTGCGCCCGCAGCAGCCAGCGGAACTTCCACTCGTGGGAGCCGCTGAAGGCGTGGTAGCGCGCGAGCGCCGCCCCGCGGCTACTGCGGCCGTCGACCACGGCGCGCAGCTCGCGCCCGCACGCCAG
>Ga0126312_10000659_pt1 | contig 21302 bp, 20 predicted proteins | sample Plot104A_FD_92537 | JGI IMG/M metagenome (GOLD analysis project Ga0126312, IMG submission 92537) | Serpentine soil microbial communities from UC McLaughlin Reserve, CA, USA - Plot104A | ecosystem: Environmental > Terrestrial > Soil > Grasslands | place: USA: UC McLaughlin Reserve, Lake County...
GAGGTGGCGATCAGGACCGGCGACACGCCGCAGCGCGAGCGTCAGGCGATGCTGCGAAAGCCGCCTGACGTGCTCATCACCACGCCGGAGTCGCTCTACCTGATGCTCACCTCGCGGGCCCGCGAGTTCCTGGTGGACGCGGAGGCCGTGATCGTCGACGAGATTCACGCCGTGGCGCGCACCAAGCGGGGCGCCCACCTGGCGTTGACGCTGGAGCGGCTGGAGCACGCGGCGGACCGGCCGCTGCAGCGAATCGGCCTGTCGGCCACGCAGCGCCCACTCGAGGAGGTGGGCCGCTTCCTGGTCGGCGCCGGGCGACCATGCAGGATCGTCGACACCGGCGTGCGCAAGCCGCTCGACCTGAAGATCCAGGTGCCGGTGGAGGACATGCGCGAGCCCGACGAGGGGGCGGACCTCGAGGGGCTCGTGGGCGGGGAGGCGACCCGTCGCTCGATCTGGCCGGCCATCTACCCGGAGCTGCTCGAGCTCGTGCGGAGGCACCGCTCGACGATCGTGTTCGTGAACAGCCGCCGTGGCGCCGAGCGGCTGGCGCTGCGGCTGAACGAGCTTGCGGGCGAGGACGACAAGCCGGCCCAGATCGCCCGGGCGCACCACGGCTCCCTGGCGCGCGAGGAGCGGCTGGTCGTAGAGGACCTGCTCAAGTCCGGCCAGCTCCCCTGCCTGGTGGCCACGTCGTCGCTCGAGCTGGGCATCGACATGGGCGCGGTCGACCTGGTGCTGCAGGTGGAGTCCCCCAAGTCGGTGACGGCCGGGCTTCAGCGCATTGGCCGGGCGGGGCACGGCGTCGGCGAGGTGTCGAAGGGCCGGATCTTCCCCAAGTTCCGCGCCGACCTGCTGGAGAGCACGGTCGTGGCGCGGCGCATGCGGGACGGGGACATCGAGCCCACGGTGGTGCCGCGCAACCCGCTCGACGTGCTGGCGCAGCAGGTCGTGGCGATGACCGCATCGGGCGACGGAGACGCCGAATGGCGGGTGCCGAAGCTACACGAGCTGGTCCGCTGCGCCTACCCGTTCTCGGACCTGTCGCGCGAGCTGCTCGACAGCGTGCTCGACATGCTCGACGGTCGCTACCCCTCGGAGGAGTTCACCGAGCTGCGACCGCGAATCGTCTGGGACCGCGTCGCGGACACGATCCGCGCCCGGCGCGGAGCCCGCCAGCTTGCGGTCACCAACGCCGGCACGATTCCCGACCGCGGCCTCTACGGCGTACACCTGCCCGACGGCCGCCGCGTGGGCGAGCTCGACGAGGAAATGGTCTACGAGGCCCGGCCTGGCCAGACCTTCCTGCTGGGCGCGTCCACATGGCGCATCGAGGAGATCACCCGCGATCGCGTGATCGTCACACCGGCTCCGGGGGCCCCGGGCGCGGTGCCGTTCTGGCGAGGGGACGGGGTCGGCCGGCCGCTCGAGCTCGGCAGGGCGATCGGCGAGTTCGCGCGCGAGGCGGTGGACCGTGACCCGGCGGAGCTCGCCGCCGAGTACGACCTCGACGAGCGCGCCGCCGACAACCTGGTGGGCTACCTGCGCGAGCAGCGGGAGGCCACCCGCGTGGTGCCCAGCGACCGCACGATCGTGGTGGAGCGCTTCCGCGACGAGATCGGCGACTGGCGCCTGTGCGTCCTGTCGCCGTACGGCGGCCGCGTGCACGCCGCCTGGGCGCTGGCGCTGTCGGCGCGCGTCCGCGACGAGTTCGGGCTCGAGTCGGACGCCATCTGGTCGGACGACGGCATCATCGTTCACTTGCCCGACGCCGACGAGCCGCCCGGCTCCGAGCTCGTCCTGGTCGAGCCCGACGCGCTGGAGGAGCTGGTGGTGCGCGAGCTGTCGGGGTCGGCTCTGTTCGGCGCCCGCTTTCGCGAGAACGCCGCGCGCGCCCTGCTGCTGCCCCGCGCCTACCCGGGCAAGCGCACGCCACTGTGGCAACAGCGCCTGAAGGCGCAATCGCTGCTCGAGGTGGCCAAGCGCTACGGACAGTTCCCGATCGTGCTCGAGACCTACCGCGAGTGTCTGCGCGACGTGTTCGACCTGCCGGGGCTCGAAGGCCTGCTCCGCGGCCTGCACACGCGCGAGCTCTCGCTGGTCGAGGTCGAGACGCAGCGCAGCTCCCCCTTCGCCTCGTCGCTGCTGTTCGACTACGTGGCTACCTACATGTACGAGGGCGACACGCCCAACGCCGAGCGCCGCGCGGCGGCCCTGTCGCTCGACCGGGACCTGCTGCGCGAGCTGCTTGGCCAGGAGGAGCTGCGCGAGCTCATCGATCCGGCTGCGCTCGAGGAGGTCGAGGCGGACCTGCAGCGGCGCAGCGAGCGCACGCGCGCCGCCAACGCCGACGAGCTGCACGACGTACTGCGCGCGGTCGGCGACCTGACGCCGGAGGAGGCCCAGCAGCGCTGCCTCGAGGCGGTGTCGGCACAGCGTATGCTCGGCGAGCTCGAGCGCGAGCGGCGCGCCGTGGCCATGCGCATCGGCGGCCAGCAGCGCTACGTGGCGGCGGAGGACGGCGGGCTGTACCGCGACGCTTTGGGCGCCGTCCCGCCCGGCGGCCTTCCGGACGTGTTCCTCGAGACGGTGGACGAGCCGCTCACCCGGCTGGTCCGCCGCTTCGCGCGGACCCACGGGCCGTTCACCTCGCGGGAGCTGGCCGGCCGCTACGCCATCGACCCCGGTCCGCTGCTGCGCGACCTCGAGCGCTCCGGCGAGCTGGTGCGCGGCGAGCTGCGTCCCGGCGGCTCTCAGCGCGAATGGTGCGATCCCGAGGTGCTGCGCCGGCTTCGGCGCGCCTCGCTGGCCACGCTCCGCAAGGAGGTCGAGCCGGCCGAGCAGCGCGCGCTGGCGCGCTTCCTGCCCGCCTGGCAGGGCGTCGACTCGGCGCCCCCGGGCGGCGCGGGCGTCGACCGCCTGCGCGAGGCGCTCGTGCCGCTGCAGGGCCTGGCGCTGGCGCCCGAGGTGTGGGAGCGCGACGTGCTGCCGCGGCGGCTCGGCGCGTACTCACAGGCCTGGCTCGACCAGCTCTGCGCCGCGGGCGAGCTCGTCTGGGTCGGGGCGGGGTCGCTCGGGCGGAGCTCAGGGCGGGTCGCCCTGCTCTTCCGCGAGGACGCCCGCTGGCTCGGGCCGCCTCCGGTGCGCTCCGACTCACGCTCCGAGCCGCTCCACGAGCGCCTGCGCGAGCGGCTCGGCAGCGGCGCCGCCTTCTGGACCGACCTGATCGCCGAGCTGGGAGTGGCCGATCCGCTGGAGCTCCAGGAGGCGCTCTGGGACCTGGTGTGGGCCGGCGAGGTCACCAACGACGCGTTCGCGCCGCTGCGCGCGCCGCGGTTGACGCTCGCCAGGCGCGAGCTGCAGCGCGAGCGCCGCTTCAGCCGCCGCCGCCGCCCCGGCGCGCCACAGGTGCAGGGCCGCTGGTCACTGACCGCGCCGCTGTTCGCAGGCGCGCCGGCGCATGGCCCGCGCATGCGGGCCGTCGCGGAGCTGCTGCTCGAGCGCTACGGGATCGTCACGCGCGAAACGGTGCTGGCCGAGGGCCTGCCGGGCGGTTTCGCCGCGCTCTACGGTGAGCTCGCCAACCTGGAGACGCTCGGCACCGCGCGCCGGGGCTACTTCGTCGAGGGCCTCGGCGGGGCGCAGTTCGCGCTGCCCGCCGCGATCGAGCGTCTGCGCTCCCTGCGCTCCGACGAGCCGGCCGGAGCGCAGGTCCTGGCCGCCACCGACCCGGCCAACCCCTACGGCGCGTCGCTGCCCTGGCCCAAGCGGGAGGACGACGTCAAGCGCCGCCCAGCTCGCGTGCCGGGCGCCTTCGTCGTGACGAGCGACGTGCGGCCGGTGCTCTACGTGGAGCGCGGCGGCAAGGGCCTCCTGCCGCTCGGCGATCCCGGGCGCCAAACGGTGCGCGCGGCCCTCGGGGCGCTCGCGGAGGAGGTGCGCCGTGGCCGCATCCCGCGCCTCGGCATCGAGCGCTTCGACGGCGACCCGGTGGTGGGCTCGCCGGCGGGCGAGCTGCTGATCGAGCTGGGCTTCCGGCAGGGCCCTCGCCGCCTGACCCTGAGCGCCTGATGCCGGAGGGCGACACCATCCACCATGCCGCCAAGCGCCTGCGCGAGGCGCTGGTCGGCCACGACATCGTCGAGCTCGCGACTCCCCACCCGCGCCACGGTCGCGACCGCTGGCCCCAGCGGCTCTCCGGGCGAGCAGTGAGCGGAGTGGACGCCCACGGCAAGCACCTGTTCGTGCGCTTCGAAGGCGAGCTCACGCTGCACTCGCACCTGCGCATGACCGGCATGTGGGGGGTCTATCGGCGCGGGCGGCGCTGGAGCCGCTCACCCCACCGCGCATGGCTCGTTCTGCGCACCGGGCAGCGCGACATCGTGCAGTTCGACGGTCCGGTGCTGGAGCTGATGACCGATTCGCGTACGCGCTTCGACCAGCGGCTCACAGGCCTCGGGCCGGACATCATCGGCGACGACTTCAGCGAGCGCGCCTACCTGCGGAGGCTGCGCGGGGACGACCTCACCCGCGGCATTGGCGAGGCCCTGCTCGACCAGCGCAACCTGGCCGGGATCGGCAACGTCTGGAAGTCCGAGGCCTGCTTTCTCGCGGGGGTGAGCCCGTGGCGGAGCAGCGGCGACGTGAGCGACGACGAGGCGCTCGAGATCGTGCGCGAGGCGCGTCCGCTCATGCTGATCTCGGCCGAGCGCGGCGGCCACATCGTCTCCTACCGGCCACAGCGCAACGCCTCGCGCCGCCGGCGCATCGCGCCGGAAGAGGAGAGCACCTGGGTTTACGGGCGGGCGGGGCGGCCCTGCCGCCGCTGCGCCACCCCGATCCGCGTCCGCGGCCAGGGCGACGACAACCGCGCGACCTTCTGGTGCCCTGCGTGCCAGGCCTGATCCGGGTCGGCCACAAGGGCGCCGACCACGTCGCCCCCGGCAACACGATCGAGAGCTTCGAGGCTGCGCTCGAGCACGGCGTGGACATGATCGAGTTCGACGTGGTGCGCACGCGCGACGGGCGGCTGGTGCTCGCTCACGACTGGGAGGACGCCGAGCGGCCCGGGTGCCTTACGCTCGACGAGGGGCTCGACCACTTCGCCGGCGAGGCCTACGGCGGCGTCGAGCTGATCGTGGACCTGAAGCTGCCCGGCTACGAGCGCGAGCTGGCCGACGGGCTACGCGGGCGCGGGCTCGATGGCCGCTCGCTCGTCTCGAGCCAGTACCTGGGCAGCCTGGAGGTGCTCGGGAGCCTGGCGCCCGGCCTTCGGCGCGGCTGGTCGGTGCCCAAGGTGAGACGTGACTACACGAAGACGGTCCTTGCTCTGCCGGCGTACGTGATCGCGCGCTGGTGGCGCGCCCGCCTGCCCGGCCGCGCGTCGGCATTGCTGCGCTCGGGCGGCTGCGAGGCGTTGATGGCCCATTGGCTGCTCGTGAGCGCGCGCCTCGTTGCCGCCGTGCGCGAGGCCGGCGGCCAGCTGTACGTGTGGACGGTGGACGACGCCGGCCGGATCAGCTCGCTCGAGGCGCTTGGAGTCGACGGCGTGATCACCAACGACCCGCGCCTGTTCGGCGAGCGGGCGCCTGCCTAGAGCGGCAGGTTGGCCACCGCGCACATGGCCCTGGAGGTGCCCTTGGGGTCGCTCCCGCGCACGCGTCGAACGCCGGTCGTGGTGAGCAGGGTGCGCTCCCGCGCGATCCTGTAGCCGGAGCGGCGAACGCGCGTCGTTCGCCGTCGTGAGCGCCACTGGTACTGGACTGCGCCGCGCAGCAGGTAAGCGTAGCCGACCGACGGCGTGGCGAAGTCGAAGCTGTAGCCGGCCTGGCGCGCGCGGTGGCGCGCAGAGCCCACGTAGACCCACGGCGAGCGCGCGTTGTGGACGTCGAGCCATTGCTGTCGCGGGCCGCTCCACCACTGTGCCGAGAAGCGCATGTACATGCGCTGCCGCCTGCCGTTGCCGGGCATGCTCGCCCGGATGCCCATCGCGTCGGGCGACTCGAAGGTGTCGCAGACGTTGACGGTGGCCCACAGCAGGTCGCGCTTCGCGCTGGCCGCAGCCTCGCCGTGGAGCAGGGGGCCCGCCGGGGTGGCCGCCTGTGCATGCCCGTCGGGGGCCGGCGGCTCGACCGCCACGGCGGCGCTGGCGGGCGCCCCGCACAGGAGGGAGACGATCAGCGCCAGCAGCAGGGGGGCGGTTCGCCGAGCCATCCCGACAGGTATCGGTTTGCTCGCGCCGGGCTTGAGCTGGGGGCGTAGGCCTAGGCGGGATGGGCATATGGGGGTGGATGCAACGACGCAAATTGAGGGAGCTATCGGTCTCCCAGCTCGGGCTTGGCTGCATGGGCATGTCCGAGTTCTACGGCGAGGCCGACGAGGCCCAATCGACGCGGACTATCCAGCGCGCACTGGAGCTGGGGATCGACTTCCTCGACACCGCCGACATGTACGGCCAGGGCCACAACGAGGAGCTCGTGGGACGAGCCGTCGCCGGCCGCCGCCACGACGTGGTGCTGGCGACGAAGTTCGCCAACCGGCGCGAGGGCGGAGAGCGCTGGGTCGACAACAGCCCGGAGTGGGTGCACGAGGCATGCGACAACTCGCTGCGCCGGCTCGGGGTCGATCACATCGACCTCTACTACATGCACCGCCGCGACCCCGGTGTGCCGATCGAGGAGAGCGTGGGCGCGATGGCGGAGCTGGTCGAGCAGGGAAAGGTGCGCTACCTCGGCCTCAGCGAGGTGAGCGCCGAGACCCTGCGCGCCGCCTGCGCCGTCCACCCCATCAGCGCGCTTCAGAGCGAGTGGTCGCTGTTCACGCGCGAGATCGAGGAGGAGATCATCCCGGCGGCTCGCGAGCTCGGCGTGGGCATCGTGCCCTACAGCCCGCTGGGGCGCGGGGTGCTGGCCGGCGCGCTTACCTCCAGCGACGAGCTCGACGACGACGATTTCCGGCGCAGCTCGCCCCGCTTTCAGGGCGAGAACCTCAGGGCCAACCTCGAACGCGTGCAGCGGGTCCGCCGGCTCGCTGACCAGGTCGGCTGCAAGCCCGCCCAGCTGGCTCTCGCCTGGCTGCTCCACCAGGGCAACGACGTGGTGCCGATACCCGGTACCAAGCGCGTGCAGTACCTCGAGGAGAACCTCGGCGCCGCGGACATCTCGCTGACCGAGGCGCAGCTCCGGGCGCTGGACGAGGCCGTGCCGCCTGGCTCGACCGCCGGGGAGCGCTACGCCGAGGCCGGCATGGCTACGGTGGAGCACTGACGTGGAGTACGTGAAGCTCGGCCGCAGCGGCCTGCGGGTTTCGCGCATCTGCTTCGGCAGTTGGCAGTTCGGCGGCGACTGGGGGCAGGTCGACGGCGACGAGGCGAAGGCGGCGGTGCACGCGGCGCTCGACGTGGGCATCACGTTCTTCGACACCGCCCAGGCGTACGGGTTCGGGGAGTCTGAGTCGCTGCTTGCCGACGCCCTAGGCGACGACATCCACCGCGAGGACGTGGTGTTGGCCACCAAGGGCGGCCTGCGTCCGGCGAACGGCGTGGAGCGCGACTCCAGCCCCGCGTGGCTGCGCGAGGGGGTCGAGCAGAGCCTGCGCCAGCTCGGAGTCGAGGCGATCGACCTCTACCAGGTGCACTGGCCCGACCCGGACGTGCCCTTCGAGGACACCGCCGAAACGCTCGCCGAGCTCAAGCGGCAGGGCAAGCTTCGCCACGTCGGCGTGTCGAACTTCGACGCGCAAGAGCTCGAGCATTTCGACCGCACCCTTCCGGTGGAGACCCTGCAGCCGCCCTACCACCTCTTCCGCCGCGAGATCGAGCGCGACGTCCTGCCGTGGTGCCGGGAGCACGAGGTGGGGGTTCTCGCGTACGGGCCGCTCGCTCACGGGCTGCTCTCCGGCCGATTCGGCCCGGGCGACGAGCTGCCGGACGATGACTGGCGCCACGGCACCGACCTGTTCTCGGGCCGGGCGTTCGAGCGCAACCTCGAGGTGGTCGACGAGCTCGCGCGCTTCGCCCGCGATCGCGGCCACACCGTCGCGCAGCTGGCGGTCGCCTGGACGCTCGCGCAGCCGGGTGTGCACGTCGCGATCTGCGGCGCGCGGCGCCCCAGCCACATCGAGGGAGTGGCGCCGGCGGTCGAGCTCGACCTGAGCGAGCAGGAGCTCGCGGAGATCGACCGGATCATGGAGGGAGCCGCCGAGGTGGCCGGCCCCACGCCCGAGGGCTAGTGCCCTAGGCGTCGAGCTCCACGCGTACGGAGAAGCCCTCGTCGCGTACGGCTCCGAGGATCTCGCCGCCGTGGTCGGCGCCGCGGGTCTGGAGCACGAGCTTGATGGCCGTCTCGCGCAGGTGCAGGTCGATGCCGTCGCGCAGGTGCTCCACGTCGACGACGTTCCCGCCGCAGCCGGCGACCACCGCCAGCAGCCGCGCCAGGGCCCCCGGCCGGTCGGGCACGACGGTCGAGAGCACCATCCTGCGTCCGGCCGCCGTCTCGCCCATGCGCATGCACTCCGACAGCAGCGAGGCGTCGACGTTGCCGCCGGACAGGACCGCGCAGACGTCACCCGCTGTGGGCGGCTTCAGCTTGCGGTGCATGAGGGCGGCCACGCCTACGGCCCCGGCGCCCTCCACCACGAGCTTCGAGCGCTCCAGCAGCAGCACCATCGCCTCTGCGACCTCGTCGTCCGACACGGTGACCACCTCATCGACGTAGCGCTCCACGAGCGGCAGCGTGAAGTCGCCGGGCCGCTTGACGGCGATGCCGTCGCAGATCGTGGCCGCCGAGCGGGCGAAGGCCGCGGACTTCACGCCGACCACGCGCGCGGAGGGCATGCGGGCGGCAAGGGCGATCGCGATGCCGGACGCCAGCCCGCCGCCCCCCAGCGGCACCACGACCAGACCGAGCTCGCCCGCGTCGCGTATCAGCTCCAGCCCCACGGTGCCCTGTCCCGCGACCACCTCCGGCTGGTCGAAGGCGTGCACGAGCGTCTTGCCCTCCTGCGCCGCGATCGCCGCCGCGGCCTGGCCTGCGCCGTCGTAGCCGCCCTCCACCAGCCGGACCTCGCCGCCGTACTGACGCACCGCCGCCACCTTGGCGACGGGCGCGCCGGACGGCATGACCAGCGTGGCCTTCGCTCCCGCCGCGCGCGCGGCGAAGGCCACGGCCTGGGCGTGGTTGCCGGCGCTGGCCGCCACCACGCCGGCCCTCAACGAGTCCTCCGGCAGCCTGGCGATGGCGTTGAAGGCGCCGCGCGGCTTGAACGAACCGGTGAGCTGGAGGTTCTCCGCCTTGAGCAGCACGCGGGCCCCGAAGCGGCGGGAGAGCTCGGCCGCGGGCAGCAACGGCGTCTCCCGCACGCGCCCCGAGATCAGGCGCGCGGCGTCCTCGACGTCGCCTTGCGTAACCGCCGGGCCGAGCACTGCCATGGGATCACTGAGATTATGCGCCTCATGCCGACAGGGGAGGAGACGGCTCTTCTCTTGGCTCGCACCGAGGTCTTCGGAGGCCTCGAGGAGCGCGAGCTGGGCGAGGTCGCGCAGGTGGCGGTGCCGCGTAGCTGGGAGCGCGGCGAGGTGGTGTTCCGGGAGGGGGACGATGGCGACACCACCTATCTGGTCATGGCGGGCGCCATCCTGCTCACGCGCGAGCACCAGGACGGCCGCGTGGTGGCGATCGCCGAGCTGCGCGCCGGCGACATGTTCGGCGAGCTCGCGCTGTTCCGCGGCGAGACGCGTTCGGCCACGGCTGAGGCCATCGAGCCGACCGAGGCCGTTGCGCTGCTCGCGCCCGACGTCCAGCGCCTGATCAGGCAGAATCCCGATATCGCCGGCAAGCTGCTGACCGCGCTGGCCGAGCGCGTCAGCCGCACCACCGAGCGGCTCCTGCAGCAGTCCTTCCAGACCGTGGCCGGACGCGTGGCCAGCGCCCTGCTGGCGCAGAGCTCGGCGCGCAAGGCCGAGAGCGGCCAACTCGACGGCGACGTCGTCATCCAGGCCACCCAGGCAGAGATCGCCGGGCTGGCCGGCACGTCGCGCGAGAGCGCAAGCCGCTTCCTCGCCACGCTCGAGCGCGCGGGAGTCGTCAGCCTCGGCCGCGGCAAGGTGACCGTACATGACCCGGAACGGCTCCGAAACTACATCCACTGACCCCTATTCCGCGCGCCGCGCGCGCATGGTCGATCGTCAGCTCAGGCGGCGCGGAATCGAGGACGAGCGGGTGCTGGCGGCGATGGGCACGGTCCCGCGTGAGCGTTTCGTGCCCGAGGGCGAGCGGCGCCGCGCCTATCGCGACGGCGCCCTGCGCATCGGCGAGGGGCAGACGATCTCCCAGCCCTGGGTCGTTGCCTGCATGGCCATGCTGCTCGAGCTGAATGGCGGCGAGCGGGTGCTCGAGGTGGGCACCGGCTCCGGCTACGCCGCCGCCGTGCTGTCGCGCCTGTGCAAGCAGGTCGTCACCGTCGAGCGCTTCGAGGGGCTGGCGGCGGCGGCCCGCGCGCTGCTTGCCGAGCTCGGCTACGACAACGTCGAGGTGCGCGCGGGCGACGGCACCCTCGGCGCGCCCGACCGGGCCCCGTTCGAGGGCATCTCCGTGACCGCCAGCGCGCACCGGGAGCCACCGCCGGCCCTGTTCGAGCAGCTGGCAGAGGGGGGCACGCTGGTCTGCCCCGTGGAGCGCGACGGCCGCGAGCTGCTCATGCGCTTTCGCTCGGGGCGTGTGGAGGAGGTGGTTCCGGTGCGCTTCGTGCCGCTGGTGGAGGGGTGATCCGCGAGTACTCCGCGGGCGGGGTGGTGGTGCGGCGCTTCCACGGGCGTCCGTTCTTGGCGGTCGTGCAGGTGCGTGATGGCGTCCTGGCCCTCCCCAAGGGCCATCCCGACGGCGGCGAGTCGGCGGTGGATGCCGCGCGCAGGGAGGTGCGCGAGGAGGCCGGGCTCGAGGCGGAGCCCGTCGAGAAGGTCGGTGACATCCGCTACTGGTACTCGCGCGACGGCGAGCGGGTCATGAAGATCGTGAGCTTCTTCCTGTTTCGCTACCTGTCGGGGAGCGTGCGGGACCACGACGACGAGGTGGAGTCCGCCGAGTGGATACCGCTGGAGGAAGCGCCGGAGCGCCTGGCCTACGGCGGTGAGCGCAAGATCGCCGAGGCCGCGCTGTCCAGCCTCAGTCCCGGCCGTTAGGCTGCCGCGCGCATGTTCGTCCTCAACTTCTACTCGCCGGTGTTCGTCGACCAGCTCAGGCATGGGCGCAAGACCGCGACGATCCGCCTCGGCGACAAGAGCAAGAAGTACCGCAAGGGAGAGGTTGTGCTGATCACGGTGGGCTTCCAGCACTCGCCGCGTGAGCGGATCTTCGAGGCGGTGATCGACTCGGTCGAGGTCAAGCGGGTCGACGAGCTCTCACCCCGTGACATCGAGCACGACAACCCGGAGTTCCGGCGCATCGATGAGATGACCCACTTCCTCGAGCAGATCTACGGTCGCAAGGTCGAGCTGGACGACACCGTGACGGTCGTCCGCTTCTCCCAGATCGCCGAGCGCCCGTCGGAGCTGCGCGAGCGCATGCGCCCGGACACGCCGAGCCAGAACTAGAGCGGCGCCTCCCCGCGCTTGCGGGCCGCCATCGCGACGTAGTGCAGCGGCTCGCCGGCGATGGAGAGCCTGTGCCGGTAGCGGCGCTGCGCGCACGACTGCAGCGTGCCATCGTCGAGCATCCGGCGGATCAGGCGCGCGAAGCCGCTCTGCTCCCCGTCGGCAAGGAAGTCCTCCTTGATGTTGAAGGCGACCCAGCCGTCCACGGCGATCAGGTTGTAGGCGGCGGCAAAGGCCTCGGGCGGGATGTCCCCGAAACCGAGCGCGGCCACGGTCACCAGGCAATTGAAGCGCCGGCGCCTGAGCTCCTCGCGCACGTCCGGGGGAATGTCGGTCAGGTCGATGACGTGGTAGTCGTCGTAGAGGCCGGGCCGGTCGCGCTCGGCGGCCTCGGCGGCCTCATCGATGATGTCGATGCCGACGATCGACTCGGCGCCGCGGCGGTCGAGCTCTTCGGCGACCATGCCGTTGCCGGCGCCCACCTCGAGCACGTTCAGGCTGTGTCGGGCGGCGTCACGCCCGAGCTGCTCCCACAGCAGGCCGCAGACAGCCGCGGGGGACCGGCACCTGAGGCCCTGGTAGAAGAGCCGCTCGTAGAGGCCGGGCACGCGGTAGATCTCGGCGTAGTCGTGGAAGCGGATCCGGCGGGTCTCGCCGCCCTCGTCGATCTCGCACCACTCCTCGTCCTGCTCCATCCCCGGCTCCGGAGTGGGAAAGCGCATCTCTAGATGCTCGTGGGTGAAGCTGTCAAGTTGTGTCACGTACGCCTCCGCCGTCGGGAACGGTCCGGACGGGGCCCTGTCCCATCCACGACCTGGGATGCTATTCGTTCCTTGCGTTTGGCACTCTCATTGCTAGAGTGCCAAGCCGAACCTGAACTCATTACGGAGGTACCCCGCGAATGAAGCTCAAGCCCCTGGGCGATCGGTTGATCGTCAAGGCCATCGAGGAGGAGGAGACGACCGCCAGCGGCATCGTACTCCCCGACACCGCCAAGGAGAAGCCGCAGCGCGGCACGGTCCTCGCCGTCGGCGACGGCAAGTGGGACGAGGACGGCGAGAAGCGTATTCCGCTCGACGTCGGCGAGGGCGACGAGGTCCTCTACTCGAAGTACGGCGGCACCGAGATCAACGTAGAAGGTGACGACCTGCTGGTCCTGCGCGAGTCGGACGTGCTGGCCAAGGTCGCCTGATCCCTGAGAACCACAAGACGGAGGCAATAGATGGCTCACAAGGAGCTCAAGTACGACCAGGAGGCGCGCTCGGCACTCGAGTCCGGCGTCGATTCGGTCGCCAACGCGGTCAAGGTCACCCTTGGCCCGAAGGGGCGCTACGTAGTGCTCGACAAGAAGTTCGGCGCGCCCACCATCACCAACGACGGCGTCACCATCGCTCGTGAGATCGAGGTCGAGGACCCGTTCGAGAACCAGGGCGCGCAGCTCGTCCGCGAGGTAGCCACGGCGACCAACGACGTGGCGGGCGACGGTACCACCACGGCCACCGTCCTCGCCCAGAAGATCGTGCACGACGGCCTGAAGAACGTGGCCGCGGGCGCCAACCCACTCGGCCTGCGCCGCGGCATCGAGAAGGCCGTGGACTCGGTGGTCGAGCACATTCGGGAGCAGTCCGCCGAGATCTCGGGCAAGGACCAGATCGCGCGCGTGGCCGCCATCTCGGCCGCCGACGACGAGATCGGCGACGTGATCGCCGACGCGATCGACAAGGTCGGCAAGGACGGCGTGGTGAACGTCGAGGAGGGCCAGACCTTCGGGATGGACCTCGAGTTCACCGAGGGCATGCAGTTCGACAAGGGCTACATCTCGCCCTACATGGTCACCGACCAGGACCGCATGGAGGCGGTGCTCGAGGACCCCTACATCCTCATCGCCAACCAGAAGATCGGCTCGGTGCGCGATCTGCTGCCGGTGCTCGAGCAGGTGATCCAGGCCGGTAAGCCGATCCTGGTGATCGCCGAGGACGTCGAGGGCGAGTCACTGGCCACGTTCGTGGTGAACAAGCTGCGCGGCACCTTCACGGGCGTCGCGGTCAAGGCCCCGGGCTTCGGTGACCGCCGCAAGCGCATGCTGGAGGACATCGCGATCCTCACCGGCGGCGAGGTGATCACCGAGGAGATGGGCCTCAAGCTCGAGAACACCCAGCTCTCGCAGCTCGGCCACGCCCGCCGCGTGGTGGTCACGAAGGACACGACCACGATCGTGGACGGCGGAGGCGACGCCGAGGGCATCAAGGGCCGCATCAACCAGATCAAGAACGAGGTCGAGAACACCGACTCGGACTTCGACCGCGAGAAGCTGCAGGAGCGGCTGGCCAAGCTGGCCGGCGGCGTCGCGGTCGTGAAGGTCGGCGCGGCCACGGAGACCGAGATGAAGGAGAAGAAGCACCGCGTGGAGGACGCGCTGCAGGCCACCCGGGCCGCTCTCGAGGAGGGCATCGTGCCTGGCGGCGGCGTCGCTCTGCTGCGGGCCGTCGAGGCGATCAAGATCGACGCGCTCGAGGGCGATGAGCAGACGGGCGCGCGGATCATCCTGAAGGCGCTCGAGGAGCCCGTCCGCCAGATCGCCCAGAACTCGGGCTACGAGGGCTCGGTGGTGGTCAACGACGTCCGCAACGCGGGCGGCAACTCGGGCCTGAACGCCGAGACCGGCGAGATGACCGACCTGATCGCGGATGGCGTCATCGACCCCGCGATGGTCACGCGCTCGGCGCTCCAGAACGCCGCGTCGATCGCGAAGAACATCCTCACCACCGAGGCGATCGTCGCCGAGATGCCCGAGAAGGAGGGCGCCGCCATGCCCGGCGGGATGCCCGGCGGGATGGACGGGATGATGTAAGGCGAGAGCACCGGGGGGCCTCGCGGCCCCCCGGAACCTCCCGTGGAAACTTCGCGGGGCTTCGGGCCAGGCGTTCGCCTCACCCTGTGGGGGCCGGCACAGCCGGCCCCCTCTTTCGTCGTGGGAGCGCGCCGGCTCTGCGCGTGCGCAGCTTTGCTCGCCAGGTCAGCGGAGCGGACCTCAGGGGGCTCCCAGCACGGCGCCCATCGAGAGCGGGCTGACCCCGAGGGCCTCGGCGTCAGCCGTCCCGCGCGGCGTCACCATCGGCTCCTCCAGCAGCTCGGCCTCCTGCCAGGTCGCGAAAGCGCGCGGGCCCACCGCCCGCTCGAGTGTGCGCAGCGACGCCTTCACCAGTGGCAGCGGCAGGTGGACGAGGCGCCGGCGCCGGCCGGTGGAGCGCAGGCTCAGCCGGACCATGTCGTCATAGCTGAGCTCTTCAGGGCCCGCCAGCTCGAAGCGGCGCCCCTCGGCGCCGTTCAGCGACGCCATCACGGCATCGGCGGCGTCCTCCGCCCAGATCGGTTGATAACGCGCGCGGCCCGAGCCGGAGACCGGCATGGCCGGCAGCCACGAGAGGCGGCCGAGCAGCGTGAGCCAGGGGTCACCGGGTGAGTACACGATCGAGGGCAGGAAGACGGTCGCATCCAGCCGAGCGGCCTCCACCGCCTCCTGTGCGAGGCCCTTCGAGCGGAAGAAGCGCGTGCGCGAGTGCAGGCTGGCGCCAAGCACGGAGAAGAAGAAGAAGCGCCGCACGCCGGCTCGCTCGGCCGCCCGCACCAGCCGCATCGTGGCCAGCCCGTTCAGCTCCTCGATCGACGTGCGGGGCTGGTCCCGGATCGAGGCAGCGAGGTGGATCACCGTGTCAACCCCGCGCAGGGCGTTGCGAAAGGAGCTTGGATTTGCCAGGTCACCGAGCGCGATCTGCACTCGGACGCGCTGATCGCTCAGCCGATTCGGGTCGCGTACCAGGCAGCGGACGGGGTCGCCGGCTGCGGTCAGCCGGCGCAGCAGCGCCGAGCCCACCACCCCCGTCGCTCCCGTGAGCAGGATCACCCTTGCGCAGGCTACGTGCTCGCTATAGTGGCCGCCTTCGATGGCCTACGTGATCGCAGAGCCCTGCATCGGCCAAAAGGACAACTCGTGCGTCGAGGTATGTCCGGTCGACTGCATCCATCCCACCCCGGACGAGCCCGACTACGACCAGGTCGAGCAGCTGTACATCGACCCGGAGGAGTGCATCGACTGCGATGCCTGCGTCGAGGCCTGCCCGGTGGACGCGTGCTTCGCCGAGGACCAGCTGCCCGACGAGTGGAACAAGTTCACGCAGGTCAACGCGGACTACTACAAGAACGCGTCCTAGCCGCTAGGCCATGGGAAGCGCCGTGCCGGTGACCTCTGGCACGGGGGGCCCTGAGGGTGACTGCAGCACCGCAAGCTCTTGGGGCGTCGCCGCGATGATGCCGCGTGCCGTGTGGAAGAGCGCCTGGGCGGCCGGGGCGTCGGGGTCCTCGAGCACCAGTGGCCGGCCCTCGTCGGCGCACACCCGCAGCTCCTCCTGGAGCGGGACCTTGCCGAGCAGGGGCACGTCCAGATCGTCGGCCAGCAGCTGGCCCCCGCCCTCGCCGAAGATCGTGAAACGGTCACCGGCCGGGGTGGTGAAGCCGGACATGTTCTCTACCACCCCGGCGATCTCGAGGTCGAACTTGAGCGCGGTGTCCGCCGCCCGGGCCGCGACCTTCTGAGCCGCCGGCTGCGGGGTCGTGACTATCAGGAAGCGCGCCTGCGGCAGAAGCTGTGCGAGCGTCATAGACACGTCTCCGGTGCCCGGCGGCAGGTCGATGAGCAGGTAGTCGAGCTCGCCCCAGTCGACGTCCTCGAGGAACTGGCGGATGGCCTTGTGGAGCATCGGCCCGCGCCAGGTGATTGCCTGGTCCTGCTCGTTGAGGAAGAACTCGATCGAGATCACCTTGACCCCGCCGTGGGCCTCGAGGGGCAGGATCTTGCGCTCCGCCGAGACCATCGGCCGGCCGTGCACGCCGAGCATGCGCGGGATCGAGTAGCCCCACACGTCGGCGTCGAGCGCCGCTGCCTGCTTGCCCTCCGCCTGCAGGGCGGCGGCGAGGTTGGCGGTCGCTGTTGACTTGCCGACGCCACCCTTGCCCGAGCCCACGCAGATCACGTTCTTGACCTTGGCGAGCGCGCCCTGCGGCAGGCCACTGCGGCCGAGCTTCTGCTGGAGGCCCTGCTTCTCCTCGGCGCTGAGCACGTCGAAGCCCACGGTCACTCGCTCGACGCCGTCGAGCGTGGCCACGTTCTGGACGACCGCCTGCTCGAAATGGGAGCGAATCGGGCAGCCGGGCGTGGTCAGCGACACCATCACGTCGACCCGTCCGGGCTCGGGCTGCTCGATCGAGCGCACCATCCCAAGCGAGACGATGTCCTTGCGCAGCTCCGGGTCGATGACCCGGCGCAGCACCTCGTTGACCTGTTCCGTTGTGGGCACGGGCTTCATTGTGACAAAGCACGGACCGCGTCCCCTTCGGCACGCCCATGAGCCGGCCGGCTGTGCCCGGCCGGCTCATGAACACAAACGGGGCCCTTGCGGGCCCCGTTTGCTTGCTGAGGGAGGAGAGATACTGCACACTGCCGGCGGAATGTGTAGATGCCGGCAGTCTCTCCCCGGGCTCCATCTCTCCGAGAGGCCCGGGGGGAAGCCAAGCCGCGGGCGCCCGGCTCGGCCGGGTGCGCGCGGACACTGTTCCTAGGCCAGCGAGCCGACCTGCTCCTGCACGCGGTTCACGAAGCCCCGCGCGTCGCTGCGCGCCGACCTTGCCGAGCGCTCCGCCTCGCGGCGGTTGCGCCTGACCAGCCGCGTGGCCTGGGTGCGGCGCTGGCGCAGCTCACGCTCCACGCGGGTGCGCGTCTTCTTGACCTCACGCACCGCGCGGTTGCGGGCGGTGTTGCCCCGGCGCTCGAACTTGCGCAGCGCCCTGTTGAGCTCGCGCTCCGCGCTGCTGCGACCGCCGACGTACGGCTTGGCGGTCTCGACGACCTGGTCGCGAGCGGTCAGCGCGGCGCCGACCGGGATCAGTACGGCACGCTCGGCCTGGGCCTGAACGACCTGCAGGGTGCTGAGCTGCGCCTCGGCGCGCGTCTCGGCAGCCTTGCGGGCCGACTGGCTGCGCCTGGCGGCGTTGCGCCGACGAGTGGCGGCGGCCTTGCGCGCCGTTGCCTTCCTCTGGGTCTGGGTCTGGGTAGCCATGTGTTGACCTCTCCTTCCCGCGGTGGCGGGACTTATTCCGGGAGCTTATTAGATTTAACTTCGGTAGTTATATACCACCGAACACCTGTACGTAAACCTCGCCTCCCGGCGGGTTACAGAACGGGCTCGAGGCGCTTCGTGCGCATCCGCTCGAGCCAGAGCTGCGGCCGCTCGAGCTCGCGCGGCGAGGGCAGCGCGTCGGGTGATCCCCAGACCTGGTTCAGCCCCTCCATTCCCTCGTGCGCGGCCACCGCGTCGCAGAAGCCGCGCCCGCGCTCGTACTGGCGCAGCTTCAGCTCCAGCCCCAGCAAGCGCTGCAGGATGCGTTCCGGCGCCGAGCGGCTGCGACGGCGGCGCTCCATCGCCGCGCGCAGGCCCTCGTAGGCGGGCAGCAGTCGCTCGCCGAGCGCGTCCATGACGAGCTCCGAGTAGCCCTCCACGACCGCCATGGCCGCGTTCATGCGGTCCATCAGATCGCGCTGCTCGCGTGACTGCACGAGCGCCACGAGCCCGCCCTCGCGGAAAGCGTCGACCAGCTTCGAGAGGTCGGGCAGCGCCGGCAGGCCGCCCGCGTCTCCCCGCTCTATCTTCACGTCGACCGTGGCCAGGTACTCGCGGATCAGGCCACCCAGATGGTCCCGTAGCCAGGGGACGCCCTGGAACTGGAATACGTGCGTCAGCTCGTGGATGGCAATCCAGCCGAAGAAGCTCTCCTCGTCGACTTCGAGCTCCCGGACCGCGCTTGCCAGGTTGGGAGCGACGAACAGCAGCCGTGGCGGCGCCTCGGCGCCCAGCAGCGAGAGCTCGTACTGGCCGAGCACGCGCTGCGCCATGTAGCCCATGACGAGACCCGCCTCGGCCGCGATCGTCGCGCCCGCGCCCAGGCGCAGCGCGCCCGCCAGCGGCCCCGCGAACGCCAGCCGCTCGTCGAGGCGCTCGGCAACGGGATCGAGCATCTTCTCGAACGACGCCAGGTTCAGCTCGGCCCACTCGCGCCGGCTGACGGTCTCGGCGGCCGGGGCCGGCGCGGCCAGCTCCAGGCGAGTGCAGCCCGCCACGTGCAGCTCCATCCGGGCGCACAGGGCGCGCAGGTCCACGCCCAGCTCGACCGGCTCCTGTGAGCCGATGGAGAGGCGCGCCGCCTGGCGGGCAACCGACCACTCGATCATGACCCGAGGCTAGCTGGCTAGAGCCGGGGCAGCGCCTGCTCGAGCTCGAGCACCGGGGCGAACAGGTCGCCGCGCTCCTCCACCCGCTCGAGCACCCGGTCGGCGCTGAACGCGAGCTCCTCGGGGCTCGTGGCGGCCTCGAGCTCGTCCCAGTCGAGCGGGGTCGACACCGTGGGCCGTTCGCGCGCGCGCAGGGAGTACACGCACACGGTGGTCTTGTGCTCGTCGTTCTGGCTCCAGTCGATCAGCACCTTGCCGTGGCGCAGCTCCTTCTTCTGGGTCGAGACCACGAGCTCGGGGTGCTCGCCCTCGAGGTGGCGCGCCAGAGCCTGGGAGAGCGGCTTCGTATCGTCGTAGGTCACGCCGGGCGCGTTGAGCGGGACATAGACCTGCAGACCCTTCGAGCCGGACGTCTTGGGGAAGCTCTGGAGGCCTATGCGCTCGAGCGCGTCGCGCAGCCAGAACGCCACCGTCCGGCACTCCATGATGCCCGCCGGCCGGCCCGGATCGAGGTCGAAGGCCATGACGGTCGGCCGCTCGATCCCCAGCGCCCGCGAGAGCGAGGGGTGCAGCTCCAGGTCGGCCAGGTTGGCCGCCCACACCAGCGTCGCGAGGTCGTCGCAGATGCAGAAGTCGATCTCGGACACGCGCTCGGTCCTGACCCAGTCGGGGCGGTGCGACGGGCAGTTCTTCTCATAGAAGAACTGGCCCTCCACGCCGTCCGGGTAGCGCTTCAAGGTGAGCGGCCGCTCGCGCAGATGCGGCAGCAGGGCGGGCGCCACGCGCGTGTAGTAGTCGATCACCTCGCCCTTGGTGAAACCCGCCGCGGGGTACATCACCTTGCCGAGGTTCGAGAGGCTCAGCTCCCGTCCCTCGACTTCGACCTCAACGCGCGACGCGGCTATGACTTCTTGGCGGGCGTCTTCTTGCGGGAGCGCGACTTGCCGCCGTTCGGGCTGCCGGCTGCCTTCTTAGGCTTGCTCTGGCCCTTGCTCTGGGCAATGCTGGCCTCGAGCGCGGCCATCAGGTCGGGCACCTTCTTCGGCTGCTCCGCCGGCGCCTCGACCACGACCTCCTCACCCTGGGCCTTGCGCTCGATCATGTCGAGCACCCGGTCGCGGTACTCGTCCCGGTACTTGTCCGGCTCGAATTCGGCCGTGAGCGAATCGATCAGCTGCTGCGCCATCTGCAGCTCGCGCTTGCTGGTCTTGCCGTCGGTCCTCTCCGGGATCTCATCGAGCTTGTCCGGATCGATGACCTCGTCGGAGAAGAGCAGCGTCTCCATGGTGAGCACATCGTCGCGTGGGCGGATGGCCACCAGGTTCTCCTTCGAGCGGATCACGACGCGCGCGATGGCGACCTTGTTCGACTCCTTCATCGCGTCGAGCAACAGCCGGTAGGCCTTGCCCGCGCCGGTGTCGGGCGCGAGGTAGTAGGGGTGGTCGTAGAAGATCGGGTCGATCTCGTCGAGGTCGACGAAATCCTCGATGTCGATGGTGCGCGTCTTCTCTGGCGCGAGGCCGTCGAGCTCCTCCGGCGTGATCACCACGTAGCGCTCGGGCCCGATCTCGTAGCCCTTCACGAGGTTCTCGTAGGGCACCTCCTCGCCGGTGCGCGGGTTCACGCGCTTCTGCTGAATGCGCTGGTTGTCCTCCCCGTCGAGCTGGTGGAAGCGCACGGTCTGTCGCGAGACCGCGCTGTACAGCTTCACCGGGATGTTCACCAAGCCGAAGCTGATCGCTCCGCTCCAGATGGCTCGTGGCATGGCCTTGAATTTACCGGGCTTACGTCCTTAACCTGCCGAACGGGCGGGAACTTGCGGCTCCCGGACCGCCTCGGAGGGGTCCTTGTCGGGGCGCAGGCCCTTGAACGAGGGAGCTCGCAGTGTGCCGCTCTTCGTCCACTCCCTGAACTCCACCGCGGCCACGAGGCGCGGCTCCACGAACACCGTGTCCTTGGGCGGCTGGCGGCCGTCAAAGGGGCTCGCGTCGGTGCGCAGCGGCTCGAGCTCGCGGGTCACCAGCGACAGGGTCGCCTCGGTGAAGCCGGTGCCGACCTTCCCGGCGTAGGCGAGCCGGTCGTCCTCCACGACGCCGACGGCCAGGGCGCCCAGCCGGCCACTGCGGCCGCCGGCGCCCGGGGTCCAGCCGCCGATCACAACGTCCTGCACGCCGACGTTCTTGACCTTGATCCAGCCCGCCGCCCGGCGACCCGGCTCGTAGCTGCAGTCGAGGCGCTTTGCCACCACCCCCTCCACGCCCAGCTCGGCGGTCGCGTCGAGCAGTGCCCGTCCCTCGCCGCGGTGGTAGGCCGGCGTGCGCCAGGTGGGGCCCTCCAGCTCGAGCTCGTCGAGCAGCTCGCGACGCTCCTCGTAAGTGAGCGCCATGGTCGAGCGGCCGTCGAGGTAGAGCAGGTCGAAGATCACATAGGTCA
>Ga0126312_10000660_pt1 | contig 21293 bp, 21 predicted proteins | sample Plot104A_FD_92537 | JGI IMG/M metagenome (GOLD analysis project Ga0126312, IMG submission 92537) | Serpentine soil microbial communities from UC McLaughlin Reserve, CA, USA - Plot104A | ecosystem: Environmental > Terrestrial > Soil > Grasslands | place: USA: UC McLaughlin Reserve, Lake County...
CCTACGTGGTCGGCTCTGAACGGCGGCTTGGCGCGAGGCATGGCTCCTCCCTCGAGACGCCTCCAGCGCTCACACCGTAGCCGTCTCCGTACTTAGACGGGCCTCTACCCGCACTGCCTTCCCATCGCGCATCTCCCAAAGGTGGCCGAAGGGCGCGGTCAGCGGCATATTGCTCCGGCGGCCGCGCGCGCGTATGTGGCCGGTGACCATGACCCGCCCGGGGCGGACCTCCTCGAAGCGCTCGCCGTCGTAGCGAAACTCCGAGAAGTCCTCCTCCAGCCCCTGGACGAACACCGCGAAGTCGCCGATGCCGTGCAGGGTGCGATCGGCGACCTCTGGCGAGATTCGCGCCTCGAGATCAGAGGCCATGACCGCCGCGGCTGCGGCCAGACCTCGCTCCCGGTCGCCCACGGCGACCCAGTTGTAGCCATAGAGGTTGCGGACGATCTCGGCATTGCTTCGGGGCATCGGCAGTCAAGTATCGCTTTGTGGGCCCGCGGGCGCCAGTCGTGGGGAGCCTTTGCTCGCAAGGCTGCCTCCGAAGTAGGAAGATCACGGCATGGAGACGGTGCCTCTCGGCCCGGAGGACCGAGCCATCCTCGCCCTCGAGAGCGACACGGTGGTCGGGCACACATGCAAGGTGATCCTCGTCGACCGCCGCGCCCCCGGCCTGGCCGAGCTGCGGGCCGCCGTCGCCGAGCGCCTCGGCGCGGTCCCGGCGCTGACCCGCCGGCTGGCCGGCCCCCCCGATGCCCCCGCGTGGGCTCAGGACGACGGGTTCGACGTCGCTCGCCACGTTGTCCCGGGGCCGGTCGAGGCGCCGCTCGATCGACACGAGCTGCGCGCCGGGGTCGCGCGGCTGTTCGAGCAGCGACTGGACCGGGCGCACCCGCTGTGGCGGATCGACACGCTGCCGCTCCACGGCGGTGGGAGCGCCCTCGTCTGGCGGATCCATCACGCGCTCGCCGACGGGACGACCGCGATGCGCTACGCGCGGGCGCTCCTGTGGGACGCCGGGGACACGCAACATGTGGAACGGGCTTCTGGCTCGCCGCCCGGCGCATCCCGGGCGCACCCCGCCGCCGAGCACGCCCGCGACGACGCCCGCCGCCGCGCACACCTCGCCGGGTTCCTGCACCGCGAGTTCGCCCGCAGTCGTAGACGATCGCCGTTCGACGGACGGATCGGCACCAGTCGGCGCCTTGCCTTCGCGTCCGTTCCGCTGCGAGAGCTACACGACGCCGCCAATGCGCTCGACGGCGCAACCCTCAACGACGCCGTCTTGGCTTGCGTGGCCGGCGCGCTACGGCGTTGGGTCGAGCACCACCACGGTCGGCTCGACGCCGTCCGGGTGAAGGTCCCGGTGAGCCTGCACCACGAGGGGGACGACGCCCTCAACCGCGACTCGTTCTTCTCGCTCGAGCTGCCGCTCGCCGACCCGGACGCGGTAGAGCGCCTTCGATCGGTTCACGCCGCGACCACCGTCCGCAAGGCCGAGCACGACGCCGAGCGCCTAGAGGCGCTGACGCGCGACCTGGCCCGCGTCTCCCCGCACCTCAAGGACTTCTGCGAGCGCATCGAGCGGAGCCCGCGGAGGTTCGCCGTCAACGTCTCGAACGTCCCGGGGCCGCGGGGGCCCGTGACCATCCTCGCAGCGCCCGTCGAGGCGCTCTATTCAATCGCGGAGATCGGAGAGCACCACGCGCTGCGGGTCGCGGTGGTCTCACTCGCCGGCAGGCTCTGCTTCGGCTTCTGCGCCGACCCGGCGATCGTGGACGACCTCCAGGCCATGGCCGAGGGCGTCGAGACCGAAGCCGGCGCGCTGATCGCCGCGGCCGGCGCTAGGGCTTGACGCGGACGCTCACGCAGCGCGACCTGAACCGCGCGCTGCTCGAGCGGCAGTTCCTGCTGACTCGCAAGCGCGCCACGCTCCCCAAGGCGCTGGAGCGGCTCGGCGGGCTGCAGGCGCAGTACGCCCCGTCGATGTACATCGGGCTCTGGTCGCGGGTGGACGGGTTCGGGCGCCGGCAGCTGACGAAAGCGCTGGAGCGGAAGACAGTCGTCCAGGCAACGCTGTTGCGCTCCACCATCCACCTCGTCTCGGCTCGGGACTATTGGCCGTTCGCAGTGGGCATCCGGGACGCCCGGCGCCGTTGGTATCTGCGCGTCCACCCACGTCGAGCCGAGAGCGAGCTGATCGCCGCGGCCGAGGATGTGCGACGCCGGCTCGCGGACGGGCCAGTCCGGCGCGCCGAGCTCGTCGAGCCACTCGGAACCGAGCTCTGGAACGGGGTCGGCGTGTGGCTGAACCTGGTCCGGGTGCCGCCCTCCGGGACGTGGGAGCAGCGACGCGCGGACCTCTTCGCGGCGGCAGAGGACTGGCTCGGTGCGGCCGAGGTCGAGCGGGAGGAGGGCCTCGAGCGGCTGGTCCGAAGCTATCTCGGCGGGTTTGGCCCGGCGGCGGCGACTGACATCGCGAGCTGGGCCGGGATGGCGGTCGGGGAGATCACGCCGGTGATCGAGCGCATGCCGCTCCGGCGCTTCGGCGACGAGCGTGGCGGCGAGCTCCTCGACCTGCCACGCGCGCCACTCCCTGACGGCGACACACCCGCGCCTGTGCGCTTCCTACCGACGTGGGACGCAACGCTCCTGGTGCACGCACGTCGCACCGCCATTCTTCCCGAGCCGTATCGCCCGCTGGTCTTCAGCACCAAGCGTCCACACTCCGTCGGCACCTTCCTCGTGGACGGCGCGGTCGCGGGCTCTTGGAGGTATGAGAAGGGGCGGGTGCGCATCGAGCCCTTCGGCCGCCTGACGCGCACCGATCGCAACGAGGTCGAGGAGGAGGCCGATCTGCTGGGCGCGTTCCATGCCTAGACAGAGCGTTCCCGGATAGCGGAGCTCAGCGCCCGCATGTGCCTCTGCTTTGCGGTGGCGCGCGAGCGATCACGAAACGGCGCCGGCCCGAAGGCCGGCGCCGCTCGTGAGGGAGGGGGTGGTTGGAGCCCCTCGCTATAGCTATGGCTGTGCGCGAGCGTGCGATGGCGGCACGCGCAAGATGCTTCGGATGCGCCTGCCGAGGCGCGGGGCACCGTCACCGGCCCGCAGCTGCTCCTTCCGGAGCTCGAGCAGCGCGACCAGCTCGGCCGTCGGCTCGAAAGGGTCCGCCAGGAGGCGGCCCGAGCCGAGCGGCAGGGCCGCGACGATGCGGGCGTCGGCCTCCGCGATCAGCGCAGGGCCCCGCGGCGGAGTCCCGCTGTCTAGAACCGCGAGCCGGGCGAGCTCGAGCTCGTCGCCTGGACGGGACGGACGGACGGTGACGTTCTGCATGTGAGATTGGGCCTCCTGGTTGTCATACGGTCGTTGTCTGAATCGCCTAGTGGTGGTAGTGTACGACTCACAAGCGGCAATACAATGTCATACAAGATCGATTTGTCATCTCTGCAACGCGACGGTGAGGTTTCGCTCACCCAGCAGGTCGTGGACCGCTTCACGGCGGCGATCGACCGCGGCGAGCTCGAGCCGGGCGAGAAGCTCCCCCCAACCCGGGAGCTCGCCGCGGAGGTCGGCGTCAACCACCTCACCGCAGCGCGCATCTATCGCAAGCTGGCCGAGCTGGGATACGTCACGGCTCAGGTGGGGCGCGGGACGTTCGTCCGCACCCTCGCCCCGGCCGGCAGCGTCGAGCACGGCGACGACTGGCAGGTCTACGCCCTCCCGCAGCACGAGATCACCTATCCGGAGCGCGTCCTGGCGGAGGTGTTCGCGTCCGCCGGCGACCCCGACTTGATCTCGCTCGCCGTCGGGTGGCCGTCGCCCAGCCTCTACCCGACCGACGACCTGGCCCGGATCACCGCCGACATCTTCGCCGAGGAGGGCGGCGAGGCGCTCGCCCCGCTTCCGGCCGAGGGGCTCTACTTCTTCCGGGAGCAGCTCGCAGCAAGGGGGCGGCGAGTCGGGTCCGCGCAGGGCCCCGACGAGATCGTCGTCACCTCGGGGGCGAAGCAGGGGATCAGCCTCACGGCCCGCGCCACGCTCGAGGCCGGCGACGTCGCCGTGATCGAGTCCCCCACCTTCCTCGGGATGCTGGACTCCCTGCGCCAGACGGGCGCACGCGTGATCGGCGTGCCGGTGGACGAGGACGGGATGGACGTCGACGCGCTGGAGCGGCTGCTCGCCCGCCACGAGGTCAAGCTGGTCGCGCTCCAAACCGCCTGCCAGAACCCGACCGGGCGCAACCTTTCAGATGAACGGCGCCGCCGCCTCGCCGACCTGGCCATCGAGCGGAACTTCTTCGTGCTCGAGGATCGCGTCTACGCCGACGCCAGCTTCGAAGGCAGGTCCGTCCGTCCGCTGCGCGAGCTCGCCCCGGCCCACGTGGTGTACGTCAACTCGCTCTCGAAGGTGGTCGGCGGCGGGCTCCGGGCGGGATGGGTCGCCGCCCGCGGGCCGGTGCGAGAGCGGATCGCGATGCTGAAACTGGAGAGCGACTTCCACACGCCGACGCTGATCCAGCACATCGCCGCCCGCTGGCTCGCCGCGGGCGCCCACGATCGCTACCTGAAGTCGACGCTTCCCTACTATCGCGAACGCCGCGACGCCCTGCTCGACGCTCTCGAGCGCCACCTGGCGGGTGAGTACCACGTGGATCCGCCCCAGGGCGGCCACCATCTGTGGGTCACGCTCAAGCGGCCCCTCGACGATCGGGCGCTGTACTCCGAGGCGTCGCGACACGGCGTGACGTTCACCCCCGGCGCCGCCGTGACCGCCGAGCGGCGCTCCCAGACGTCGCTTCGCCTCTCCTTCCCGCTGCTCGCGCCTCCGGAGCTCGACGAGGGCGTCAAGCGCCTGGCGCGCGCGATCCGGGAGGTGCGCCGGCGTGCGCGTCATTCGGTCGCCGCGCCGATGTCGTAGTGGATAGCCTCACTGCGATGAGGCATCGGGTGCGTGAAGCGGCTGACCGGGCTGAGGGGGCGCTCGTGCTCTTCCATGGACGGGGTGCCGACGAGCACGATCTGTTCCCGCTGATCGACATGCTCGATCCCGAGCGCAGGCTGCTCGGGGCGACCGCGCGGGGGCCTATTTCGCTGCCGCCGGGCGGCGCTCATTGGTACGTCGTCAGGCGGGTCGGCTTTCCGGACCAGGACACCTTCCATGCGACCTATGCGGCGCTGGCGGGCTGGCTCGACGGCTTCCTCGCCGAGCACGAGCTCTCCCCCGAGCGGACCGTGCTCGGTGGCTTCTCGCAGGGCGCCGTCATGTCGTATGCCCTGGGGCTCGGAGCGGGCCGGCCGCGTCCGGCCGGGATCCTGGCGCTGAGCGGTTTCCTTCCGGTAGTAGAGGGATTCGACCTCGACTTCGAGAAGGCCGCCGGCATGCCCGTGGCGATCGGACACGGCGCCTTCGATCCGGTCATCGGAGTGGACTTCGGCCGCGAGGCGCGCGACCGCCTCGCGGAGGCCGGCGCCGAGGTCACGTGGAGGGAGTCGGCGATGCCGCATGCGATCGACCCCGGCTTCCTGCGCGAGCTGCCCGACTGGCTGCGGACGACCGTCGCGGCGTCGCGGGCCTGAGTACTGAGCTCGTCCCCGCCGTCTACCCGACGGGACCGCCGGCGCGGAGCGCGTCGAGTTGTACAGGAGTGTCCACGTCCTCGCCGCCGCCGAGGTCGTCGCAGGGGACCTCGCGGGTGGGCACGCTCAGGAGGAGGTTGCGGGCGCCGTGATCGCCCGTGACGTTGCGCAGGCGGTCGAACAGGTCGTGCTCCAGCAGCACCGGATGGCCCGGCTCGCCGCCGTAGGTGGCGCGGACTGCGACAGCGCCCTGGCCGCGGGCCGCGATCACACGGCGGACGGCGTCGGGTGAGATGCGCGGCTGGTCGCCGAGGGTGACCACGACCGCCTCGCAGTGCGCGAGCTCGGCGAGACCGCAGGCGAGCGACGCGGATTGGCCCTCCTGCCAGCGCCGGCATACGAGGACCTCGGCGCGCTGCAGATCGATCCCGGCAGCGACATCCTCGGCCTCCGAGCCCAGGACAACGAGCACCCGCTCGACCGGGGAAGTCGTCATCGCTCGCACCGAGTGCTCGAGGAGCGGCCGCCCTTCGAGAACGGCAAGCTGCTTGGAGCCCCCAAAACGGGTGCCGGCGCCGGCCGCCAAGACGAGCCCGGCGATCACGCCCCGACCTCGTGGATCCGACCCGCCGTCCGTGACAGCCGGCCTCCTTCGCGGCCGTTCCGCACCGCAACGACCTCGGACATGATCGAGAGGGCAGTCTCCTCCGGCGTGACCGCGCCGAGGTCGAGCCCGATCGGCGCCGCGACCCGGTCGAGCAGCTCCTCATCGAGCCCCGCGGCGATCAGGCGCTCGCGACGCCGCGCCTGGGCACGGCGGCTTCCCATCGCACCGACATAGGGAGCGTCGGAGCGCAGGGCGATGCTCAAGGCGGCGTCGTCGAGCTTAGGGTCATGCGTCAGGATCGCGACGTAGGTGGCGCGGTCGATCCCGCCGATGCGCGCGAATGCCTGGTCCGGCCACGCAGCGATGACCTGCTCCGCCTCCGGGAAGCGCTCGCCGGTGGCGAACTGCGAGCGCGGATCGCAGACGAACGGTCGCCAGCCGGCGGCCCGCGCGAGCCTGCAGAGCGCCGCGGCGTAATCGACGGCCCCGAATACGACCAGACGCGGCGCGGGGGCCGTGACGTCGACGAACAGCGAGACCTCGTTCACCTCGCGCATCTCCGAGCGCTCCGCCCACATGAGCTCCTCGGCCGCCTCGACTGCGACTCGCTCGAGCGCCACATCTCCAAGACCCCCTTCGGCGGTCCCATCGGCCCGCACGAGAAGCTTCGCCCCCACGTCCCCGCCCGCGATCACGGTGGCGAGAGCGGCGCGGCCGTCCCGCGCGGCGATGTGGGCGAACTCGCCCTGAGCGCTCACCCGGCGTCGCCTTCGGCGAACACGTCGAGTTGGCGGCGGCCACTCACTCAGTGCACTCCTCCGCGAACAGGTCCGTCGGGCGGCGCCCGCTCACTCCGCGTACTCCTCGACGAAGACGTCGATCTCGCCGCCGCAGGGGAGACCAACGTCCCAGGCCTCGGAATCCGCTATCCCGAAGTGGAGGAGCTTGGGACCGTCGCCCTTCAGCACTTCGGCGGCGGCCTCCACCACGGCCCCCTCGACGCAGCCGCCGGACACGGCGCCTGACACCTCGCCGTGCTCGTTCACGGCCATCTTCGCGCCGGGTGGCCGTGGCGCGGACCGCTTCACTCCCACGACCGTCGCAATCGCCACCCGCGCGCCTCGGTCCGTCCAGGCCCGCACATCATCGAGCACATCCTTCACAGAATCCCTTCCTCCTTGCGCAACATTCCCAACGAAATGTGATCCAATGCGTCACCTGCGGGCGCGGCCGAACTCGGCAGGTGCTGCGTGCTGCTCGACCTCACTCGAAACCCTCCTCCATCAGTCTGGCGAGCTCCTCCAGGGACGCCAGCGAGTTGCCGGCCAGAAAGCGGTCCACGTGAGGCAGGGCCGCCTGCATCCCGCGGGTCAGCGGCTCGTAGCCGGCGTGGGCCTTGAGCGGGTTGAGCCAGATCAGCCTGGCCGCGCAGCGCTGGAGGCGGGCCATCTCGCGCGCCAGCTCATCGGGCTCGCCGCGGTCCCAGCCGTCCGACAGCAGGACTACGAAGGCTCCCCGGCCGAGGCGGCGGCCGTGCTCGCGGTTGAGGGTCGCGATCGCCTCGCCGATCCGAGTGCCGCCGGACCAGTCCTCGGCGGCTCCCGCGGCACGGTCGAGAGCGCGGTCCGGATCGCGGCCGGCCAGCTCGCCGGTCACCCGCGTAAGGCGGGTGCCGAACACGAAGGCCTCGACCCGGCGCCGCGCGGCGACACAGGCGTGCATGTACTGAAGCAGCATCCGCGCGTAGGGCTCCATGGAGCCCGACACGTCGCACACGAGCACCAGCGGCCGCGGTCGTCGACCCGGCTCGCGCCAATGACGCTCGAATGGGTCGCCGCCGGTACGGAGCGATGCGCGCACCGTCCGGCGCAGATCTGGACGGGCGGCGTGGGGAGGGGCGCCGCGCCGTCGCGCCGGGCGTCGGCGTCGGCTCTGGCGCAGCGGACCGCCGGCGGCCAGCCGCATCATGATCCGCCGTGCCGCGACCCGCTCGGCCTCGGTGTAGTCGGTGAAGTCCTTCTCGCGCAGCAGCTCGACGTCGGACCATGCCACGGGGACGAGGTCAGCTTCATCGGGGTCAGGCGGCGAAGTGGAGCAGGCGTCTGGAACGACCACTCGCGGGAGCGCCAGCCCCGCTACCTCGGCGATCGGCTCGGGGAGACTCCCCGGCTCGGGGCCTTGGCGCTTCGGGGAGAGCCACTCCGCGAACGCGGCGTCGAAGGCGGCGAGGTCCTCGCGACGCGAGCAGAGCGCGGCGCGGAGCGCGAAGTAGGCGGCGTCGCGGTCCGAGGGATCGACGGCGGCGAGCGCCCGATGCGCCCCGAGGAGCTCGTCGATCCCGACGCGTGCGCCGCCGGCGCGCATGGAGGCCGCGAGGAGCGCGAGGCGGCCGGTGAGGCGCAGGCCGAGCCGGCGGATCATGGCGAGCCTCCTTCCCCCGGCGGCCGAGCGGGCGTGACGCCCGCGAGGTTGCGGAGCACCTGCTTCTCGCGGACGGCGTCTATGTCTTCCCGAACCTTCAGAACCACGCCCAGCGTCTCGTCAAGGGGAGCGCCCTCGTCCAGTGCCAGCAGCGCCTGGGCCCAGGAGATCGTCTCTCCCACGCCGGGCAGCTTGTAGAGATCCTCCTCCCGGAGGCGAGCGACCGCTGCGCATACTCGCGCCGCGATCGCGTCCGGGACGCCTGGCAGCCGGGCGTGGACGATCTCGGCCTCGCGCTCCGGCGAGGGATAGTCGATCCAGTGGTAGAGGCAGCGTCGCTTGAGGGCATCGTGCAGCTCGCGCGTGCGATTCGAGGTCACCACCACGAGCGGCCGCCGCTCCGCCCGCAGGGTGCCGAGCTCTGGTATCGAGACCTGGAAGTCCGACAGGAACTCGAGCAGGAAGGCCTCGAACTCGTCGTCGGCGCGGTCGATCTCGTCGATGAGGAGAACGACCGGGCCGTCATGAAGGAGAGCCTCCAGCAGCGGGCGGCGCAGCAGGAAGCGCTCCGAGTAGAGCGCATCGGGCGGGTCGTCCGCTGGTGTAGGGGAGGGTGCCTGCGACTGGACGGAGGATGAAGGCGAGGACGCGCGCAGATAGAGCAGCTGACGCGGGTAGTCCCAGTCGTAGAGCGCGTGGTGAAGATCGATGCCCTCGTGGCACTGGAGACGGATCAGGCGCGCGCCGGTCGCTCCGGCGAGCGCCTTCCCGACTTCGGTCTTCCCGACTCCGGCCTCGCCCTCGAGCAGGAGCGGCTGCTCGAGCGTCGCCGCGAGGTAGACGGCAGTCGAGAGGCCCCGGTCGGCGAGATAGCGCTCGCGAGCCAGGGCCTCACGTACGGCTTCCGGTGTCTCGAGGCTCATCCCCGTCGGCGGCCTCCCTCGGGCACAGAGTAGGCAGCGTCGCTCACCGCTCCGCCCTCGCCACCCCGGCGGCCTCCTCGAGCGCGCGCCGCGTCAGGACGCGCGCCAGATGGCGCTTGTAGTCGGGGCTCGCGTTCAGGTCCCCGGGCGGGTCGGTCCCCTCGGCGGCCTGCTCGGCGGCGCGGGAGATCGAAGCCGACTCCACAGGTTGGCCGCGCAGCGCCTCCTCGGCGGCGCCGGCCCGCAGCGGAGTCGAGCCCATGTGGGTGAGCCCGATGCGCACGTCCTCGCAGGATCCGTCGCCGGCTCGCTTCACCAGCGCGCAGACGCCGACCATCGCCCAGTCCTCGGCACGTCGGGTGAACTTCTGGTAGCCGTAGGCCCAGCCGTCCGCCGACGGGAAGTGCACCTCGGTCAGGACCTCGTCCGGCGCGAGCGCGGTCGTGAGGTACCCCCGGAAGAGGTCCGCCGCGGCGATAGTCCGCTCGCCCCCCGACCCGCGCACCGTGACGTGACCCTCCGAAGCGAGGAGCACCGCGGGCAGGTCCGAGGCCGGGTCGCCGTGCGCCAGCGAACCGCCGATCGTCCCGCGGTTGCGGACCTGCTGGTCCGCAATCAGCGAGGCCGCTCGGGCCACCACGCCGAGCTCGCCGGCCGATTGAAGGTCGGCGTGCCGGGTGAGCGACCCGATCCGGTAGCCGCCGCCGTTGTCGGGCCGAACGCCGTGGAGACCGGGGACTCTCCGCAGATCGACCAGGCGGGTAGGCACCGCCAGACGCAGCTTCATGAGGGGAAGCAACGAATGGCCGCCCGCCAGCAGCTTGGCGTCCTCGCCGCCCGCAAGCGCGGCGATCGCCTCGTCAACGGACTCGGGCGCTACGTAATCGAAGTCCGCGGCGATCATGCCGCACTTCCCTTCGCCTGCTCGATCGCCTGCCAGACGCGCATGGGCGTCAGCGGCATATCGAGGTCTTCGACCCCGAGTGGCTTCAGCGCGTCGATCGTCGCCGCCGTGATGGCCGGAGTCGCCCCGATCGTCCCGGCCTCGCCGACGCCCTTCACCCCCAACGAGTTCACCGGCGAGGGAGTCTCGGTTCGGTCCGTCTCGAACGACGGCAGCTCAGCGGCCGTCGGGAGCGCGTAGTCGACGAACGTGCCGGTCACGAGCTGGCCGCTGTCGTCGTAGACCACCTGCTCGTAGAGCGCCTGCCCAATCGCGTGCGTGACGCCGCCGTGGATCTGTCCGTCGATCAGCGTCGGGTTGATGGCCGGACCGCAGTCGTCGACCGCGACGTACCGGATCACTTTCACCTTCCCGGTCTCGACGTCCACGTCGACCACGCAGGCGTGCGCGCCGAACGGATACACGAAGTTCTCTGGGTCGAAGGCGGCGGTCTCGTCGAGCCCTGGCTCGATGTCGGCCGGCAGCTCCTGGGGCGGGATGTGGGCCGCGCCGGCGATCTCGGCCATCGTCATCGACTTGTCGGGCGAGCCCCGCACCTGGAAGCGGTCGCCGGCCAGCTCGATGTCCTCGGGGGCGGCTTCGAGCATCGCCGCGCAGATCCGCCTGGCCTTCTCCTGCACCCTGAGCGCGGCCCGGGCAACGGCCTCGCCGCCGACCGCGAGCGCCCGCGAGCCGTAGGTGCCCCAGCCCCAGGGGCCCTGATCGGTGTCGCCGTGGAGCACGTCGACGTTCTGGGGATCGATCCCCAACCGGTCTGCCGCGATCTGCGCGAAGCTCGTGTCGTGGCCCTGACCGTGCGGCGAAGCGCCGCTGTACACCGTGGCCGAGCCGGACGGGTGGACGCGCACCGTCGCCGATTCCCAGTACGCCGCCTGGAGACCGACCCCCTGCGGACCGACCGCCCGCGAGGGCGCGAGACCGCATACCTCCACGTACGTCGAGAAGCCGACTCCGCGATAGATCCCACCCTCGCGCAGCTCCGCCTGCTCGCGCCGGAAGTCATCGAGATCGAAGCGCTCGAGCAGCCGGTCGAGCGTGCCGTGGTAGTCGCCCGAGTCATAGACGATGCCGAGAGCAGTCTCGAAGGGGAAGTCCTCCTTGGGGATGAAGTTCTTCCGGCGCAACTCGAGCGGGTCCATGCCGAGCTCGGCGGCGAGCTTGTCCATCGAAAGCTCGAGCCAGTACGTGCCCTCCGGTCTTCCGGCGCCGCGAATCGCGTCGGTGCAGAACTTGTTGGTGAAGACGCCGACGAAGGTCAGCTCGATCGCTGGGAACTTGTAGCAGCCACCCATCACCGGAAAGCCGAGCTCCGGGATGAACGGCGTCAGGAGCTGCTGGTACGCCCCGAGATCGCAGAGGTTCCGCACCTTGCATCCGGTGAGGGTCCCGTCGCGCTTCGCGCCCAGCGTCACGTAGTTGATCTGGTCGCGGCCGTGGTGGGTCGTGGTCATGTTCTCCGAGCGCGTCTCGGTCCACTTGACCGGCCGCGCGAGGCGCTTCGCGAGCGCGAGCACCAGCGCCTCCTCCGGATACACCTGCAGCTTCGTGCCAAATCCGCCGCCCACATCCGGCGCGATGACCCGCAGCTTGTCCTCGGGCATGCCGAGGATCCCAGCGAGGACGAAGCGGGCGATGTGCGGGACCTGCGTCGAGGAGTGGAGGATCAGGCGGTCCCCACGGGGCTCGCCGATCGAGCTGCGCGGCTCGATCGGAGCGCCCGCGGTGCGGTGGTTGACGAACCGCGTCTCGACTACCACGTCTGCCTCGGCCAGCGCGGCCTCCATGTCCCCGCCCGAGATGCTCCACTCGTGCGTCTGGTTGGTGCCGAACTGCTCCCACACGAGCGGCGAGCCCTGCTCGAGGGCCTTCTCCATGTCGACGACGACGTGCTTCGGGTTGTAGTCGACGACCACCTGCTCGGCGGCGTCGACGGACGCCTCGCGCGAGGTGGCCACGACCACGGCGACCGGATCTCCGACGTGCTTCACCTCGCCACGCTTGAGCGGCCAGTGCTCCGGCGTCTTGATCTCGACGCCGGGCGGACTCCAGACCATCGCCATGGGCGCCGCGAAGTCCCCGGCCAGGTCCTCGCCGGTGAAGACGGCCATGACACCCGGCCGCTCCGCAGCGGCCGACGTGTCGATCGACGCGATCTCGGCGTGCGCCTCGGGCGAGCGCACGATCGTGGCGTGCAGCATCCCCGGTAGGACGATGTCGTCCGTATAGCGCGTCAGGCCGGTGATCATGCGCGGGTCTTCCTTGCGCCGCATGGCGCGCCCGACGTGCGCCCCGTCGGTGCGCCCGGCCTCCGTCGTGCTCATGCCGGCACCTCCCGGTCGGCGGTCGACGACTTCGCGGCGGCCATCACCGCCTTGACGATGTTGTGGTAGCCGGTGCAGCGGCAGAGGTTGCCCTCGAGGCCGTGTCGGACCTCCTCCTCGCTCGGGTCGGGGTTGCGCGCCAGCAGGTCCGCGGCCGCCATGATCATGCCCGGCGTGCAGTAGCCGCACTGGAGGCCGTGGTGCTCCCAGAACGCCTCCTGGAGGGGATGCAGTCGGTCAGCGCGTCCGAGTCCCTCGATCGTCGTCACCTCGGCGCGGTCGGCCTGCACTGCCAGCACCGTGCAGCTCTTCACCGCCTCGCCGTTCAGATGGACGGTGCAGGCGCCGCAGTTCGAGGTGTCGCAGCCCACGTGGGTGCCTGTCAGGCCGAGCCCGTCGCGCAGCCAGTGCACCAGGAGAAGTCGCGGCTCGACATCCGCCTCGTGCCGATGGCCGTTGACGGTGACGCTCACATGAACCGCGCTCATTTCGTCCCTCCCCAGGTCGTCTTTCCTCCGCGCCTGATGCTATTCCTCGGCTGAGTCCGGCGGCGACCGACATGGACGGCGGGAACATGCGTCTATCCTCCGGCGCTCCATGGCGGCCACCACGAGCGACTTCGAGTTCGACGGCCACCGGCTCGTCTACGACGAGTACGGGAGCGGCGAGCGGGTCATCGTGCTCGCTCCGGGTCTCCTGTTCTCGCGCAAGATGCACCGGCCGCTCGCCGAGACGCTCTCCGACCGCGGGCACCGGGTGCTCTGCCTGGACCTGCTGGGGCACGGCGACGCCGACCGCCCGCCGGAGATGCCCAACTACTCGATGACGATCTTCGGCCAGCAGCTGGTCGCGCTGCTCGATCACCTCGAGGTCGAGCAGGCGGTGATGGGCGGGACCTCGCTCGGCGCCAACGCGGCGCTGGAGGCGGCGGCCGCGGCGCCGGAGCGGGTGACCGGCCTGCTCGTCGAGATGCCGGTGCTCGACAACGCGCTCCTCGGATGCGCGCTCGCGTTCACGCCGCTGTTGGTGGGGCTGACCTTCGGGGCGCCGGTGGCTCGCTTCATCGCGCGCGGTGCGCGGGCGGTCCCGCGCGGCGTCTGGCACCTCGGCGACATGCTGCTCGACTGGGTGAGCCAGGACCCGAAGGCCTCCGCGTCGGTCCTTCAGGGCCTCTTCTTCGGTCGCGCCGCTCCACCCAGCTCCGAGCGCCGGCGGATGAAGCACAAGACGCTCGTGATCGGCCACTACCGCGACCCCATCCATCCCTTCTCGGACTCGGACATGCTCGTCCGCGAGATGCCGAATGCCAAGCTCGTGCAGGCGTCCTCGATCCTCGAGCTGCGACTTACGCCTGAGCGTCTCACCAACGAGATCGTGGTCTTCGTCGAGGATTGCTTCCGCCCCGCTCGAACGGCCAGCGGTGGGCGGCGACGAGCGGGCGCGAATGCCAGACGGGGTGCGCATCCTCGTAGCTAACGTTCGCCTCGGATGTCCCACCGCAAGCAGCAGAAGCAGGCGCTTCGCCGGGAGCGCGAGGAGCGCGAACGCAAGGCGCGCGAGGCTCAGCAGCGCAAGCGCCTGGTCGGGTACGGCGCCGGCGGGCTGCTCGTCCTGGCGGTGGCGATCGTCCTCGTGGTGGCGCTCGCCGGAGGCAGCAGCAGCGAGGGCGGGGACTCCAAGAGCGGCAACCTCCTCCCGGATGGCGGCTCCGTACCCAAGCAGAAGGCCTTCCAGTTGGACGCGGCGGCCAAGGCGGCCGGCTGCCGGCTGAAGAGCTCGAAGGGCAGCGGGGTTGCGACCCATACGACCAGCCTCAGCGAGCGGGTCCACTACGACACGAACCCGCCCACGACCGGCCGGCACTACCAGATCCCGGCTGACGACGGCGCCTACGCGGGCACGCCGCCCCAGGACGAGCAGCTGGTCCACGCGGAGGAGCACGGCCGGGTGATCATCTGGTTCCAGCCGACGCTCCCCGCGGACCAGCGCGCGGACATCAAGGCGCTCTTCGACGAGGACAGCTACCAGATGCTGGTCGTGCAGCGCCGGAACATGCCGTACAAGATCGCCGCCAGCGCCTGGAACCGGGATCCCCAGCCGGGGGGCACGGGGCGGTTGCTGCTCTGCAGCCAGGTGAACGAGAACACTTGGGACGCCCTCCGAGCCTTCCGCGACGAGCACCGCTCGAACGGCCCGGAGGCGATCCCGTAGTGAGATAATTCCTGCAACCGCACGGTTTGCAGGACTTCTCTCAGTCCCGCAACAGCCGGGGTGTCAGCGTGTTTCGGTAGCGGTGAAGCTGCTCGCCTCAGCAGCCGGGCTCGTGTGCGCGCTCGTCCTCCTCCCGACGTCAGCATGGGCGAGTCGGGCAGAAGGGGGCGCCGGAACCGGCAAAGGACCGTTCGACTTCGAGCTCGCGCCGCATGCCCGGGACGCTGTCGCCGCCGGCGGCGAGGTGCGCTCCCTCCCACTGCGCACCCCGCGCCGCTTCAACCTCGTCGGAATGCATTGGCGCGGCCGCTCCGAGCCGGAGATCGACCTGCGGGTGCGACAAAGAGGCCGCTGGAGCCGCTGGGTGGAGCTCGCGGCGCACTCGGACCACAACCCAGACCCTGGGACCGGGGAGCGCCTGGCAGCCGCCTCCGATCCGATCTGGGTCGGCGAGGCGGGATCGGTCCAGTACCGGATGAGTCGACGCGTTGCGGGGCTGCGACTCCACTTCGTGAACGTAGGGTCGCGGCGATATCCCGTCCGCACGCGCGCCCGCGCGGCGCAGGAGCCGCTGCCCACGTTCGTCTCCCGCGCCGAATGGGGCGCCGCGGGCTGCCCGCCACGCGCGGCCCCAGAGTACGGGGAAGTCAGGGCCGTCCAGGTGCATCACACCGTCTCTCTCAACGACTACACGCCTGACGAGTCGCCTGCGATGGTGCTCGCCATCTGTCGCTACCACCGCAACTCGAACGGCTGGAACGACATCGGCTACAACGCACTCGTCGACAAGTACGGAACGCTCTTCGAGGGCAGGGCCGGCGGGCTCGACAAGCCCGTGATCGGCGCCCAGGCGCAGGGCTTCAACGCGCAGACGGCCGGGATCGCCAACATCGGCGATCACAGCTCGCTGCCCCAGACCGAGGTAGCGCTCACCGCGATCGCGCGCTACATCCGCTGGAAGCTGCCGGTATCGGGGCAGCCGCTCTCCGGGCCGGTCACGCTCGTGAGCGCAGGCGGACCGCTCAGCCGCTACCCCGCCGGCGCGCAGGTGACCGTCGAGCGGGTGATCGGCCACCGCGACACCGGCAAGACGGTGTGCCCGGGTGACGCGGTCTACGCGCAGCTGCCCGAGCTGCGCGCGATGGTGGCATCCGGCGCACCCGCGGCGCCCTCCGCCACTCGATTGTCCGCCGCGCTCGGTGACGACAACGCCGATTACCGCGAGCCGGTGCCGGTCACGGGCAGCCTCGCCGCGCCCGACGGCAGCCCGCTCCCCGGGGAGACGGTCGAGCTCCAGGTCAACGCGGACGGGCCCTGGCACACCGTCAAGCGGCTGACGACCGGCGCGGACGGGAGCTTCTCGAGCGAGCTCCGACCGCGGCTGCGAATGTACGTGCGCGTCCGCTACCGCGGTCGGGGCGAGCTCGGCGGCGCCCGCTCGACACGCCTGCTCCTACACGTCCGGCCGCTGATCGCGATCGACACCGCGCCGACACGTGGGAAGACCGGGCTGAAGGTGCCCGTCACGGGACGCGTCGCGCCCGGCAAGGGCGCGGTCTACCTCGTCCTCCAGCAGAACGTCGACGGCCACTTCCGCCAGGTCGGGGTGCGGGCCGTGAGGGTGCGCCGGGGCCACTTCGAGGGCTCGTTCGTGCCGGGTTTCCGGGCGCTCTATCGCTTCTACGTGGTCGCGAAGACGGACGACGACACCGATCGCGGGCGCTCGGACCAGTACGTGCTGAAGGTCGGGCGCGGGCCGGCGCGGCGCTGACCGCCGCGCCCCTACCACCCCTGCCGCAGGTCCTCGCTGTAGAGGCCGTGGCCGGTCGCCAGCATGCGGGCGGTGCGCGCCAGGATCTTCAGGTCGAGCCAGAGCGATCGGTGCTCCACGTACCACACGTCGAGCTCGATCCGCTCGGGCCATGACAGCGACGTACGCCCGTTGATCTGGGCCCATCCGGTGATGCCGGGCTTGACATCGAGCCGCCGCCGCTGGCGATCCGTGTAGCGGTCGACCTGCTCCTGCACTGTGGGCCGTGGCCCGACGATCGCCATCTCGCCCCTGAGCACGTTGGCGAGGTTGGGCAGCTCGTCGAGCGAGAAGCGTCGCAGGAGGCGCCCGCTGCGGGTGATGCGGGGGTCGCCCTCGAGCACATAGATCCCGGCGCCGATCGACTCCGCGCCCGGCACCATCGTCCGGAGCTTCCAGAGCTCGAACTGCCGGCCGTTCCGGCCCACGCGGAGCTGGCGGTAGAAGACGGGTCCGCGGCTCTCGAGCCTGATAGCGAGCGCCGCGAGCGCGAGGAGCGGCGCCGTGAGCGTAAGCAGCGCGGCCGCCAACATGAGGTCGAGGCCGCGACTCAGGACGCGGCTGCCGGGCGCACTACCGTTCGGGCGCACCGTATGCGGATCCTGTACCTGCATCAGTTCTTCATCACCCGCACGGGGGTTGGGGGCACGCGGTCCTACGAGTTTGCGCGCCGTTTCGTGGCGCGCGGGCATCAGGTGCGGATGGTAACCGCGAGCGGCGGCCGCCGGAGGGTCGAGGGCATCGAGGTGCTGGGAGTACGTGGCGGGTACTCGGACTACGTGAGCGCCACCGCGGTCCCGTATCCGCGTCGGATGCTGGCCTTCGCCCGCTTCGCGCTCGCCGCCAGCATCGCAGCGCTCCGCGGCCCGCGGCCGGACGTCGTGTACGCGACCTCGCCGCCGCTGACGATGGCGCTGCCCGCGCTCGCGGCGGCAGCGCGCTGGAGGGCGCCGCTCGTGTTCGAGGTCCGCGATCTCTGGCCCGAGGCGCCGATCCAGATGGGCGCCCTGCGCAACCCGGTTCTGCAGCGTGTCGGACGGGCGGTCGAACGCTTCGTCTACCGGCGCAGCGCGCGTATGATCGCGCTCTCGCCTGGCATCCGCGACCAGGTGATCGCGGCCGGCGCTTCGCCCGAGAAGGTCGCATTGGTCCCGAACGGCGCGGACCTCGACCTCTTCTCGCCCTCGCTCGACGGCGTCGCCGAGCGACATCGGCTCGGCCTCGGCGACGGGTTCGTCTGCAGCTACTTCGGCACGATGGGCGAAGCGAACGACCTGAGCCAGGTCATCGAGGCGGCCCCGCTCGTGGCGGACGTAAGCTTCGTGCTGCTCGGGGACGGCAAGCGCCGCGCCGAGCTGGAGCGGGCGGCGCCGCGGAACGTGGTGTTCAGAGGACCGGCGGCGACGAAGCACGAGGTCGCCGCGCTCGCCGCGGCCTCGGACGCCTGCCTCACGATCTTCAAGGACGTTCCCGTGCTGGCCACGAACTCACCCAACAAGCTGTTCGACACCTTCGCGGCCGGGAGGGCGGCCATCGTGAACACGCCGGGCTGGATGCGCGAGCTGGTGGAGGAAAACGAAGCCGGCGTGTTCGTCCGGCCGGGCAACGCGCGCGACCTGGCGGCGAAGGTGGCGTGGCTGCGCGACAACCCGGACGCTGTGGAGCGGTACGGGCGCAACGCCCGAGCGCTCGCCGAGCGTGAGTTCGATCGCGACCAGCTCGCTGGACGGGCCCTCGCCGTGCTCGAGGAGGCGGCGCGCTGAGCGGCTCCGCGGACCGCCCCTCGAGCGACGTGTCCGAGGGCGTCGAGCTCTCCTACTGCGTAGTGAACACGGGCCGGCGCGACTACCTGCTCGCCTGCCTCGCCGCGATCGAGCGCACCCACCCCGCGGGGGTTGCCCACGAGGTGCTCGTGCTCGACAACGCCTCCGACGACGGCTCCGCCGAGGCGGTGCGGGAGCGCTTCCCCGAGGCGCGGCTGTTCGCGCTCGAGCGGCGCACCGGCAAAGGCGCGAACGACTCGCTGCTCCTGAGCGAGGCGCGCGGACGCTTCTGCCTGCTGCTGAACGAGGACTCCGAGCTGCGCGGGGGGGCCATGCGCGCCCTTCTCGACGCGCTCGAGGCCGATCCGCGAGCCGCCGCGGCGGGCGCGCGGCTCCTAACGAGCGAAGGCGAGCCGACCGCCTGCGCGTGGCGGTTGCCAGATGTCCCATGGGCGCTCGCGGCCGCGGCCTTCCTGCAAGAGCGCGTGGCCGTCCAGAGCAGCGGCGACGTGGTCCGCGAGGTGGGCTGGGTGCAATCGAGCTCGATGCTCGTCCGGCGCGAGGCCGCGGCCGAGGTCCGCTGGCTCGATCCGGACTTCTTCGTCTACTCCGACGAGACGGACTTCTGCAAGCGCCTGCGCGACGCCGGCTGGAGGATCCTGTTCGTGCCGGCGGCGCAGGCGGTCCATCACGATCAGCTGACCACCGACGCGGCGGCGATGCGCCGGCGGATCGTCGAGTTCCACCGCGGGCGCGATCTCTACTTTCGCAAGCACCGCCTGCGCCTGACGCGGCTTGCGTGGACGGTCTGCTGGACCTGGGCCTACCTCGCCCGCGCGGCGGCGGCCGCGCTCATCCCCGGTCGCGATCCGCGTCGCTACCTGCTGCACGCGAGGCAGCAGTTGCTGCCGGGCCGCGGCGAGGGGATCCGGGAGGCCGTCGACGCCTACAACCGCCGCCTCGCCAAGCGCTCATCTACGCTCTCCTCCTCGCATGGAGCACCCTGACGTCGCCCAACTGGCCGCGGTCGGCGGCGCGATCGGGTCGATCCTGGTCCTGCTCGCGCGCGGACGCCTCGCGCTGCTCGCCGGGCTCGTGCTGCTTGGGCTCACGGAGGCGGGGCTCGCCTTCTCGCTAGGCACCGGGCCGCTCGACAGGCTCGACAGCGCGACCGGAGGCGCCGCGGTCGTGGTCGGCCTCGCGCTCCTCGGAGCGGCCGCGGCGCTGCTCGCCCGCCGGCCCGCGCTCGTGCCCGTGGTGGTGCTCGTGGCCGCCCCGTTCCGGCCGCCGCTCGACTTCTCCAGCTCGAATCGCTTCCTCGTCTCGATCGCCGACGACGGCCGACTGGGCCGGCTGCTGCCGCTCTACTTCGTGCTGGCCGCCGCCGCGGTGGCGCTCGGCTGGCGGGCGCTGCGTGGGCGCGAGATCCGCCCGTTGCCCTCGGCGATCGCCCTGCCGGCCGCCGCGTTCTTCGGATTCGCGCTCTGCTCGGTCCTCTGGACGGACGACATCGAGGCGGGCGCCAACCTGCTGGTCTTCTTCACGCTTCCCTTCGTCGCGCTGCTGGCGACCGTAGCTCGGGCCGAGTTCCCGCCGAGAGTCCCGCCGGCCCTGGCGGTCACGGCGATCGCGCTCGCCTCGCTCTTCGCCGCGGTCGGGCTGTGGCAGGCGGTGACGCACGAGCTCTTCTTCTACGCGCCGAACCTCGCGGTATCGAACGCGAACACGGACTATTTCCGCGTCACGTCGCTGTTCGGCGACCCGAGTCTCTATGGCCGCCACCTCGTGCTCGGGATAGGGGTCGTGCTGGCGCTGCTGGCCGCCCGGCGCTGGAAGGCATGGGGGCTCGCGGCCATCCTGGCGCTGCTGTGGACCGGCCTGCTCTTCTCCTATTCGCAGTCGAGCATGGCCGCGTTGCTGGTCGTGACGCTCGCGCTCGCCTTCATCACGGGCGATGGGCGCGTGCGGAGGATCGTCTCCGCGATCTCGCTCGTGGCCGTTCTGGCCGCCGCCGGCTACGGGGCGGTGAAGGTGATCGGGGGCGAGACGCTGAACAAGATCACCAGCGACCGCACCGAGCGGGTTGAGGACACGACGCGTGTGATCAAGCAGAAGCCGTTCTTCGGGGTCGGCATCGGCGGGCAGCCGCGGGCTAGCCGCCGGCTCGCCGGCAGCGACCGCCCGACACCGAACTTCGTCTCGCACACGACGCCGTTGACGGTCTTCGCCGAGCTCGGGGTCGTCGGCCTCGCCCTCTACGCATGGCTGCTCGTAGGCGGCGTCCGGCTGATCGTCGCGGTGCGCCGGCGGGACGAGACGCTCGGGCTCGCGCTGCTCGCCTGCTTCCTCGCGCTGTTCGTCCACGCGCTGTTCTACAGCGGCTTCCTGGAGGACCCGATCACCTGGCTCGTCCTGGCGGTCGGGGCCGGCTATCTCACCTGGATGGACAGGTACGCGGCGCCGACCGCGCGCGAGCGCGCCGAGGCCAGGATGGACGCGGCCGCGGCGGCCGACGGCAGGCGAGCGGCGGGCGCCCCGGCATCTCGGCCCGTCGGGCCGTGAGCGTCCGGGTGGAGCGGCCCGCCATCGGCGCGGCGCCGGCGCGCCGCGCGACGGAGCCGGAGCGACTCGGGCCGCTCGGCGCCTGGGCGCTCCTGGGCGTGCTCTTCGGTCTGATCGCGATCACGCTGCCGGAGCTCG
>Ga0126312_10000661_pt1 | contig 21283 bp, 19 predicted proteins | sample Plot104A_FD_92537 | JGI IMG/M metagenome (GOLD analysis project Ga0126312, IMG submission 92537) | Serpentine soil microbial communities from UC McLaughlin Reserve, CA, USA - Plot104A | ecosystem: Environmental > Terrestrial > Soil > Grasslands | place: USA: UC McLaughlin Reserve, Lake County...
GATCGAAAGCCGCTCGTGTTCACCGGCTCGTCGAATCTGGCCGCCGGGGGCGAACGCGAGAACGGCGACAACCTGGTCTGCTTTGCCGATCACCGCATTGCCGCTACCTATGCGGTCGAGGCGATCCGCCTGATCGACCACTATCGCTTCCGCGCCGTCCAGCGGCGTGCGACCAGGAGCGCTCCCCTCGTCCTGAAGCCGCGATCGGCGCAATGGGCACGGGACTACTACGACCCTAAGAACGCGAAGTTCCGTGAGCGCGTTCTGTTCGTGAGCTGAGGCGCGCGGTGGTGGTTTGACCACGACGGCGACCCCCGCTGTGACTCCGCCAGCGGGGCCCTCCCCTGCGACGCCGCCAGCGACGACGACGCCCGGGCCGGGAACCGGCGTCGACCCGTCGGTCAGCGTCGCATTCGCGGTGGGCTGGGAGGTGGCCTCGCTTCACCAGGATGCTTCGTTCGACAGGGCGCGGCTTGAGGCGGGGGCGGGTGATCTGCCCGGGGTCGCCTCTCTGTCGCCCTTCGAGCGCACCGAGCTGACGGTGGATCGGATCGCGGCCGGCCTTCACAAGCTGGGTGCATCTCTCAGCGCCGCGGGCATCGCTCCGGTCCGGGTCGCCAAGTTGCGCGAGGTGTTGGCCGGGGGGCGCGAGGACCCCGACGAGCTGCGGGAACGGATCGAGAAGCTCCACGTCGAAGTCCTGTTCGCCCTCACCGCCGCCGACTTCCGCCTCGGCAAGGCCTACGGCCTCGGGCGGGAGCTTGCCGACACCTGCATGGGGCCGGACGATCGTCCCTCGTTCGATCGTGCCTTTGGACAGCTCGTCGACCTCAAGAACTGGCTGGCGGACCTGGCCTCGGCCTTCCCTCCACACGCCAGCCGCGCGGTGGTCCTGTCCCTGCGAGCCTGGGAGAAATGGGCGGCCCAGCCAAGGCTTGAGGGGAAGCCGCTCACATGGCGCTCCCAGGGACCGGGCGTTCGCGCCGCCCTGCGCCGCCAGGCGGAGCTCTGGCGGACGCTTCTCTGCGGCGAGAAGCAGGGCCAGGACATGCTGAACACAGACGACTACCTGAAGGCGGCCAATGGCCTGGTCGCGGGGATGAGCTCAGCGATTTGGCGCTTTTTGAAGCCGCTCGCCCTTCCGCTCACGGCGGTGATCCTGTTGCTCGGGACCGGCATCGCCCTGCTGGTCCTCACGGGGACCGTGTTGAAGGTAGTGGGGGCCATGCTTGCCGCCGCCGGCGCCGTTGGCATAACCGGGGCGGGAATCAGGGCACGACTCAGCACCGTGGCCACGCAGCTCGAGACCAGGCTGTGGGGCGTCGAGCTCGACCTGGCGATCGCCAACGCGGTGCTGACCGGCCCTGAGGGGTGGGGAGCCGAGATCGCCGCGATCGAGGTTCCCCCCACCGGCGTCGAGCCCAGGATCGCCGCCAACCTCCAGACGCTTCGCGCGTTTCGCGACGCGGTAGGTGCCGGGGACGAAGTGAAGGTCAAGGAGTTGCTGGCCCCGGACGCGGAGTTCACGGTCGGCGCGGAAGCGAAGGACGGTAGCGACGCCATCGTTTCCTGGCTTTCAGGGAATCCTCCGGAGGCGAGGCGCATCGCGACCGCCCCCCGGCAGATCGTCGCCGGCCGGCCCGGCGCCTTGGTCGCGTACATCGACCCCGGCGCGGACGTCTGGCGGCTGCGAGAGGGCAAGGTCCGCCGCTGGCAGAGCTTCTCCGACCACAACGAGGCTCGCGACGCCGCCGGCCTTCCACCCGAAGGGCCGGCGCCCGTCCCGGCGCGCGACTAGCGCTCCAGGTTCACACGTCCGCCCGCAGGCGTGCGAGCACGACGAGCACCCGGCGGTGTGATCCCCGGCAGTGCCTCAACTGGTCCGAAGGTAACCAGGGACAGGCGCTGCGGACGAAAGGGTGGCAGGGGGCTCAGCCCGCGATCGTGTTCGTCCAGGCCTGCTCGACCTGCTGCTCGGCCTTCGGACCACCCGGAGGGGAGATGGGGGTCGAGCAGTTCTTCGTGTATTCCGCAGTCGGGAAGATCAGCTTGCTCTTCGCGGCCTCGGGATCGGTCTTCTCCAGGATCTCCTTCACTCCCTCCACCGGGGTGACGGCGCTGGTCCAGGCGACGATCTGCGCCTGGTGCGTCGGCTCGTACGTGTAGTTGATCCACTCGTACGCGGCCGTTGGATTCGGCGCGCCGACGGGAACGACCCAGTCGTCCCACCAGACCATGCAGCCCTCGTCGGGCATCACCCACTCGAGGTCCGGGTTGTCGGCCTGGAGCTGGATCGCGTCGGCGGCCCAACCGATCACGGCGACTACGTCCCCGCTCGCCAGGTCCTTTGCGTAGTCGCCGCCGGTGAAGCGGCGGATCTGCCCGGACTCGCCCGCCTCCTTGAGCTTCTCGATCGCGTCGAGCCAATCCTGGGTGGTCGCATTCGCGGGATCGACGCCCTCGGCCTTCATCACCAGCGGCACGACCTCGCGCAGCTCGGTGACCGTCTCGACCTTGCCCTTGTACCGGGGGTCGAAGAGGTCGTTGACCGAGCTGATCTCGGGCGCGAGCTTCCTGTTCACGATCAGCCCGGTCATCCCGCCCTGCCAAGGGATCGAGAAGTCCCAGTTGGGGTCGGAGCTGGGAGGCTTCGCGGCGGGGCTGAGGTGAGAGAACGCCGGCGCCAGCGCCTCCTTGTCGAGCTTCTGGATGTAGCCGAGGTCGTACATCTTCTTCGCGAGCCAGTCGGTGGCGACCATGAGAGAACGACCGGCAGACTCACCCCGCGACAGAAGCGGCTGCATCTTCCCGAAGAACTCGTCGTAGCTGTTGATGTCCTCGATGTACTTGACGTCGATGCCCGTGCTCTGCTCGAACTCGGGGATGGTCTTCTTGTCGATGTAGAGGGCCCAGTTCGAGATCGTCAGATTGCCGCTCGGCTTGCCCTCGGCCTTCGCGGTGGATACGGTGACGTCGTTGGAGCCTTCGACGCCGCCCCCACCTCCGCAGGCGGCGAGTGCCAGCGAGGCGGCGAGAGCGAGGAGCGCTATGGCAACGCGCGGTCGGGTCATCACTTTCCTCCGGGGATTCGCGCGAACCAGGCCCGCAGTGCCGGGCGCAGGACGCTGTTCTCGACGTCTTCGTCGGGGGTGGTGAGCTGGCCGAGGAGCAGCCCGTCGAGCATCGCCAGGAACATTCGTGCCTCGAGCTTCGGCGTCGGGGCGCCAAGCGAGGTGAACATCTCCGACAGGGCCTCCTCCCACGCCTCGGTCCACTCGCGGCATACAGGCCCCAGCGCGGGCTGGCGCGCCGCCTCCTGAAGCAGGGTGTATTGGGCGACGGTCCGCCATCGCTGGCTGCCGAGCTGGGGCAAAAGCAGCTCGGTGAACTCATCGACCAGACGGTTGCGCGATAGCCGCTTTCCGAGCACGCCCGCGAGGCGCCTGCGGAGGGATTCGATCTCCAGGCGGGCGAAGTGCTCGAGCGCTTGGCGCAGCATGTCCTGGCGCGAGGCGAACCAGTAGGTCGTGGAGCCCAGCGGCACGCCGGCGGCCTCGGCTACCGAGCGGTGGCTGACGGCGTCGATGCCTTCGTCGGCGATCAGCCGCAGGGTCGTCTGCAGGAGGAGCAGACGACGGGCATGCCCCTGCGTTCGCCTCCCTCGCAGCGGAGCGACGGCCCCGGCGCTGGCTTCCTCGGCTGCGGCGAGCGGCTTGTACATTTGTACTGTACGATCATACACACCTTGAGCGCGCTAGGCAAGTGGCCCACTGGGCAGGTTGACTTTGTCGTGATCGGCGGCGGGGTAGTGGGCGCCGCGTCTGCCCGCGCGGTCGCGCGGCGTGGTGCTCGTGTCGCACTGGTCGAGCGCTCCTCGCTCTCGACAGCGACAGGCTCGAGCAAGGGGACGGCGCGGGTGTACGCGCCGGCGGCCTATCCGGACGAGTCCTACCTCGAGATGGGCCTGCGGGCGTTGGAGCGCTGGCGGGCGATCGAGGTGGAGAGCGGCGAGCAGCTGCTGTGGCCGACCGGGGCCCTGACGGTCGGCGATTTTGCCGAGCGCGAGCTTCCCGCGCTGCGCGAGGCGGGCGTCGAGGCGCAGCCGCTTTCGGTCGCTGTGGTGATGAAGCGCTTCGGCGTCCGCATCTCCGACGAGTGGCCGCTGCTCTACCAGCCGGACGCGGGGGTGATCGCGGCCGATCGCGCCCTGGCGGCGCTCCTGCGCTTGGCGCGCGAGGCCGGGGTCGAGCTACACGATGACGAGCCGGTGAGATCGATCGAGGAAGGCGACCCGTGGGTGGAGGTCGTGACCACTCGCCGCCGCTTTCGCTGCGCGGCGGCGATCGTCGCGGCCGGCCCGTGGAGCGGCGAGCTCCTCGCTCGCGCCGGGATTGACCTGCCGCTGAGCGTGTCCTGCCAGTCGATCTCCTACTTTGCGCTCGCAGACCCCTCCGTCAAGCCGATCGCAGTGATGGAGTTCGACGGCGACGAGCCCTATGCGCTCTGGGACCCCGAGCGGGGCCTGAAGGCGGCACTGCACGCGCGCGGCCCGACCGTGAACCAGGCCGATTCGATGCTCGACACCGACCCGAGCGCCGTCGAGCGCCTGACCGACTGGGTCGCGGAGCGCTACCCCAGGGTTGCAGGTCACCGCACCGCTGTTGAGCCCTGCTTCTACACCAACGCCCCGGGTGAGCGGTTCATCCTCGAGCGCCGCGGGCGCATCGTCCTCGCCGCGGCATGCAACGGCCAGGGCTTCCAGTTCGCACCCGAGACCGGCGAGCGGCTCGCAGAGCTCGCGCTCGAACCTGCGAAGGTGGCGACGCGATGAGCGCAACGGTGCAGCGGCTGGACGAATGCCTCTCCCTCCGCGACGGCGCTCTCTTCGTCGAGGAGTGCCAGGCGCAGGAGCTCGCCGAGCGCTTTGGCACTCCCCTCTACGTGATCTCGGAGGATCAGCTGCGCCGCAACGCGCGCCACTTTCGCGACGCATTCGAGGGGCGCTGGCCAGGTGACTTCCTGCTTCTGCCCTCGATCAAGGCGAACTCCTCGCTGGCGCTTCGCCGGATCCTCACCGATGAGGGAACGGGGTGCGACGTCTTCGGGTCGGGCGAGCTCGAGGCCGCGCTACGCACCGGGGCCGACCCCGCTCGCATCTCGCTCAACGGCCCGATGAAGGACGACTCGCTGCTCGAGCGTGCGGTCGGCGCCGGGTTGCGGATCACGCTCGACAGCCGCGCCGAGCTCGAGCGGGCCGCGGCCGCCGCGGCGCGCCTCGGCAGGCGAGCCCGGATCCGCCTCCGCATCCGTCCTGATCTCGTCGGCTTCGACGCGCCCTCGGAGATGTCGCCCGAGGGCCTCTCGATCCGCGAGGCGGTCCAGCGCTACAAGGCCGGGATCCCCACGGAGGACCTGCTCGCGATCAGCGAGGCCGAGATTCGCGATCCAAGGCTCGACCTCACCGGCATCCACCTCCACCTCGGCCGCCATTCGTCCGACCCGGCGATGTGGAGTGCCGCGGTCGACGCCCTCGCCGCGCTGCTTAAGAGGCTGCGCGAGCGGTGGGGCGGCTGGACCCCACGCGAGCTCGACGTCGGCGGCGGCTTTCCCGTACCGCGTGACCCATTCGGGAGGCGCCTGCCCCAGCGCGCCGACGCTCCCTCCGAGGCGCCGTCCGTCGAAGCCTATGCCAAGGCGATCTGCGGCCAGCTCACCGCGCGCCTCGAGGCCCTGGGCATGGACCCGGGCGGGATTCGGCTCGAGCTCGAGCCGGGTCGCGCGCTCTACGCCGACGCCGGCGTCCACCTGGCTACGGTCGGCAACATCAAGCGCCAGACCGAGCCGATGCCGCTCACCTGGGTCGAGACGGATTCCTCTGACGCCTATCTCCCCGACGTCAACCTGGAGTTCAACCGCTGGACCTGCCTGCCCGTGCAGAACGCGGCGGCGCAAGCGTCGATCACTGCCGATGTCACCGGCCGCACCTGCGCCCTCGACGTGATTGTGCCCGACGCCGAGCTGCCCCCGGTCGAGGCGGGCGACGTGGTTGCGTTCCTCGACACCGGCGCCTACCAGGAGGCAGGCGCCACCAACTTCAACGCGCTGCCCCGGCCCGGAACGGCGCTCGTCAGCGGCGACTCGGCCGAGCTCATCCGTCGCCACGAGTCGCTCGACGAGGTCTTCGCCAGAGACCTGATTCCCGCGCGCCTGCGCAGCCGGGCACCCGAGCTCGACGGCGCGGCCGGCTGGCGGGCCACGGGGCTCGACCACGTCTCCGTGACCAGCGGCGACCTCGACCGCTCGCTCGCCTTCTACCGCGATCTGCTTGGCCTTGAGCTGCGGGCTCGCGGCGAGGCCGAGGGATCGAGCGAGTTCGAGATCACGGGCATCTCCGGGGCCAAGGTGCGCTGGGCCGACCTCCGGCTCCCCTACGGCCAGGTACTGGAGCTGATCGAGTACGCGGAGCCGACCGGGACGCCGAGCCGACCGGAGCCGAACGACCCCGGCGCGACCCACATCTCGCTGCGGGTGGCCGACGCCGACGCCGCCTACGCCCGGCTGCGGGAGGCTGGGGTGAGCGTCCGCAGCGAGCCGACCACGATCGACGCGCCCGGGGCCTGGGACGGGGCGCGGGCCTTCTACGCGAGCGACCCGGACGGCGTCACGGTGGAGCTGATCCAGCCCGCTACTCGTGCGGGCGCATGATGAGCCAGCCACGGTCCGTCTGGGTGACCGGCGCCGCCAGCGGCATGGGGGCGGCGCACGCGCGGCGTTTCGCTGAGCTGGGCGACAGGGTCGGCTGCTGGGACGTCCAGCCCAAGGCCCTCGACGAGGTCGTTCGGGACATCCGCGGCCGGGGCGGCGAGGCCGAGGGAGTGGTCGCCGACGTCACCGACTGGGCCGCCCTGCGAGACGGCGCCGCCCGGGCTGCGCCGGATCATCGGTCCCGCGAAGGCGGTCGTCGCGAACGTCGGCATCATCCTCACCGGCGAGCACATCGAGGAGCTCCCCCCGGCTGTCTGGCAGAGGGTCGTCGACGTGAACCTGACCGGCGCGTTTCTCACGGCCAAGGCGGCGATCCCGCAGCTCCGCGAGACGGGTGATGGCACCTTGATCTTGATCTCGTCGGTCTGCGGGCTGACGGCGTCGGCCGGGTTCGGCGCCTACAACGTTTCCAAGCACGGCGTGATCGGGCTGATGCGGACCCTTGCCAACGAGCTCGGTCCGGACGGCATTACCGTGAACGCCATCTGCCCCGGCTGGGTGCGCACTCCCATGCTTGATGCGTCGGTTGAAGACGCTGGCGCCCAGGGCGGCAACCTAAGCGCCTTCACCGGCATGAACCTGATCGAGCGGCTGATCGAGCCCGAGGAGGTGACCGACGCCGTGGTCTGGCTCGCGTCGCGAGGCGCGCGGATGCTCACAGGCGTGGCGCTGCCGGTGGATGGCGGGCTGATGGAGAACCGGGCTTGGCCGTAGTCGGAGAGCCGGTTCGACCCCGCGCGGCCCGATCGACCACCGGGCCGAGCGCGAGTCGCGCCTTGACTTCGGGGTTCCCAATAGCCGCGGACGTGGGGCGGCGGCGCTGAGGGCGACCCCGGTGGCGGGCCCCACGAGGTGGGCGCTGGTTGCTCCGGTCGCCGTGGAGTAGGGTGGTGATGGTTTGAGGGAGTCGACGCGAGGGGCAGCTGCGCATTCCCGGCGGGGAGCGAAGGGAGGGGCAATGGCTTGTTCCGCTGGTCGGGTCACCACCGCGTTTGTACGGCCGGGATGGGCGGCTCCAGTCGGGAGCCCTTGTTGCTTGCGGCGCGCTCGGCGGCCGGCGTGAGCGGCGCCCGAAGGTCCTACGCGAAGCCCCAAGCAGCTGGCGCGTCGGTGGAAGCGCCCACCAGAGGGAATGGCGCGAGCCGCAGAAGCGAGGCGGCGACAGCGATCGGTGCTGTGCCGAGCTCGGGGCCCGCCACGGAGCGCCCCTTCTGGCGCGAGGCCCTCGCTCCGGACGCCCGGCCGCGCCTGGGGCGCAGCCTGCTGGACATCGCGAGTTCGGTCGTGCCGTACCTGGCGCTCTCGGTGCTGATGTACCTGGCGCTGGACGTCTCTTACCTGCTCGTGCTGGCGCTGGCGATCCCCGCCGCTGGCTTTCTGCTCCGGACCTACATCATGTTCCACGACTGCGCTCACGGCTCGTTCCTACCATCCAAGCGCGCCAACGGTTGGCTGGGCGTCGCTTTGGGGCTGGTCGTCTACCAGCCGTTCCTGAGCTGGCGACACAGCCACGCGGTCCATCACGCCACGGCTGGGGACCTGGACCGGCGGGGGATCGGAGACGTCCTCACGCTCACTGTCGCCGAGTACCAGGCGTCGCCGTGGCGGCGCCGGCTCGGCTACCGCCTGTTTCGGAACCCGCTCGTGATGTTCGGGCTCGGGCCGATCTACGCACTGCTCTTGCAGCCGCGCCTGGTCTCCCGATCGGCGCGCCCACGCATCCGGCGCAGCGTGATCGCGACGAACATCGCGCTCGCGGTGCTGGTTGGCGCGCTGTGCTGGCTGGTGGGGTGGCGAGAGTACCTGCTCGTGCAGATGCCGACCGCCCTGCTCGCCGGCTCGGCGGGAGTGTGGCTGTTCTACGTCCAGCACCAGTTCGAGGACACGTACTGGCAGAGCGCCGGCGACTGGAGCTACGCCGACGCGGCGTTGCAGGGCAGCAGCTATCTGAAGCTGCCGAGGTTGCTCCAGTTCTTTACGGGCAACATCGGGCTTCACCACGTGCACCACCTGAGCACTCGGATCCCGAACTACAACCTGCAGCGCGTGCACGACCAGAATCCGATCTTCCACGAGGTGCCGACGCTCACCCTGTGGGACGGTCTCCGCGCCGCGCGACTCAAGCTCTGGGACGAGGATCGTGGACGGCTGGTGACCTTCGCCGAGGCGCGCGCCGACTAGGCGCTCGGCGTTCGAGACCATGGCCGAGCGCGACGACCTCGAGTTCACCTACTCGCTGATCGATCGGATCTTCCGGCTCAGTCTGGGAGAGCTCGCCGACTTCAGCGGAGCCAAGTACGACGGTGACTTCTCGCTGAGCCTCGAAGAGGCGCAGCGGCGCAAGCACGAGTATGTGGCCGAGCAGATCGGGATCGGGCCCGGGCGGCGCGTGCTCGACCTGGGCTGCGGGTGGGGCCCGCTTCTCGACTTCATCCGCACCCGAGGTGGCACCGGGGTCGGCGTCACCTTGTCCTCGGCTCAGGTGGCGGCCTGCCGGCGGAATGGCCTCGATGTCCACCTCCAAGATGCACGGGCCCTCACCCGCGACAGCTTCGGCCCGTTCGACGCGGTCGCGAGCCTCGGCGCCTTCGAGCACTTCTGCTCTCCGGAGGACTACCGCGCCGGGCGTCAGGAGGAGGTCTATCGCGGACTGTTCGCCCGGATCGCGAGCCTGCTGCCCGAGGGGGGTCGGTTCTTCCTCCAGACGATGGTGTTCGGGCCGAAGATGATCCCGGTGGACCGGATCGCCATCAGCGCCCCCCGGGACTCCGACCCGTGGTACCTCGCCCTGATGGGGCGCCAGTTTCCAGGCTCCTTCCTTCCCTTCGGGCAGGAGCAGGTCGTCCGCAGCGCCGAGCCGCACTTCCGCCTCGTGTCGAGCGCCAGCGGCCGACTCGACTACATCGAGACGATCCGCCAGTGGCGGAAGCGGTTCGCGGCGCCGAGCCTCAGGAAGACGCTGCTGAAGCTCGAGCTTCTCCCCCGCTGGCTGACCAGCGCGGATTTTCGGCTGGCGTTCACCTCAGGCGTGAGCGCCAACAGCGTCTGCTTCGAGCGGGAGCTATTGGACCACTATCGGCTCGTACTCGAGAAACAGGGATGAAATTACGCCCCGCGGCCGCGCGTCAGGACGTTGAGCGTCGCGCTTGGTGTCCGCGCCGCTCCGCTCCCTGCTCTTGCTTAGCTCGACGCAGACGCGCTTCGGCAAACACGCAAGCCCGCTCCAGCTCCTTCAGCCGGAACAAGCTCGTCGCCCGCGAGCCGTAGGCCCTGGCCCGGTAGAGATCGCGACGTTCACGGTGATAGCGCGCCTCGGCCCGCAGCTCCTCCAGACGGCGCCGGGAGGTCATCGCGCCGGGCGCCCGTCGAATATCTGGCACAGGCGCCTATAGAGGTGGCGATCGTGGGGTCGGGCTGGTGAGGCGGTCCGCGCTCGGCCCGCGTCCTCATGCTGGCGAACCGCCAGCGCCAGGGCCGCCAGACGCCGCTCCGCCACGGCGCGCTCCTCTCCCGGCATCTCCTGCTTGGTCCTGGAGCCCTCAAGGAACTGCATCGGCGTCATCTCGTTCTCCTCGCCGAGCGCTCTCGATTTTGCTCGGTCGGCGTGCTGGTCTACCCACTCGAGCCACTTCTCGCGCGCCGCTACCCGCTCGTTTGCCTCACACAGCCGGGCGTAGGCGTCGGGCTCGACGGGCGTGCCAAAGGTGGTTGCATGCCGACGCCGCCGTCGGTCCTGCTCCGTGAGCGCCGCCTCCAACCGGCCTACCGCGTCGTCGTGTCGTTCACCGTCCCTCGAGGGCGCGTGCAAGCCCGTCATGGCCATCAGATCCTCTCGTCCCTCTGTCTTAGTTTCGCGCGGGAGGAAGAGGGGAAACCAAGCGAGCGATTCCCTAGTCCATTCAGCCTACCACCGCTCGGCGCGGGCACTCAGTACGGCGCACTCGAGCGATCGCGGTGAGCTGCGGACATCGAATTACCGACGGCGCGACCGTTGTTGATGGCGATGGCTGCGGCAGGGTTCCCCGAGAACGCCGGGCTGGACGGGTCTACCATGGCTGGTCCGAGTGCGCTACGCGGAAATCAGACTCCTAAGCGGTGACGTCTTCACCGTGGAGGGGACTTTGGACGAGGTGGAGAAGGAGCTCTCGGATGCTGCTCGATCAGGTCAATCCCGTCTGGCTTGGTTCAGGGAGCAGGGCGCCGACAGCTCGGTCGGCATCAACCCGGCGCACGTCGCGGCTCTGAGGGCTATCGGGGTCTCGGACTCCGCCGAGGTCTCGGACTGAGGTCTTGCGAGCTGCACGCCTTGGCTCGTCACGCGGCGTCTTGGCGCGGCGAGCTCAGCCGCTCAGTTGGTCGGCGGCGGATTCACCGCCTCCTCACGCTCCGCCTCGTCGGCGTCGTGAACCGCCCATCCGAGACGCTCGATCAGTTGAGCGGACTGGTATCCCCTCCGCAGATCCGCTGATGCGACGCGCTCGTCGAGGGTGATCGCGCCCTGGTGCGCGGTGCTTGGCTCGCTCATCACGATGATTCTCGGCATGACCGTCTTCCTTCCGGTAGGTGGACCCCCCTGGGTACCACCGGAGCCGGTCACGGCGGCGATGGCGATCTTGAGGCTCTCAATGAAGCTACAGGGTCGCGCCCGTCGGCGTCGATCAGGGGCTCCTTAGTGCGCCTGAGAGGAGTCGAACCTCCACGGACCTCGCGGTCCACAAGGCCCTCAACCTTGTTGCAGAGGCCTTGCCCGCTACTTGGCTTTCTAGAGCCGTTTGAGGTGTGCTCAGTTCGCTCACTTTCGCTCAATTTGGGCCATGGGGCCACGAAACGCGCGCTCGAGCATCTCGCCCTCGTGGGTGGACGGGGGCGTAGCCCGGCGTAGATGAGCGTCGCCTTGAAGTCGCGGCGCCCCCATCCGCTCTTGCAGGGTCCGCAACGGGAACGCCGGCCGGCGGCCATTCGGGTGCCGCCGGGCCCACCGCGCGTAGGCTGAGCCGAACGATGAGCGCGCAAGCGGGAGCAGAGCCCCTGGGCAACGGATCGGATCGAGCGGCCTCGGCGCGGGCCGGCTTGTTTACGGGCCGGACGGCCTGGGCACGGAACCTCGCGGCGCCGGTTCGCGACTTCCTGAGCGCCGAGACCGGCGGCGCCATGGTGCTGTTGTGCGCGGCGGTCGCGGCGCTCGTGTGGGCGAACTCGCCGTGGTCGGAGTCGTACGAGTCGTTCTGGACGACGAAGCTCTCGATCCGCCTTGGAGGCGAGGGCATCTCCCTAGATCTGCGGCACTGGGTCAATGAGGGCCTGATGACGTTCTTCTTCCTGGTGGTCGGGCTCGAGGCTAAGCGCGAGATCGACACCGGAGAGCTGCGCGAGCGGCGGCGCCTGGCAATCCCGGTGGTCGCGGCGGCCGGCGGGATAACGGTCCCGATCGCGATCTACCTGGCGTTCAACGCGGGCGGCGCGGGGGCGGACGGCTGGGGAGCCGCGATGTCGACGGACACCGCCTTCGCGCTCGGCATGCTGGCGCTGGTGGCCCCCGGAGGCACGCGCCTGCGCGTTCGCCTGCTCACGCTCGCGGTGGTCGACGACCTAGTGGCCTTGGTGGTGATCGCCACGGTTTACACGGAGAGTGTCTCGTGGCTTCCGCTCGCGGTCGCTGCCTGCCTCTTCTTGATGCTGTTCGCGCTCCGGTACGCGCCGACCGGCTGGCGCAGGCAAGCCGCCGCGGTGCTCGGCGTTGCCGTGTGGATCGCGCTCTTTAAGTCCGGAATCGATCCGGTTATCGCCGGGCTCGCGGTCGGGCTCGTTACGAGCGCGTATCCGCCGGCGCGCGGCGACCTCGAGCGGGTGACGGAGCTGACGCGGTCCTTCCGCGAGCAGCCCACGCCTGAGCTCGCCCGCTCGGCCCAGCTGAGCGTGGCGTCCGCGATCTCCGCGAACGAGCGGCTCCAGTACAGGCTTCACCCGTGGACGAGCTTTGTGATCGTGCCGGTGTTCGCGCTCGCAAACGCCGGCATCCACGTCGACGGGCAGCTGCTCGGCGACGCCGTCACCTCGCCCATAACCCTCGGAGTCATGTTCGGCTACGTGGTGGGCAAACCGCTCGGCATCTTCGGTGCCTCATGGCTCGCGTCGCGGCCCTGGCTCGCCGGCCTGCGTCGGGCGCTGAGCTGGCCGGTGATCGTCGGGGGCGGGGCCGTCGCCGGGATCGGGTTCACCGTCTCGCTGCTGATCTCGAGCCTCGCCTTCCAGGGGGAGCAGCTCGAGGAGGCGAAGCTCGGCGTCCTCGCGGCGGCCCTCCTCGCGTCGCTCCTGGCCTGGGGCGTGTTTCGCATGATCAGGCGGCTCCCCGCCGCCACGAGGGCACGCCAGATCGCCGGCACCGCCGAGGAGCTGCTCGACCTCTCCGACGAGGTCGATCCCGACCGTGACCACATTCGCGGCTCGGAGCAGGCGCCGGTAACGCTCGTCGAGTACGGCGACTACCAATGCCCCTACTGCGGACAGGCGGAGGTCGTGATCCGCGAGTTGCTCGTCTCGTTCGGCGACGATCTCCGCTACGTGTGGCGCCACCTTCCCCTAAACGACGTCCACCCGAACGCCCAGATGGCGGCAGAGGCGGCAGAGGCGGCGGCCGCCCAGGGCGCCTTCTGGGAGATGAACGACGAGCTCCTCGAGCATCAAGACGAGCTGACGACGCCGCAGCTCGCGCGCTATGCGGAGGAGCTGGGCCTCGATGTCGAGCGCTTTTGGGACGAGCTCCGCGGTCGCGAGCACGCGGCCCGCGTGGCAGAGGACGTGGCGAGCGCGGACGCTAGCGGGGTCGCCGGTACGCCGAGCTTCTTCATCAATGGGAGACGCCACCGAGGCGCCTACGACGTCGAGACTCTCACCGCCGCCGTGAGGGCGGCGAGGAACCGCGCACGGCTAAGGGAAAAGGCGGAGCGTCCGCCAGAGCCCCAGCGCGTGGCTTGATGGCTCTGAGGATCGACACCCGTCACCCCGGCCTGGCGTTGTCTGGCCACTCATCCCGAGAGCTGGCAGGCGACCCGCATGGCCTCACTCGGGAGCGCGTGCTCCCCGACGATGGAAGCGTGTCGCCAACACGGCAGCCGCCGATGCCGCCGCCGCGCTTTGGATGAGCGCGAATCTCTCGCTGTCCCAGTAGGGATCGTCGCGGTTCACAGGAGGGCGATCTCGTCGAGGGCGAGCCCGGTCCCCGTCCCGAAGGGCAGGCTTAGTCAGAACTCGCGTCGGTCCGTACGGGTCAAGATCGCGGTGCCGCCGGCGGCCAGGGCAGGCCCCATCCCGGGGACCCACGGTGTCCCGAACGCCGGAGCTATCGTCTTGCGAGCTCATCGGCCCTCGTCCTCGCCGACGACCAAGACCGGGATCGATCCCGCCTCGATCAGTCGCTCTGCAGCGCCGTGGAAGAGCAACCGGCCAGCTCGGGTTTGGCGGTGATGGCCGGACACCGCGAGGTCGAAGCCGTGCTCGTGCGCGCAAGCAGGAGATCCTCGGCCGGATGGTCGCCCTCGATCATGACCTGCTCGAGCGGCACCCCCGACTCGATCGGCGCGGTCGCCCGAGTCGTGAAGCGTCGGCACTTACCAGCGGGCTCGTTCTCCTCACACGCGCGGTGTTGGTAGAAGCCATCAGCCGCCGCCGGCCGTTCGGAGGGAGCGGATTGAAACCCTCCGCCAGGGCTTCATCTGGCTGGCGGCATCTAGCAACCCAGGGCGGTAGCCCAGGCCGCGTCCGCAGCCAGGGGGCTAGGCGCCGCTGCCGTCCGCCAGAGGCCCCTCGCCCTATGATCGCGGCACATGGAGCTACGTCGGCAGCGCCTGTCCGGGGAGCTCCTCGATCCGCGTGAAGGATTCGAGCGGGTGGATGTCGAGCTTGAGGTTCGCTGGGACCCGCTCACCGGCCATACCACGCGCCTGGTGCGCAGCCCCGCCGAACTGATCCCGCGCTCGGATCTCGATCTCGAGGCGGCTGGAAGGCAATTCGCCGAGGGCTGTCCGTTCTGCGCCGAGCGCATCGACCAGATGACGCCCAAGCTGCCGGCAACGGTGTGGCCGGATGGCCGCATCCGCCACGGCCGGGCGGTGCTGTTCCCGAACCTGCTCGCGTACTCGGCGCACAGTTCGGTGTCGGTCTATGCGCCGGAGCTTCACTTCCTGCCCCTCGGGCGGATGACGCCGCGCCTAGTGGCCGACAACCTTGCGACACAGGTTGCGTTCACGAGGGCCGTGGTCCGCAGCGATCCCAGGTCCCGCTGGGCGTCGATCAACGCGAACCACATGCTCCCGTCGGGAAGCTCGCTATTTCACCCTCACCTTCAGGGCAGCGTCGATCCCGTCCCGACTACGTTCCAGCGGCTGCTCGCCGAGACGCCGCCGGGTCGCTTTGAGGAATACGTGAGCGCCGAGCGGCGTTCGGGTGAGCGCCATCTCGGCTCCACAGGACGCGTCGAGTGGCTCGCCAGCTTCGCGCCGGTGGCGCCGGCGGAGCTGCGGGCTTTCGTAAGAGGAGTGGCGTCGCCGGGCGAGCTTGACGACGACCTGGTGGAGGAACTCGGACACGGCGTCGCGACGGCGTTGAACTTCTACGCGGAGCTGGGTTTCGAGAGCTTCAACCTGGCCACGTACGGTGCTCCCCCCGACACCGACGGCTATCCGCTCAATCTCCGTCTCGTCTGTAGGTCGAACCTCCAGCCGCTTTACCGTTCCGATGCGACATACCTCGAGCGGGTCCACTGGGAAGGGGCGATCGACATCTGGCCCGAGGAGCTCACCGAGCAGGCGGGAGATCGCTTTCGCCGGTAGCGGTAGGCGCGCCGCGGCGCCGCTACGATCTCGCGCAGTGGGCGAGGATTGCATCTTCTGCGCGATCGCCGCGGGCGAGGCACCCGCCGAGATCCTCGACCAAGACGAGCACACCGTCGCCTTCATGGACATAAATCCTTGGGCGCGAGGGCATGCGCTTGTGATCCCGCGCCGCCACGCGAAGAACCTGCTCGAGATCGACCAAGCGGACCTCGCACACACGGTCGTTGCCGCGAAGCGCCTCGCCGACCGCATGCGCACGGCGCTCGCATGCGAGGGCGTGACGCTCTTCAACTCATGCGGGCAAGCCGCGGGCCAGGTCGTTCCCCACTTCCACGTTCACCTGGTCCCGCGATACGAGGGCGACATGCTGGTCTGGCCCGAGCGGGGGGAGCAGGCCGACCCGGAGGTCATCGCCGAGCTCGCCTCCGAACTGCGCGGCTAGGCGCCGGACGGCAAGACGGGCGAACCCAGAATGCCGGATGCGCCTCGACGAGCTCTGCATAGGCACAGACGGTGATCGAGCGAGCCGCCGCAATCTACGACATCCACGCGAACCTCCCGGCTCTTGAAGCGGTCCTGCGGGATATCGCTCGGCGATAGATCGAGCTGATCGTGGTCGGCGGCGACGTGGCCGCTGGACCCATGCCAGTCGAAACAATCGAGCGGCTGATGGGCCTCGGCGCGAAGGCACGCTTCATCCGCGGCAACGCCGACCGCGAGCTCGTCGCCGCCTACGACCAGGGTCCGGGCCTGCCCGGTGATCCACTCAACCCGGGACGCCAGGCGGTCGCCTGGGTGGCTTCCTGCCTCGAGCGGCCTCACCGCGACTTCTTGGCAACGTTCGAGGAGTACGTAATCATCGAGGTCACCGGGATCGGCCAGGTCGTCTTTTGCCATTGCCCCCCGCGCAGCGACGAGGAGATCATCACCGTTGCAACCCCGGACCCGCAGCTGCGGGAGATGCTTGCCGGCATCGAGCAGCCGCTCATGGTGTGCGGTCATACTCACATGCAGTTCGATCGCCGGGTCGAGATGATCCGGGTAGTCAACGTGGGTAGCGTCGGGGTGCCCTACGAGAGCACGCCGGGCGCCTACTGGCTACTGCTTGGCGCGCGGATATCGCCGCGGTGTAGCGACTACGACATCCACGCTGCGGCCGGGAAGATCCGGGGCACCGGCTTTCCCGCTGCGGAAGGAATGCTCCGCCACCTGATCAACCCGGTGGACCCCGCGGCCGCGGTTGCGTTCTTCGAGCGCCAGGCGGGACGGGAAACCTGAGGACCGTGGGCCGAAGTGGCCTGGCATCGTGTCCTCCCTTGACGGGCTGACTATCCCAGGCTCCGCCGCGCTGCGGCCGGTGTGATCGAGCCCGGTTCCCCTTGGGCGATAGGCGGAAGGCGAAACTCGCGCTGTTGCTCTCCATGCGCGGGAGAGGCGCGGGGAGCCACGACGTCCACGGGTACCGCCCCGATTCCCATAAGGGCTGACCCTGCCGGTCTTGACGTCGAGACATGCAGCCACTAAAAGCTGTTTCAGAACCGCCTGGCGCCGACTGGGGCAGCCGGGTAGGGTCGGCGCGGAGGGTTCATCGTGATCCGGTTTGGCTTTGCGATCGATGTCGCGCGCCCCGCGCACGAAGTCTTCGCCTATCTCACGGACCCCAGCTCGCTGCGGGAGTGGCAGGGCACGCATGAGGTAGAGCAGCTCACCGACGGGCCGATCGGCAGGGGCGCTCGCTTCCGCGAGGTGCATCTGATCATGGGCCGCCGCTTGGAGTCGATCACCGAGGTCGTCGCGTATGAGCCCGACCGGCGCTTTCACGTGCGCATCGTTTCCGGGCCCGTGCCGATGGACGGCATCTGGGAGCTCGTGTCGGTGGCCAATGGCACGCGGGTGCACTTCTCGACCGAGGGGCGCGGTCCGCCAGCAGCGCGCCTGCTGGAGCCGTTGATGGCGATCGCCATCCGGCGTCGCTTCCGGCGCCAGCATGTGCGGCTGAAGCGTGCCGTTGAGGGACGCGCCGGCGAGCCCGCGTAGGGAGCCGTTCAGGCGCCGGCCAGGAAACGCTGGCGGATGACGGCGCAGCCGAGGTGAAGGAAGGCCAGGTGAAACTCCGGCAGACCTCCCACCACACCCGCAGGCGGCGGAAGAAGTGCAGCCAACCGAGCATCCGCTCGACGACCGGCTTGCCGAGGCCGGTGTACGCGACCGCGTGTCCTAGCGCGGGCGGGGCGGTGGAGCCGCACTCCGGGCGGCCGGTCGGCGGGGCGGTCGCTCTCGCGGGCTGGGCGCGGCGGGGCGATCGGTGCCGCCGCGGATTAGCTCCGCCTCCTCGCGCGCACGTCGAACGATCTGCTCCGCTTCGCGCTCGGCCTCGGTTCGCAGGCGCCGGGCCTCGGCGTCGGCCTCGAGCAGGATCGCCGCGGTTCGGCGCCCGACCCGGGCCAGGTCGAACCGCAGCAGGTCAGCCCGGGCGGGGTCGCCCGTGCCGGTCTCGAGCCATTCGGCTACTCGATCGAGGAAGCGGTGTACGGCCCGCTTGCTGTAGCCGCGGCGGGCGACAGGGAACGTTGCGCGGCGAATCCGATCGACGCTCAGTCGGTCCATCGCGGGGTCGTCTCGCTTATTACGTCCGGACCGCCTCGGACTCGGACTCGGACTCGACCGACTCGCCACGCTCGAGCGGGTCGAGCTCGCGCGGACGCTCGAACGGATCGGCGCCCGCCTTCGGCGTGTGTCCAGCGGCGAGCGACTGAAGCTCGGCCCCGAGGCCGTTTGCCGTCGCGATCACCTGATCGCGCTGCTTGACCAGCTCGGCGATCACGCCCTCGACCTCGCGGCGCCGCTTGCTGCCGTCGTTGACGATCCGTCGGGCCTTCCGCTCCGCGGCCTCGATCACCTCTGTCGCGCGCTGGTCGGCGACCACCTGCTTGCGCTCGGCGTCGGCGTTCACGGTCTCGCGCGTCTTGCGCGCGTACGCATCGGCATCGGCGCGCGTCTTGGTAGCGTACGCATCGGCATCGGCGCGCAACCTGGTCGCGTATTCATCGGCCTCGCCGCGGGCCGTGGCCGCGTAGGTGTCGGCTTCTGTTCCTAGGCGTCTGCTCTCCGACTCGGCGCGATCGAGCATCGCAGCGACCTCGCGCTCGGCGTCCCCTCGCAGCTGTTGTGCCGTGTCCTCGGCGCTTGCGAGGATGCTGGTGGTTCGCTCTCCAACCCGCTCGATCTCGCGCTTGACGACCTCGGCACGAGCCTCGTCCGTGCCGCCCGTCTCGAGCCAATCGGCGACCTTTGCCAAGAAGGCCTCGACCTGACCCGGGTCGTAGCCCTTGCGAACCAGAGGGAACTTCGCCGCCCGGATCCGCTCGATGCTGCCCTCGCTAGTCACTCGCGCCTCCTTTGGGTCCCTGTCGCTCGGACGCCCCGCCGACGGGACTGACGATGCCGGTGCGCGGATCATAGGAGCCCTCGCGCGACGGCGTCCCGGCCGCCCCGCGCGGCTGGTCCCGCCTGTGGCGGGGATGACGACGAGGTCCTTGTAAAACCGATCCGGTTCTCGCCCTGCGGCGACGCAGACTCGGCACGACCAGCACCGCGCCGGCGCGGCTTGGTAGTCGCCTCGCCGAGCGCCTTCGCCCGCCTATGGCCTCGACTCGCAGTGGGTGCGAAACGTTCTGGCCGCCGGTCGACTCACGCTCGAGACCTACGGGCGCGAGCATGCACTCGAGCGGCCTGAGCTCATCCCCAACAACCAGGCGCTGCCCGCTTTCCCCGCTGGCAGCGGCGCATGCTCAAGTCCCGCGGCATCGAGAACTTCCTGTGGGCACACGAGCACCGAACCGCCACCCCCACCATCGACAGCTGAACCCCAACCCAACACGCCGAGGCCCACCAGGGGCACTCGCTCACCAGCTCTCCACGGAGCCCGCCGCACACCGGGCCGGTGAATCGAACCGGCCTCGGCGAAGGGATGGTTTGCTTGGATTGCGGGCGTCCCGCGGCGGGGGTCGCACGCGCTCGGCGAAGGCCGGCCTTTTAGTGAAGCGGCTTCTTGGGGTCCCCGGTGTGCTTGGATGAAGCCTGAGATTGCCGCAATTTGCGGGGAATCACCGGTGATTTAGGCAGAATCAGCGGTTTCTGCCCATTGAAACCCGCGATCAAAGCCGGATCGCACGCGTGGGACGACCGGGTTGTAGTCAAGGTGGAACCGGGTATCCGATGCTCGGGAGACAGCCGCGACCGCGCTAGTCACACATGGGCACCACTATCCGCACCCCCATAGCTACCCGCCCGACCACCGCTTTCTTCGGCCTCGCCGGCGAGCGAGCCGCTAATGCCCCCCGCCGCGAGGTCGCGGTACGTGACCGATAGCAGCGTGACTGAGCGCCGCGAGGTGATCGTGGTCGGTGGTGGCCAGGCCGGCCTGGCGATCGGCTACTTCCTCGCTCAGCAGGGGTGCAACTTCACGATCCTCGAAGCGGCCGAGGAGCCGGCGGCCGCGTGGCGCGAGCGCTGGGACTCGCTCAAGCTGTTCACGCCGGTGCGCTACAACAGCCTGCCCGGCCTGCCCTTCCCTGGCGACTCGGACCACTATCCGGGTCGGGACGAGGTCGCGGCCTACCTGACCGACTATGTCCGTCACTTCGACCTACCGGTCGAGCTCGGCAGCCGCGTCCGCTCGATCCGCAAGACCAACGGCACCTACCTGGTCGAGCCCGACGACCGGACATATGAGGCCGACCAGGTAGTGGTCGCCACCGGCCCGTTCCAGGTGCCGCTCGTGCCTGCGATCGCCGAGGGCCTCGACGCAGAGGTGGTGCAGCTACATAGCAGCGCCTACCGGACGCCGGAGGGCTTCCCCGAAGGACCCATCCTGGTGGTCGGCGGTGGCAACACCGGTTTCCAGATCGCCGAGGAGCTCTCAGCCTCACATGAGGCCCACCTGTCGATCGGATCGCGTCAGATGCCGCTGCCTCAGCGCATCCTCGGCCGGGATCTCTTCTGGTATCTCGAAGCAACCGGGCTGATCCGCAAGACAACGGCGTCGCGGATCGGCCGACGGATGTCAGGGCGAGACACGCTTATCGGCTCGACCCCCCGGGCTCTGCGCCGCCGGCATGGCGTCCAGCTGCATGGGCGAGCCGTCGACGCCGCGGGGGCGACGGTGAGCTTCAGCGACGGCACGAAGCTCGACATTGGCACCGTCATCTGGGCAACCGGCTTTGGAGTCGATCACTCGTGGATCGATGCCCCGGTGTTCGACGAGAACGGTCGCGTCGTGCACCAGCGCGGCGTGACGGAGTCGCCCGGCCTCTACTTCCTCGGGCTGACCTGGCAGCACACCAGGGGGTCGGCGCTGCTGGGCTGGGTCAAGGATGACGCCGAGTACATCGCGCGAGAGATCAGCGCGTTCCGGCCGACGGCGCGGGCCGAGACACGGGTGCCGGAGCGCGTCGGATAAATCACAGGAGAACGACATGAGCACAACTTCAGATCACTTCCCGACAGAGGTCGCGGGTCTACCCGAGGCGCGCGCCCCAGAGCTTGTCGAGCGGTCCGACGGTGACCAGTTCGACCTGCGCATAGCATCGGTGGCCAAGCAGCTCGGCGAAGTCACGGTGCGGATGCTCGCCTACAACGGCTCGATCCCCGGGCCGACCCTGAAGGTGCGGGAGGGTTCGGAGATC
>Ga0126312_10000662_pt1 | contig 21279 bp, 19 predicted proteins | sample Plot104A_FD_92537 | JGI IMG/M metagenome (GOLD analysis project Ga0126312, IMG submission 92537) | Serpentine soil microbial communities from UC McLaughlin Reserve, CA, USA - Plot104A | ecosystem: Environmental > Terrestrial > Soil > Grasslands | place: USA: UC McLaughlin Reserve, Lake County...
ACGAGCTCGACCTCGGCGCGGACGCCGCCGGCGGCGTGCTGCGCGACCGCCGCGCCCGCGGGCATGGCTGCCGGAGACTCGTCCTCGAACAGGAAGCGCTCCATATGGTGGAGCACCGGCCGGGACTCGTCGGCGTAGTGATCGGCGACCGCCTCGAGCGCGACGTGCTCGTCGGCCAGGCCGGCGAGGACAGTGTGCGCCTCGGCGATCGTCTTGAACGCCAGCCGGCCCGGCTCGAACGGCAGCGACACCATCACCCTCGCGCCGCAGTGCCTCGAGAGCGTCTCGAGCGCGTCGAGCTGAAGTGGGCTGAAGTCGTCGAAGCCGTAGACGAACACGGGCGTGCGGCCCCAGGCTTGGGGGTCACGGCGGAGGGCATCCAGCGCTCGCCAGCCGAACAGCTCCTCGTCCGCGAGCTCCGCCGACTCGAGTCCGTCCCGGTACCCCCGGTAGACCGCCGCGATGTCCTCGGCGTAGGCGCGGGAGCCGCCGGCCTGCGCCCAACGGAGGAGGGCCCGCTCGAGCCGGTGCGGCTCGACCCGTGCGGCCTCAAGCTCCTTGATGAACTTGAGCGCCGCGGTCGCGAAGCCCTCGTGCCGCGCCGACTCCGCAAGCACGCGCAGCGGCGCGGCGGCGACGGCGCGCTCGACGATCAGCTCGCGCTGGAGACCCGATGCGACCCGCTCCCCGTAACCGGCCCGCTCAGCCACCAGCCCGAAGAACCAGTCGAAGGCGACGACCTGTGCCCCGAAAACCGCCCCGCGCTCCGCCAGCTCGCGCTGGTTGTGCTCCACGTCCTGAACGGCGGGCACGACGAGGATCGGCTCCTCCGCCAGCCGGTCTCTCAGCCCGCCCAGCACCTCGCCGGCCTTTGCGGCGTTGGCGGGGCCTGTGACGAGCGTCAGCACTCGTACAAGAGTGTCGCTACGCGGCCGGTCGCCCTGACGCCCGCCGCAGCGCCTCGGCGTAGCGGGCGGCCGGCAGCATCACCGGCGCCTCCTGGAGCTGCCAGCCGCGGCCGGGCCGCAGCAGCCAACGGGCGACCCTGACCCGCCCGCCATCGAGGGTCTCGACCCGCAGCTCTTCGCGGAGCTCGCCCGCCCGACCGGGGCTGGCCCCGTGGCCGTCCCCGGCGGCAAGCGGTGCTCCCGCGGCGGCCAAGAGGTCCGAGCCGTGTTCGAGCACGTCCTTCTCGGCGGCGCTCTGGAAGAGGCTCGGCAGGTCCTCGGCCGCCAGGACGGGCGCTGCGCGGCGGATTGCGCCCGCCGTCCAGGAGGCGAGGCGGAGGCCCCCGGGCACGCGCTCGAGCCGCACCTCGTAGCTCCCCTGCTCGTCGGAGTAGGGGCCCGCGCTCGCGTGCGGGCCCTGGAAAGCCCGACTGGCGGTGTTCCTCCCCTTTGCCGTGCGCGATGGGGAGCTCGAGCGGCGTGGCGGTGCCCGCGAGGAATCGAGCACGGTGCCCTTGGAGCAGATCGGGCATTCGGCCGTGAAGCGGTTGTGACGGCAGAGCTGTGGCACCGCTCCCAGCCTAGCTGCGCCGCTGGGGCGCCTGCCAACATGAGGCGGGTGCGGACGATCGTCGTCTCCGATCTCCACCTGGGCGTCCAGAATGGCGCCGACGTCGCCAGGCTTCCCGCGGTGCGGAAGCGGCTGCTCGAGGCCGTCGATGCCGCCGACCGAGTAGTGCTGCTCGGCGACACCGTCGAGCTGCGCGAGCGCCCGCTGCCGGAGCTCCTGCGGCGGGTCGAGCCTTTCTTCGAGGCCGCGGCCGAGGCGGTGACGGGCAAGCGGGTGACGATCATGCCCGGGAACCACGACCACTCCATGGCGGAGCCGTACCTCGTCCGCTGGCGGCTGAACGGAGCCTCCGACGCCGGCGACCTCGAATGGCCTGTCGAGCCCGGCGACGGAATTGCGGGCCGGCTCGCCGAGTGGATGCCGGGGGCCGAGGTCAGCCTCGCCTACCCCGGGCTCCGGCTGCGGCCGGACGTATACCTGACGCACGGCCACTACCTCGACTTGCACCTCACCGTGCCCCGACTCGAGTCGCTCGCGGCCTCGGCCCTGGCGCGCATGACGGGCCGCGACCGCGACTGCCGCTCCGTGGCGGACTACGAGGCCGTGCTCTCGCCGCTGTACGCCTTCCACCACGCCCTCGCCCAGAGCGCTTCCCCCAAGGCCCAGACCGGCTCACTGTCACGGATCGTGTGGCAGCGAGCCACCGACCCCGAGGGCCCGGCGTTCGCCCGCTTTCTGATTGGCCGGGTCACGATCCCGGGCGCGGTGGCGGCGATGAACCGGGTCGGGCTCGGGCCATTCAACGCCGAGCTGTCCGCCGCGGAGCTTCGCCGCTCTGGCCTGAAGGCCATGACCCAAGTGGTCGGAGGCCTCGGGATCGACGCCGAGCACGTGCTGTTCGGCCACACCCACCGCGCCGGCCCGCTGCCCGGGGACGACCTCGGCGAATGGCGGCTACCCGGAGGCGGGCGGCTGTGGAACACCGGCAGCTGGTACCACGAGCGGGTCTTCCTCGGCGACGAGCCGCACGCGAGCCCGTACTGGCCGGGCACGGTGGCCTGGGTGGGCGACGAGGGCCCGCCGGAGCTCCGAAACCTGCTGCCCGAGGTCGAGTTGAGGCGCGTTCAGCGGGCTCGCGCCCGCTGACGCCGGCGCCCGTTCGCGCCGCCGCCCGCGGAGGCCTTGGCGGGAGCCTTCTCCTCCTCGGCCGGGGCAGCCCCATCGCCCTCGGCATCCTCTGACGGCGGGGTGGCGCGCGGCTCGCGCGCCCATTCCTCGTCGAAGTCCACGCGCCACTTGCCCTCCTCGTCCTGCTCCAGCTTGAGCTTGGCGCGGAAGTTGCGTCCCGCCCGGCTCTTGAAGCCGGTGACGGGCTTCTCGGTCCGGCCAACCCCCGGATCCTCGCCGCGCTCGCGCGAGGCGCGCAGCGACTCGATCAGCTCCTTCGCCACCGCCGGCGGCAGCGACTTGCCGGCCTTGCGCTTCCAGATCACGAAGCCGCAGCCCGGATCGTCCCTGGACCAGCAGGAGTAGCCCTTGCGGTTCTCGACGATCTCCCGGCCGCAGACCGGGCAGGGACCGAGCTTGGCCCGCTCGATCCTCACGCCCTTGAGCTTGTCCAGCTCCTCGACTGTCTTGGTCGTGAAGTCGGCGATGTCCCGCATGAAGGCCGGGCGTGCGGCCTCGCCCCGCTCGATCTGGCCGAGCCGCCGCTCCCATTCGCCGGTGAGCTCGGACGAAGTGAGAGGGTGGTCGCCCAGCAGCCGGATCACCTGGATGCCCTTGTCGGTGGCATGCAGCGCGCGGCCCTCGCGCTCTATGAACTCGCGCCCGATCAGGGTCTCGATCGTCTGGGCGCGGGTGGCGGGCGTGCCTATGCCGGAGTCCTTCATCGCCTCCCGCAGCTCGGCCTCCTCGATGTCCTTGCCGGCGGTCTCCATCGCCGCCAACAGCGACGCCTCCGTGTACCGGCGGGGCGGCTGGGTCTCCTTGCGAAGCGACTCGACGGAGCGCGTCTCGACCCGCTCCCCCTGCTCCAGCCTGGGGAGCAGCTGATCGCCGCCGGTGTCGTCCTCCGCGCGCTCCTCCTGGGCCTGCGCGCCGTAGACCGACTTCCAGCCCGGCTCGATGAGCCGCCGGCCGCTGGTGCGGAAGACGTGCTCCTCCACCGTGGTCTCGACGCGCGTGCGCTCGAAGACGGCCTCGGGATGAAAGATGGCGAGGAAGCGCTTGGTCACGAGGTCGTACACCTTCAGCTCGTCCTGGCCCATGCGGGAGAGGTCGTGCTCGGACCGGGTGGGGATCAGGGCGTGGTGGTCCTCGACCTTCTTGTCGTTCACGACGCGCTGGAGCGGCAGGCGCTCGAGCGAGGTGACGTACTCGGCCGCGTGGGCGTACTGCGGGTTGTGCCCGACCAGACCGGCGGTCGGCTTGATCTCGGCCACCAGGTCGCCGGTCAGGAAGCGCGAGTTCGTGCGCGGATAGGTGATTGCCTTGTGCTCCTCGTACAGGCGTTGGGCGGCGGCGAGGGTCCGCCGGGCGGAGAAGCCGTACATCGTGTTGGCGTGACGCTGGAGCGAGGTGAGGTCGTACAGGAGCGCCGGCCGCTCGCGCTCCTCCTTCCTCTCGAGCTTCGTGATCTCGCCGGGCCTGCCGGTGGTCTCCTCGACGATCTTCGCGGCCTCGTCCTCGGCGATCCGCCTGCCGCCGAGGTAGCGGCCCGCGTAGAGCCGCTCGCCCTCGGCGGCGAAGTGCGCCTCGACCAGCCAATAGGGCTCGGGCTTGAAGTTGCGGATCTCCTCCTCGCGGCGGGCCACCAGGGCGAGGGTAGGCGTCTGCACGCGGCCCAATGAGACGGCGCCGTCGAAGGCCGCGCGCAGCCTGATCGACGCCGCCCGGGTGGCGTTCATCCCCACGACCCAGTCGGCCTCCGAGCGCGAGCGGGCGGCGGCCTCGAGGCTCTCCATCTCCTCGCCGTTCCGCAGCCGCTCGAAGGCGTCGGCGATGGCGCTCTTCGTCATCGAGTTCAGCCACAGCCGCTTGACCGGCTTCTTCGACTTCGAGGTCTCGTACACGTAGGCGAATATGAGCTCGCCCTCGCGACCGGCGTCGCAGGCGTTCACGATCATCTCGATCCCGTCGTCCTTGATCAGCCGGTGGATCGCCTTGAGCTGCTTCTCCGACTTCGCGTCGTTCGGGACGAGCTTGAACTTGTCGGGGATGATCGGTAGGTCCGCGAAGCGCCACTTCTTCAGCTTCGGGTCGTAGGCGTCGGGCTCGGCCAGGCCGACCAGGTGGCCCACCGCCCAGGTGACCACGTAGTCGTCGCCGATCAGGTGCGTCTTGTCCTTGGCCTGCCTGAAGGCACCCGGAAGCGCGCCCGCGAGGTCGCGGGCGACGGAAGGCTTCTCTGCGATTACGAGGGTCTTGCCCATGTCGAGTCCCACGTCAGGTTAGCCTCGACCCAGGATTCCGCGCCCTCGGCGACTCGGTCCGGCCGCCGCGGGGGGCTCCGTACGCTATGGCCCGTACCGGGCCCGAGCCGCCGGAGGCCCGGCTCGGTCGACCCGTTAGTAGGGCCCCCGTTGGTGATTCACCTCGCCGGTGCTGTGGCCGGGACAGTGCTGGCGGCCACGGTGGAAGGGCAGCCGCACGATCACCTGGGCGGCGTTGTTCTCCTCGTTCGACTCGAAGACCGCGTTGCCCGGGTCCGCGATGTGCACGAGCGCGTAGCAGCCGTGCAGGCCGGTCACGTCCACGTACTGCTTGAGATAGGTGCGCGGGTAGATGTCGGACCATCCCACCGAGGTGCCGAGCCTGACCCGTCGCTTGCGGGGGTTCGTGCTGCAGGCCGGGTAGACGCGGCGCCGCGGCGAGCGGGCCAGGTATGGGTGGCTGCGGCGGAGGTCGCGGAGGCAGTACGAGATCTTCGCCCCGTGCCTGGCGAGATAACGGTGCCCGCCCCGCTTCGTGAGCCGCCAGAGCTCGAAGCGCGCGGCTCTGCGCAGCTTCCAGTAGTAGCGGGCGGCGTGGCCGAACGTGTAGCGCAGCCGCGCGCCGGTGCGAAAGGTCACGTGGCCGCCCCCGATCCTGTAGATGCGCTGTCGCGCGTGCATGGTCCGCCTGCTCGTCCGCACGCCGCGGAGCTCCGCCGGTCCGTGCCCGACGTTGTCGATCGAGTTGCCGGCCCGCAGCAGCGCGTGACCGCGCGCCCACTGCAGCCGCAGTCCGAACGGCCGCTTCATCCTCAGGTCCGGGCAGCGCAGCCCGTAGAAGGCCTCGAAGAGGCACCTTGTCTTGGGCGGCTGGGGGCCGGGGGGCGCCTGCTGCCCCTGGGCCGCAGGGGCCGTGGCGGCGGGCAGGGCGGCGAGGGCGACCAGCACGGCGGTCCTGGCGAGCCTGGGCACGCGCACGTTGTACGTCAACGCCCCAGGTCGCTCCGGGTTTCGCTCTAGCGGGCGCAGGGCCCTGTGTCCACCGTTCCGCCCACCCGGGACAGGGCGTTGCGCACGATCGAGTCGGGGACCCCGAAGCCCGTACGGCCGCTATCCGACACGCTGGCCGCGAAGATCGTGGTCACGACCCGGCCACTGCCGTCGACCATCGGCCCGCCCGAGTTCCCCGAGCGCACCAGCCCGCGCAGCGACGTGATCGAGCGACGCACCGGGCCCCGGCCATAGGCGTCCTGAGTGGTCACGCCGCTGGTGCCGCCGAGGCGGCCGGGCTCCACGTCATAGGAGCCGTTCTCGGGGAAGCCGAGGATCGCGGCGGAGGTGCCCGGCTTGGCTCGCACGTCCAGTCCCAATGCCGGGACGTTCGCCAGGGCCGGAGCTCGGAGGATCGCCACGTCGTTGGTCGGGTCGAACCAGACCGGGTCGGTGTCGTAGCGCGGACCCTGGCCGGCCGGTTGGACGGTGGTGTCGTCCTGCCCCGCCACGACGTGCGCGTTGGTCACGACGAGTCCCTTCCCGGCCACCCAGCCGCTTCCCTGCACGCCCAGCCCGCACGCCGTGCCGAGCAGCTTCACCACGCTCTGTCCCGCGGCCTTGACCTGGGGGTCGCGCGCGATCGCCGACGTGGGCGGGGGCACGCGCGCCTGCGGTCCGGAGATCCTCGGGAATGGATCGAACCGGGCGAGTGCCTTGATGATCGAGCCGGAGGGTGGCAGCGCGTCGTTCAGCCTGCTGAGGATGGCCGAGCGCTGGATCGGCTCGCGCAACTCCCGCGCCCCCGGCGTCTGTAGCGCCACCGCGCCCGTGACCCAGGCGAGGCCGAGCGCAAGGCAGACGAGCAGCACGGCGCCCCCCACGCCGTCCAAGGCACCGAGCCGCTCACCGAGTCGGTGGCGCAGGTGGAAGCCCAGGATCTCGAGGCCCGAGGCCAAGAGCCCGCCCAGCAGCAGCGCTCCCACCAGGGCGAACAGCGGCGCGTAGGGAGAGTGGGATCCCTCGGAGAGGACCAGCGGTCCCAGCCGCGACCCGACGAGCGCGCCGCCGATGAACCCGGCGAGTGAGAGGGCGCCGACGATCAGGCCCTGCGTATAGCCCCAGACGGCCATCAGCAGGGTGAAGCCGACGATGATCCAGTCCACCGACGTCACGACGGCGGAACGCTACAGGCGCGACTACCATCGGCTCGGGCCTCGCGTGATCCAGTTGACGACCGAGCGCCGCCGGCGCCTGACCCACCGCACGCTTCCCGTACTCGGCGGGCTGGCGGCCCTTGCCCTGGCCGGCGGCGTGGTCATCGGCTCGGGTGTCGGCTCCGGGGCGGAGAGCACGGCGCGCGCGTTCGGCCGGGCCTGGGAGCGCGGGGACTACCAGCGGATGCACGAGCTGCTCACGCCCGAGGCGCAGAAGCGCTGGAACGAGCGCGAGCTGGATCGGGCCTACTCGGCCGCAGCCGCCACGGCGACCGCCGTGTCCATCCGGATCGGCGACCCGCGCGGCGAGAGAGACGGAGGGGTCCGCCTGCCCGTCGACTTCCAGACCCGCGTGTTCGGCACGGTCAGGGGGGAGGTGCTGATCCCGGTGGACGACAGGTCGGTGGCCTGGGCGCCCCATCTCGTCTTCCCGGGCCTCGAGCCTGGCGCGTCGCTGCATCGCCGGACGGACGCCCCGGCGCGCGGACGGATCCTCTCCCGCGACGGCAAGACACTCGCCAGGGGTCCGGCTCGCTCGCGCAGCTCGCCGCTGGGCCCGCTGGCTGGGTCGATATCGGGCCGAGTCGAGGCGGGGAACGCCGCGCAGCGCCAGGTGGCCTATGCACGTGGATTCCCGCGCGACTGGCCCGTGGGCCAGACCGGCCTCGAGCGCGCCTTCGAGCGCCAGCTGGCCGGGCGGCCCGGCGGCGACCTGCTCGCAGGCGACCGGGTCCTGGCGCGCTCCCGACCCGTGCCGGGCAAGTCCGTGCGGACCACCATCGACACGCGCCTCCAGGACGCCGCCGTCACGGCGCTGGCTGGGCGCTTCGGCGGCATCGCCGCGCTCGACGCCCGTACCGGCGAGGTCCGGGCGCTGGCCGGCGTGGCCTTCTCCGCTCCGCAGCCTCCCGGCTCGACCTTCAAGATCGTGACGACCACCGCGGCGCTGGAGGCGAGAAAGGTCAAGCTGAACGACCAGTTCCCGGTCCAGACGCGTGCCGTCGTGGACGGGGTGGAGCTCGAGAACGCGAACGGCGAATCCTGTGGCGGGACGTTCGAGGCGAGCTTCGCCCACTCCTGCAACTCGGTCTTCGCTCCGCTCGGCGTCAAGGTGGGCGCCAAGCGCCTGGTGGACGCGGCCGAGCGCTACGGGTTCAACGCCGCGCCCACCATCCCCGGCGAGCTGCCCAGCGCGTTGCCGCCCGCGGGGAAGATCCGCACCCCGCTGGAGGTGGCGTCGACGGCCATCGGCCAGGGCAAGGTCCTGGCGACTCCGCTCGAGCTCGCCTCGATCGCGCAGACGGTTTCCGCCGGCGGGGTGCGAACACGGCCCTCGCTTCGCTTCGGTCAGCGCCAGGCAACAGCGGTCCGCGTGACCAGCCGGCGCGTGGCGCGGACGCTGGAGCGCCTGATGGTGGACGTCGTGGCCTTCGGCACGGGCACGTCCGCGGCCCTCCCCGGCATGAAGGTGGCCGGCAAGACGGGCACGGCCGAGCTCGAGGACACCCGCGGGCCGAACGCGGAGGCCGAGCACCAGTCGAACAACACCGACGCCTGGTTCGCGGCCTACGCGCCCGTCGGCAAGCCGCGGATCGCGGTCGGGGTCATGTTCGTACGGGCGGGCGCCGGCGGCCAGACCGCAGCACCCGCGGCTCGCCTGGTGCTGGACGCCGCGCTCTAGCGGGCGGGGCCCCCGTCATCCACCCGAGCCCCGTCACGCTACCGCAGGCGGCTCAAATATCCAGCTTGAAGGTGAGCTTCGCGGGGTTCGGATTGGGCACCGAAGCCGGCGCGGCGACCTCGAGCTCGAGCGGCCGGTTCTCGGTTATCGCGAGCGGGAGCTTGAACAGCAGCATCGAGCCCGCGGTGGGCCCGAGCTCGGCGACGCTTCCGGCCTGTGGCTCGCACTCGTCGGGGTCGAGTCGCGTGGGCTGGTAGGAGAAGTCGTTGTCGGCCGGCAGCGGGCTCGGGGGGAACTCGTTGCCCTGGTTGTCCACGATCGTGAAGTGGCTGGCCGTGGGCCGCGGCTTGGTCCCGTTATTGCAGGCCTGCAGGAAGACGCCGTAGAGGGTCTGCCCCTTCCTGGCGGGGGGACCCTTGTAGTAGGCGTCGTCGGGGGGGATCTGGGGGTTGAGCTCGCGCGTGATGAAGACGTTGTAGTCGACGCCGGCAAGACCCAGCGACAGCCCCTCGCGCGCCGGCTCGTCCACGCCCTGCTTCTCGTCCTTGCCGCACGAGGCGAGGCCTGCGGCGAGCACCAGCGCGCAAGCCGCGGCGATCGTCTTTCCAGCCGGAGACATCGGGGCGGGCATCCTATTAGGCGCGACCCTCGTGGCCGGGGCGTCGAGGGCGAGCCGGGTCCATGCCCGTCTGAGCCCCGAAGCGCGCCGCCTTCAGCGGCTCGTAGCCCGCGATGCTCGCCCGCGCCAGCGGGGCCTCGGGGGGTTCCTCGAACACCAGCCTCAGCCGCTCCAGCGCCATCTTCGTGTTGCGCTTGACCCAGCCCACGCCACCGACTTCCCTGACTCGGTCGATCGCGGTGGCGGGCTCGCTGTAGGTAGTCAGCTCCACGTGGGTCAGACCGGCGGCCTCCCGCTCGAACTCGTAGACCGCAAGCGAGCGGTTCCGCCCGCGACGCCCCAGGCGCGCCTCCTCGACGATTCGCCGCGGACGGTCGTACTCGACGATGGCCAGCTCCGCATACTCCTTGGCGAGCGGCGCCCTGAGCACGAAGCGGGCCGCGGCCCCGAGGCCATACGGGTTGGGCCGCGCGAGCCGGTAGTCCTTGAGGTAGTGGTCGGTCCAGGCGGGACGGCCGCCGAGATCGGCGACGAAGTCGAACACCTCCTCGCGCGGCGCGGAGATATGCACGCTGACGGTCACCTGGCGCATCGCGCCGGGATTCTATGTCCGCATCTGGGGCGAAGCTCAGGCGGCTCTAGGTCCGACCGCGAGCCGTCGTTCGCTCGCGCCCACGCGTTGCGAGCTCACCGCCAGGCGGCGCTCCTTCGGGAGCGCGCCGAAGCAGAGGTCGCAGAGCAGGCGACCCGAGTCGAGCTCGTGCAGGCGTTCGCCGGCGAGCGGCGTCCGCTTGCATGAAGAGCAGTTGGAGCCGCCGGCGGACAACGCGCCAAGGCTGCGCCTCAGGAGCATGGAGCCAAGGTCGGGCATGGGACCAGTTTCGGAGAGCCGTCGGACAGTCCTGCCGCGGCAACCGCCCCTGCATCCGGCGCCGAAATGGACGACTACCCGCCTCTGAGTGCTCCGTTCTTGTGAAAAACCGTGCAATTAGCGGATATTTCACGGCCGGCACTTGCGCCCGTCGTTACCATGCGCACAACCCGTGCAGTCTTAGGAGTGATTTCCGATGGAAGCCTTCAGTGCCGGGACGTTGGCCGGGGCCGGCTCCTTCAGTTGCGATTCCTGCGGTTTCGGGATAGCGCTTCACGAACTGGACGAAGTTCCGACCTGTCCCGAATGCGGAGGCACGACCTTCCGCCGCTCGTCGCTGTTCACGCGCGAGGCGGTCGTGCCCCCCACGGTCGACGGCCCACCCGACTGGCTCGCGGAGGCCCGCGGCGCCCTCGTCTCGAAGGGCGACTATCTCGCCTTCGAGGACGACGAGCGCGTGCGCGTTCTGCCGCTTCAAGACGGCTGGACGCGGATCGGCCGGAGCATGTCCGCCCACATTCGCTTCGACGATCCCACCGTGTCGCGCAGGCACGCACTTCTCTATCGGGACGAGACGGGTGCGCGCATACTCGACGACCGTAGCCTGAACGGCGTCTTCCGGAACGGCGAACGCGTCGACCACGCCGAGCTGGAGGACGGCGACGAGATCGCGCTGGGCCGCTACCGGCTCTACTTCGTCACGCTGAGTGGCGAGCGAGAGCCGACGGGGGTCGAGACCGCGATCGGCTGACCGGCTGAGGGAGCGAGTGAACCGACGGAGGGCCCGCGCGCGGGCCCTTCGGCGTACTACGACCCTCGCCGCGCCTCGATCAGGCGATCGGCGCGCCGCTTCGCCGCTTGCGTGACGAACCGCCCGAAAAGACCGCGGTGATCCGCGACCCAGCGGTAGGCGCGCTCGGTCGCGCGCGGGAAGCGCGCGGCGAGCGCGGCCAGCGGCCGCCAACCCGGCAGCAACCGGAAGAGCGGCGCGGCCGCCGCCCCGGCGGTGGCGACGGCGCCGTCGGGACCGACGAGGTGGGACGAGGCCATCCTCTCCTCCTCGGTCATGCCCGCCAGGAGACGATCGGCCTCCGGATCCTGGAGCGCCACGGGCCGCAGCATCCGCCCGCGGTCGCCCCGCAGGACGACCGCGAGCGACCAGCGACAAAAGCCGCAGTCCCTGTCGTAGAGGATCGCCCAGCGGGCCACCCAGCGGTGTTACCCGTCGATCGCTCCTCGATCGCGTCGACTCGCCGGCTGCGCTAGCCGCGCGCCGCGGAGAGCGGCTGCCCCGGCCAGAACGGCCACTCCTCGAAGGCGGCCGCCCGGCCGTCGTCGGCGAAGCGAACCACCCAGAGGTCTCGACACTCGCGCTTCACCGGATCGCCGTAGCTCACGCCGACCCGGACCACGGCGGTGTTGCCCTCCACCGCCACGATCTCCCTCGCCATGGCGAAGACCTCGTCCGGTCCCTCCCGCTCGGCCTCCCACATCTCGGCGACCCGGGACAGGCCCGCGAACGGCTCCTCATACGGCGCCATCCGGTAGGTGGCGTCCTCGGTGAACAGCGCGTTCAAGGTCTCTGTGCCCGCTGTCCGCCAGGCGCGCTCGTAGCGCGACACCCAGTCCTCCACATCCGAGCGCGTGGTCAAGCGGCGCGCGGGCAGCGCGGGAGGCGAACGATAGTCGTCCCGAACCTGCTAGTCGCCTTGAGCCGCGTGAAGACCACGCGGCCGCAAGCATGCCGCCGCCGATAGGCGCGGATCCGCACCGCGATGTCCGCGCAGGGCAAATGGAAGCCGCAGTCGCGGGCCCTCCCCCGCACGCTGGGCTCGTCCCATGACCGCCAGTGGATCCTCCTCAGGTTCACGCCGCCCCCGAAAGACCCACCCGGTCCGTATACCGCGCAATTGCCCGGCCGGTACCGAACCACATACGCACTCCCCGCCCCGTTGAGGCACAGGACGTTCGTGTGCTTGGCGGCGGCGCCCACGCGCGGGCCGGCCTGATCCGCGCCGGCACCCGCGACGAGCACGGCAGGGACGCACGCGATTGCGACAACCAGCGGAAGGGCCCGATGCACCGCCCGATCCTCTCACGCCCAAAGCCCGATGTGAATGTGCCCAGGAACGAGTACTGCTACAGGCAAACGCAGGAAGCGAAGCCGCTGCGGACTACGCCACGGCCCAAGACCCCTTCATGAAGAGCGGCCGGACCCTAGTCCCGCCACCAACCACCGAGCGACAGGCGCCAGGCCGCGAACCCCGCCGCCGCGGCCCTACTCGGTCGAGATGCTCGGATCCGTCTGCTCCCCCATCGGAACAGACATCAGGAAATTCGCCTGCGGCTCCGCCGCCAGCTTCCCGATCCGCTCAGCCTCCTCCTCCTGCGCCGTCGCCAGCAGCTCCTCCGCGTAGTAGCCGAGCAGTTCCTGCACGTCCAGCACGCCCTCGGCGTCCAGGTCCTCGAGGCTGATCTTCGCGCCCTTGCCCTTGCGCAGCTCGAGCGCCTCGCGGTTCAGGTTCCACTTCGCGTTGGTGCGCAGGTAGACGCGGCCACCGGTCTGGCCGGCGCAGAACCACGGGCCCGGGTCGCCGAGCACCACCGCGCGGCCGTTGGTCATGTACTCGAACGCGAAGCCCTTGATGTTCGCCCTGTCGGCGACGCAGCCGAGCGAGTCGTCAAGTGGCTGCCGCGGCTCGCCGCCGATCACCACGTCCGCACCCGAGAGACGGATGCAGAACCGCGAATCGGCGTCGCCCTGCACGAACAGCCGGCCTCGCTGCGCTCCGTAGGCGAACGACTTGCCAACCGAGCCGTTGACCCGCTTCCCGAAGCGGTTCTTACCCTTCATGATCGCGACCTTGCCGCCGAGCATCGTCTTGGCGACCCCGTCCTGCGCCCCGCCCTCGACGATGATGTCGACGCCGTAGACGTTGAAGGCGCCCAGGCCCTGGCCGCCGACCGAGCCTCCGTTGAAGTGAAGCCGAGCGAGCGTGTCGTCGCTGGCCTCGGGGCCGCCCTTGAAGATCCGCATCCGGGCGATCTCGCCGGCCAGCTCGGTCCCCAGCACACGGTCGTTCGCGCCCACCGGGCCGCCGTCGCCGATGTCCCACTCCTCCTCGACCACCTTGCCGGGCGAGAGGTCGCCGGCCAGCGCGGCGAGCCGGGCGGAGGCGGCCTTGGCCTTCATCCGGATCGGACGGGCGACGATCAGGCCGGCCGCCTCGCGCTCGTCCCCGGGGCCGGGCAGGTCGATCGGCTCGAGGTCGAGCATGTCATCGATCGGCTTGATCAGCTCGCTCACGTCGACACCCTCGGGATTGCGCGCCTGCACCAGCAGGTCGGAGCGGCCCACCAGGTCCTGGGCGCGCTCGAAGCCGAGCTGGGCCGTGATCTGCTCGACCTCCTCGCCCATCGCGGTAAAGAAGCGGGCGCAATTCTCCGCCGCGAGTTCGTACTCCTGCGGCGTGAACTTCTTGAGCCCCTTGAGGTCCGCCTCCTCCTTCGACTCGATCTGGGTGGCGATGCCCACGTGGCAGGTGTCGAGCTGGCAGCCGCGGCAGATGGTGCAGCCGAGCGACACCATCGCCAGGGTGCCGAAGCCCACCCGGTTGGCCCCGAGGCAGTGCAGCTTGACGATGTCGTGGGCGTGGCGGTAGCCGCCGTCCGCCCAGATCTCGACCCTGTTGCGGATCCCCGCCTCCATCAGCGCCAGGTGGACGGCCCGGGTGCCGATGTCGGAAGGAAGCCCCACGTGCCGCAGCGCGTGCGAGCGCGCGGCGCCGGTCCCGCCCTCGAAGCCGGAAAGGGTGATCATGTCGGCGCCCGCCTTGGCGATGCCCACGCCGATCGTGCCGATGTTCGGGACCACCGGCACCTTGACCGACACCCGAACGTCGGGGTTGGCCGTCTTGAGCTCGTCGATCAGCTCGGCGAGGTCCTCGATCGAGTAGAGGTCGTGATTGTTTGACGGCGAGATCAGGTCGGTGCCGGTCGTGGCGTTTCGCGCCTGGGCCACCTTGTCGGTGACCTTCTTTGCGGGCAGGTGGCCGCCCTCGCCCGGCTTGGCCCCCTGGCCGATCTTGATCTCGACCAGATAGGAGGAGTTGATCATCTCGCTCGTTACCCCGAAGCGACCCGAGGCGACCTGCTGGCCGCGCCAGAGCGGGTACTTGCCGTACAGGTCCTGGATCTCGCCGCCTTCGCCGTTCATGGCGATGATGTTGGCCTGCTTGGCCGCCTCGGCGTAGGCGCGGTAGGCCACCTCGCCCTGGGAGCCGAAGCTCATCGAGGAGATCACGATCGGGTAGGAGTGGAGGCCCACCTCCGCCGTCGCCCCGGCAACCGGCTCGCGGTCGGAGCTCAGGTCCAGGATGTGACGCAGCGAGATGGGATGCTCCAGCTCTAGGCCGCGCACCTTCTCCGAGTACTCCTCGTAGGAGCCGCTGGCGTTGGCCGCCGCGACCGCAGCCTTGTAGACCTTGGGGTAGAAGCGGAAGGTCTTGGCGGGCTTCGAGTCCTCGTCCCCGGCCAGGATACGCTGGCGCTCGTCTCCGTCCGCGTCGAGGTCGGCGAAGCCGGTGCCACCTCTCTCGGAACCGAAGTACGCGGGTGTGTCGAAGATCGCGGTGAGCTCGGGCTTGACGCCGATGCAGGAGAACAGGCGAGCGTAGCCGCGCACCTCGTGAATGCCGATCGTCGAGATGACCTTCTCGATCCCCTTGCGCAGCGCCGAGCACAGGTTCGAGATGTCATCCGCGTAGTCGTCCATGAGGGCGACCTCGACCATCACGTAGGGGCAGACGCCGTCGGCCCCCAGGCCGAGCGCGACCATCACGTCGTGCACGTTGCTGAGCGCGGCCGAGCGCAGCACGATGCCGCAGCGCCGCCGCAGGTTCGTCTCGCCCGGCTGGACGAAGTGCTCGCGGAGCGCAAGGTCGACAGCCGCCAGCGCCAGGTGCGGGTCGAGGTAGCGGCGGTCGCCCTCGTATGCCGTGCGGTCGGAGAGCACGAGCAGCTCGCAGCCGTTGCGCACTGCGGTCGTGGCCTCCTGCTTGAGTCGCTCGATCGCGCCCTGGGTGGTCTCGGTCTCGAGGCAGGAGAGGTCGAGCACCTTGGCCCGGCCGCGGAACGCCTCCCAGAGATCCTCCAGCAGGAAGGTCTTGTGCCCGCGCGCAACCGCGCGGTAGCTCTGATCGGAGAGCGGAGCGAGACCGTCGTGCCCGCCGAGGAGCACCGGGAACGCGGTCTCGATCGTGCTCGCCTCGTCCGGGATTCCGTGGATGCCGGGACGCGATCCGAACACCGCCCGGCAGGAGAAGTGCTCGACCTCGCGCTCGCGGTCGATCGCCGGGTTGGTGACCACCGCCACCGACTCCTTGAAGTAGTCGGCCAGGTTCTGCCGCTCGGGCGACAGGCAGGCGAGCGGCCCGTCGTAGCCGAGCGAGCCAATCGGCTCGGCACCGGTCGCCGCCATCTGCTGCACGAGCTTCATGTCCTCGCGCTGCCAGCCGAAGCCGCCGAGCACGCGGTCCTCGACCTTGATCGGCTCGGAGGGACCGGCGCTCGTGTAGCCCGGGATCTCGGCCCCGGCGGTGGGGCCGCCGGTGAGGATCGCGCCCGCGAACGTGCCGTCGCTTTCGATTCCCGTCCGCTCGTGCCAGCGACTCGCGCAGAGCTGCTGCAGCTCGTGGTGATCCCGCAGCCTCCCCTCGCCCTTCTTGCGATCGAGCGTCACGAGCAGCTTCTCGCCCGGGGCGAGCGGCTTGGGTTCCGAGACCGTGTCCACCACCGCCACGACGCCGGGCTCGGAGGAGAAGACGTGCGCTTCCGTCGTCTCCATGTGCCAGAGCGGGCGCAGGCCGAGCGCGTCGGTGGAGAAGATGCACTCGTCGTCGTGGCGGGACAGCAGCGCGACCGGACCCTGGGCGAACGGCCCGAAGGCCTGACGCAGGTACATGTAGAAGCCGCGCAGCTCGCCGGGCATGCCCTTGATCTCGTTCACGATCGGCGGCAGCACGAGCTCCGTTGCCTCGACGAGCGAGAGACCGTCGCGGTTGATGAACGCCTCGACCGTGCGGTTGAGATCCTGCGAGTCGGAGGAGTCGTCGGCGAGCGGAACGCCGAGCATGCGCGCCTCCTGGCGCAGCCGGGCGATCGTGTTGATCTCGCCGTTGTGGCCGAGGATGCCGAAGGGCTGAACCCGCTTGAAGCTCGGCCAAGTGTTAGTCGAGTAGCGGTTGTGGCCCAGGACAGCGGCGGTCTTGGCCCGGCCGTCGTGGAGGTCCGGGTAGTAGCGGCCGAGAGCGACCGGAGCGCCGAGGACCTTGTAGACGGCGGTGTGGGTCGAGCACGAGGCGACGTGCAGCTCGAGCTCCCGCTCCAGCTGCAGCGTCAGGTCGAAGCAGAGCCGCGGCTCCTCGATGAGGCCTCCGACCTGCCAGAAGACGGGCTCCTCCTCGCGGGCCTGTGGGCCGAGCGCGGTGGTGTCGACGATGTTCTCGCGCTCCGCGAGCACCCGGTAGCCGATCCGACTCATGATCTCCCGGGCGCGCTTCTGGACCTGCGCCACGTTCCCGCCCCCGCGCGGGATGAAGACGTGCGCCACGGCGAAGCGGGGATCGAGCGCGAGCTTGGAGGCGTGGCCGCCCTCGCGTACCGCCTCCGACCAGATCTCGCGCGGAATGTCGATCTGCATCCCGCAGCCGTCGCCTTCGCCGTCGACGTTGCCGGCCCGGTGGAGCATCTTCTCGAGCGCGACGAGCGCCGACTCGATCGACTCGTGGGTCGGTTGGGCCTGCTTCGAGACCGCCGCGTAGAGAGCGCACGCATCGCGGTCCTCGACCGTGGAAGGCGCTCGGCGCGGGCGGTAAGCCTGCGTGGGCGAATAGCGGGCCTTCAAGTTTTCGACCTCCTCGGGTTCCGCGCCTTGCTCCGAGAGGGCGCGCGACGGGTAGGGAGCGGGGATAATAGAGGCGAGTCCGGCCGGTCACCTCCCTGGCCCCGCGAAAATCCGCTATTTGCGGCATCCCGGTCGGCGGCGCCCCTGTAGGTGCCGGACCGAGCGATGAGGCTCGCTCTGCGATCGCCCAGGCCTGGTTCGAACCGAGGATCAGCGATCTCGAGCGGCGCGACGAGCCCATGGCGGACGAGGAGTACGTCTGAGGTAGGGTGCGGCGAAGGCGCGCCATGGCCATCCTCCCCACGCCCATCACCATCACCGTCCTCTCCCAGAAGGGAGGGACGGGGAAGACGACCACCGTCAGGACGCTGGCCGACGTGTACCGGCGGATCGGCCTCGGGGTGCTCTGCGTCGACCTCGATCCCCAAGGCAACCTGTCCGACTACTTCGACGTGCCCGCGGACGCCTCGCCCACGGTGGCCGACGTGCTCTCCGGACAGGTGCGCGCCGCCGACGCCGTGCACGGCGGAGTCCTGCCCGCCAACCTCGGCCTGGCCGAGGCGGAGCTCATCCTGGCCGGGAAGATGGGCCGCGAGCTCACCTTGCGCCGCGCGCTGCGGGACGTGAAGCGGGGGCACGACCTGGTGCTCGTGGACTGCCCGCCCTCGCTCGGCCTGCTGACGGTCAACGCCCTTGTCGCGGCCGACCACGCGCTGATCTCGAGCGAGGCGGAGTACTTCTCGCTCCAGGGAGTCGAGCAGGCGCTCGAGGTGGTGGAGCTCGCCAAGGAGTCGCTGCACCCCGACCTCGACTGGCTGGGAGTGGTGCTCAACATCGCGGACCTCCGACTGGTCCACGCGCGCGAGGCGCTCCAGCAGCTCAAGGACCGCTTCGGGGACAAGCTCCTCGACTCGGTCATCCGGCGCTCGGTGCGCTATGCGGAGTCCGCCGAACGGGGGGTCTCGATGCTCGACTACGCGCCGGACCTCGGCGCCGATTACCTCGCGCTCGCCGACGAGCTGCTGGCGCGGTTGGGCTACGGGGAGGAGCGTGAGCGCCTGGGCGTGCTGCGAGCAGAGCTGGTCCCCGCGTGAGCGAGCTCATGCTCAAGTCGGCGATCGAGCTGGCCGCGATGGTCCGCTCGGGCGAGGTGTCCTCGCCCGAGCTGGTGAAGGACTCGCTGGACGCCATCGACGCCCTGGACCCGGAGCTGAACGCGTTCGTCCACGTCGATGCCGACGGTGCGCTCGCCACCGCCGAGGCGATCGACGCCGGCGATGAGCGGCCGTTCGCCGGTGTGCCGATCGCCATCAAGGACGGGACGGCCGTCAGGGGACTGCCGCTGACCGCCGGCTCGGACCTGTTCGGCGACTTCGTACCCCAGCACGATGCGTTCCTCGTGCGCCGCCTGCGCGAGGCCGGCTTCGTCATCGTGGGCAAGACGAGCCTCCCGGAGTTCGGCATCCTGCCGGTGACCGAGCCGCGGCGCTTCGGCCCCACGCGAAATCCCTGGGACACCGAGCGCACGCCCGGCGGCTCCTCCGGCGGCGCAGCCGCGGCGGTGGCGTCTGGCATGGTGCCGCTGGCGCAGGGATCCGACGGCGGCGGATCGATCCGCATCCCGGCCGCCTGCTGCGGGCTGGTGGGCCTGAAGAACGCCCGCGCGCGCGTCTCGCGGGGACCGGAGACCGGCGACGACTTCCTCATCCAGGACGGGGTGCTGACGCGGACTGTGGCGGAGACCGCCGAGCTGCTGGACGTGCTGGCCGGCTACGAGCCCGGCGACTCGAACTGGGCGCCCCCGCCCGCCGAGCCGTTTGCGTCGGCGGCCGGCAGGGACCCCGGGCGCCTGCGCATCGCCATGACGACCAAGCCGCCGATCCCGGTGCCGGTCGACCCCGCTGTCGAGCGAGCGGTGCGCGCCGCGGCCGAGCTGCTCGGGGAGCTCGGCCACGAGGTGGAGGAGGTCCACCCGCCCTGGGCGGGAGAGGAGCTGCTCCCCGTCTTCACGCGCGTGTTCTGCATGGGCATCGCGCTCGCCGCCTGGTTCGGCGGCCAGGTGAGCGGCCGCGAGCCGACGGAGGAGCTGATGGAGCCGCTCTCCTGGGCGATCTGGCGCGGGGTGAATGAGTACGGCGCCCTCGACTACCCCCTCGCCAGGCTGCGGCTCGAGGCGCATACAAGGGAGCTGATGGCGCTCTGGTCGGATCACGACGTGCTGCTCACGCCGACCCTCGCCGAGCCGCCGGTCCGGATCGGGGAGATCGACGCGTGCAGCGACGATCCCTGGGAGGACTTCCGCCGCTCCGGGCAATTCACGCCCTACACCGCGATCTTCAACGTCACAGGGCAACCGGCTATCTCGCTGCCCCTGTTCCAGGGCGAAGACGGACTGCCGGTTGCGGTCCAGCTGGCGGGGCGGCCCACGGGGGAGCCGACGCTTCTGTCGCTCGGCGCCCAGCTCGAGGCGGCCCGCCCCTGGGCCGCCCGCCGGCCCGAGCTGGTCAGCGCCTGAGCGCCCGCAGCAGCTCCCGGTCGTGCTCGTAGCTCAGGAGCGCCTCGGCCTCGCGCCGTTGCAGCCAACGCAGCTCGTCCACTTCGCCCGATGGCTCGAACTCGCCGTCCAGGGGCGTCATCTCCCAGTAGCGCACGAGCTTGGGGCGCCCCTTCGCGTCGCGATACTCGGTGCTGGGGAGCTCGCGATCGAGCCGGCAGCGCATCCCGGTCTCCTCCTCGACCTCGCGCAGCGCCGCCTCCTCGAAGCTCTCTCCGGGATCGAGCTTCCCCTTGGGGAAGGACCAGTCGTCGTACTTGGGCCTGTGAACGACGGCGACCTCCCCGTCGCGGACGACGACGCCACCCGCGGCGAATACCTCGGCGCTCATGGGCTGCCGGCTGTCGGCCTCATAGCTCCCTCACATCCGCCCCGCCGGGAGCGAATTGGACACGGTGAACGTCACAGTCGCCCGCCACGCCCTTTAGCGCTTCCATCAGGTTGCCGGTTTGCTGCCAGTGGCACCAGAAGAGGACGGCCGGGCCGGCGCCGGAGATCGTCGCGCCCACAGCGCCGAGGTCCTCAGCGCGCTCCAGCAGTTCCATGGAGCGCGGGTAGAGAGCCCGGCGGCGAGGCTGGTGGAGGCTGTCCCGCAGCCCGCGGCCGATCAGCGAGAAGTCGTCCTTCGCCAGGCCCAGCATCAGCAGCGAGGCGTGGGCGACGTTGTGGACCGCCTCCCCGAGCGGAACGTCGCCAGGCATGACCGCGCGCGCCTCGGGAGTCGGCACGAGCTCTGGCGGGATCGCCACCACCGCCTCGAGACCAGGCGGCGGGTCGAGGCGCGCCGGCTCGCCTCCGTCGCAGATGACGAACCCCCCGTAGACGGCCGCGGCGACGTTGTCGGGATGGCCCTCGATGTCACACGCCATCCGAAAGATGGGGGCGTCGAGCTCGTAAAGGTGATCGGCGGCGGAGAGCCCCGCGACGATCGCCGCGGCGCTCGAGCCGAGTCCAGCTGCGAGCGGTATCTGCGAGCGGATCTGGAAGGCGAGTCCGTCCGCCGGGTGCAAAGCCTCGAACGCGCGGACGCAAAGGTTGGAGCGGTCCATCGGCACGCCCGACACCTCCGAATGGACGAAGAACTCGCCGGTCTCCTCGACCTCGAGCTCGAGTGACAGCGACAGCGCCGCGGCCAGCACGTCGTAGCCCGGTCCGAGGTTGGCGGACGAGGCGGGCACCCGGACCAGGCGGTGGCGCTTCACCCCAGGACCGCCTGCTCCACCGCCTCGAGCTCCGGCTCGCACGGCACCACCGGCGCCGCGCGGTTCATCGCGGTCTGGGGGTCCTTGAGGCCGTGTCCCGTGAGCACACAGACAACCCGCCCCTCCGCGCCGTACTTGAGCAGCCCGGCCACCGAGGCGGCCGAGGCCGGCTCGCAGAACACGCCCTCGCTCGCCCCAAGCAGCCCGTACGCCGCGAGGATCTCGGCGTCGGAGACGGCCCGCACGTCGCCGCGCGACGCGGTGAGCGCGTTCATGGCGTCCTCCCAGC
>Ga0126312_10000663_pt1 | contig 21274 bp, 19 predicted proteins | sample Plot104A_FD_92537 | JGI IMG/M metagenome (GOLD analysis project Ga0126312, IMG submission 92537) | Serpentine soil microbial communities from UC McLaughlin Reserve, CA, USA - Plot104A | ecosystem: Environmental > Terrestrial > Soil > Grasslands | place: USA: UC McLaughlin Reserve, Lake County...
GCGCCCGGCGGGCCCGCTCGACGCCTTGGCCCACCCGCGCGCCCCGCCGAAGCGCACGCCTCAGCCGGTGGATCTCCACGACCGGCCTGAACCTCCGCCTCGCCGAGATGAGCGCGCCGGATGGATCGAACGGCGCGGCGTCCGGACCGGGGCGATGACCCCCTCGGCGATCGCCCGCGCCTGCTGGGGCGTCACGGCCCCCGCGCACGGCGCCGCGATGCCGAAGGCGAGGAGGGCGACGCCCGCTGCAAGCCTCCGCATGCCAAAACGCCAACCCGGGGCCCGGACGGCACGCAAGGCCGCCTCCGGGACCACTAGCGTTCAAGCGTCGATGGCCGAGTATCGCCCCAAGCACCGCGGGCTCGAGCGCGTGCTCGGGACCGGTGCCCTGTTCTCGACTGCCTACGGCAACGTCGGCAGCTCGATCTACTACGCGCTCGGCCTGGTCGCGATCTACGCCGCCGGCGCCACCCCCATCGTGTTCGTGATCGCGGGGCTGATCTTCGCCGCGACCGCGGCCACGTACACCGAGGCGACCACGATGTTCCCCGAGGCCGGCGGCTCCTCGAGCTTTGCCCGCCGCGCTTTCAACGAGTTCTGGTCCTTCTTCGCGGCATGGGGCCAGATGCTCACCTACGTCATCACCATCTCGATCTCGGCGTTCTTCGTGCCGCACTACCTGGGGGTGTTCTGGAGCCCGCTCGGCGAGTCGCCCGCCGACATCTTCGGCGGCATCGTCGTGGTGGCCCTCCTCGGCACTCTGAACATCGTCGGCGTCAAGGAGTCCGCCGGCGTGAACATCGCCTTCGCGGTCGCCGACTTCCTGACCCAGGTCGTGCTCGTCACGATCGGCATCGTCCTGGTCTTCGACCCGGACCTGCTGGTGCGGCAGGTGGACTTCGGCACCGTGCCGACCGTCGGCGACTTCCTGATCGCGATCCCGGTCGCCATGGTCGCCTACACCGGCATCGAGACGATCTCGAACCTTGCCGAGGAGGCGCGCGACGTCGGGAAGACGATCCCGCGCGGCATGGCCCTGGTGGTCGCCGCGGTCGCCGTGATCTACACGTTCCTTCCGGCCGTGGCGCTCTCGGCGATGCCGGTGCGAAACGGGGAGACGATCCTCGCGCTCCCGAAGGAGCAGGGCGGCTACGCGGACGACCCCGTGCTCGGCGTGGTCGAGAACATGCACCTCGGCTCGCTCGAGCACCCCGCGCAGATCTACGTCGGCATCCTGGCCTCGACGATCCTCTTCATCGCCACGAATGCGGGCATCCTCGGCGTGTCGCGGCTGAGCTACTCGATGGGCCAGCACCGCCAGCTGCCCGAGCTCCTGCGGGTGCTGCACCCGCGCTTCCGCACGCCCTACATCGCGATCGCCGTCTTCAGCGTTATCGCGTGCCTCGCGATCGCGCCCGGCGAGGCCGACTTCCTCGCGGTGATCTACGCGTTCGGCGCGATGCTCTCGTTCACCATGGCGCACGCGTCGGTGGCGACCCTCAGGGTCCGGCAACCGGACGTCAAGCGACCATGGAAGCCCCCATTCAACGTTACGATCCGCGGCCACGAGCTGCCCCTGACCGCCATCCTCGGCGGGCTGGGCACGGGGATCGCGCTCGTGGTCGCGACCGTGCTCGACGTCCGCGTGCTGATCTCCGGCGTCGGGTGGATGGCCATCGGGGTCACCCTGTACGTCGTCTACCGGCACCGCCAGGGGCTCGCGCTGACCGAGACCCACAAGATCGTCTCGCCGAAGCCCGCCGTGGAGCACGAGGTCGAGTACGAGTCGATCCTGGTGGCGTTCGAGGACAACGACTACTCGCCGGAGGCCGTCTCGACAGCGGTGAAGCTCGCGGCGCGCCGGCGGCGCGGCATCCACGTGCTCGTGACGATCTCGGTCCCCCCGAACGCGCCCATCGACGCCGCGATGCCCGAGCAGGAGGCGAAGGCGTCGTCGGTGATCGACTCCGCCCGCGTGCGCGGCGGCAGGCGCGTGACCGGCCACTGGGAGAAGGTGCGGCCCGGACAGGCCGGGCGGCGCGTGGTCGAGGAGGCGAAGGAGATCCGCGCCCGCGCCATCGTGATGCCGCTGCCGCCACGTCGCACCGGCGCGTCGATCTTCGGGCGTACGCTTGAGACCGTGCTGAGCGAGCGTCCCGCCCGCGTGATCATCGACTCGTCGAGGGCTGTCGAGTGAGACGTACCTACGCCGCCTCGACCCGCATCATGAGCGGGCTGCTATTCCTGGTCGGCATCGCGATGGTGGTCTCCGCGCTCGCTCGCGGGGGCGGCGCGCTCGCGCTGGGCGTCGTGCTGGGCACGATGCTCGCGCTCCTCGGCGCCGGACGGCTCTGGCTCGCGCGCGGCGGCGCGCGGTGAGTGGCGGCGGCGGCGCGGGCGGCCGCGCGCGCGAAGGGCTCCGGCGGAGCGCGGAGGGCCTGAGACGCGGCTCCGAGCGCGCGGGCGTGAGGATCTCGCACACGCTCGGCGAGCCGGCCCTGTTCGCGATCACGCTGAGCACGGTCGTATCCGCGATCTTCTTCTCGCTGGGCGTCGTGGCGGGCCGCGCGCTCGGCCTCACGCCGCTCGTCTACCTGCTCGCGGGCGTCTTCTTCGCGGTGACGATGGCCACCTACGTGGAGGGCAGCTCGCTCCACATCGAGCGCGGCGGCGCCTCGACCTTCGCCCGTTACGCCTTTGACGAGCTCTGGAGCTTCGTAGCCGGCTGGGCGATCCTGCTCGACTACCTGATCGTGATGGCGATCGGCGCGGTCGTCATCTCCGAGTACCTGACCGTCTTCTGGAGCGAGCTCGGCGACGGAGCGCTCCCGCTCGTGATCGCCGGCGGCGCGCTGCTCTACGTCGCGGCGCAGAACATCCGCGGGCTGTCGGCGCACCGCATCCGCCCCGTGCTGCGGCTCTCGCTGCTCAGCATCGTCGTCCTGCTGGTGGTGTCGGTCCTCGGGTTCTTCGAATACTGGGACCCCGGCTCGATCCGAAGCTCGATCGACCTCGGCACGGCGCCGCGCTGGGAGGACTTCATCTTCGCGCTCGGCATCGCCAGCGTCGCGGCGATCGGAGTGGAGGCGGCGTCCGGCCTCGCCGGGGAGATCCGCGTCGGGCGCCGCGGGCTCAGGCGCGTCGTCCTCATCTCGATCGCGGCGTGCGCCGGGCTGTTCATCGTCGTGTCCGTCGCCGGCCTGATGGCCACGCCGGTCGTCGGCGACCGGACCGGCCTCGGCGACCGCTACCTCGAGGCCCCCGTCCTCGCGATCGTCTCCTCCTACGAGCCCGGTGTGCTGCTCGACCTGAGCCGTTATGTGGTCGGCGCCACGGCCGCGGCGCTGCTGCTCGTGGCGATGAACGGGCAGATGCTGGGCCTCGCCCGGCTGGCCTACTCGCTCGCGACCAACCGCCAGATCCCGAGCGCCGTCGGGCGCCTGCACCGACGCCGCGGGACGCCCTACATGACGATCATCGTGGCCGCGCTGATCGCGTTCGCGCTGGCGGTGCCGCACGACCTGGACTTCCTTGCAGGCGTGTTCGCCTTCGGCGCGATGATCGCGTTCTCGATCGCGCACCTGTCGGTGATCGCGCTCCGCTTCCGCGAGCCGGACCGCCCGAGCGCGTTCCGGGTGCCGTTCTCGGTCTCGATCCGCGGCGCTCGCGTCCCGCTTCCCGCGGTGCTCGGCGCCCTCTTCTCGATCCTGGTGTGGATCAGCATCGTGATCTACCACGGCGGCGCCCGCGTGGTCGGGACGGTGTGGATGGTGCTCGGGGTGACGCTCTACGTGACCTACCGGCGCAGCCAGGGCAAGTCACTGACCCAGCGCTTCACGATCCCGGCCGAGGCGCTCGTGGAGGGGACGGGGGCCGAGTACGGCAGCATCCTCGTGCCGGTCTTCGGCGACCCGCTGGACGACGACATCGTCGGGACCGCCGGCCGCCTGGCGGCCTCGGAGAGCGAGGACGAGGAGGGCGGCGCGGTGCTGGAGGCGCTCTACGTCTTCGAGATCCCCATGTCGCTCCCGATCGATGCGCGCGTGCCCGACGACCGCGTCAAGGAGGCCAAGCGCGTGCTCGCTCGCGCCAAGGAGGTGGGCGAGGAGTACGAGGGGGTCGAGGTGGCGACGGCGATGGTACGGGGCCGCTCGGTCGGGCAGGCGATCGTCTCCGAGGCGCGCCGCCGCGGCGTCGAGGCGATCGTGCTCGGCGCGGAGGAGCCGACCCACCTGCGCGGCGGCGCCATCTTGGGAGGCCGCGGGCGCGTGCGCGACCGCTTCGTGGGGGAGACGACCCGCTACGTCATCGAGAAAGCAGCCTGCAAGGTGATTCTCACGGCGCCCCCTGCGGGCGTGGAGGGCACGCGCGAGGGCGTGCTGCCGTAGGGCTATTTCGCCGCCCGCCGGGTGTATTGTCGGACCAATATGTTCGTTCTGATCGTTGGCTGCGGACGCGTGGGCTCCGCAATCGCCAACTCCATGATGGAAGAGGGGCACGACGTCTCCGTGCTGGACGAGGACGCCGAGGCCATCGCGCTGCTGGACCGCGGGCAGGAGGACAGCTGGGAGGAGCGCGGCGGGCAGTTCACGGAGGGGACGGCGCTCGAGATCGACGCCCTTCTGGCGGCCGGGATCGAGCGCGCCGATGCCTTCGTCGCCTCCACGGACGGCGACAACACGAACCTCGTGATCGCGCAGGTCGCGAAGCGGCGCTTCGACATCGACCGTGTGGTCGTCCGCGTGCTCGACCCCGCCCGGGCGCGCTGGTACGCGGAGCAGGGCATCCAGACGGTCTGTCCCACGCAGACGGCGATCGAGCTGCTCGAGGCGGCTGTGCGCGGCCAGATCCGCTTCGAGGGAGTGGCGGGCTAAACAATGTACGTAGTGATCGTCGGCGCCGGCAAGGTCGGGTGGAACCTCGCGCGCGAGCTCATCAACAAGCGTCACGAGGTGACGGTGATCGAGTCCGACGCGCACCGCTACGCCGTGGTCGAGCAGGAGCTAGAGCACAGCGCGATGTACGGGGACGGCTCGGAGCTCTGGGTGCTGGAGCGCTCGGGGATCGAGCGGGCCGACCTGGTCGTGGCCGTGACCGGCGACGACGAGGACAACATCCTCATCTCGCAGGTCGCGCGCGAGAAGTACGGCGTGGCGCGCGTCGTCGCGCGCTGCAACAACCCGCGCAACCTCCAGCACTTCGAGCTGCTCGGCGTGCGGCCGGCGATCTCCGCCACGGACCTGATCCTCCGGCTGATCGAGCACGAGGTGCCGAAGTACGGGCTCGTCCACCTGCTCGACTTGCCCGAGGAGCGGCTCGAGATCATCGAGCTGGAGGTGGGGGACGGGTCGGCCGCCTCGGGCCGCGCCGTGAAGGACCTGGGGCTTCCCGACGGATCGCTCGTGATCTCGATCCTCCGCGAGGGCGGCGGGTTCGTGCCGACCGGCGACTCGGTCATCGAGCCCGGAGACGAGGTGCTTGTCGTGCTCGACGTGGGTATCGAGTCACGAGTGACCGAGCTCTTCACAGCGCGCACGGCGGCGTAGGCGCCAGGTGTCGCCTCGCGAGGTCGACCATCTGATCGTCGGCGGCGGGCTCGCCGCGGCGAACTGCGCCCGCTGGCTGCGCGAGGAGGGCGGCGAGGGCTCGATCCTCCTTGTGGGACGCGAGCCCGACCCGCCCTACAACCGGCCGCCGCTGTCGAAGGGCTATCTGCAGGGGAAGGAGCCGCGCGAGGAGGTGCTCTTCCGCCCGGACGAGTGGTGGGAGGAGCAGCGCATCGAGGTGCTCACCCGCACGAGCGTGATGAAGCTCGACGCCGAGGCGCGCGTGGCGACGCTCTCGACCAAGGAGGAGGTCCGGTTCGACACGGCCCTGCTGGCGACAGGCTCGAACGTGAGGCGCCTGCGCGTCGACGGGTGCGACCTCGACGGGATCAACTACCTGCGCGCCTTCGCCAACTCGGACGCGATCCGCTCCGAGGCCCAGGAGCGAAAGCGAGCCGTGCTGATCGGCGGCAGCTACATCGGCTGCGAGGTGGCGGCGTCGCTCACGGCCGCTCACGGGGTGGACTGCACCATCGTGATGATGGAGGACGTGACCTTCGAGTCGTTCTTCGGCGACAAGGTGGGTCGCTTCTTCCAGAACGCGCTGGAGGAACACGGCGTGACCCTGCACGGCGGTCAGGAGGTCGAGCGCTTCGAGGGTGACGGCGAGCGCGTCACGAAGGTCGTCACGAAGGGCGGCCTCGAGCTCGACTGCGAGTTCGTCGTCGTGGGCATCGGCGTGATGCCGGACATCTCGCTCGCGAAGGCCGCCGGCCTCGCGATCGGCGAGCAGGGCGGCGTGAGGTGCTCGGCCGGGCTCGAGAGCTCGGAGTCGAACATCTTCGCGGCCGGCGACATCTGCGAGTACGACAGCCCGGTCCACGGCAAGCCGATGCGGATCGAGCACTGGGACGTGGCGTTCAACCAGGGGAAGACGGCGGCGTTCAACATGCTCGGACGCGGGCTGGAGCACACCGTCGTGCCGTACTTCTTCTCTGACCTGGCCGACTGGGTGTCGATGGAGTACGTGGGCCCGGGCTCCGGCGAGCCCGTGATCCGCGGCTCGCTGGAGGAGGGCGAGTTCGCGGCCTTCTACGTCGACGACGGCGAGGTGAAGGCCGCGATGTCGGTGGGGAGGTCCGACGACCTCGACCACGCGCGCCGCTTCATCTCGGAGAAGACGAGGGTCGACCCCGCGAAGCTCGCCGACCCGAACGCCGATCTGGCGTCGGTCTAGACCACCCGGCGCGGCTTCTCGTCCGGCCACTTGAAGGCCGGGCGATCCTCCACGCGGCACCACGGTCCCACGACGAGCGCGAGGAAGAAGAAGACGCCGAAGAAGACGGCGAGGAAGGTCATTGCTACAAATGTGACAACCACTTGGGCAAGCGGCGGCAAATTCGGCGCTAGCGTGGCCGCATGACCGATCTCGCGCAGCGCTTCCTGTCCCTGCACCGCGGCGATGCGCCGCTGCTGATGCCGAATCCGTGGGACCGCGGGTCGGCCGTCATGCTGGAGTCGCTCGGCTTCGAGGCGCTCGCGACGACGAGCAGCGGGTTCGCGGCGACCCTCGGGCGGCTCGACGGGATGGTCACGCGCGACGAGGCGATCGCCCACGCCGCGGAGCTCGTGGAGGCGGTGGACGTGCCGGTGTCCGCCGATCTCGAGAACGGGTTCGCGGACGAGCCGTCCGGCGTCGCGGAGACGGTGCGGATGGCGATCGAGGTGGGCCTCGCCGGGTGCTCGATCGAGGACTTCGGCGGCCGCGAGAGCGACGCGATCTACGACCCCGGACTGGCGGCGGAGCGGGTGGCGGCGGCGGCCGAGGCGGCACACTCCGGGTCCTCCGGGACGCTGGTGCTGACGGCGCGGGCCGAGAACCACGTGCACGGTCGTGACGACCTGGCCGACACGATCGCTCGCCTCCAGAGTTTCCAGGAGGCGGGCGCCGACGTGCTGTTCGCGCCGGGCCTGCGCGAGCTGGACGAGATCCGCGAGCTAGTCTCCTCCGTGGACCTGCCCGTGAACGTGCTCGTCCTGCCCGGAATGCCGAGCGTGAGCGAGCTGGCCGAGGCCGGCGTGAGTCGGATCTCCGTAGGAGGAGCATTCGCCTTCGCGGCATACGGCGCAGCGACGGCAGCAAGCCGCGAGCTCCTGGAAAGAGGCACGTACGGCTACTGGGAGACGGCTACGAGCGGAGCGAAGGCAACGCACGAAGCCTTCGGGTGATTGAAAGACCGGCGGCGCCTCAGGGGCGCCGCCGGTGAGACTGCGGGGCAGGGATTCGAACCCCGATTCTCCGGGCCAGAGCCGGATGTCTTGCCATTGGACGACCCCGCAATCGACCGGAAGGATAGCCGTCCGTTTCTGACTCAGCATGCTTGCCGTCCGAGACAAATGCGAACATGTGTTCGTGCGACCGAAGGCACCCAGAGGGGAGACGCGACGGCAGGTGGCCAAGCTCCTGGCCACGGGCTTGAGCTTCAGTGAGGCTGCCACAACACTTTGTCTCAGCAAGCCAACAGTCTCGTACCACGCCCGCCGGCTCGGAATCGCTCCGGTTAGCAAGTTCAGCCGCCGCTATGACTGGAGCGAGGTTCAGCGCTACCACGAAGCCGGAAACTCTATGCGCGAATGTCAGCGGCGGTTTGGGTTTAGCTCGAAGACATGGGCCGATGCTGCCGCGCGCGGTGCTATCAGGCCGCGGCCGGCTGCGGCGCCGATCGAGCTCTACCTGGTCAGCGGTAGAAAAAGCACCTGCCGCACTCATCTGAAGCGCCGTCTGCTCAATGAGGGGCTCAAGCGAAATCGCTGTGAGTTGTGCGGCATCACCGAGTGGCTTGGGCAGCCGCTGTCCATGGCGCTTCATCACGTCAACGGGGACGGCCGGGACAACCGGCTCGAGAACCTTCAGCTGCTCTGCCCGAACTGCCATTCGCAGACGGAGAACTTCTCGGGCAAAGGCCGTCGCCGGCTGCGGGCGGTCTAGCGGCGCCGGCCGCGCACCCTGACGCGCTGCTTCAGCGAGGTCGTGTGGCCGCGGGCGTCCTGCATGCTCAGTCTCACCACGGCGAAGCGGCGCAGGCGGCGGCCGGCGCGCAGGCCGCGCCATGCGAGGGTCGCCGAGCGCACCTCGCCCGGGAAGGGCATCGATGCGAGGCGCCTGCGGGTGAACGGTCGCATGCGGCGGCCGTCGGCGAGCACGAACGGGCGGAGCCTTCCGCGGGCCAGCGTCTTCGGCAGCTTCAGCGTGAATCCGGTGATGCCCGGGCCCACGCGGGCGGCGCGCATCCGCGTCACCAGCGTCGCGTGGCGGTGGGGCGTGCGGCGGATCGAGGTGGTGGCGCGCGGGTCGCAGCCGGGCGTGGCCAACTCCTGCGAGAAGCTCGACTCCTTGCCGGTGTGCGCGACCAGCCGCACCTCCATGGTCCTGTCTACCCCGTCGGCGCACAGGTCCTTGTTGAGCGACACGACCCCGTCGGGACGCGCGCCCTCGAGCTCCAGCGTGAAGCTTCTCACCGGCAGGTCGGGGTTCGAGGCGAACGTGTTCCTGATCCCGGCGGCGCCCACGTCCACGACGCCGTCCAGCCGCACGCCGACCGGCGCCGGCAGCATCACGACCAGGCCGGGCAGGATCGCGTCGGTGTTGTAGGCGAGGTAAACGGGACCCCTGACCGGCTGCGCCTGGAGCGGCGAGTCGATGATCGCGGTGCCGACGCGCGAGCTCGCCGGGCAGGCGCTCGCGTCGGCTTGGGCGCGCGTGCACGCGCGCAGGACCGCGCTGAGGTTCGGGCTCAGCACGGAGGGCAGCGTCACCTCGGCGCGCTTCAAGGCCGCCTCCTCCGGGTTGAACCGAAGCGTCGTCCCCACCGGCGGGACGGCGCCCTTCGCCGTGATGCCCGGCGCGCCCATGAAGCCGTCGGCCTTCGGGCTGAACCCGAGCGAGTCGCACCCGGTGGGCGTCATCGCGAACGTCTTCTCGGAGAAGACGGTCGGCGCGTCCCACGAGTTGGCGCGGCTCCTCGACGTGCCCTGGGCGCACGACGTCGGCATCCGCATGAACGGGCCCCTGCTCGCCTGTCCGTTGAAGGTTAGGGCGATCTTCTCGATCTGGATCGGCACCCCGGCGGTTCGGGGCTGGTCCGCGAAGGTCGACTCGAGGCCGTAGCCGTCGGGACCCGGCCGGATGAACACGGGCGCCTGAAGGAAGATCTTCGACAGGCCGAGCGCGGCCTCCACCACGACCCCGACCCGCGCGGGCTCGCCGCCCGTCGGGGCGAGGTTGTAGACGACCCCGCTGTTGGTGAGCGGGACGACCGGCAGCAGCGTGGTGTGGGCCGTCACCTGCACGCTCCCGATGGTCGACCCCGCGGGGCACGTGTCCGAGCTGAACTGCTGCTGCGAGCAGAAGGCGGCCGACTGAGGGTTGCCGAGCAGCCCCGGCTGCAGGCGTACGAAGGCGTCCTTCACGCTGTCGTCCCCGTCGCTTCCGTAGCTGAACGCCTGCGTAATCGTGACGTTCGGGTGGCCGCCGCCCTGCTTCGACCCCGGCTCCACCTTGAAGTCGGTCATCGTCACATTCGCGGACGCCGGAGCGGCCAAGAACCCCGCGGCCGCGAGCCCGAGGACCAGACAGGCACGCCTCCTCACCTCGCGCAGGATACCGGCGTCAGGCGGCGGACTGCTCCGCCCAGTCGCGGTAGAGGCGCGCGTACGCGCCGCCCGCGTCGAGCAGCTCCTCGTGCGTGCCCTGCTCCTCGATCCGGCCGTGGTCGAGCACGACGATGTGGCCCGCGCCGCGGATCGTCGAGAGGCGGTGCGCGATCACGATCGCCGTCCGGCCGGCCAGCAGCCGCCGCAGCCCGTGCTCGATCTGCGACTCCGTGCGCACGTCCACGTTCGAGGTCGCCTCGTCGAGGATGAGGATGCGCGGGTCCGCCGCCGCCGCCCGCGCGAAGGCCACGAGCTGGCGCTGCCCCGCGGACAGGTGGCCGCCGCGCTCGCCGACCTCTGTGTCGTAGCCGTCGTGCAGCCGCTCGATGAACTCGTGCGCTCCGACGGCCTGTGCGGCCGCCCTCACATCGTCGCCCGTCGCGTCGGGGTCGCCGAAGGCGATGTTGTCCTTGATCGTGCCCGAGAACAGGAAGCTCTCCTGCGGGACGATCCCGAGCTGCGACCGGAGCGAGCGCTCCGTCACGTTGCGCAGATCATGGCCGTCGATGAGCACGCGCCCCTCGTCGGGGTCGTAGAAGCGCGCCACCAGCTTGGCGAGCGTCGACTTGCCGGCGCCCGTCGCCCCCACGAGCGCGAGCGTCTGCCCCGGCGGCACCACGAGCGTCACGTGATCCAGCGCGGGCGCCTCGCCGCCGTACGAGAACGTCACGTCCTCGAAGCGGATCTCGCCCCGCACGCGCGGGAGCTCGACGGAGTCGGGCCGGTCCGCGATCTCCGGCTTCTCGTCGAGCAGCTCGAAGATCTTGTCGAGCGCCGCCATGCCGGACTGGTAGGTCGTGTAGAGCTGGGAGAGCGACTGGATCGGGTCGAAGAAGCTCTGGAGGTAGAACACGAACGAGGCGAGCACGCCGATGGTCACGCCGCCGCCGTGGATTACCTGGTTCCCGCCGTAGATCAGGATGGCCGCGGTCGCGACCGCCGACAGCAGCTCGACCGCCGGGAAGTAGGCGGCGTTCAGGTAGACGGTCCTCATGTTGGCCTCGCGGTGCTCGTCGTTCAGCTCTGCGAAGCGCGTCCGGTGACGCCCCTCCTGCCCGAACGCGCGCACCACTCGCACGCCCGAGAGCGTCTCCTGGAGATAGGCCGTGACCTGCGCGATCTTCACGCGCGTGAGCGCATAGGCGCCCGCCGAGGCGAGCCGGAAGGCCACGCTCGCCACGAGCAGAACCGGGAAGGTGAGGAACGTGATCATCGCGAGCTCGGCGTCGAGCAGAACGAGGATCACCGCCGTGCCCACGAGCGTGAGTGTCGCCGAGAACAGCGTCGAGATCCCCTCCGTCACGAGCTGGTCGAGCGCCTGCACGTCGTTCGTGAGCCGAGAGATCAGCACGCCGGCCTTGTTGCGCGAGTAGAACCCGATCGACAGCCGCTGGAGGTGCTGGAAGACCTCGATGCGGAGGTCCTGGAGCGCCCGCTGGCCGACCCAGTTGATGAGGAAGGTCTGGACGTAGGTGGCGGCCCAGTTGATCAGCGCCGCGGCGACGAAGACGATGACGATGACCGTCAGGGCCTCGGTGTCCTTGCCGTGGATGCCGTCGTCGATCGCGCGGCCCGCCAGGTACGGAGGCGCGAGCGCCGCGCCCGTGGCGAGCAGGAGCGACACGAACATCAGCAGCACGCGCACCCGGTACGGGCGCAGGAGGCTCACGAGGTGGCGAAGGCGGCTGGCGCGGCTCACAGGCCAGCCACCTCCCTGTCCGGGTCGCAGCGGGTGAGGAAGACCTGGTCCGGCAGGCCCTTCTCGGCGATCTCGCGGTACAGCGGCGAGCTCTCGAGCAGCTCGTCGTGCGTGCCGCGTGCCGCGATCTCGCCCTCCTCCAGCACCACGATCTCGTCCGCGAGCGCGATCGTGGACAGGCGGTGCGCGATCACGAAAGTCGTGCGGCCCTCCATCACCTCGCCGAGCGCCGACTTGATCCGGCTCTCGGTCGTCGCGTCCACGCTCGAGGTGGCGTCGTCGAGGATGAGGATGCGCGGCTCGGCCAGGAGGGCGCGCGCGATCGCCACGCGCTGCCGCTGCCCGCCACTGAGCGTGTGCCCGCGCTCGCCCACGAGCGTGTCGAGGCCCTCCGGCAGCTCGTCGAGCAGCTCGGCGAGGCCGGCGCGCTCCGCCGCCTCCCTCACCTCGTCCTCGGTCGCCCCCGGGCGCGCGTAGGCGATGTTCTCGCCGAGCGGCGCGGAGAACAGGAACGCGTCGTCCGAGACCACCGCCACCTCGCCGCGCAGCGACGCCGGGTCGAGGTCGCGCACGTCGACGCCGTCGACCAGCACCGCGCCCCGGCTGACGTCGTACAGGCGCGGGATCAGCATCACGAGCGTCGTCTTGCCCGAGCCGGTGGGGCCCACGAGCGCGACGGTGCGCCCGGCCTCCACGTCGAGGTCGATGTCCCTGAGCACGGGCTCGCCGCCCTCGTAGCCGAAGGTCACGTCGCGCAGCTCGACGCGCCCGCCGCCGGGCGGGAGCGGCTTGGCGTCCGGCGCCGCGACCAGCCGCGGGGCGCGGTCGAGCAGCTCGAACACGCGCGCGCCGCTCGCAACCGCACGCTGCGCCATCCCAAGCGCCATGCCGAGCCAGCGCATAGGCCCGGTGAGCATCAGCACGTAGCCGTAGAAGGCGATGAACTCGCCGACCGTGATGCTCCCGTTGATCGCCTGCCGCCCGCCCACGAGCAGCAGCGCGGCGAGGCCGAGCTGGGGGAGGAAGCCGATGAAGGGCGAGTAGAACGCGCGCAGGCGGGTGGACACCATCGACTGGTCGAACACCCGCGCCACCGCCCGGCTGAAGCGGCGCAGCTGGCGCTGCTCTTGGGCGAACGCCTTCACGACGCGCACGCCGCCGATGTTCTCCTCGGCCGCCGCTGTCAGCTCGGCGATCCGCTGCTGCACCTCCTGCGTTGCCGGACGGTTGCGCTGGCCGTAGCGGAACGCGATCCAGATGACCCAGGGCGTTGGCGCGAGCGCCACCAGGGCGAGCCCCGGGGCGAGCGCGATCATGACCACCGCCGCGATGACGATCGTGATCGCCGACTGGACCAGGAAGATCAGGCCGTAGCCGAGGAAGAAGCGGACCGACTGGAGGTCGACGGTGGCGCGCGACATCAGCTGGCCGGTCTGCTGGGTGTCGAAGAACGCGAGCTCGAGCGACTGGAGGTGCTCGTACATCCGGTTGCGCAGGTCGTACTCGACCCCCAGGGAGACGCGGCCGGCGACCAGCCGGCGCGAGACACTGAAGGCGAGCCGCAGCACGCCGGCGCCCCCGACGGCGATCGCGAGCGGCCACAGGTTCGCGCCGTGCTCGCGGATCTCGTCGACCGTGCGCCCGACGAGGTAGGGGATCAGGACGCTCACGCCCATCGCCGCCGCGGCGAGGACGAAGGAGACGATGACGCCGCGCTTATAGGGGCGGAGGAAACCGAGCAGGCGCCAGAAGGTCTTCACCGCGGATCAACATTAGAGGCGGCGTTGCGGTTTGCAGGAGCAGGAGCGGGGAACAAGAAGCACCAGGTGATGGGACGCAGCGCCGCACCGGTAGCAGTCCACCGCCTCAGCTTGGCTGAGCAACGTGTGCTCGCGTCCTTCCTCTCGGGCCGGCTTCCCGCCGGCCAGGTGCACGCAGAGCTCGAGCGTGCGCGCCAGGCGCGTGCCGCGGCCGCCGAGCCGGCGCCGGCCGCGCAGCCCGTGTCCGCCGTCGCGGCCTGAACGCGACCGACCCCTTCGGGATACTCGGCCGGTGTCAAAGCCCGTCCGACGGCGCGGGGTTCGGGAGATCCGGAACGTCCTGCGGGGGGCTACGCCCACGCACGAGCACCTGCGCTCCCGCATCTCGTTCGTCGTCGAGGCGACGGTGCTCCTCGACGTCGTGGCAAGCGCGCTGATCCTCGGCTTCGAGCGCCACGCAAGCGGCACGGAGATCACCAATCTCGGCGACGCGCTGTTCTGGACCACCACGCAGCTGCTGACGGTCTCGTCCCAGCTTCCGAACCCGATCTCCGCGCCCGCGCGCGTCCTCGACGTCTTCCTGCAGGCATACGCGATCTCCGTTGTGGCGGTGCTGGCGGGCTCGTTCGGAGCGTTCTTCCATCGCCGCGGCATGGAGCGAGATCCAATGTGATCGAATGGCCGCGATGCAGACGGCCACGATCGAGCTCACCGGCGACCGGGTGGAGCCCGGTGACGTCGTCGCGGTCGCCCGCCACGGGGCGGCCGCGCGGTTATCGGGGGAGGCACGTGCGGCGATGGAGGAGAGCGCCGCGGTGGTCGAGCGCCTGGCCGCGTCCGACGAGCCGGTCTACGGCGTCTCGACCGGCTTCGGCTCGCTCGCGGGAACCTGGATCCCGCCCGAGCGGCGCGAGGAGCTGCAGCGCGCGCTGATCCGCTCGCACGCGGCCGGGATGGGTCCGCCGGTCGAGCGCGAGGTGGTGCGGGCGATGATGTTCCTGCGCGCCCGCTCGCTTGCGATGGGCCGGTCCGGCGCCCGGCCGATCGTCGCCGAGACGATGCTCGCCCTCCTGGCCGCCGGGCTCGACCCGGTGGTTCCCGAGCACGGCTCGCTCGGCGCGAGCGGCGACCTCGCGCCGCTCGCCCACTGCGGCCTGGCGCTGATGGGGGAGGGCGAGGTCTGGACGCCGGCCGGCGCGCGCGTGCCGGCGGCGGAGGGGCTCGCGGCGGCGTCGATCGAACCGCTGACGCTCACCGCCAAGGAGGGCCTCGCGCTGATCAACGGCACCGACGGCATCCTCGGGATGCTGGTGCTGGCCCTGCACGACCTCTCCGGCCTGCTGAAGACTGCGGACGTGACCGCCGCCATGTCCACCGAGGCGCTGCTCGGCACCGACCGCGCCTTCGCCCTTGACCTCGTCGGCATGCGCCCTCAGCCCGGCCAGGCGCTGAGCGCGGCTAACCTCACGCGGCTACTCGCCGGCTCCGCGATCGTGGCGAGCCACCGCCACGACGACCCGCGCGTGCAGGACGCCTACTCGCTCCGCTGCGCCCCGCAGGTGAACGGGGCCGCGCGCGACACGGCGGCCCATGCTGAGACGGTGGCCGCCGCCGAGCTGCGCTCCGCCATCGACAACCCGGTCGTCCTGCCCGACGGCCGCGTCGAGTCGTGCGGGAACTTCCACGGGGCCCCGGTGGCGATGGCGTGCGACTTCCTGGCGATCGCAGCGGCCGAGGTCGGCGCGATCGCGGAGCGGCGCACCGACCGGATGCTCGACCAGTCACGCTCGTACGGGCTCCCGCCGTTCCTCACGGAGGACGCGGGCGTCAACTCCGGGCTGATGCTCGCCCACTACACGCAGGCCGCGATGGTCGCCGAGAACCGCCGCCTTGCGGTGCCCGCGAGCACCGACTCGCTGCCGACCAGCGCGATGCAGGAGGACCACGTCTCGATGGGCTGGGGCGCCGCCCGCAAGCTGCGCACGGTGCTCGCGAACCTCGGCCGCATCCTCGCCGTGGAGCTCAGTTGCGCGGCGCGCGCGCTCGACCTGCGCGCGCCGCTCGAGCCGGCGCCGGGCACCGCGGCCGCGCTCGCAGCCGCGCGCGCGGCGATCCCCGGGCCGGGCCCCGACCGCTTCCTTGCACCCGAGCTCGCGGAGGCCGAGGCGCTGGTGGTGTCGGGTGCCGTGGTCGGCGCCGTGGAGTCCGCGATCGGGAGCCTCGAGTGAGCGCGCGCGCGGTCCGGGCGCCGCGCGGCACCGAGCTCAGCTGCCGCGGCTGGCCGCAGGAGGCGGCGCTGCGAATGCTGATGAACAACCTCGACCCGGACGTGGCCGAGCGGCCGGACGAGCTCGTCGTGTACGGCGGCACCGGCCGCGCCGCGCGCTCCTGGGCGGCGTTCGACGCCCTCGTCCAGACGCTCCGGACGCTCGGCGACGAGGAGACCATGCTCGTCCAATCCGGGAAGCCGGTCGGCGTCTTCCGCACCCACGAATGGGCGCCGCGCGTGCTGATCGCGAACTCGAACCTCGTGCCCGAGTGGGCCACCTGGGACGAGTTCCGCCGGCTCGAGGAGCTCGGGCTGACGATGTACGGCCAGATGACCGCGGGCTCCTGGATCTACATCGGCAGCCAGGGGATCGTGCAGGGCACCTACGAGTGTTTCGCGGAGATCGCGCGGCGGCGGTTCGGCGGGTCGCTCGCCGGCACGATCACGCTCACCGCCGGCCTCGGCGGGATGGGCGGGGCGCAGCCGCTGGCGGTGACGATGAACGAGGGCGTCGCGCTCTGCGTCGAGGTCGACCGCGACCGCATCCGCCGCCGCATCGAGACGCGCTACCTCGACGAGGAGGCGGACGGCCTCGCCGACGCGGTGGAGCGCTGCCTCGCCGCCAAGCGCGACCGGCGCGCACTCAGCGTCGGCCTCTGCGCCAATGCCGCGGATGTGCTTCCCGAGCTGCTGCGCCAGGACTTCGAGGCGGACATCGTGACCGACCAGACGAGCGCCCACGACCCGCTGGCCGGCTACGTGCCCGCGGGCATCTCGCTCGACGACGCCGACGCCCTGCGGCGCGACGATCCCGAGGAGTACATCCGACGCGCCCGCATGTCAGCGGCGGCCCACTGCTTCGCCATGGTCGGCTTCATGGACGGCGGGGCGGAGGTCTTCGACTACGGCAACAGCCTGCGCGCGGAGGCGAAGCTGGGCGGCTTCGAGCGCGCCTTCGACTACCCCGGCTTCGTCCCGGCCTACATCCGGCCGCAGTTCTGCGAGGGCAGGGGCCCGTTCCGCTGGGTGGCGCTGTCGGGGGAGCCCGAGGACATCGCCGCGACGGACCGCGCCCTGCTCGAGGAGTTCCCCGAGGACGAGAGCCTCGCCCGCTGGATCCGGATGGCGGGCGAGCGGATCGCCTTCCAGGGGCTGCCCGCGCGGATCTGCTGGCTCGGCTACGGGGAGCGCCGCCGACTCGGGCTGCGGTTCAACGAGATGGTGAAGAGCGGCGAGCTGCGCGCCCCGATCGTGATCGGGCGCGACCACCTGGACTCCGGATCGGTGGCGTCCCCGTACCGCGAGACCGAGTCGATGGCGGACGGCTCCGACGCGATCGCCGACTGGCCGCTCCTGAACGCGATGGTCAACACGGCCGCCGGGGCGTCGTGGGTGAGCATCCACCACGGCGGCGGCGTGGGCATCGGCCGCTCGATCCACGCCGGCATGGTGTGCGTGGCCGACGGGTCCGAGCTCGCCGCCGAGAAGCTCGACCGCGTGCTCACGAGCGACCCCGGGACCGGCGTGATCCGGCACGTCGACGCCGGCTACGAGCGGGCGAGCGAGGTCGCGGAGGAGCGCGGCGTGCGCATCCCGATGCGCGAGCTTGACGGGTGAGCCGCCGCGAGATCGTCGAGATCGGCCATCCGGTCCTCCGTGAGCGCGCCCGCGACGTCACGCCTGAGGAGCTGCGCTCGGACGATGTGCAGCGCCTGATCGACGACATGATCCAGACGATGCGCGCGGCCGACGGCGCGGGGCTGGCCGCGAACCAGGTGGCCGAGACGCTGCGGATCGCGGTCGTGGAGGTGCGGCCGGGGAACCCGCGCTACCCGTACAAGCCGCCGGTGCCGCTCACCGTGGTCGTCAACCCCGTGATCGAGCCACTCGACGACGAGATCGAGCAGATCAACGAGGGCTGCCTGTCCGTACCCAACCTGCGCGGCGAGGTGCCGCGGCACGTGAGCATCCGGCTCCGCTACACGGACCGCGAGGGTGCCGAGCACGACGAGGTCCGGCGCGGCCTGACCGCCGGGACGTTCCAGCACGAGCTCGACCACCTGAACGGCACCCTGTTCGTGGACAGGGTGAAGGACCTCTCGACGCTGAGCACGTGGGAGCAGTTCGAGCGCTTCCGCAAGGACGAGTTCGTGGAGCGCGCCCGCCGGCTCGTGGAGCGGGTCGGCGCGTGAGCGCGTTCTGGTGCATGCTGGCCTGGCTTGGCGGGGAGCGGGCCGAGGCGGGCGTGCTGGTGGACGTGGAGGACGGCCGGATCGCCTCGGTCGAGACCGGCATCTCCGGGCCGCCGCGCGGCGCGCGGCCGCTCGAGGGGGTGACCATTCCCGGCCTCGCCAACGCGCACTCGCACGCCTTCCAGCGCGCGCTGCGCGGGCGCACCCAGCACGGCACCGGCTCCTTCTGGACCTGGCGCGACCAGATGTACAGGGCTGCCGAGCGGCTCGACCCGGCGAGCTACCACGCGCTCGCGCGCGCCGCCTACGCGGAGATGGCGCTGGCCGGCGTCACGACGGTGGGGGAGTTCCACTACCTCCACCACGGGCGAGACGGGGTGCCCTACGGCGACCTCAACGAGATGGGGCGGGTGCTGATGGCGGCGGCGGCTGAGGCCGGCGTGCGGATCACGCTGCTCGACGCGTGCTACCTGCAGGGCGGCATCGGGGAGCCGCCCGACGGGGCTCAGCTCCGCTTCTCGGACGGGAGCGCCGAGGCCTGGGCCGAGCGCGTCGGGGAGCTGGGGGAGGAGGACACCGCTCGCGTCGGGGCGGCCATCCACAGCATGCGCGCGGTCGATCCCGAGGCGGCGGCGGTGGTGGCGGGCTGGGCCCGGGAGCGCGACCGGCCGCTCCACGCGCACGTCTCCGAGCAGCCGGCCGAGAACGTCGCCACCCGCGCCGCCTACGGCCGCACCCCCACGGCGCTGCTCGCCGAGGCCGGCGCGCTCGATGCGCGCTTCACCGCCGTGCACGCGACGCACCTGGACGACGACGACGTCGCCCTGCTCGGCAAGGCGGGCGCGTGCTGCTGCGTCTGCCCGACCACCGAGCGCGACCTGGCCGACGGAATCGGCGCGATGCGCCGGCTTGTCGACGCGGGCGCGTCGCTGTCGCTCGGCAGCGACTCGCACGCGGTGATCGACGTGTTCGAGGAGGCGCGGGCGGTCGAGCTGGACGAGCGGCTCGCGAGCGGCGAGCGCGGGCGCCACGCGGCCGCGGAGCTGCTGCGGGCCGCGTCCGCGGACGGGCACGCGTGCCTGGGGTGGCCGGACGCCGGCCGGATCGAGCCGGGTGCGCGGGCGGACCTGGTCACCGTCTCCCTCCTCGAGAGCGTGCGCCTGGCGGGGGCGGGGCCGGAGAACGCGCTGGACGCAGTGGTCTTCGCGGCGACGGCGGCAGACGTGAACCACGTCCTGGTGGACGGGGTCGAGGTCGTGGTCGACGGGAGGCACAGGGGGATCAACGTGGCGAGCGAGCTGCACGACGCCGTGCGGAAGGTCACGGGGTGAGCACCCTCGTCGTCGACGACATCGGCCTGCTCGTGACGTGCGAGCCCTCGCTCGGCGAGGGCCCGCTCGGGCTGGTGCGTGGCGCCGCGGTCGTGATCGACGGAGACCGGGTCGCCGCGATCGAGCGAGCGGGAGCCGCGGCGGACGAGCGGCTCGACGCCGGCGGGCGCTGCGTCATCCCGGGGTTCGTCGACAGCCACACCCACCTCGTGTTCGCCGGCGACCGCGCCGATGAGTTCGCCGCGCGCATGGCCGGCCGGCCCTACGCCACCTCCGGGATCAGGGTCACGACCGAGGCGACCCGCGCGGCGAGCGAGGACGAGCTGCGGGCGCTCGCCCGCGACCGCCGCGCCGAGGCGACCCGCGCCGGCATCACCCACCTCGAGGTCAAGTCCGGCTACGGGCTCGAGACCGAGGCGGAGCGGCGGCTGTGTGCCGTCGCCGCCGAGCTCACGGACGACGTGACCTTCCTCGGCGCGCACGCGGTGCCGCCCGAGTACGAGGGGCGGGCCGACGACTACGTCGAGCTGGTCTGCGGCGAGATGCTCGACGCCTGCAGGCCGTATGCGCGCTGGATCGACGTGTTCTGCGAGGATGGCGCCTTCGACGCGGACCAGTCCCGCGCGGTGCTGGAGGCGGGCCGGGCGGCCGGCCTCGGGCTGCGCGTGCACGGCAACCAGCTCGGCTTCGGGCCCGGCGTGCGGCTGGCGGTCGAGCTGGGCGCCGCGTCGGTCGACCACTGCACCTACCTCGCCGACGACGACGTGGCCGCGCTCGCGGCGAGCGACACGGTCGCCACCTTCCTGCCGGCGACAGACTTCTCGACCCGCCAGCCCTACCCGGACGCCCGCCGCGCGATTGACGCCGGAGTGAGGGTCGCCATCGCGACCAACTGCAACCCGGGCTCGAGCTACACGACCTCGATGGCCTTCTGCATCGCGCTCGCGGTCCGCGACTTGCGGATGACGCCCGAGGAGGCGCTCCTCGCGGCCACGCGCGGCGGCGCGGACGCCCTGCGGCGCGAGGACGTCGGCCGGCTCGTCCCGGGCGCCCGCGCCGACGCCGTGCTCCTGGACTGCCCCTCCTACACGCACCTGGTCTACCGGCCGGGCGTGCCGCTGGTGCACACCACGGTGATCGCCGGGTCCGCGCAAAGCCTCTGAATGCTCGACGTTTCGCCCGGCGGTGCCGATTATCCGGTGAGTGGGATCCGTCCTCATCGCCTCGGCCGCTTACGACACGGGTAGGTACGTCGCCATGGCCACGCTCGCGGCGCTGCTCGTGGGCCTCCTGAGGCGCTGCGCGAATCCGACCAAGCCGCCCCGGGCCCGTGCGACAGACGCGGTCGCCGCCCTGGTCGTCGCGGTCCTGCTGGTCGCTAACTTCGTGCGCCCCTTCGGCGACGACGACCGGGACGACCCCTGGAAGAATGGCCAGGGCGCCCAGATGAGGGCCGGGTTCATCGACGGCTGCAACAGCTCAACCGGCGGCCTCGTGGACTGCGGGTGCGCGTTCGACCGCCTGACCGCCACGCCGCCCTACGACACCCCGGCAGGGCTCGTCAGCCTGGCCGGGCCGGTCCGGGCCGCGCAGCGGAGCGGAGATCCGCGCGACGTGCCCGCCGTCCTCGTCACCGCGATGCGCTCCTGCGCGCGGACGCCGGACCCCTCGTAGGGGCGCACAGCGTCGGACGCAGCTAGCCGGTGAAGGTGAGCGTGTAGTTCTCCGCGTCGCCGACGTCGACCTCCCGGAAGCCAACCTGGA
>Ga0126312_10000664_pt1 | contig 21253 bp, 21 predicted proteins | sample Plot104A_FD_92537 | JGI IMG/M metagenome (GOLD analysis project Ga0126312, IMG submission 92537) | Serpentine soil microbial communities from UC McLaughlin Reserve, CA, USA - Plot104A | ecosystem: Environmental > Terrestrial > Soil > Grasslands | place: USA: UC McLaughlin Reserve, Lake County...
CGCGCCTCTATGTTGCCGGCCTCGTCTCGATCGACGAGCAGGGGCAGCTGGTCGGCCGCAATTCGGTGCGCGAGCAGACGCTTCACATCTGCTCCGTCCTGCGGCGCATCTGCGAGCAGTACGGCGCCGGCCTCGACAACGTCGCGCGGTGTCTGGTGTTCCTGACCGATCGTCAGCTCTACCGAGAGTACGACTCCGCCTTCGCCGAGGCCTTCGGCGGTCACCGCCCGGCCAGGGCGACCGTCGTCGCAGAGCTCGTCCGCGAGGAGTTCCTGGTCGAGATCGTGAGCGACGTCGAGCTGCCCGGCTAAGGCCGACGCTCACGCGAGTGAATCGATCGCCGGCTCCATCGTCCCCTCGAGCGGCGCGAGGATCGGAACGTCGACGCCGGCGGCGCGGTACTCGTCCAGCCGTAGCCGGCACTCCTCGGGCGTTCCCGCTGCGGCGACGTAGTCGACGAGCTCGTTGCTCACCTCGGCCGCGGCGGCCTCCAGCCCACGCTCGGTGAAGGCGGCCCGCACAGTCTGAATGCGAGCGTCGTCGATCCGCGTCTCACGCGCAAGATTGGGGAAGAGCGACAGGTAGAGCGCGACGAAGCGCGCAGCCAATCGTTTGCCCTCCTCGGAGCGCACGTGCGGGCACGTCGCCACGACCATGCTGATCTGAATTGCATCCGGATCGCGCCCCGCCCGCCGCGCGCCAACGGCGATGCGTTCGACGGCATCGCGAACGTAATCGGTCGGCAGCGCGATGTTCAGCATGACGGCGTCGGCGACCTCGCCGGCGAACTCCAGTGCACGCGGGCCTGTCGCGCCGATGCAGAGCGGGATTCGGGTGCGCGGCCCGCCCGAGTTGGCGGTCTGGGAAAGAAGGTCCTCGACCTGCGCGGCCTCCAGCCTGACGGCCTCGCCGTCGTACGTGACGTTCTCGCCGCCGATGAGCCGCGGGATCACGTCGCAGTACTCGCGCAACCGCGTGAGCGGCTTGTCGAACGCGATCCCCTGCGGCGCGAGCACAAGCGGCGAGCCGCACCCGAGCCCCATCACGACGCGTCCAGGCGCCAGCTCCTCGAGGCCGATGAAGCTGATCGCGATCACGACGGGATTGCGCGTGTACGCGTTCACGATCCCGCTGCCGACCCGCACGCGCTCCGTCGCCTGCGCGATCGCGGCCAAAGGAACGAAGGCATCACGCGTCATGCGCGTCTCCGCGACCCAGACCGACTCGAAGCCGCGCGCCTCGGCGCGCTGTGAAAGCCGGACCATCTCGGGGACGCTGGGCGCGCCGACGAAGATGAGCCCTGTCGGGCGTCCCGGGTCGGACACGCCGCGGGCCTAGAGCTCGCTCTCGACGGCGGCGAGCGCCTCGTCGAGGATTCCGACCAGCTCGTCGACCTGCTCCGAAGTGATCGTGAGCGGCGGCGTGACGAGGTGCATGTCGCCCTCGACGCCGTCCACGCATCCCTGCAGCGGGTACGTGATCAGGCCGCGGTCGAGCGCCGCGTCGCCCACGCGCATGGCGACCCGCTGCTCCGCGGAGAACGGGCGCTTCGTCGCGCGGTCCGCGACGAGCTCGAAGCCCGCCATGAGGCCGATGCAGCGCACGTCGCCGACGAGCGGGTGACGCTCCTTCAGCGCTTCCAGCCCCGAACGCAGGCGCTCGCCCTGGATCCGAGCGTTCTCGACGAGCTCGTGCGCGAGCAGGTACGTGATCGCCGCCACGCCCGCCGCGGCCGTCACCGGATGGCCGACGTAGGTGTGGCCGGCGACGAAGTTCGAGCGTCCGCGCTCGAGCTCGTACACGACCGCCTCCTTCGCAAGCACGCCGCCGAGCGGCGCGTAGCCGCCGCTCATGCCCTTGGCCATCGCGATCAGGTCGGGCTCGACGCCGTAGTGGTCGATCCCCCACATGCGGCCCGTGCGTCCGAAGCCCGTGATCACCTCGTCGGCGATGAAGAGGACGTCGTAGCGGTCGCAGATCTCGCGGATCGCCTCGAAGTAGCCGGCCGGCGCCGGCACCGCGCCGAGCGCGGCTGCCACGACCGGCTCGGCGATGAAGGCGGCCACGTTCTCGGCGCCCTGCCGCCGGATCTCGCGCTCGAGCGCCGTCGCGCACTGCAGAGTGCAGTCCGCGAGGCCGGAGCAGTACTCGCAGCGATAGCGATACGCCGGCGGGATGTGCGGATGGTTCTGCGCGAGCGGCACGTACTTCCGGCGCCGAAAGGTGTGGCCGCCGAACGCGAGCGAGCCCAGCGTTGCGCCGTGGTACGCCTCCCAGCGTGAGATGACCAGGTGCTTTTGGCCGTTCCCGCGCTCGAGGTGATACTGCCGGGCGAGCTTGACGGCGTTCTCTGTTGCCTCCGACCCCCCGGACACGAGCCATGCCTTGTTCAGCGTCCCGGGCGAGATCTCCGCCAGCAGGTCCGTGAGCTCGATTATCGGTCGGTGCGTGAACATGTGCATCGGAGCGAACGCGAGTGTGCGGGCCTGCTCCGCCATCGCCTCCGCGACCTCTGCCACTCCGTGGCCGATGTTCACGACCGAGGACGACCCGGCCGATCCGTCGAGGTAGCGCCGGCCCTCGTCGTCCCAGATGTAGACGCCCTCGGCCCGCGCCGCCAACCGGTAGTTACGGCTGAAGTCACGGACGATGACGTGCTCGCCCTCTGCGCTCTCCCTCAGCATCCCTTGCCCGGCCGCCGACGCTAGCAGCAGCCCGAAGGCGCTGTCACGGACCTCGCCCTATAGTGGGGCCCGTGCGCCGTCGCGTCTCCGCCCGCGCCGACACGTGGGAGACGAGGCGCGCCATAGCGGGAGGCCTCGCGCTCGGAGCGGCGTGCGGCGTCAATATCCTCAACGTCGGCGCTATCCCGGACCCGCTTGCGGCGGCCTACGGCGTCAGCCTGGCGACGGTCGGTCTCTTCACGACGGCGCTGCTCGTCGCGCACACGCTCGTCCAGATCCCCGGAGGGAGGGCGATCGACCGCTTCGGCGCGCGACGGATGGGGCTGGCGTTTCTCGTTGTCGGCGCTGCCGGAAACGCGGTTGTGACCATTGCGCCAGAGCCGGCGCTCGTTCTCGGGCTCCGCCCCGTGATCGGGCTCTCGACAGGCATCGGCTTCGTCGCCGGGATCGACTACATCCGCGCCGCAGGAGGCTCGGCCGTCGCGCAGGGCCTTTTCGGCGGCGTCGCGATGGGCGGCGGCGGTCTTGCACTCGCCGTTGTTCCGTTGCTCGAGCCGGCGCTCGACTGGCGCGCCCCCTTCTTCTTCGGCGTCGCCGTCTCCATCGCGTCGGCGCTGATCTTGCTGCGCGGCCCGCGCGACGAGCCGCGCATCGCGGCGCCCTCGGCCGGACCGCGCCCGACCATCTTCCAGCTTGCGACCGACCAACGCCTCGCCAGGCTCGTCGTTCTGCACACCGCGACCTTCGGGTCCAGCCTGCTGATCGGCACTTGGGTGGTCGCGCTCCTGGTACGGCTCGGGCACAGCCAGGAGGCCGCCGGGGCGATCGGAGCCGTCGCCCTCGGGCTGACCATCGTCAGCCGGCCGCTCGGAGGCTGGCTCCTCGACCGGTACCCGGATCACATTGGTGCGGCGCTTGCCGGCAGCATCGTCGTCAGCGCGCTCGGTTGCGCCGGGCTGGCGGCGGGCGGGCCCGTCGGGGCCGCGGTCGTCTCGGCCGCCGCGGTCGGACTCGGCGCGGGCATCGCGTTCGCCCCTGTCGTGACGGGAGCCATGCGCCGGCGGCCGGACGCGCCCGGCGTGGCCGTGGGGACGGTGAACATGTGGGGCAACCTCTTCGTGCTCGCCGCAACGCCGCTCGTTGGGTACGCCTTCTCGATCGGGGGCGGTGGTCGTGTCGCCTTCCTCGTGCTCGCGGCTTTGTGGGCGGCGGCGCTGATGGCGCTGCCCGGTCTCTCCTCGCGGGTCGCAGATCCCGCACCGGCTCGAGTCGCGCCTGCCGCGGAGCGCGGCTTTCGATCGTGACGTCGAACGCGCACGTCCTCGTTCCGCTGAAGCGGCTCGATCGCGTGAAGTCGCGACTCGCCCAAACGCTGACCGCGGCCGAGCGCGCCGCGCTGATGCGCTCGTTGCTCGAGCGCGTGTTGTCCGCCGTGCGGGCGGCAGGCGTCCAACAGATCACGATCGTCACGTCCGAACCGCTCGCGCTCGACGCGGCCCAGACCTGGCATGACCACGACCTTCCGTGGAACGACGCTCTGGCGGCAGCGATTGCCGAGGTGGTCCGCGAGGACGTCGTGGCAGTCATCTCCGCGGACTTGCCGTTCCTGGGCGCGGCCGACGTAACCGCGCTCATCGAGGCGACACCGGCGCACGGCATCGCAATCGGCCGCGCGCGCGACGCCGGGACGAACGCCGTCTCGATGCGGCCTCCGGGCGTACTGCCGACCTGCTTCGGCGAGCGGTCCAGCGCGGCGCTGCACGCGGCGGGAGCGCGAGCGCGGCGGCTCGCGTGTGTAACGCTCGACCTGCCCGGGCTCGCGTTCGACGTGGACACGCCCGCAGACCTCGCGCGGATGAACACGTGCGCGAGAATGCAGCCGGAGCGACGGGAAGTTCGCGCGTAACCGACACGAGGAGAGGGGCATGCAGGAGGCCTACATCAGCGTCGATCGTGACCTCAGCACGGAGCGGATCGAGCGTGACGTCGAAACGCTCGGCGGCCGCGAGTACACGACGCGGGACGACGCGATCTGCCGCTACGCGTACGTCCCGGAGTTCCGGCATACCGAAGCGTACTTCGAGGCCGCTTTGAAGGAGCTCGGTTTCGACGTCTTCCGCGACCCCGTCGGAAACCTCGTCGCGCGCAACCGTCCGCGCGGAGAGCGCGTCTTCGGGATCGGATCACACTGCGACTCGAATCGGAACGGGGGCAAGTACGACGGCACGCTCGGTGTCGTCACGGCACTCGAGGTCTGCCGGCTAAACGCCGAGCACGACCTCGACCTGCCACTGCAGCTGATCTCGTTCATGGAGGAGGAGTCCTCGGGGTTCGGAATCGCACTGCTCGGCAGCCGGATCGCGGCGCAACGCATCACCGACGAGGAGCTGAGCGCGATCAAGGCGATCGACGACGATCGTCCCTTCGTCGACCACGCGCGGGAGGCGGGTTACGAGCCGGAGCGCTGGCGGGAGTCGATCAAGATCCTCGAGAACCTCATCGGCTGGATCGAGCTCCACATCGAGCAAGCCCGCGTCCTCCAGGACACGAACACGCGCATCGGCATCGTGACGGCGATCGCCGGGATCGCGTGGTACGACGTTGTCGTAGAGGGGCGCGCCGACCACGCCGGCGCGACGCCGATGGACTTCCGTCTGGACGCCTCGGTGCCGGCGGCCCGTTGCGTCGTGGAGCTCGAGCGCCTCGCTCGGGAGGCCGGCTCGGGGGCAGTCGGGACCGCCGGCGCCTTCGAGGTCGACCCAGGGCTCGTGAACGTCATTCCCGGCCGCGTCCGCGTCGGCACGGACATCCGCGCGCCGAGCGACGAGACGGTCGCGGAGGTCGCGCGCGGCCTCGAGACCTTCGTCGAGAGCGTCGCTCGCGAGCACGGCGTCACCGCGAGCGTCGAGCGCCGGTTTCAGATGGCCGCGACGCCGATGGAGGACAGGATCGTTCACGCGCTCGAGAGTGCGGTCGAGCGATCCGGCGAGCCCTACATGTCGATGCCCTCCGGCGCCGCGCACGACACGATGTGCGTGGCGGACCACGTCCCCACCGGCATGATCTTCGTGCCCTGCAAGGACGGGATCAGCCACTCGCCGCGGGAGTCGGCCGAGCCCGCTGATGCGGCGGTAGCCGCCGAGGTGATGCTGAACGCGATCGCCGAGCTGACCTGAGGCGCGCCGGCGTCAGTCGGGAAAGGAATCGGGCGAGTCGACCGCGCGCCGCCAGAGCTGCGGCTCGATGTTCCGGCCTGTGATCACGAGGACGGTCGGTCCGTCGATCGGCTCGAGCCGAGCAAGCGCCGCCCGCGGCGCGGCTGCCGCGCCCTCGACGCGCACCCCCTCCGCTGCGTACGCGCCGACGGCGTATGCGAGCTGCCGCTCCGTCACGCGCACCATCCGGTCGGCGGCCTCGAGCAGGACCTCCACGGCGTAGGGAATCGCCACACGGACGGCGAGGCCGTCGGCGAAGGTAGCGCAGCGTCCCGCGTCGACGATCCGGCCGGCGTCCCAGGCATCCGCCATGACGGGCGCCGCTGTGGAAACGACGCCGATGCGGCGCGTGCCGTCGGTTAGACGGGTACCGATGCCGCCGAGGAGGGCGCCGTTGCCGACGGGGACGACGACGGCGGCCGGAGGCGCGCCGAGCTGCTCGACGATCTCGTCGGCGATCATTCCGTACCCGTCGTACTGCGCCGGCTCGGCCCCATCCTCGAAGAACAGCGAGTCGTGTTCTTCTGCGAAGGCGCGCGCCTCGTCCTTGGCCTCGTCGAAGTCGGCCCCCACGCGTCTCAGCTCCGCCCCGTGCTGCTCGATGAACGCCGTCTTCACGCTCGACGCGCGCTCGGGGACGAAGACGATCGCGCGTATTCCCAGCTTCCCGGCCGCCCACGCAGTCGCGGCGCCGTGGTTGCCCGTCGAAGCGGTGACGACGACGTCGGGGCTGTAGCGCTCGATTGTCGGCAGCGCGCCACGCCACTTGAACGAACCCAGCTCGTGAAGGTCCTCTCGCTTCAGCCAGATTCCCCCTGGACGCTCCTCGAGAGGCGTGCTCACACCGTCCGTACCCTCGCCCATGACGAGAGATCCTAGGCGTCCGTATCCGAGGCGCCGACGTGGTCGCCGTCTAGGACAGCTCGACCGGCGAGACCGGTGCCGCGCCCTCGGCCTCGAGACGCGGCAGCCACTCGAGCCAGCGCGGCAGGTACCAGTTCCAGGAGCCCAGGAGCTTCATCGCGCTCGGCAGCACCACCGAGCGGATCACCGTCGCGTCGAGCAGCAGCGCGACGGCGACGCCGAACCCCATCTGCTGGAACATGACCAGGTCGCCCATCGCGAAGCCGAGGAAGACGGCGACGATGATCAGCGCCGCGCCGGTGATGATCCTCGCCGTAGCGGCGACTCCGTGCAGGACGGCGTCGCTCGTGTCGCCGCTCGCGTCGTACCGCTCGCGGATCCGGCTGAGCAGGAACACCTGGTAGTCCATCGACAGCCCGAAGAGGACGGAGAAGAGGAAGAGCGGGACCCAGGCTTCGATCGTGTCGACGTGCGAGAAGCCGAGGAGACCCGCTCCGATCCCGTGCTGGAAGACCAGCACGAGCACGCCGTAGGCGGCGCCGACCGAGAGCAGGTTGAGCACGACTGCGGTACCGGCAATCACGACCGAGCGGAACACGACCGTCAGCAGGATGAACGTCAGGCCGAGCACCAGCAGGAGGACGTACGGCGCCGGGTTCGAGACCGAATCGAGGTAGTCCGCCGTCTCGGCGCTGTCGCCGCCGACGAGCACGACTGCACCGGTGCTCGCGAACTCACGCGGGACGAGGTCGCTGCGCAGCCCGCGCACCGCCGAGATCGCCTTCGGGCCTTCCGGATCGCCGCGAACTGCGATCTGCAGCAGCTTCGTCTCGCCGTCCGGCGAGGTGGTGACTTCTCCGCGGCCGACGAACCGACCCTCCGACGCAAGCCGCGACCGGAGCCGCTCGAGCGCCGCAGACACCCGCGGATCGGATGCGTGGTCGGCGACGACGCGGACGGGATCCGTCGTCGCCCGGGGGAAGTCCTCCTGGAGCGCCGTGAAGCCGCGCTTCGAGACGAATCGGTCCGGCAGGGTCGACACTCCGTTCGCGCCGACGGTGAGCCCGAGCACCGGCAATGCCAGCGCCACGAGCAGCGTCACCGCTACGGCGAGGCTGAGGCCGGGGCGGGCGAGCACCCGCTCGACGATCGCGCGCCAGAACCGCCCTTCGGGATTCGACCGTTCGACGGATGCGCTGCCGGCGATCGGTATGCGCAGCGAGTTGATGCGGTCGCCGAGGAGCCCGAGCAGCGCCGGCAGGAGCGTCAGCGCGGCGACCACCGAGACGATTCCGACGAGGATCGCCCCGAGCGCGAGGCTGCGCATGACGTTGTTCGGGACCATCAGCATCCCGCACATCGCGACGACGAACGCCGTCCCGCTGACGAGCACGGCGCGGCTCGCGGTCGCGCCCGCGCCGCCGATCGCGTTGAGCTGGTCGCGACCCACCGCGCGCTCCTCCCGGTAGCGCGAGACGACGAACAGCGAGTAGTCGATTCCGAGGGCCAGCCCCATGCCGCTCAGCATGTTGAAGATGAAGACCGACAGGTCGAACGGCTGCGAGAAGACCGCCACGAGCCCGAGCGCGACGACGATCGAGATGATCGCCATGAGCAGCGGCACGAGCCCCGCGACGATCGCGCCGAAGACAAGGATCAGGATGACGAGCGCTGCGGGCAGACCGAACTTGAGCTCGCCGGACTTGAGATCGTGCTGCGAGAGCTCGTTGAAGTCGTTGTCGCTCGTCTGACCGCCGGTCACCGCGACGGCGAACGACCGGTCCTCGTCCGCACGCTCAGCGAGTTCCTCGACCGCGCCGGCCTCGTCGCTGTCCGGGATGAGGATCGGGATGAGCGTCGCGTGCCGGTCGGCCGAGACCTGCGTCCTGTCGTTCGTCTCGTAGTAGACACGGGCATTCGCGACGGCGCCGGTCTTGCGGCCGGCGTCGGCAAGCCTGGTCACGAACTCGCGGAACTCGGGCGCGTCGACCGTGTAGCGCGTCGAGCTGACGACGACGAGGTCGCTCGCGGCGCGGGAGGGATTCGGCGGGAGCGCCTGTCCGATCATCAGGTCCGCGCGCTGCGACTCGGGGTTGTTGGTCGGATGGCCCTCCGTCGTCAGCTCGCCGAGCACCAGCGCGAGAGCGGCGACGGCCAGGAGGACGACGACGATCCAACCGCCTACAGTCCGCCACGGATGACGGCTGCAGGAGCGCGCAACGCGCTCGGTCACGGACATCGCCACGAGTCTGCCTAAACCGTCGCACTGCCGTCCACCGCCTTCACGGCTGCGGACCGGCGCTACACTCGCGCGCCGAGGGCAGGCAACAAGGGGGTAAATCGCATGAGGAAGCGCACGGTGGTTCGCGTCGCCGTTGCGGTCGGCGCGCTGCTCGTCGCGCTCGTGGGCGCGTCGACGGACCGCGCAGCGTTAGGACCTGGCTCGCCCGGATGGGGCGATCCGTTCTTCCCACTTGCCGGCAACGGCGGCTTCGACGTCTTGCACTACGGGCTGACGCTCGACTACACGCCGTCGACGAACCGGCTCGCCGGCACGAATGTCATCACCGCCCGCGCTACGCAGGACCTGTCGCGCTTCGACCTCGATCTCCGCGGCTTCACGATCACGCAGCTGCTCGTCAACGGCGTCGCGGCGACGTTCTCGCGCGACGGCCAGGAGCTGATCGTTACGCCGAGGACAGGCATCCGCTCGGGCACGTCCTTCACCGTGACCGTCGGCTACGCCGGTGTCCCCGAGGTGATCACCGACCCCGACGGTTCAATCGAAGGTTGGGTGCCGACCGCCGACGGGGCATTCGTCGTCGGCGAGCCGCAGGGCTCGCCAGGCTGATATCCGTCGAACGACTCGCCTCGTGACAAGGCGACCTTCGACTTCGCGATCACCGTGCCGGAGGGCATCACTGCGATGGCGAACGGCGTCCTCCTGTCGCACGACACGACCGGCGGCAAGACGACCTGGGTCTGGCGCGAGAGCGACCCGATGGCGCCGTATCTCTCGACTTCGACGCTCGGCCGCTTCGACCTCGACATCTCGAGCGTGAACGGCATCCCTTCCTATGTGGCGGTGGATCCGACGCTCTCGAACGGGAACGTGCTCCGCAAGCTGCCGGAGATCGTCGCGTTCTACACGTCGATCTACGGCGCGTACCCGTTCGACGCCGTCGGCGCAATCGTCGACGACGCGAAGGTCGTCGGTTATTCGCTCGAGACGCAGACGAAGCCGAACTTCGACCGGATGCCGAACGAGGCGACGCTCGCCCACGAGCTCTCGCACATGTGGTACGGCGACTCGGTGACCCTCACGCAATGGCCGGACATCTGGCTGCACGAGGGGTTCGCAACGTGGTCGGAGTGGATCTGGAGCGAATACCAGGGCAACAAGTCCGCCGCCAAGTGGTTCAACGAGCTCTACAACACGCCGGCGCAGGACATCCGCTTCTGGACACCACCGCCCGCCGACCCCGGCACGCCTGCCTTCCTGTTCAACGGGACGATCTACTACCGCGGCGGCATGACGCTGGAGGCCCTGCGCGAGAAGATCGGCGACTTCGACTTCTTCCGGATCATGCGCACGTGGGCGCAGCAGAACCGCTACGGGAACGTGACCACGCTGCAGTTCATCGCGCTCGCCGAGACCATCAGCGGGCTCGACCTCGATCACTTCTTCGACGTCTGGCTCTACCAGCCTGACAAGCCGACCAGCTGGTAGCGCCGGAGGCTTCCGCCGGCGGCGGTGCGGTAAAACGCGCCGCCGCCAGCGGTCGAACACGTCCTCGAGGTCCGCGCGCATCGAGCGCGGCACGAGCACGAAGAGCGGTCGCCGGGCGCGAGCAGCGTCATGCCGCGTCGGGCCGTCGTCTCCCGTCCCGAGCTACCACCCCGATCAGCGTGCTACGCGGCGCGTCGAGCTCGCGCACGGCCGAGCCGGCCACCGTCGAGAGCGAGACGGCGGGCCGGCCGGATCATGACCAACGGGGTCCTGCAACGAGCCGTCCACGACCCAGGCCTCGGCGTCGGTATCTCGCGCGTCGGCCTTCATGCCCGGAGCGAGGCGCTGCGCGACGCCTCGCGACAGAGACCGCCTCCCGCCCTGAGCGGACTTCGACCAGGTTTGGATGTCGTCGTCTCCCTCCGGATCCGGCCCGTCGCGACCTCGGCTGCGACGACGAACCAGGCGGCCGGTTGGCCTGGGACCAGAGGTGCGTGCCCGACCGCGCCCGCGATCGCCGACTGCAAGCAGCGGAGCAGGATTGCCTGTAATCCGCCCGTGACCGCAATTTTGGCACCCACAGCCGGTCGTCTCCTAATCGAGTTGCTCGGTCGCGCCGGTTGACGCAGCCGGTGTGGCCGAGAAGAGGGGAGAGGCGGCCGGGGCCGCCTCTCCTTGATGGTTCCTCCTATCTCACGGTCTTTCCGGAGATCGCTCCGTTCCTATGAATTCGCGATCGTGAACCGCTCGACGCCACAGGCCGAGGTGCTGCCTACGTTGTTGGCGTCACCGCTGTAGACGACCTGCCAGCGCCAGGTGCCCTCGGCACTGGCGATGAACGTCGTGTTGGTCGTGCTGTACGTGCCGTTGCCACTGACGTTAACCGTCTGCGTCAGCGGCGGCGTTCCCGCGCACGTGGGGTCGCTGGGGCTGAACAAGCTGAACGTGATCGTGCCGCCCGCGGTGCTGGTCGCCCCACTGAGCGTCGCGTCATCGTTCGGGATCAGATTCTGCGCGGTGGTTAGTGACGTGATGTTCGGGTTGACGACCAGTGTCTCGCTCGTGCACACACTGGTGCTGCCCGTGTTCGCGGCATCACCGCTGTAAACCGCCTGCCAGTAGAAGGTGCCGGCGTCGTTGAACGTGATCGGATCGGAGTCCGGGACGATCCCGTTGGTAACCGTCTTCGTGCCGGCGTCCGCGTAGAACGTCTGGCACGTGCTGTCCGAGTAGACGGTGTAGGTGACCGTCCCGCCCGCGCCGCTCGTCGCGCCCGTGATCGTCGCCGAGTCGTGCACCGTCGCGCCGACTTGCACCGGGTTTGCCGACAGCGTCGTCGTAATGGCCGTTCCGCACGGGGCGATCGGAGTCGCGATCGGAGCGACGAAGTCCTTGACCTCCGATTGGAACTGGGCCGAAGAGCGGCTCTTCAGGAACGTCGTCGCGTTGCTGAAGCCGCACCCCGTCGCTAGACCCGACGCCGTCAGGTCGATCGCGGTTTCGCCGAACGTATTCGCGGCGAGCGTCTGGTTCGCGTGGCTGTCGAGCACGGCCACAGAGTTGACTGCGGCCTCGGCAACGACGGTGTCGTCTACCACCCAACTTGAGCCGTTCCAGGTGCGGAGCCCGATAGTCGGCGTGCCGCCACCACCCGAGAAGTCGTAGGTGACGAGGATGTCGCCAACTGAGCGGTTGATCGTGCACTTGACCGGGAATGGACCGGTGCTGTTCAGACACGGCGTCCCGGTCTTGTTGATCTCAAAGTCCATGTTCGCGCTACCAAGGACGTTCGACCGTTCCCAGGCAAGGTAGACCAGGACATGATCTCCGTCTGCGTAGCCGGAGATGACCTCCGATGCCTCGTAGAAACGAGTCAGGTCGCTCTTGTTCGGCGGAATCGAGCCCTGTACCAACGTGACGTCTGCGTCGTTTTCCTTCGTCCCTTGGCCGAACGAGTTGTCCTGCTGTCCGGTGAACTGCTCGACGCCGGTGTTCAGGGCTATACCACCGCTGGGGAGACAATTCCAGTCAAGCGCGCCGCCGCCGGCGAGGTTCGCGTCGTTACACGCGAGGTTTCCGTCACCGCCGCCGAATGTGCTTCCTGGCAGGCTCGCACCGGCGCCGCCAACGAACAGCACAGCCAACACCGCCGCAGCCGCGACTGTCATTCCTAGATACCACCAGCGGCGCACACGCCGCTGCTGAAACCGAATTGCAGCCATTAATACGCTCCTTTAGTTGCGCTATCAGGGTCCAGGATTGCGCCACCTCGGTTCTCTTCCCTCAGCAGTCACCCCCTCCCAAGTCGCGTCCAAGCCGCTGCGATCGCGGCCGGCGAGCGGCCACAACGCTGCGGCACCGCGCACGACGTTACGCGCACCGGCGAGCGATCGGAATACGGCATTTGCCGCATCTTTTGCGTAGCCGCGGCAGACGTAGAAGTACGCTGAACGACGTAGACTGCTCGACGTAGCGACGACACGAGGCTCCACACAGACCGACGAGGCTCTCGCGCTGATTCGGTCGCCTACCGGCGCCCGCGACTACGTGTCGCCGCCCACGACCGCGGAAGATCGCTGGCCGGCGCCGGCACGTGCTCCGAAGAGCTCATGCCACCGACCGCGTTCAGCAACCGACCAGGATGTGATCCTTCAGGCGCGTGACGCCTCGAGGAAGAAGGACTGTTCCGGCGGACGGCAACCCGAAGCGGGGCGATGTCGCCGCGGTACTCGTCGAGGCCGATGACGATCGCTCAGCTCGTCATGAGCTAGACGTTTCGACGAGCGCGTGGGGAGTCGGCGCGGCTAGACCGGCTCGCCGAGCTGGTCGACGGTTTTCCACGCGTTCCACTTGTACGCGTCGAAGTGCGAGTACGGCAGCCAGGCAAAGCCGCGGTCGCCCCAGTCGTAGCCCCAGGAGTTCTTGATCCGGAACGCACCCAGGTCGTCGTCCCAGCCGTTGATCACCATCGCGTGGCCGCCGAACGGCTTTCCGCTCGGCTCCGGGACGCGGCCGTTGACGGGCTTGTAGATCCCCTCGTCGACCCGGATCCCGAACGCGACGAGCCCGACCGTCTTGACGGCCTCCTTGATCTGCCGCGTCGACTCGAGCTTGACGTACTGCTTCAGCCTGAACGTGCGCTTGCGGCCCGGGTAGTGCTTTGCGCGCTGGTAAATCCCGCGCGCGATGTAGCCCTGCTTCTGGACGAGCTTGAGCGCGATCCGCAGGTTCGTCCCCTTGCTATTCGGCTTGCCGTCGTGCTGCTTGCAGAGGTCGTACAACCAGACCGGGTCGAACGCGTACCAGACCTTCCGCTCGCGGTACTCGTCGACCATCTTCACCGTCGCGGTAGAGAACGCGACGCAGCGCGGCTCCGCGCCCTGGTCGAGCACGGGGCCGCACGTGCGCACTCCGTACGCGCGTGGGAGCTTCATCGGCTCGGGCCGGACGAGCACGCGCCAGAGGAAGTCCCGCGGATCGGGCGGGTCGGGCACGCACCCGAGTCCGAGCGGCAGCGACAACGGCATGCCCGGGGTGTTACTCCTCCGGCGCCCGCCCGTCAAGGCCGGGAGGTAGTCGCTGCCGCGGCGGGCGCGCTCGTCGAAGGGACCCCGTCTGCGCAGCCGCGGCCGCGAAATCCGTCTCGGCCTGACGCTTGTATCTGGCGCGGGACGCGCTGACCCAGACCTGGCACGACCTCTACATGGACGGCGTCGTCCGCTTCGAGACGTTCCTCACGCCGTGGACGATCTTCTAGCTCGACCCGTAGTCGACGCATACGTTCCAGGTCAAGGCGCGCGACTACTTCGGGAATACAGTCGAGAGCAACGTGCTGACGGTGACGACGCCGCCGAAGACAGACAACAACCCGCCCGCGGTGCCGATGAACGTGCAGTTCTCGTCCGAGACCGCGCCGCCCGAGCTCTGGCTTACCTGGAACCAGTCGAGCGACGACACCGACGCGGCGTCGCCGATCCTCTACGAGACGTACCTCAACAGCGTCCTGGTGCCGGACGGCGGCGTCGGCGGCACGAACACGATCGCCTACTGCCGTGACCTCGGCCCGACGACGGTCGTCCTGCGGGCGACGGCCTGACCGACGCGTTCGTGCCCATCTTTCGCGTCGGCGCGTTCGCACACGCTTTCGCCCGGGCACGGCAGCGCGACGCTCTCGCACGGCGCCCGCGTCCAGTTCGAAACGTATTTCGCGGTCGTGCGCGCGTCCGGCATCGGCGAGCGCCCCTGGACGTACTCGTGTTGGTGGCGCGCTTACTGGCTTTTCAAGTACTCGACGAGGTCGGTCTCCTGCTGCTTCGTCAGCCCGAGGTTGAAGCAGCTGTTGTAGTGGTCGACGACGTCGAGCAGAGTGGGAAAGCGGCCGTCGTGGTAGAAGCCGCGCTTCGACCGCGTGAAGAGTGCTTGGAGGGGCGCCGTCACGTAGGTGCCGTCCGGGCCGCGGTCGGCCTGGAAGGAGTCGATGCAGATCTCACTCGGCTTGTGGGCGTTGTAGCCGGGCTCGGTGCCGAGCGAGCCGATGTGGCAGCTTGAGCATCTTCCCTCGCCGTTGAAGATCTTGGCGCCGCGGGCGGCTGCGCCTCGATTGAAGCTTCCCTTCGGCGGCGCCGGCGCCGGCAGGTCGATCTGATACGCGTGCAGCGCGGCCAGCTTTGGGGTGACGATGTCCGGTAGGCCGGGGTCTGCGGTCGGGACGGGCAGAACGCCCTCGCCGATGTAGGGGTGGGTGTGGCCGAAGCCGGCCGCCGCGGCGAGCGGGAACTTGGCGGCGTTGTCGAGCCGTGGATCGAAGAAGTTGCCCTGGCCGTGCATCTCGAGGTTGGCGACGAAGGCGTTCCAGTAGGTGACGGTTCCCCAGCCGCCTTCCCAGGTGTGAAGGTTCTGGCCCGCCTTGCCGAAGGCGCTCGGGATCCGCACTGCCGCCGAGCCACCGTCCGGCCGGAACGCCTTCCCGTCGAGGTTCAGGGCGGCATCGAACTTCCCGGGCCCCCATGAGTGGAGCACCGTCTTGACGGTCGCCACGTCGGTGTGCAGCGCGTCAGCAAGCGGCTGCAGGTTGGGCGCGCTCGCGACGATCGCGCCGACGTTCAGGTCCTGGTTGGGCCAGCCGTCGAGCCGGTTGCCGATCCCGGGCGCGAACGAGTCGTCCACGGTCGAGTGGCAGACCGCGCAGCTGATCCCGACCGAGGTCAGCTGCTCGCCATCGAAGAAGCCCCGAAGGCCGACGACGGCGTTCAGTTTCAGCAGCTGTACGGTGACCGCCGCGTCGTCGAGGTTGACGTTGCCGGCCTGGATCGCGGCGGCGAGATCCGCCGGGATCGCGGTCGCATCGACCTTCAGCCCGAGCGCGAGCGCCTGCTTCGGGCTGATGCCGGGCCCGACGCCGCCTAGCGCCGACCCCTCGATCGCCTTGTGCAGGCCGAGGACACCACCCCACACGGCCTCGTCGCCGAACGTTTCGAACCGGAAGACCTGCCGTCCCTCGAGGAAGAGATTGTCCGCGTTAGCCTGTCCGGGATCGCCGCTCGTGCCCGAGACCGCGCTCACCGTGCCGTTGACGACGATGCCACCGAGCAGGAGGAGCGCGGCAACGCTGGCGATAACAAGAAGCTTCTTGAGTACGGCAGCCATGTAACTAACCGCCTCCGGTCGGCGCGAGCGCTGCAGCCTAAAGCGGTTCCGCCTGTCAGCACGTGATCATCGTCACACCGTGTGAGAATCCTCACATCAGAACGGGTGCGCAGCATCGAGGCATTGGGGCGACGCGCGCAACAAGTAGGTCGAACCACGCCGGATGACGAAGCCGGTGCGCTGCAGCTCGTCGAGCGCCCGCGTGACCGTCTCGCGGGAGGAACCGATCATCTCCGCCAGCAATGCGTGACTGACGGGGAAGTCGATTCGGAGCCCCTCGCGCACGACATGCCCATGCCGACAGGCCAGCTGACACAGCGTCCGCTGCACGCGTTCGAGGTGGCGCGTCGGCGCGAAATTCGCGATCGCCTCCTGCCTCTGCGAGAGCGCCGACATCAACTGCTCCACAACCCGCTGGGCCACGGCCGCCAGGCCGAGGAGCGTGTCGCGGCCCTCGCGCGAGACCGGTCTCACCCGCGAGTCGCCGAGCCCGAACAGCGCTTCCTCGGGGCTCGGCGGGAGCAAGAGTCCGCCTGTCGCTGCCTCGCACGTGATGACGGACCGGGACAGCGCCGGGAACGTCGCGCGCAAAATGACGAACCCGTTTTCGACGATGAGCAGCGCCGCATTCGAGAACGAGGCGCGGAAGTAGGGGACACCAGGTTCGATCTCGACGGCAGGGCTCCAGGCAAGGACGGCGGCGACCTGCTTGGCCTGCGGTGAGGGCAGACCGTCGAGAAAGCGCTGCAGTCCGCCACTGAGGAGCCCTTCGCGCACGTCTTCTTAGTGTCGTCTCGAAGAGCTGTCCTTACGCCGTCCTCAGGGTTCGCCGAGCCGCCGCCCCGGCGAACTGGGCGAGGCTGCGTTCGAGGTAGGTCGCCCGGCGAGGCGATCCGCCCCCACTGGTCTCCTGCTCATGTTCCGCGATCGGGACGGCGGGTAAGCAAGGAGCCGAGCCACGTGCGCCTCGACAGGGGCGTGCACCTTGGAGGTGATCCCGTGGCGACATTCCAGGAACGACAGACAGAGCGGCGAGGAATTGGCTCTTGGACTCGCACTCGCTGGCTGGTGCTGACGATCGTTTTGGTCGCGATCGCGGCCGCCGTCGTTCTGGTCGTCCTCTATACGGGGGGCGGTTCCGGCGGAGGCGGCGGGGGCGGCTATTAGCTCGTCGACTGGTGTGGCAGGCGTCCGGCGCCTGCCACACCGGCGAACGCCTCGCGCATTGGCTCTCGACGCTGAGCCCGGTCGTATCGGCCTCACAGTGCGAACTCGGCGTTCAGTAGCCGCGGAAGCAGGGGCTGGAGCAGCCGGAGCGCGAGTCCCAGAGCAGGTATCGGTCTTCGAGCTCGAGGCACTGGACGAGCCGCGGTTCGGGCCAGCCCGGCAAGGAGAGCAGCTGTTCGCGGGGCAGGGATAGGTCTGCGACGGTGCGGACTCGTGGTGTGATGACGGCGGTGATCTCGGGTTCTGGCAAGTCGCCAGCTCTCAGGAGGAATTCGTCTCCGTGACAGCTACTTGGCGGCCGAAGTCGCCGATGTCCGATCCTTGAATGGATTGCTTTTCCTCGGCCGCCTGCCAGACATCGTCTACGGCGCCAAAGGTGAAGACGAAATGAGCCGAAACTGTCGCCACGTCATGGTGAGGGGCCAAGCTTTTGGAACCTCCACCGCGCCGTACGCCCAGGTCTAGGAAGGTACGAATGCACTGATCGTCTCTTCGATGAGCGTGGCGAGCGGTTCGAAAGTGCGTCGGAGCGGCGCACCACCTGGGCCGAGGGTGTCCTGCACGTTCTGCCAGACGACGACGAACTCAAGGTCGCGCAGGGTGTCGCGCACGACGAGGCCCTCCGAGAAGGCACTCTTGCCGTTGTTGAGCGGGCCGAGGCCAACCTTGCTGTGCGTGACTCGAAAGCGCCCGTCACGCGGCCAGATCAACGTAGGCGGGATTATCCCACCGTGGTGGAACCATGCCCCGGCGCGGCCCATCATCTCCTGCATCGCCGCGCTGCTGATCGGGCCGACGAGCCTGTTGTCGAACACCAGCGTAAGCATCCTCGCAAGATGCACCGCCGTAGTGGCTTGGGCCGATGGCCCGTCATTGACACTGTTGATGCGCGCGGCGGGCCACTGTTGCCCACCGGCGTAGTCGCCGGCGAGCCAGACGCCACTCGTTCCCTCGAAGAACCCGTCGTCCGCGATCTTTCCGTTGAGGTACGGATAACCGAGGCCGTGGATGGTCGCGGTTGCGCCAGGGTTGTGCTGCTGAACGATCATGTCCTCGAAAGCGTTCAGCTGAGCCTGAGTGAAATCGACGACGAAGTCGGGCCCCGTTGCGAGCTGAAGCACCTTTTTGTAATCCGGTTTGCGTGTCTTGTCTTGCGGACGAAGCAGAGGGGAGCTGCTTATCAGGGAGGGGGTATGCGCGGCAATTTCCTGGTCGAACGTCGATTTCAGTGCGGCCTCAATTTGGGTGAAGGTGGTCAAGCCGTTGTCGGCGGCCAGCTGATCTGCACTGGACCTAAGATCGAACGCCGCATACAGGGCGGCTAGCTTGAGCAGGCTCGCTGAGTAATGCTCTTCCTCGACCCGGATCCCCGCCCACGGATGGTCGTCACTGCCTTCGAATCCAGACATTGCGACGACCATGAGCGCCAACCGATCAACGTTGGGCGTTCCCGTCACCAACAGCCCCTCTTTGGCCGTCTCCAAAGCTGCCTGCATCAGGATGTGCGCAGACGCTTTCAGTGGATCTGGGTAGCGACCTGTGAACAAGCTCATCAGTTCCTCCCTGTTCTAAGACGCGGCGTTCACTGGCTTCTTCTTTGCCCACCTATCGTCTTCGTGCGCGTGCCCCCGCGCCAACCTTCTCCTCATCCCATGCTCTCGTCGGCCGGCCGCGAGCGACGAGCACTTTCGTGCTATTGCCGCTCCCAGCGACCCAGGGGATCTATCAGAGTCCAGCGGGCTCTCGTTCAGCGCCGACATCAAAACGACCTGGAACTAGCAGGTCAGGCCAGGACCTCAGCTAGCGTGGCCGCGTGGCGATGTTCGCGCTCATCCACGGAGGTGGTGGGAGCGCGTGGGACTGGCATCTGGTTGCGCCTGCGTTGCGCGAGCGCGGGCACGACGTTGTCGCCGTCGATCTCCCGAGCGAGGACGAGTCGGCCGGTTGGGAGGAGTACACCGACGCCGTCGTGCGGGCAATCGGCGACCCTCGCGGACTCGTGGTTGTGGGCCACTCGCTCGGCGGCTTTACGGCGCCGCTCGTATGCGTGCGGATGCCCGTCGACCTCCTCGTCCTCGTTGCGGCCATGATCCCTTTGCCGGGGGAGCTCTTCGCAGACTGGTGGGCGAACGCCGGCTACGAGGAGAGCGGGTACGAGGACGTCTTCTACCACGACGTCCCTCCGCAGCTTGCGGCCGAGGCAAGGCGGAGAGAACGGAACGAGACTTCGAAGGCGCTGCAGGAGCCGTGGCCGCTCGAGGCCTGGCCGGAGGCGCCGACGAGGTATCTCCTCTGCCGCGGCGACCGCATGTTCCCAGCGGGGTGGGCGCGACGCCACGCCCGCGAGCGCCTCGGCATCGACCCTGACGAGATGGACGGCGGCCATTACATCAGCCTTAGCCGCCCGCTTGAGTTGGCTGACCGGCTCGCCGCGTACGCCGCCGAAACTCACTGATCCTGCCGCTGTCAGCCGTTCGCCCGGGAACGTCGCGCGGTTCGGACAGCAGTGCGAACTCAGGAAGCGGGGTGCGTGCCTGGTGGATCGGTGAGCGCCGTGGGGACATACTCGAGCAGCTGGAGTCTGGCGTCGAACGTTCGGCTGGCAATCATGTGGAGCGCGACATCGGGATAACCGTCGTAGATCCGGTCGCCGCCAGTCCTCCCAGTGATCACGGGGAACACGACCACGCGGAAACGGTCTACGAGGCCCGCCTCGAGGAGCGATCGGCACAGGGTGAGGCTGCCGAGGGTGCGCATCGAGCAGTTCCTGCATTGAAGTTCCTCCGTGCGGGTCGCGTATGAGTGGTACGAGCATGTTGCGTTCACGCGAAGTCCGGCGGGTTGACGAGTGAGTGCGCGCGCGAGGCGGCTCACACCGTACGGGTGAATGACACATGCGTGACTCCGCTCGGCGAGGCGGCGGCCTCGACCTCGTAGTCCTGCTCGAGGCCCTCCAGCGCGTCCCAGAGGCGCACGCCTCGGCCGAGCAGGATCGGGACCACGACGATGTGCATGTGGTCGACGAGCCCGGCAGCTAGGAAGTCGCGGATGATGGTGGGGCCTCCGCCGATCCGTACGTCGTCGCCGTCCGCAGCCTCGCGGGCCGTCTCGAGCGCCTCGGCAGGCGAAGCGTCGATGAAGTGGAACGTCGTGCCTCCCTCCATCTCGATCGACGCGCGCGGGTGGTGGGTGAGCACGAAGACCGGGGTGTGGAACGGCGGGTTGGAACCCCACCAGCCCTTCCACTCCGGATCCTCGTGCCATCCGGGCGGGCCGAACTTGCCGGCACCCATGATCTCGGCGCCGATCCCAGGATCGTGCAGCCGCACGAAGGCGTCGTCGATGCCGCCGGTGCCGCCGGGCTGATCGAGCCTCTCGCGCCACCACCGCGTGGTGAACATCCATTCGTGGAGCCGTTCGCCGGCGTGGCCGAACGGTGCATCGAGGCTCTGACCTTCGCCGGTACCGAAGCCGTCGAGCGAGATGGAGAAGAATTGGACGCGGGCGAGTGACATGGCTGGGCCTCCTTCGGTCGTTGGGGTTCGGCTCTCGCAGGTCGTGCGGAGAAGGGAGATTGGTCGCGGCATTCGTGTCATTGGCGAGAGGTGGACTCGCCGGCTTCAGCGCTTGACCGGTAGTGCATGTGCGTGACGCCGGGCCTCCCCTTCGAGGATCCGGGTGCGCTCCAGCTCGATGTGCTCTGGCCCGCGTTCGGCGCCGCTCCACCGTCGCCGCGGAGTGACCGCTTAGGCGAATCGCTTGACGAAGTCGAGCGCCGTCTGGGCGACTTCGCGCCAGCCGTGGTCGATCGTGAGGGAGTGGCCTCGGTTCGGGATCTTCACGATCTCCGTCACGGCGGGGTTGCGCCTCTGCCGCTTGTAGGCAGC
>Ga0126312_10000665_pt1 | contig 21248 bp, 20 predicted proteins | sample Plot104A_FD_92537 | JGI IMG/M metagenome (GOLD analysis project Ga0126312, IMG submission 92537) | Serpentine soil microbial communities from UC McLaughlin Reserve, CA, USA - Plot104A | ecosystem: Environmental > Terrestrial > Soil > Grasslands | place: USA: UC McLaughlin Reserve, Lake County...
CTGGATGTTCGCCGACCTTCTCCAGCTCCGGGTCGTCCCACCGGCGCCTGAGGTCGTCGCCGGTCTCCTCGTGCGCCGCGTAGGCCACCCACTCGGGCCTTACCTCGCCGGACTCCGACTCCGAGAGGAACACGAATATCTTCTCCCAGTCGGCCTCGTGGTCGTTCGCGCCGAAGACATTGCTCCTCCAATCGTTGAACGCGTAGAAGAGCCAGTATCGCAAGACGATCCAACCGTCCTGCTGAACCACGTGCCCGTGGTATCTGAAGCGCTGCCCCTCCTCCATGAAACGGCCGTACAGGACGCGCGCACCCTCGACATCCCCGCCGGGGACCCTCCCCCTGGCCAACAACACCAGTGAGAAGAGCGCGTCCGCCAACCGCGAGATGTAGCCGACGCGCGCGAGGCGGCCCCTGCCAGCCCGGAAAGTCTCTTTCGGCCAGTCGGGGTTCGTGTGCGAGCGCCGCGCCCGCCGGCGCGCCCGGCGACCTCGATTCTCGTCTTGTTTGGGGGCGGGGATCTTGAGGTAGTGTACGGCACCAGTGGTGTCCTCCGGCTGCTGGGCCAGCCTCTCCAGGGTGAGCTCTCCGGACAGCACCACGCAGACGGCGTCCTCGTTCGGGCGTCGGACCCAGAGGCTGCAGGCGTCGACGTATGGCTCGCAGTCCATCGGGTAGAACCACTCGCCCTTGGAAAAATGGATTACGGGTTCGAAGCGGCGGAGAAGGGCCTCCGCGTTCCTCGCATCCAAACCTGCCTCATTCGCCATGTGTGATCTCCGAACTAGCCTCCGCCGGCGTCAGCCGTCTGCGGTGGACCACGGCCCGCACACTACGGGAGTTCAAGAGCAGGATCATCAGGATGGAGTAGGCGATGATGGGGTAGGCGAACCACGGGCGCGAGGCGCCGTAGTAGAACAGGCAGGCCAGCATAATCAAGGCCTGCGCGACCGAGGCCAGCATCCATCCCCGACGCCGCAGGAGCACGAAACCGAGGCCAGCGAGAAGCGACAGGACAACGGGCCCGAGAAAATAGACCGTGAACAGAACCGCCCGTACGAATCCCTTAATCACGGATTTATCAGAGGTTTGTAGCTGAACCTGGCCCGGCTTGTTGGAAACATCTGCCACCCTGTCCCAGTCGATGCTGGCGAACAACCAGATGCCGATTCCCACGATCACGACTACCTGCAGAAGAAGCAGCACACCAAGCACACGCGCCTGTCGGTACAATGCCCGTCCCCGGGTTCAGTTACAAGCCTAGATCGCACTCTCCAACCTGTAGGATAACCTCTTGCGTCCGGGCACGCACTACCAGCATTTCAGCTTCTTGGCTTCGCTCGTGGGCGAATGCGCGGTTCGTTCGATACGCTTCAGAGTCCGTACAGGCGCGTGGCGTTACCGCGTAACATAGCCTCCCCCGTGGCTTCGGCCTCGGGGAGGGTGAGTTCTCCGTGGGACACCATCTCCCCTAACACCTGGCCCATAACTTGCCGTCCGTCGAGGGCGCTGATCCAATGCAGCTCCGGTACCCCGATGCCGTCGGAGCTGTACATGAGCTTGGAGCTTGGGGCGACGCCGAGCGCGGCCCGCGTGAAGGAGAGCATCTCGTTGTAGCCGAGCAACGGTATACCGTAGGAGAGGTCCAGGTAGGCGTTCTCGTAGACGGCGGCCAGGTAGCCGCCCTGCCGGGTGTACGGGTAGCACTCGTGCAGCAGCACGAAGGGCATGCCGAGGTAGTCTGACCGCTGGAGCGCAGGCCGCAGGTAGAGCGGGTTGCCGAGCAGGAGGTCTGTGTCGGCGTCGCCGTAGCCGACGTGGAACTGGACGGGAACCTCCTGACGGGCCGCTTCGGCAAAGGCAACATGCAGCAAAGTGTCCAGGAGCGGCTTGTGGACGAGGCGTGTCGATCCTATTTCGGTGGCGCGTCTGTACTCTCGGAACGATTCTTCGGCCTCCTCCTGCGGCCACTCCCGAATGTCCAGGCCCGTGCGGTAGGCGGCGATGCTCTTGAGCGCCACGTAGCCCTGGCCCCGCACGTCGTCGAGGGCGGATGCGAGCGCCGCCTCTACGTCTGCGAGCGAGCCGTGCTTCGCAAGAAGGTTCTCCATCAGGATCTCGAGCCTCAGCATCGGCTCCGCGCGGCAACCTCCGAGCCTTCCCAGCTCTGGCACTGGCAACACCTCTTCAGGCGGCGGGAAGCCAGTGTCGAGGAGGAGGGTATCGACGTTCGCGGCGCGTAGTAATGCGCCCGCCAGTTCCCATCCGTCCCTCCCGGTACGGGCTGCGAAGACGGCTTCCTCTTCCGGCTCGCAGCCGATGAAGTCGGCCAGCGCCCCGACGATGCGCCGGTAGAAGGCCGTGCTCGCGATGTGGTCTCGAGGCATCCCCGGGTCCGTGGACTCGGTGAAAGCCCGCCGCCAGATCGTAAGATCTTCGAAGGTCTGATCTCTACTTACCCCGTGGCAATGGTTGTCCACGACAGGGATCTGGGCGAGGTCTACCGTTTGCATGCGCCACCTCCTTTCACAACGTCACAAGGGAAGTAGCAGCGGCCGCGAAGCCGACCGCCTGTGCACGAGCGACCGCCCCGACCGCTTCGCCGGTCGGTAGGAACTGCGGGTGGTGGAGCGGTACGTTCGGGGTGTCCGGCGCGCCCTCGAGCCCCACGAACAGCATGAGCGTCGGTGAGGTTTTACCGTAGAAACCGAAGTCGTCGGATCCGCAGGATCTCATCGCCAGCGCAGGCTCGAAGCCGGCCTCAGGAAGCAGAGTGAGCGCGGCTTCGGCCAGGGCCGGATCGTTCACCGTCGCCGGCTCTCCTTCCGTTACCTCTACCCTGGCAGCGCAGCCGTGGGCCCTGGCCGTGTTCTCCACGATCTCGCTGGCCATCTTCCGGAGCGGCTGGCGATCGGCGGGATCCAGCGCCCGCAGCGTGCCACCGGCCTCGGCAGCGTCGGGTATGACGTTCTCGGTGGATCCCGCGCGCAACCAACCAACGCTGAAGACCGCAGCACGCATGGGGTTCAATCGTCGGCTCACCAGCGACTGCAGCGCGACGATGGAATGGGAGAGGGCGAGGATGGGATCGTGCGCACGGTGGGGATAAGCCCCGTGGCCGCCGGATCCCTCCACGATTATGCGCAGGTTGTCCGAGGAGGCGTTTACCGGGCCGGGCTCGACGCTGACCGAGCCCCACGGAACGTCAGGGTGGAGGTGCGCCGCAACGACCGCGCCGGTCTGCTCCGCCAGCACGCCTTCTCTGACGACCAGATCCGCCCCTGAAGGGTAAGCCTCCTCGCTCGGCTGGAAGAAGGCTATGAGAGGCTTCGGTAGAGATCCTTCGATCCGCCCGGCGGCCCGAAACAGTGCCGCGAGGGCGGCCATGTGTACGTCGTGGCCGCAGGCGTGCATAAACCCGTTGGTGGCGGCGAAGGACGCGCCCGTCTCCTCCTCGATAGGCAAGGCATCTAGCTCGGCCCGCACCGCCACAGCCTCCCCGGGAGGGCCGACGCGCGCCAACAGGCCCGTACGGGCGACGGACTGCACGTCCTGAACTCCGAGGGCTTCCGCGACGAGGCGGGCGGAAGCCTGCTCCTCGTGGCTCGGCTCGGGTACCGCATGCAGCCGCTCGCGCAGTTCGATGGCTTGCGGAAGTTCCTCTCCCAGGGAATCGAGGAGCTTCCTGAGGAGGTCAGTAGACACGCAAGTACCGTTCGCAGGCCTCTTGCGGTTCCACACCTTCGAGGAGGGAGATCTCGGTCCGCTTGACGCTCAAATAGCAGTCGAGGAGATCCTTCGAGAACCAGGAGCGGACGACCGCGTCGGACTCGAGCGCGTCGAGGGCCGCTTCGAGCGAGTCAGGAAGTGGAAGGACACCCCGACGTATTCGTTCTTCCTCGTCGAGCTGGGAGGGGTCTTGCTCCATCAGGTGCGGCTCGGGGAGGTCTTCTGCGATCCCGCGTAGGCCGGCCAGGACGAGCACGGCGAGGGCCAGGTGCGGACAGGCCGCCGCATCAGCGGCGCGGAACTCGAGGTTGAACTGGCCGGCCGGGTCGCCTTTCGCGATCGGTGGGATGCGGATGGTGGCTTCCCTGTCGCGCTCGCCCACATAACCGAAGCCCGCGCTCCAGCGGTGGGGGCCCAGGCGCAGGTAGGAGATCACGCTCGGCGCCGTGAAGGCGCAGAGGGCGGGCAGGTGCTCGAGGATGCCGGCCGCGGGCGCCTCGCAAGCGCAGAGCACCCCGCCTTCGTTACCGTCGCCCCGTTCGAGGGCCGCCGCAACCGCCGCAGCCGGCTGCAGATGGTAACCATCCCGGCCGAGTTGTGGGTAGGTGTCGCGAAGGAGGATGAGGGTGCCGCCCGGACCGCCGACGCACGCCGCGATCGTCAGGAAATGCCCGCAGTCCCAGTCCGGAGGCGGCGCCTCCACGGGGCGGCCGAGCAGGTAGTCGAGCAGGAGCCTCGCCGGAGGGCGTGATCCCCATAGACGTCCCGTGCGCAGGTTGGCGATCAGGACGCACTCCGGCGACGCTCTTGCAGCGATCTCGACGAGCGAGACCACCGTGCCGGCGCTCCACGGTCCGGCCACGGGTACGACGGCCAGCGCGCCACCGGAGAGCTCCTCGATGCTCCTCGCGACCCCCGTCGCGGATGTTCCCGCGGAAACCTCGTCGGGCGCGCCAGGGATGGTCGCCTCATAGTCCGTCCGGGGCGAAGCGCCGGGCGGAAGCCAATGCGCGGGGTCCCCTTCCGCCAGGGTCGTCCCGGCCTCTAGCGCGACATTTTCCTGGCTGGTCGCGTGGCCAGCCGCCGAGAGCGTCAGTGCCCCCCAGAACGCGCCGCACAGCTGATCTTTCTGGGGCATCGCCCTCTCGTGAAGCAGTGCGAAGTCAGGGGGACCAGGGATGATCCCAACCGTCTCGGCCAGCGGACCGATCACACTGCGCCTCCTTTCTCGTTAGGTTTCAGGCTACAGGCATCAGCTTGCCGGTGGCCGGCGGAGCTGTTGCGGACACTCGAACCCGCGAGGTGGTGCGCGTCGCCTCCCGGTCTGGCTTTCTCCAGACAATTCCTGATGCCTTTCTAGTAGAGCATCGCGGCCGTGGCAGCTACCTCCTCGGGTGGGAGCTCTTTTGCCATGGCGGCCTGCGCCCGCGCCACGGCCACATGGGTGCGGACGAGCGGCTCGCCGAGCGCTTCTATGAGGGCGTGATCACCTTCCAGCGCGTCCAGGGCTTCGTCAGGGGAGGCGGGGAGCGGCCGGATGCCTCTGGAGACGCGTTCCTCGTCGCTGAGCGTGGCCGGGTCAACCATCGTCGGCTCTCCTGGGTCGAGGCCGCGATCCATACCGTCCATCCCGGCGGCCAGGACCGCAGCCAGGGCCAGGTAAGGGTTCGACGTCACGTCGACCGGCTTGAGCTCGATGTTGGCGGTCGCGATCTCCCTGCCGGCCACGGGCGAGGCGAGCCGCACGGCTGCCTCCCTGTTATCCAGGCCATAGGCGGTGTAGGCCGAGGCCCACATGCCAGGGGCGAGCCGCTGGTAGGAGTTGGGAGACGGGGCGGTGAACGCCATGACGGCCGGTATATGCTCCAGTATCCCGGCAATGAAGCCAGATCCGGGGCCGCTCAGGGCTCCTGAGGCATCGAAGAGAACCGGGGAATCGTCTTCGTAGAGGCTAAGGTGCAGGTGGTGGCCGTTGCCGGCCCCTTCCAGGTACGGTTTCGGGGCCATCGTGGTCTCCAGTTCCATGGTGTGTGCCACGCCCCGGATCGTCTCGAGCACCATCACGCGTTTGTCCGCCGCAGCTAACGCTTCGTCCTCCCCCACGGAGAGCTCCAGGTTCCCCTGTCCCACCTCGGCGTGGCACTGCTCGGGCCGTATGCCCATCTCCTCCAGCGTCCTGGCAAGCTCGGCAACGAAGTCCGCCGCCGGGGTAAGCGCGTAGCTCCCCGCGTACGGCGTTTTGTCCAGCGGACCATCGGCATCCCAGACATAGAACTCGGTCTCGTAGGAGGCGAGCGACGCGTATCCTCGCTCCGAGAGCCGCCTCAGCACCCGCTTGAGGGCGCTACGCGGGCAGCCCTCCCAGGGCGTGCTCGCATCCGGCTCCATCATGTCGCAGGAGACCATTGCCTGCCCACGGGCGAAGGGTAGGGTAGTGAGCGTCGAGAGGTCCGGGATCAGACGGCACTCCCCCACCGGGCTCAAACCAGACTCCGGGTGTAGCGCCCCACCCGGATCCAGCGCCAGGACTCCTTTGGCGAGCCCCACCCCGGCCCTCGCCCTACCGTCGAAGCCGTCCCTGTAGACCGCTTTGCACTTGGGAATGCCCGCATGGTCCACGAACACGAACCGGACCCACAGTGTATCTTCAGGCAACGGCCGCGCCACGTTCTCCTGCGCCTCGCGCTCGGCTTGCATCGCACCCCCTAGGTCGTAGCTGAATTCCCTTCCTTACCAAGACGATGCCACCAATATCTCATGCCACGGCTTTACGTTCCACAGGATTCGCTCGCCGCTAACCTTCCGTCCGGGAGCCGGTCTCTGCGGCGAGGCCCTCCTCGGCCATCAGCCTCTCGCCTGCCTGCCGCGTGGCGGTGCTGCGGATGAACGTGATGAGGACTCCGACGATGACCCATAGTGCAGAGATGATCGGGTACCATGCCCCGGCGCCAGTCGGGTAAGGGTAGACGTTGCGGAGTAGCGTGTAGCCGATTACGACCAGCGCTAGGAAAGGCACGACGATCTCCCACGCGGCGACCTGCCGCTCCCCCGAGAGGAAGAGCAGCTTGGCGGCCCCGATGGTAGCGAGCGCGTACACGAGAAGCAGGATCAGGGTGCCTATCGTGCCCGACGCCACGAACAGGTCGAAGGGGGCCACGCCGAACACGAACCAGGCGAGGATGGTGATGACGTACCCGGCGATAACGATGGCTGCCGTAGACCGCGCCGGAACGCCGCTTCTCGAGGAAACGGTGCCGAGCGAGGCAGGTCCGACCTCGTCGCGCGAGAGCGCGTACAGCAGCCGGGCGGCCCCCACTATGCTGGCCAGAGCGCAACCGAAGGCGCTGACCGCGGCGCCGATGGTGATGAGCTCCCCGACCCACCCGGCGACGAACTGGCTGCCGAGATCGCCGAGCAGCGAACCGGAGGCGATAAAGGCCTCGACGCCCCGCTTGTCTGTTCCGAAGCCCATCACCTCGATGGCGGTGACGAAGACGTAGTACAGGCCGCCGAAGATGGCGACGCCCAGGATCGCGCGCGGTATGTCGCGGCGGGGCTCCTGTGCCTCCTCGCCGTGCGTCGCAGCGGCCTCGAACCCGGCGAAGGAGAGGAACCCGAACACCACGCCGAGAAACAGCGCCGACGTGCCTGTACCGCTAGGTACCGAGAACACCGAGAAGTCCAGTGTGTTGCCGTTCGGAGCAGTACCTGTCGCGAGCCGGATCAGGATAACGACGCTGACGATGAGGATGAGCGCGACCGTCGTACCCTCGATCACCAGGAGCACCCTGGTGCCCTGAAGGCGTTCGGCAACAGCCCGGAGTTTTGGCTGAACGGGCAGCCCGCGCCCGATCTCTACCAGGCGATCAACGAGGTAGAGAAGATAGAACCAGTTCTGCGCTAGATCCTGGTCCTCCCCTGCGACCGCCGCGGCCTCTAGGGCCGCACGATCTGGCCCCAGGTCCTCTGGCTACGTGCTCGCCACCTTTAGTGCCGCGCCTTCGAGGGGGCGATGTTGCGGTTGAAGCGGAAGACGTTCTGGGGGTCGTAGCGGTCCTTGAGGGCGACGAGGCGTTCGAAGTCCTCTGGCGGGTAGGCTGCCTTCACCCTCTCGGCGCTCGTGCCTTCGAGCTCCATGAAGTTGACGTAGGTGTCGCCGGTCTGGAAGGGGCGGGTCGCATCGGCCACGCGGGCCAGGTAAGCAACGACCCCGTGCTCCATCTCCGGTGTGAAGGCAGGCCCGATCCCGTTCATGATGAATTTGGAGTCGCCCTTACCCATGGTGCTCAAGTGGTCGGCGGTGCGCGCCAAGGCGCCGCCGAGCTGCCGGAGCTCCAGAATGATCAGGGGCGAGCCAGAACCTGCGCCGGCTATCTCTACGAGCGTTTCGATGGCCTCGGGCGAGAGATCTCCCAGCATCTCGGAGTGCTGGCGGGTCCCCATCGGGTCGACCGGGTCCATGCTTATGGAGTCCATCGCCGCGAAGGGCATGGCCCCGAAGGTGTCCATGATCGGCTCGCCGAGCTCCTCGCGCATGAGACGCACCAGCTCCTCGCCGTCGCCTGGCGACTCCCCGCAGTAACAGCCGCGCAGCGCTATCACGGACTTACCGCGCAGCAACTCGGGGAGAGCGGGCAGCGGGGGGACATTCAGAAACGCCACCCCTGTAGACATCTCGTCGGGGAGCATCGCGCTCCAGCGAGCGTAGGCGTTCAACACCTCTGCCGCCTTCTCCACGGGGTAGATGAGATCACCGCCGTAGAGGGTCCCAATAGGGTAGAGGTCGAACTTCATGGAGGTGACTATCCCGAAGTTGCCGCCTCCGCCCTTGAGACCCCAGAACAGCTCGGGATGCTCCTCGTCGCTCACGCGCACCAGCTCGCCGTCTGCGGTGACCACGTCCGCCTCCCTCATGCTCGCGGCATTGAAACCGTACTTGCGTCCGAGCCATCCGAAGCCGCCGCCCATCGTGTAGCCGACGACGCCGACGTGGGAGGTGGAGCCCATGAGGCCGGCCAGGCCGTGCGGCTGGGACTCGTGGACCAGATCGGTCCACAGCGCGCCGGCCTCGACCCGCGCGGTCTGCGCCACGGGATCTACCCTGACGCCTCTCATGTTAGAGGTATTGATCAGGACCCCGCCATCGCAGGCCGCGCCGACGCCGTGGCCGGTTGCCATTACCCCGACGCCCATCCCCGCATCACTGGCGAAACGTACGGCCGCCATCACGTCGGCCGCGCCTCCGGCTACGACCACCAGCGCAGGACTCTGGTGGGCGGCCAGGTTCCACGCCCGGCTCGCCTCCTCGTAGCCCTCCTCTCCCGGCGCGTGCGCGGTGCCGCGCAGGCCGGCCCGCAGACTCTGTAGCGTCGAGCCCTGGATCACCGTCTCCATAATCGTCTCCCTTCTTTCTCAGAGAGCCGGCAAGCCAATGCCTGCCGCTTCAGACAACAGGACGTAGCCTAACGTTCGAGAGTCGACAACGCATCCCCCAAATGGACTAGTTTCAAAGCGAGTATGTTACTGCGCGCCTCTACTCGTCGGTCTCGCTCTCGAAGACGGCAAACGCGGCGCCCTGAGGATCGCTGAGGACGGCTATCTTGCCGGAAGGGAGATCCAAGGGTCCCACCAGCACGGCACCGCCAAGACTACGCGCCTTCTCCATGGCGGCGTCGCGCGAGGAGATCGTGAAGTAAGGGATGCAGAAGGATGGAGCGTCGTGCTGCTCCGTCATCGGCATGAACCCGCCGTTTTGTTTGCCCGCGTTCTTTATCGTCGTGTAGACGACTCTTCCATCGTCCTCGATAGGCACGGTCTCCCAGCCGACGAGCCTGCTGTAGAATTCGCCAGCCGCCTCGGGATCACGGGTCTGCAGCTCGTTCCAGCCCAAACAGCCGACGTCGTTGACCCGTCCGGCGCCGACGTGCGCCCGCGGCTCCCAGACGCAGAGCACCGCGCCGACAGGGTCTGCAAGATCACGGCCATGCGGCCGAACTCCATTACGTCGAAGGGCTCCTCGATTATCCTGGCGCCCAGTTGTTTCGCGATTGCGGCGGTCTCGTCTGCGCTCGTTACGGAGACGTAGTTGTTCCAGTGCGCGGGGAACCCGTCCTGCTGGAAGATCGCGGCCACCGAGTCACCCTGGCGGTGGCACATCGTATAGACGCCGCCGGGGGATCTCGTCGTCCCTGAACTCCCAGCCCAGCAGATCACCGTCCGTGGTCGAAAGTTCCACCCAGCAGAAGGTCCATGGCTCGTAAGCCTCCCTCTTACCCATCGGTACTTCTTCTTTTTCCGTCACTTCGGACCGGCCGAAAAGCCGTACCAGTAATCTAAGGGGACAGCCCCCTGTCCCAACCGGCAAACCCCAGCATAGAGCCGCGTTGTCCGAGGTCCGCTGGGATATCCGAGGCACTGACAGGATGTACCTTCTCCTGGAAGGTCATCTCGCTCGCGAGGGCTGCTCGGTAGCAGTTCTCCTCCGTAACCACAGAACGTAGCCCAACATCACCAGGATAAGACCGAACAACACGGTCCCATAGTACGTTGGCAAGTACAGCGAAACAGGCATAGAAACGATAAGAGCCAGCCCATACGAGGGTGGCAGCACTCTCGCAGCGTGGCCACGCCGTAGAGAACGAACCCCACGAGCATGCACAACGTGGCAGGAAATGAGATCCACTCGAGGGCCGAGCTTCCCGCCAGGGAGACCACAGCACCCAGGATACGGCCCCCTATGGCAACGAGGGCGACGTAGAAGGCCGCCTGTCCCAGAATGCCACAGCTTGCTCTCTGCAAGGTATGGAGCCCTACCAGTCCCGCAGCCGTAAACAGCAGCGCGATAACGAACAGCACCACATCTTCGCGGCCCGGTATCGCTTGCAGGTAGCCAAGTACGGCTGAAAGGCCCAGGATGCCCCACGTCACTCCGCCCAGCATAAGTCCTATCGCACTCCACCGGACGAGCCCCGAAGATCCCATAACTTCTCCCCTTTGTCCGAAGCCTCCGACCGATAATCGCACATTGCGCAACCTGTCACAGCCATGGAGCCCATAGCTTGCCCTACAGCATCTCACCTGGTCAGCAGGTCGAGTGGACGAGTGCTCCCACCTTCTCGGTCTCCCGCAACTCTTCGTAGAGGCGGGCAGCCTCCTCGGTGTGTAGGATGTGCGCGGGGATCTCCCTTTCTTCGAGCATCCTGAGGGTCTCAGGGGTGACGCCGAGACGTTCGTGGAAGCCTCGGGAGAGGATCACGACCGTCGCGCCTTGCTCCAGCAGCTTCTCCACATCGGCTGGCTGTATGCCGGGGTTGTGGCTCGTACCCGTCTCGTTCCAGTCCCACTCTTCCGCGCCACCGGGGTAGAGCCTGGCGTCCTTGAAGATGCCGCCCTCGGTCTCCAGGCGACCCCAGGAGAGCCGGGTTATCCGTGGAGAGTGTGTAGTCCGATCCATACCGCTCACCGCGAGAGTCCTAGTTGTCTTCGGTGCGCCTGCGTCGCCTGGCGCGCTCCTCGGCGCGGCGCCTTCTCCGCGCCTGTGCGGGGGTTTCGGTTGGTTCGGAGGTCTCGGTCTCTGCGCGTGTGGGGGCCTCTTCGGTTGTTTCGCCCGCCGGATGTTCCTCCGTCGTGCCGCCAGAACGCAGCTCTGCGGTCTCTTCTCCCTCGGGTGGACGACCCTCCGCGCCGGCCCCTGTCTCTGTCCGGCTGCGCGTCTCTACCTGAGTGGTGTCGTGTTCGCCGGCGTCGGTATCGGGCTCGCTCTCCGGCATCGTCGGCCGCTCGGGGGCGGTGGTCGTCTCTTCAGCGGAGGCGTCGTCGCGCTCTCTCGTTGTGCTCCACGACCCCAGGCGGCGCTTTTCCTTCTCGGGGAAGGTGATGTCCGTTACCGTGGCGTTCAGCTCCTTGACCCGGAGCCCCGTCATGTTCTCGATGCGGTCGGTGATCCTGCGCCGCACCTCCTCGACGGTCTGGAGGATGTTCTTGTTGTACTCGATCCCCATCTTGAGGTCTATAGCCGTCTCTGTTCTGCCGACCTCGACGGAGATCCCGCTGGTCTTGCTCTCCGAACCCGTCAAGCTCCCCAGCACCCCGCTGGCGGTTCTCGAGGCGCCTCCGCCCATGTGGACGCCATCTACCTCCTGCGCCGCCATGCCTGCTATCGAGGAGACCACCGTGTCGCTGATAATCGTGGCTCCGCGCTCGCTCAGGAGCGGGCTCTCGCTGCTGTACTGCCCTGATTCGCTCATCTCTCACGCTCCTCCGTCGACCAAGTTCTCTAGAGTGTTCCCCGAACAACCTAGGCGCAACCAGAATACCAGCATCCGCCTCGCGAAGACCTCTGGCGGATGGCAAGGATGTAGATTGCAACACTCCTCTGGCGATCCTATACTTGCGTCAGTATGCGGTAGTCTGGGTACTTTGAACCGGCCCACTTTTCCTGTGGAGAGTAGATCGGAGACAGTCACGTGAGAGAGCGGAGTATCGTTATCGGGCTCCTCTTCGTGGTTCTGCTGCTCGTCGGCTGCGGCGGACCCTCGGCGGAGTCGGGTTCCAAAGGTTCCCAAGGTTCGTGCGATCTGGACAACCCGCCGCTCTTCGAGAAGGGCCAGCTGACGGTCGCCACGGACAAGCCGGCCTATCCGCCGTGGTTCAAAGGAAGCCCCAAAGACTACTCGGGGTACGAGGGCGATATAGCGAGTGAGATCGCACAGCGCATGGACCTCCCGATAGAGTGGACCGTCGAGCCTTTCAACAAGTCCTACGCCCCCGGCGCGAAAGACTTCGACTTCGACATCAACGAGATCACCATTACCAAAGAGCGCGAGACGGCCGTTGACTTCTCGGACGGCTACTTCGACAACGCCCAGGGCGTGCTCGTGATGAAGGACTCGCCGGCCGCCAAGGCGAAGAGCCTCTCCGACCTGAAGGACTTTACCATAGGGGCCCAGGTCGGCACGACGGCCCTCGATTTCGTCAACGAGACGGTTAAGCCGACCGAAGATCCCAAGATCTACGACACCACCAACGACGCGAAGTCAGCCCTGGAGAGCGGCCAGATCGACGTCTTCGTCACCGACCTGGTGACCACGGTCTACCTGCGCGACTTCGAGGTAGAGGGCTCGACCGTGATCGGGAAGTACCCGCGCAACGAGCAGTTCGGTATGCTCTTCGAGCAGGGCAACCCGCTCGTCGGCTGCGTAAACCAGGTCCTCGGCGAGATGAAGAGCGACGGAACCCTAAAGAAGCTCCAGAAGGAGCACCTGCAGCAGTACATGGACGTCCCCACCCTGAAGAAGTAGCGTGACCGAGGGAGGTCCCGACGCCCCAGGACCGTCCGCTCCTGGTAAGGACCCGGGCCGGGGTTCGCGGGCCCTGGGGAACCGGGGGGTTCTCGTGTCGAGCGCGAGCACCGTGCTCTTCTTCGCGATCATCGCGGTCGTCGTGGTGCTCGCGCCGGGTAGTGGGGTCGTGGCCGAGCGCTTTTTCAGCCCGCAGCACCTCTGGCAAGCGCTCGTCGGCTCCGAGGGCGAGCCTTCGGTCCTCGGGGCGTTCTGGCTCAACGTGAAGATCTTTACGGTCTCTGAGATCTTCATCCTGATTTTGGCTCTCGTCATAGCCGTGGTCAGGGGGATGCCAGGACCTGTGTTCTTCCCTTTCCGGCTGGTCGCGGTGGCGTATACTGACCTCTTCAGGGGGGTGCCTTTGATCCTGATTCTGTACATGATCGGGTTCGGCGTGCCCGGCCTGGACCTCGGCTTCATCTCCTACCTCCCCGACGTGATCTACGGGGTGATCTCACTCGTCCTCGTCTACTCGGCCTACGTCGCCGAGGTCTACCGGGCAGGCATCGAGTCCGTGCACGAGAGCCAGAACGCGGCGGCCCGCTCGCTGGGGCTCACGCGCTGGCAGTCCTTGAGGTTCGTGGTGTTGCCGCAGGCGATAAGGCGCGTGATCCCACCTCTCCTGAACGACTTTATAGGGTTGCAGAAGGACACGGCGCTCGTCTCGGTCCTCGGCTCTATCGAGGCTGCGCGGGCGGCCCAGATCTACGGCGCCTCAGAGTTCAACTACGCGAGCTACGTGGTCGCGGCCCTCCTTTTCGTCCTGATCACCATCCCCCTCGCCCGCTTTACGGACCGCCTTATCGCCCGCGACAAACGCCGCCGCGAGGCAGGAGCCCTGGCGTGAGCGAGCAACCCGCCCTCCTTCTCGAAGGAGTCCACAAATCCTTCGGGGAGAACGAGGTTCTGAAAGGTATAGACCTGAGGGTCGAGCCGCACGAGGTGGTCTGCCTGATCGGGGCCTCAGGTTCGGGCAAGTCCACTCTCCTCAAGTGCGTCAACCTCGTCGAGCCGATAGATTCCGGCCGAGTCATCGTGGCGGGCGAAGAGATCACCGCCGAGGGCGTCGACGCGAACCGCATCCGGCGCCGCATAGGCATCGTCTACCAGTCCTTCAACCTCTTCCCGCACATGACGGTCTTGCGCAACATCACCCTCGCCCCCCGCGAGGCCCTGGGGACAGACCGCGCCGAAGCCGAGAAAAACGCCCGCGCGCTCCTGGAACGTTTCGGGCTCCTGGACAAGCAGGACGAGTACCCCGACAGGCTCTCGGGAGGTCAACAGCAGCGGGTCGCTATAGTAAGGGCGCTCGCGATGCGCCCTCACCTCATGCTCCTCGACGAGGTCACCAGCGCCCTCGACCCCGAACTGGTCGCCGAGGTCCTCGCCGTCATCAAAGAGCTGGCCAGTGAAGGGATGACCATGCTCATCGCGACCCACGAGATGGGCTTCGCCCGCGACATCGCAGACCGGGTGTGCTTCCTCGAGGCGGGCCGAATCCTCGAAGAGGGTCCGCCCGAGAGGATCTTCACCGCCCCTGAACACCCACGCACCCGCCAGTTTCTCGGACGTATCATCGAGGCCGGCCGGCTTTGAGCAGTTTGCGAAGCAACGTGCGGCTTCAGGTATCAGGTTTCAGGTACGCGCTGAAATCAAAGGCAGGTATGAGCAGGCGGCGTGTACTACCTTGATGGTTCGTAGGTCCGAGAAGTGTTGTGGGTGCCACTCTATGTAGTAGCGCGTTCTTGTTGGTACACGAAATGGTCCGAAAGTTGTAGCGCGGGGCTCGCGAGTGGTGGTACCATGGACCTGGTTGTTGCACCTCGATTAGGAGGAAAGGGTCCAGTGGACTAGCTAGTCAACAACCATCTGCGGACCCCTACGGGTCCGCGGACCGGGTCGGTGGTCGTTCGCCAAAAAGAGCGGCTCTCCGGCCCGGATATTTTTGGAGCTATCAGCTTTCAGCTTAGCTTTCTTGCTCGCGTCAAAGGCATCTGCAGAACCTTCGCTAACTGCCCGAGTCATCCGGGTCTGTTTTAGCGAGTACGCCAGGCCGCACATCGACGGTGCTGAGGGCTGACCGCTGAAAGCCGATAGCTATTTGAATCGATACTGTCGGTACATGCTAGCGCTCTCGTCTACGTCGGCTTCGGTGACGTGGGTACGACCCCTCGAAGCCACCCTGTCCTCGATGCGCTTGCGGATAAAGCGGCGCATGAGGAATGGGCTACGCCTTATCCTGCGGTCGGCCTCGGGATCCCAGGTGATCTCTCTACTCTCCGCCATGCACGCGCTCCTCGGGTAGTTTGCAGAGGGATTATACCCTCGCCGATTTCTTCAGCCGCTCTCTGGCCTCGCCGCATGGTAGACGGCTGCTATATCCGCTTCGCCGTGTCCCGCCTGTATCGCCTCGTCGAAGCGGGCCGCGACGGACTCGGCGATCCGCATCCGCAGGCCGTGGGCTTCAGCGGCGTCGAGAACCAGGGCCGCGTCCTTGCGGGCGAGGTTGGCCGAGAAGCTGGTCGGGAAGTCTTCTTCGATCATCATGTTGCCTTTCATCTGGGCGTAAGGAAGCCCGAGCGGCCCTCCTTCGATGGACTCGAGGAACATCGCGCGGTCAACGCCGATCGTGTTCGCAAACGCGACGGTCTCGGCCAGCACCCCGAGTATGCCAATGATCCAGTTGTTTACCACGAGCTTGAGACGGCTCCCCTCGCCGGCTTCGCCGAGCCAAACGGTCTTGCTTCCCACGACAGCGAAGATCTGCTCGCTCCGCTCCCTGACCTCCTCGGGTCCCGAGGCGAGCACTATGAGCTGGCCCTGCTCCGCGGGCTGCTTCGTGCCGAGGACCGGCGCGTCAACGTAGGCGACGCCATGGTCGGCAGCCAGCTTAAGGAGACGCTCGTTGCCGACCTCCCCCACCGTACTCATCTGCAGCCACACGCCGTCTTCGGCCAGCGCAGAGAGCACATCCCCTCCGACGGCTTCCTCTACAGCGTCTGCATCGGCGAGCATGGTGAGGATGAAGTTTGCGCCTCGGGCGGCGTCTTCGGGATCGTCGGCGACCTCCACGCCATCCTGAGCCAGCGGCTCAGCCTTCTCGCGCGAGCGGTTCCAGGCGCGAACCTGCATGCCGGATGCGAGGAGGTTGCGCGCCATCGCGGCGCCCATGATCCCGGTCCCCAGAACCGCTACGGTCGTATCGTCGGCCATCTGTCCTCCTGTCTGTGAATCGTCCGTACCCTTACCATACTCCACGACGGCGCAAACACCGGGTGATGCGCCCCACGACCATCCTGCGGGGAGGACGCTACAATTCTCGTGCCATGAGGTCCAACTCGGAGAACATGCCGCCAGCCCTGGAAGCGAAGAACATAAGCCGCATCTACAAAAGCAGCGGACGCGGCGTCTCTGATGTAAGTTTACGCGTCGAGCGTGGTGAGGTCTTCGGTCTTATGGGACCGAACGGCTCGGGCAAGAGTACACTCCTGCGCATCCTATCCACAGCCATCGCGCCTGACTCAGGTGGTTTCTTTGTAGGCGGGATGGACGGCCGTATCGAGCAGCGAAAGGTTCGGGCCCAGATGGGTCTGATGGTCGACCGTCCGACGCACTACGACGACCTTACGGGCCGGGCGAACGCGCACTTCTTCGCCCGCGCCTACGGGATGGAGGAGGCCAAAGCCGAGAGTGCGCTCGCGGAACTCTTCGACTACTTCGACCTGGCGGAGTACGCTGATGAGAAGGTCAAGACCTATTCGTATGGGATGGGCAAGAAGCTCGCGATGATCGAGGCGCTGGCGCACGGGCCGGAGGTGCTGCTGCTGGACGAGCCCTCGCTGGGGCTCGACTACACCTCGCAGCTCGCCTACCAGGACAGGATCAGGGACCTCGCCGGCTCGGGCGTCGCGGTCCTGCTCGCGAGCAACCAGGTCGACGAGGTCGAGGCTCTGTGCGATAGAGCAGCCTTCTTGCACCGTGGGAACGTGATCGCCGAGGGGACACCGGAGGATCTCATCTCTCGCGTCGAGGGTGTCAGGCGCATCGTGGCGACGTTGCGCAACCCCGTGGAGTACGGTCCGGTGGCCGAGGTCGGCGGTGTACAGCGCGTCGTTCCGGAGGGGCGGGACTTGATCTTCCACTGCGAGGATCGTCCGGGCATGGTCGCCGACGTCGTGGCTGGCATCGTACGCTCCGGCGGGGACATAGTGCACCTGTCGGTGCACAGACCCAACCTGGAGGATGTGTTCGTAGAGCTGACCGGGGAGGCGCTCAGGGATGAGGTTTGATCTCCCCGACGCCTACTGGAAGAAGGACGTCGCGCTGTTCTTCTCCAGGAGGTTCGCGCTAGTACTGAAGATGCTCTACCCCTTGGCCATAATCGTGCCCGTCGCGGCGAGCGGCATACCGGCGAAGTACGCCGCCGCCGTAATAGGTATCGTCGCGGTGATGGCGGGAACTTTCGGGGCGGGTGAGAGCCTGACCATAGACCTGAACGACGGCATCCTGGTGCGCGTGGCCCTGACCCCGCTCTCGCCGTACAGGATCGTCTTCGAGGTCCTCGCCGTCAACGCCGTATTGGATCTGGTGCAGCTGCTCCCTGCACTGTTGATTGTCTATTTGCTTCACCCTGTATCCCTCGTATGGATGCTCGTAGCCACCTTCGCCGTCTTCGCGACGCTCGTCACCGCGAACTGCATCGGCGTCTTCATCGCCAACTTCACCACATCGCCCGCAGACGTGCTCCTGTACGCGACGGCGCTACTGTTCCCTCTGATCTACCTCTCAGGTTTCTTCCGCAACCAGCATCCTGAGGGTGTTCTGCAGACGCTCCGCGGTCTCGTCCCCTTCGCCTACACGGACGACGCCCTGAAGATGGTCTTCGGCCTGAGTACGGGCACGACGCCGCTGGAGATCCTCGTCTACCCCACCATAATCTGCGCCGTTCTAGCAGGCGCCGTCTGCCTCACCGCCCCCCGGCTCCTCTCCCAGCGTCCGTAGCGTACGAAGCATGATCATTGTGTAACGAGCAGGGTCGTTCACTACTCGGACCGCGGGCTGCGCATTCGATACGATTTTTCGATATGATAGTATGCATATGCTTCGGTAGGGCCTCAAGGGAAGGGCAGGAGAAGTCATGAACAACGGTCTTCGTCGGTACGGGATATGGGTCATCATCGCCCTCGTCGGGGCCCTCTGCTGGGGAATGCTGGCCCTCGCACGAGGGGAGACGATCAACGCCGGGTGGCTACTCTTCGCGGCGCTGGCCTCTTATGCCATCGCTTACAGATTCTACGCACGCTTTATCCGGGACCGGGTACTGGGAGCGGACGACTCACGGGCCACCCCTGCGGAGAGGCTCAACAACGGTCGGGACTTCGAGCCGATGGACCGGAGGGTGCTCTGGGGGCACCACTTCGCGGCGATAGCCGGGGCGGGACCACTCGTCGGTCCGGTTCTGGCGGCCCAGATGGGCTTCTTGCCTGGGACGATCTGGATCATCGTCGGCGTCATCCTCGCTGGCGCCGTGCAGGACATGACGACGCTCTTCTTCTCCATGCGCAGGGACGGCAAGAGCCTCGGCCAGATGGCAAGGGAGGAGATCGGACCCGTAGGAGGAGCGGCGGCCCTCATCGCTGTGCTCTCGATCATGGTGATACTGCTCGCCGTTCTCGCTCTTGTGGTGGTCAACGCGCTCGCGGCATCCCCGTGGGGCTCGTTCTCGCTCGCGATGACCATCCCGATAGCCCTGCTGATGGGTGTATATTTACGTTTCCTGCGTCCGGGACGGGTGCTTGAGGTCTCGCTCATCGGCGCCGGTCTCCTGATACTCGCCATCATCGGGGGAGGTTGGATCTCCGAGAGCTCACCCTACGCAGCGGCCTGGACGTTCACCCCGAACCAGCTCACCCTGGCCCTCATAGTCTACGGCTTCGTGGCCTCGGTTTTGCCTGTGTGGGTCCTCCTGGCGCCCCGCGACTACCTCTCGACCTTCATGAAGATAGGGACTATAGCCCTGCTCGCCGTCGGGATAGCCATAACCTTGCCCCCGATGCACATGCCCCGCTTCACGGAGTTCGCCTTTAACGGACAGGGACCGGTCTTCGCTGGTTCGCTCTTCCCGTTCGTGTTCATAATCATCGCTTGTGGGGCACTCTCGGGCTTCCACTCGCTCGTGGCGTCGGGCACCACACCCAAGCTGATCCAGAAAGAATCGCAGGTGCGAACGATCGGCTACGGCGCGATGCTCACGGAGTCGTTCGTGGCCGTAATGGCCATGATAGCCGCGGTCACGCTCGACCCCGGCGTGTACTTCGCCATGAACGCCAACCCGGCGCTCCTCGGCGATACCGTCCAGTCGGCCTCCCAGGCCGTCAACGGCTTCGGGTTCTCTGTAAGTCCCCAGACGCTTCAGGCTACGGCCAATGCCGTCGGCGAGGACTCCATCGTCGGACGGACCGGCGGCGCGCCGACGCTCGCGGTCGGGATATCCGCGATCTTCGCCGGGGTCACCGGTGTCTTCGGCGCGGCCCTGCAGGCGTTCTGGTACCACTTCGCCATAATGTTCGAAGCCCTGTTCATCCTGACGACCGTTGATGCGGGAACGCGGGTCGGGCGGTTCATGATCCAGGATCTCGTCGGCAACGTCTGGAGACCCTTCGCCCACCCGTCCTGGCTGCCCGGCAACATCGTAGCTAGCGCCCTCATAGTCGCCGGGTGGGGCTACTTCCTCTGGGCCGGCGTGAACGATCCATTGGGAGGCATCAACCAGCTCTTCCCCCTCTTCGGCATAGCGAACCAACTATTGGCGGCCGTCGCCCTTACGGTCGGGACCACCATCCTCATAAAGATGGGCAAGCTCCGCTACGCCTGGGTTACGGCGTTGCCCCTCGCGTGGGACGCAGCGGTGACGCTCACGGCCAGCTGGCAGAAGATCTTCTCCACCGACCCAGCCATCGGCTTCTTCGCCCAGAGGGCAGCGGCCCAGCAATCCATACAGGCCGGCAAGCTGAACGACACCATGGCCGCCCTGGGCGCCGCGAGCATCGATGACGCACGCCAGATTCTGGTGAATACGACGGTAGATGGGGTGCTCTCCATCTTGTTCGCGGTCATGATCATCGTCGTGATCCTGGACGCTTCCCGCGTGTGGTTAGGCATCGTCAGCGGCAGCAAGGAGCCGGAGATGAGTGAGGCTCCCTGGCAGGAATCCCACCTCGACTCGGAGGGCAACGAGATCGAACGCGAACCCGTGGGAGCGGGCCGTTAGGAGAATATGGCAGACAGCCCGCTCGCAAGACCCTTTCGCTACGCCTGGGAGTACCTGAAGGAGATCTCTGGCGAGAACGCCTACGAGCGCTATCTGGCGGTCCACGCCGCGACTCATCCAGACAGACCGCCCATGAGCCGCGGCGAGTTCTACCGCTGGCGCCAGGACGAAAAGTACAACAACCTGGGCAGCCGATGTCCGTGATGAGACCTTGCCGGCCGGTCGGCCGCCAAGGGCAATCGAATGAGGCATCAGGCTACAGACTTCAGCCGTCAGGAAAACCTGTTACCTGATGCCTCCTCTATCCGCTCCTCTTCAGCTTTCCGGCCCGCTTGGCGTAGCTCTCACCGAGGCGGAAGACGAACAGTCCCATCGGCACGAAGACCGCGCCCATTATTAGGAGCGGCCAGATGCTGTCCCACAGTTGCGAGAGGCCGACACCGTCGAGGAGCGCTGCGCGGGCTCCATCGAGGGCGTACGTGACCGGCGAGAACTGCGCGATGGCCTGCATCCACTCGGGGAGCACCTTGACGGGGTAGTAGACGCCCGAGACGAGGAGCAGGAGGGCCGAGACGATGTACGTCACCTGCTGGCCTTTCTCCGGGGAGAGCAGTGGCATGACGGCGGCCACGACCCCGAAACCCACTAGCGAGACGCTACACACGGCGAGGACGACCAGGGCGGCCCAGTAGTTGGCCTCCGAGAGGTCGAGGTCGAAGGCGAGCATGGCGACGCCGAGGACCACTACGGTGCGGACGATGCCGTAGACGACGGCGTAGACGCCCATGCCGAGCAGGTGGGTGACCCGGCTCGTCGGGCTCATGAACGTGTACTCTATCGTTCCCTCCCACCGCTCCCACTGCACCGTCTCGGAGAGCACGTCGAAGATCATGGACAGGTAGCTCCAGA
>Ga0126312_10000666_pt1 | contig 21247 bp, 22 predicted proteins | sample Plot104A_FD_92537 | JGI IMG/M metagenome (GOLD analysis project Ga0126312, IMG submission 92537) | Serpentine soil microbial communities from UC McLaughlin Reserve, CA, USA - Plot104A | ecosystem: Environmental > Terrestrial > Soil > Grasslands | place: USA: UC McLaughlin Reserve, Lake County...
GAGCAGCTTCTACGTCGTAGCCCTCACCGCAGCAGCCGGGTACTTCATAATCTACCTGCTGCTCGGGGTCGGCAGGAGAAGCTAGGTTACGGGCAGCAGGTTCGTCCGAAGACCAACCGCTAGGCTCCCCCCAGTACGTCATTCCCGCACAAGCCGGAATCTACGCGCCTTGCGGCGGCACCATGGGGTTCGCGCCCTCTCTTCTCCAGATGCCGGGTTTCAGGCTCTTCCAGACGCCTGAAACCTGTAGCCTGCAGCCTGAATTCGATGAACTAAACGCAAAGGAGTAACGTATACTTCTCCGAACTGTTTCCCGGGTAGCATCGGAGGGGCCGTGATCTTGTTCCAGATACTCCGCAACGCATATAGGGAAGAGTACTATCCCTGGGCGCACAGGAGATGCAATGATCGAGTTTAGAGGCGTGAGCAAGACCTATCAGGGCTCCGACAGCCCCGTCGTCAACGACCTCTCCTTCGAGATCCCCGAAGGGGAGATTTGTGTTTTGGTGGGTCCTTCAGGATGCGGCAAGACCACAACCATGCGTATGGTCAACCGGCTCATAGAGCCAACAGAAGGTGAGATCCTCATAGGCGGCGAGGCAAATACTGCAATGAGCGGTACCCAGCTGAGGCGCAGGATCGGCTACGCCATCCAGCAGATAGGCCTCTTTCCCCACCGCACCATCGCGGAGAACATCGCCACCGTGCCGAGCCTCCTTGGCTGGGAGAAGCAGCGTACGGCAGAGCGCGTGGACGAGCTGCTCGAGCTCGTCGGGCTTTCGTCCGACGACTACAGGGACCGTTACCCTGCGGAGCTATCCGGTGGCCAGCAGCAGAGGGTAGGGGTAGCGCGCGCGATGGCCGCCGACCCCCCGATCATGCTCATGGACGAGCCCTTCGGCGCCGTGGACCCGATCACGCGCGAGCGGCTCCAGGACGAGTTCCTCGGCATCCAGCAGAACATTAAGAAGACAATTGTCTTCGTCACCCACGACATAGACGAGGCCATAAAGATGGGTGACAAGATCGCCATCCTCAAGCAGGGCGGCTTCCTCGCCCAGTACGACACGCCGGAGAACATCCTCTCCAACCCCGACTCGGAGTTCGTGGCCTCCTTCGTCGGGAACGACAGGATCCTCAAGCGTCTCTCCCTCCTCAGGGTGGGAGACATGGACCTGGACCCCGTCAACGGCGGCGCCGAAGGCCTGCCGCGCATAAACGAGCGGCTCACCGTCAGGGACGCGCTCTCCGAGCTCATCGGGTCGGGCAGCACAACGGGCGTGGTGGAGAAGGACGGCAAGAAGAGGTTGTTGACCATGGAGGCCATAGAGGAGCTCTCCCGCGCAGGGAACGCATCGCGTGAGTAGCCTCGCCCTCCTACTGCAGGACCTCTCCTCCATCGAGGACCCGAGGCTCGTGGAGTGGGACTGGATCTCCGAGAACTTCTGGGAGGACATTGTGCCCGCGATCCAGGGCCACATCTACCTCTCCTTCGTCTCTGTAGCGATCGCGCTCGCGATCTCGCTCCCTACAGGGGTCCTCGTCTCGCGCTACCGCAAGGCCTACCCGCCCGTCACCTTCGTAACGGGGCTGCTCTACTCCATACCCAGCCTGGCCCTCTTCGGGATCCTCATCTCCATCCCCGGGATAACCATAGGGCCGACGCCCGTGATCATAGCGCTCGTGGCCTACTCGCTCCTGATCCTGATCCGCAACACCGTGGCAGGTCTCGACGCCGTACCGGCAGAGACCATAGACGCAGCGCGCGGGATGGGGCTTACCTCGAGCCAGATCCTCTTCAAGGTCGAGCTCCCGCTGGCGCTGCCCGTCATCGTAGCCGGCATCCGCATAGCTACCGTGACGATCATAGGCATAGCTACGATAGGAGCGTACATCGCTGGCGGGGGACTGGGGAAGATGATCTTCGACGGCATAAACCGCGGCTTCCCAACGATGATCATCACCGGCGCGGTCCTCGCAACGGCCCTCGCCATTGTCGCTGACCTGCTGCTCCTCGCCCTGGAGCGCTACCTCAGGCCCTGGGCGCGCAGGAGGAGAACGTAGGATGTCCGGTATATTGGACGTCCTGCGTCGTCCGGACTTCTTCGAGTTACTCCGCCAGCACGTGCTTCTATCGGTGGCCGCCTTGCTTATCGGTATCGCCATCGCACTGCCTGTGGCGCTGGTGGTCAGGAACACGGCACTGGGCGCCGCGCTTGCGGTAAACGTCGGCAACATCGGGCGTGCCGTCCCTTCGCTGGCGATTCTGGCGCTCTGCCAGCCGTTTCTCGGCTTCGGCTTCGACACGGCTCTCGTCGCGCTCACTGCCCTGGCTATTCCGCCGATCCTCATCAACGCCTCGACGGGTCTTCGGGAGGTGAGCACAGACGTCATAGACGCGGCGCGCGGCATGGGTCACTCGGGCGGCCAGGTCCTCACCCTGATACAGCTCCCGATAGCGGCACCGGTGGTCTTCGCCGGCATCCGCACCTCGGCGGTGCAGGTGGTCGCGAGCGCAACTCTAGCGACCTTCATCGGGGGCGGTGGGCTCGGGGAACTGATAGTGGAGGGCACCCAGCTCAACGACACATCCATACTGCTCGCAGGCTCTTTCTCGGTAGCGGTCCTGGCGATCATCACGGAGGTCGGCTTCGGCGCGCTCGAGAAGGTGTTTACCCCGAAGGGTTTGAAGATCGCGCAAAAGCGTGGCAGGTAAACAACAGAAGGAGAAAAATGAAGTACAGGACCAAGCTAATCCGCGCCATCCCGGCGCTCGCGTTGGCTCTGCTCGTGGCCTGTGGCAACGTCGGCGACAGCGGCGGCTCCGGGCCTAGCAGCGAAGAAGGCGGAGGCGGCCCGACGATCACCATCGGCTCCAAGAACTTCACCGAGCAGTACGTCTTGGGCGAACTCTACGCCCAGGCTCTCGAGGCGAACGGCTTCAACGTTGAGAAGAAGCTGGACCTCGGCTCCGCCGCGATAGCCGACAAGGCCCTCCAGAACGGCCAGATCGATATGTATCCTGAGTACACAGGAACTTCGATCGTGGAGATCTTCAAACAGGAACAGACGCCAGGTAAACCCGAGGCCACCTACCAGAAGGCCAAGGAGCTCTACGCCCAGCGTGAGCCGGCAGACACGATGCTCACGCCCGCGCCATTCAACAACACCTACGGCATCTTCGTCCGCAAGCAGGTCGCCGAGGAGAACGATCTCAAGACCCTAGCAGACCTCGCGGAGGCTTCCCCGAAGCTAGCCTTCGTCCTCTTCTCCGAGTTCAAGACCCGGCAAGACGGCTATCCGAACATGCAGAAGAACTACCCGGCCTTCGACTTCGGCGACTTTGTCATCGTAAACAGCATCGGCGGCCCCATCTATCAGGGCGTGCTGCAGGGTGAAGGGGATGCTGGAGTGGGCTTCACCACCGATAGCCAGCTCGCCTCCGACGAGCTCGTGGTGATGGAGGACTCCAAGAGCATCTGGCCCTTCTACTACCCTGCGCCCGTCGTCAGGAGCGATGTCCTAGAGAAGAGCCCCAAGATGGAGGGCGTCCTGAACGAGGTCTCCGCGAGCCTCGACGCCGAGACCATGCGGGAGCTGAACGCCCAGGTGGATATCGAGCAGGAGGACCCCGAGGACGTGGCCTCCGAGTACCTCGAGGAGAAAGGCATCGTAGACTAGAGAAGCCCCGGCTACCCGCCCTGCCCAACGAGCATCTCCTATCGAATGCCCCGTGCTGCGCGCACCTTCGCGCAGCACGATCCCCCACCCGCGGTTAGACTGCGGGGCGGGGGATGACCGTCGAGAGGGTCTCGAGGAGGTAAGAGATGACCGACGTCGGCAAGGTCTCGAGCATCAGGGCGCCGAGGGGTGCAGGGATCTCCTGCAAGGGCTGGCACCAGGAGGCCGCCCTCCGCATGCTCATGAACAACCTCGACCCCGAGGTCGCCGAGCGCCCCGAGGAGCTCGTCGTCTACGGCGGGACCGGCAAGGCCGCCCGCAATTGGGAGAGCTTCTGGGCCATCGTGAGCGCCCTGCAGGCGCTGGACGGCGACGAAACGCTGCTTGTGCAGTCAGGGAAGCCCGCCGCTGTCTTCCGCACCCACCCCTGGGCGCCGAGGGTCCTTATCGCAAACTCGTTGCTCGTTCCGGAATGGGCTGACTGGGAGACCTTCAGGGAGCTGGAGAGGGCAGGTCTTACCATGTTCGGCCAGATGACGGCGGGGTCCTGGATCTACATCGGCACCCAGGGCATCCTGCAGGGGACCTACGAGACCTTCGCGGCCATCGCCGAGCAACGCTTCGGCGGGACCCTCGAAGGGCGGGTATGCCTGACCGCCGGCCTCGGCGGCATGGGCGGCGCCCAGCCGCTGGCCATCACCATGAACGAGGGCGTTGCTCTCTGTGTCGAGGTAGACCCCCACCGCTCCCGGCGCCGAGTCGAAACGGGCTACCTCGACCTGGTAGCCGATGACCTCGACGCGGCCCTGGAACGCGCAGAAGAGGCAAGACGCGAGGGCGAGCCTCTCAGCATCGGAGTCCTCGGGAACGCCGCAGAGGTCTTCCCAGCCCTTCTGGAGCGCGGCTACGTCCCCGACGTCGTGACGGACCAGACCTCGGCCCACGATCCCCTTGGCGGCTACATACCGGCCGGCTATACCCTCGAAGCGGCAGCCGAGCTGCGGGAGAGCGACCCCGAGCGCTACGTCGAGGAAGCTCGCGCCTCGATGGCCGGCCACTGCGCGGCGATGGTCGGCATGCAAGAGCGCGGCGCCGAGGTCTTCGACTACGGCAACGCCCTGCGCGCCGAGGCCAGGGTCGGGGGTTTCGAGAGGGCCTTCAGCTATCCCGGTTTCGTCCCAGCCTACATAAGGCCGCTCTTCTGCGAGGGCAAGGGACCTTTCCGCTGGGCCGCCCTTTCGGGAGATCCCGACGACATCGCCGCCACTGACGATGCGATACTCGATCTCTTCCCCGAGGATGAGCGGCTGCGGCGCTGGATTCAGAACGCCCGCGAGAAGGTGAGCTTCCAGGGGCTACCCGCACGCATCTGCTGGCTCGGGGCGGGGGAGCGTCACAAGGCGGGGCTGCGCTTCAACGAGCTCGTCGCAGAAGGCGCCATCTCCGCCCCCCTAGTCATAGGACGCGACCACCTAGACACGGGAAGCGTCGCCTCACCATACCGCGAGACGGAGGCGATGAAGGACGGCTCGGACGCGATCGCCGACTGGCCCATCCTCAACGCCCTCCTCAACACGGCGAGCGGGGCGAGCTGGGTAGCGGTGCACCATGGCGGCGGGGTGGGGATCGGTAAGTCCATTCACGCCGGCGCCCAGGTGGTCGCCGACGGAACGGAAGAAGGCGCTGCACGCCTGGAAAGGGTACTCACCAACGACCCGTCTCTCGGCGTCGTCCGCCACGCCGACGCCGGCTACGAGGCGGCCCGCGAGGCAGCCCGCAGGCTCGGCCTGAACGTGCCTATGCTCGAACGTTGAGACGCACCCTCATACCCGACCTCCTCCTCGACGCCAGCGGCGCCACCAACGGCGTTGGCGTCACCGTCGAAGACGGGCGTGTGATCGAGGTCGGCCCCGCTACCCAAGGCGAACGCGCCCCCAGCCGCGCCCTGGCCCCTGGCTTCGTGAACGCCCACAGCCACGCCTTCCAGCGCAACCTGCGCGGGCGCGTGGAACGAAGAGACCCTCACCATCCAGACGACGACTTCTGGACCTGGCGGGAGCGGATGTACGCCCTGGCGGAGGAACTCGACCCTGCCACCATCCGGGAGGTGAGCCGGAAGTGCTACAGCGAGATGCTCTCCGCAGGCTACACGACCGTCGTGGAGTTCCACTACGTCCATCACAAGCCCGATGGCGCGCCCTACGAAGACCCGAACGCGCTCGCCAGGGCCGTCGCCGAGGCCGCGGAAGAGGTGGGGATCCGGCTCCTGCTCCTCCCCACAGCATACGCAAGGGGCGGTATCCCCCGTTTCCGGGACGCGGAGGCCGAGAGGTTCCTCAACCGGGTTGACGCCCTCAGGGGTTGGGCCAAGGAGCGTCCGCTCCTCGAAGTCGGGGCCGCGGCGCACAGCGTGCGGGCCGTGCCGCGAGGGTGGCTCGAGGAGATCGGGAATTATGCCCACAGGAACACGCTCACCCTCCACGTCCACGCCGGCGAGCAACCGCGCGAGGTCGAAGAGTGCCTGGGAGAGCACGGGATGCGGCCCGTGGAGCTGCTCGCCGAGACCGGCTTTCTCGGCCCAAGGACCGTGGTCATCCACGCCACGCACGCCGACGAAGTAGAGCTGGCGCTGCTCGCCGACCACGGCTCGCTCGTGTGCGCCTGCCCCACCACGGAAGGCAACCTGGGCGACGGCTTTCTGCCGGCAGAAGAGATCCTCGACCTTGGGATAGATCTCTGCGTCGGCTCCGACTCGAACGTGAGGATAGACCCGCTCGAGGAGCTCAGGGAGATGGAGACGAACGCCCGCAGGCTAGCGGGGAAGAGGAACGTCCTCGTGGCGCCGGGAGAGGACTCGCCTGTGCCCTGGCTGCTGCGCTCTGGGTGGCGTAGGGCGGGGATAGAGCCCGGCGGAGCGGCCGACTTCGTCGAGATAGACCTCCAGCACCCTGCGGTCGCCGACGTGCAAGAAGAGGACCTGCCTTCGGCCCTGGTCTTCGGGGCGGACAGAGGGGTCGTCGCAGCTTCGTGGGTCGAGGGGCGCCGCGTCTATGCCCGAGAGGAGGAACATGGCTGAGATCTCGCTCCTGATCCACGACCTCGAAGCCGCGGTCTCCCCGAAGGGAACGGGGGCATTGCGGGGCAGGGACCTGGGCGAGCTCGAGCTCCACGCGCCGGCCTCGGTCGCGATCTCGGGCGACCGCATCGCCGCCGTAGGGCCGCCACAGGAGGTGCTGCACGACATCCCACCAAGAGCGGACTACGAGACCGTAGACGGGAGGGGCAAGGTAGCCCTTCCCGGGCTCGTGGACTGCCACACCCACGCGGCCTTTCTGGGGGACAGGGCAACCGAGTTCGAGCTGCGCTCGAGCGGGGCGAGCTACGAGGAGCTGCACGCGGCGGGCGGCGGCATCCTCTCGACGGTCTCGGCCACCCGCGCGGGGAGCGAGGAGGACCTGAGGTCAGCGGTCGAGACGCACCTTGGATGGATGCTCGAGCACGGCACCCTTACCGCCGAGGTGAAGTCCGGCTACGGCCTCGACCGCGAGACGGAGCTGAAGATGCTGCGCGCGATACGAAGCGCTGCCGAGGACCATGCCGTGGACGTACACCCCACGTTTCTCGGGGCGCACACGGTACCGAAGGAGTTCTCTGGTGCCGCCGAGTACGTCGAGTTCGTCGTCGCCGAGGTCCTTTCCGAGGCCGCACGCTACGCTCGCGCCGCCGACATCTTTCTGGAGCGCGGCTCCTTCGAGGTCCCCGAGGCGAGGAGGTACCTTGTAGCCTGCGCGGATCAAGGGCTCGCTCTGAGGCTGCACGCAGACCAGTTCTCCGAGCGCGGCGCGATACCGCTCGCCATAGAGCTCGGCGCCCGCAGCGCCGACCACCTCGAAGCCACGGGCGAGGAAGGTGCCTGGTTGCTAGCGCGCAGCGACGTGGCAGCAGTCCTTCTGCCCGCATGCGGCCTGTTTCTCGACCTCCCGCTCCCCCCGGCCCGGCGGCTCGTCGATGAGGGCGCCATAGTCGTCCTCGCAACGGACCTCAACCCGGGGAGCTCCTTCTGCGAGTCGTTGCCCCTTGTAATGAACCTCGGGTGCACCCGCCTCGGGCTCTCCCCCCCCGAGGCTCTGGCCGCTTGTACCGCCAACGCGGCCCACGTGCTCGGCCTGAACGACGTCGGGAGGCTCGCGCCGGGCTACAGGGCGGACGTGCTCGTCCTCGACGCCCCGGACTGGCGCTACCTCGCCTACCACCTCGGCGGGGACCGCTTCGCGGCGAGGATAAAGTCAGGCCGCGTGCTGGCGTAGACCCTTCCCAGGAGCGGCCCCGCTCTGTACACCGCCGAGAAGGAGTCAGATCGGTATGCGTGTGGAGATGTGCGTACCCCTGTCGGGTGCGGTCTTGACCTCCAGCGTCCCGCCGAGGCGTGACGCCCGCTCACGCATCGAGCGCAGGCCGAGGTGATCGGGAAACGCGCCTTCCGCGTCGAAACCTGTGCCATCATCGGAGATCTCGAGGGTCACCCCTCCTGACCCGCACACCATCCCTGTCTCCACGTTGCTCGCCCGGACATGTTTTACGATATTGTGGGGCGCTTCCTGGGAGATACGGTAGAGGGCCTCTTTGGCCTCCAGGGGAGCCTCCGGTTCGTCACAGAGATCGGTCTCTACCTCGATCCCATGCCTGGATTCGAGCGCTGCGACCACTCCCTCGCTCTCCAGCGACTCTGGTCGCAGCTCGAAGATAAAGGCTCGCATCCCCTTTATACCCGCCTCCACGATTTCCCAAGGAACCTGGCGCAGGAAACTGTGGATGGGGGCGTAGAGCGGATCGGAGAGAAGCACCCTCTGGCCTATCTTCGCCGGCGAGCGCGGCGAGTATGAGCTCGCCGCCGGCAACTCCGCAACGGGCCGTCTCGCCTCCATCGCGGGCTCGGGGAACGCAGGGTACATGCTGCCGGAGCAGGTCCGGGACGAGAACCCGCCCTCGGGCCAGAGAGGGTTCCCGCGCGGAGAGGGCACCTTCTCAGCTACCCCGCTGGCCTGGACCCACGCCCAGTACGTGCGTCTGGCCTAGTCGATCCAGGAGAGGCGCCCCGTCAAGCAGCCCTCGATCGTCGCCTGCCGCTACACGGGGCGCTGCGCGCCCTAGAAACAGCGGACGGGATCAAGCACTAGCGCCGGGCTCTGGAGCGCAGGTAGAGTAGCGAGAGCCCGGCCAGGACCGCTCCAGCGGTCACTGCCACGAGCGCGAGCGTCTTTAGGCGCCGGATCCTCTTGCGGAACGTCTCCGCGTCGTTGAGGTGCGGGAAGGGTTTGCCGTGGGGCACAGGAACCCCGAGGAAATCGCACAGCGGCTCCCAGCCCTCCTTCACCTGGTAGACTAGGAGCCTCTCCGCCGGGACACGCCTCTCCACGCCCTCGTTCCACCGGTCGAACACCTCGATCGCGTACCCGCGGTCGTCGAACCTCCCGTGGAACACGTCATCCCAGGCTAGCCCACTGGCCATCCTGGCGACGCGCCTCATCCGCCTTATCCTCGGCACAAAGGGCGCCGCCAGGGCGATGATTGGTGAAGACGGGACGCTCTGGATGCGGTAGATGGTGCTCCGAGCGCTCTCGTACCACCTATCGGGGTCGCGCACCGTAAGGATAACCTTCGCCTCGGGGAACAGGTCCATAAGCTCCTCGTAGAAGGCGGCGGCTGGCCAGTCGACGGCGGCCCTGTAGTCCTTGAAGAACCCCTCCCACTTTGCGCGCCCCTCCCGCGCGGCCTCCCAATGCTCGACGTGCTCAGGGTTCTTGAATACCTCTATCATGTGGTAGCAGGGACCGAAGCCCAACTCTTCGAGGGCTACTTTCAGAGACATAGTGCCCGTCCTACCGAAGCCGGCACCGATTACCTCGAGGCTCAAGCTCCCTCCTCTCCACTCGCGTTTCGCTAAGCCGCAAACCATTCTACTCCAGCCTCTTCTGCGACCGCGGGCTGCTATACACTAGGACCATGCCAGCGAAGGTACGCATAAAGCCTGAGCTCATAACCGAGCACAGGCTGCGCATCGAGATGTCCGGCCTCGAGGACGAGGACATCGAGAACACGATCCGGATGAAGGGCTGGGCTTGGGTCCGCTCACGCGGGGCCTGGGTCTACGCCGGCGAGCCTGACTTTGTATACCGTCAGATCCGGGAGGTCATTATAGGGCTGCCGGATATCTTCTTCGACGAAGCCGGGATCGAAGGGTCGATCCGCAGCGTGGAGGCGAAGGCAAGGAGCGCCGAAGAGCGCTCCGAAGGCCAAGAGTTGCTGCGCATGGCTCTCGAGAAGACAGGCCAGCTGCCAGAGGCCGAGAAGTTACTCGACGAGCCAGAGAAATCATGAACGCGCCCGAGGAAACCTCGCAGGCACGCGCGACAATGAGCCGCCTGCGCTTCCTCGAGCTGGGCTCCGCCGCCGCGGTGGCGCTGTTCGGCGCGGTGGCTTGCGGGCGCGCTCGCCGCGTGGTGCGCGGCCAGCGCGAACGCACCGCGAGCGAGGTACGCGAGCACAGGCGAGGACACCGCGGTTTCGGACTGGGTAGACTCCTCAGAAGGCTCCTCTAAAGTGCTTGTCGGACTCACTAATTCCGACAAGCGCGCTATCAGCTCTCAGCCCGCTCAAGCGTTCGGCTTTCAGCCATCAGCTTATTGTGGTCTTGCTGATTACTGAGTGCTGCCGGCATTCCTCCACAACCGTCAGAGGGGACCCCGGATCATTGCCACGAGCACATGGGGTCTCTGCTTCTTCCGCGCACGGAGGGCATAATTACCTGTCGAGACCCTACGGGAGGCGAAGATGAAGATAGTTCAAATGTCGGACATCCACGTAGGATCCGGGCTCTTCAAGCCGGATCTTCTGGAGGCGGCGTTGGAGGAGACCAACGCGCTGGAGCCCGACCTCGTAGCCATTGCCGGGGATCTCACGATGGAAGGCTACAGGTGGGAGTTCGAGGAGGCAAAGGAATATCTCGACCGCCTGGAATGCCCCAACGTGGTAGTTGTACCAGGCAACCACGACGCCAAGAACGTCGGCTACAGGCACTTCGAGGAATTCTTCGGTATGCGCGAGGGAACTGCCACGGTACCCTTCCACGATGGGGAGGCCAAGGTAGTAGCGCTCGACTCGACCAAGCCCGACCTCGACGAGGGCGAGGTTGGCCGAGAGCACTACGCCTGGATCGACTCGGAGTTCAGGAACTGGGATAGGGGCCCGAAGATAGTCATAGTCCACCACCACATCCTCGCGGTCCCCGGCACGGGGCGCGACGTGAACAACCTGCGCGACGCGGGCGACGTGATGGCGATCTTCAGGGAGCTCAAGGTCGACATGGTCCTCTCCGGCCACCGCCACGTCCCATACGTATGGAGCATCTCGGGGGTCAGGATCGTACACTCGGGAACCGCCTCGACCATGCGGGTGCGAGGTACGATGCCGCCTTCTTACAACATCATAGACTTCGAGAAGGATAGCGTCAGGATCACGCTCAAGCAGCCGGGCAAGGGCAAGGAGGGCGAAGATCCCCTCGCCTCGTTCTCGCGCACGCCGGTCACGACCAGCGAGTTCTATCCCGACTTCGACAGGTTCGTACTCTACGACCGGCTGCCGTTTATCAGGCTACCAGAGGATGAGCCTTCGCCAGGCGACCGGTAGGTGTTCCCGATACAGCTCGGGACCTTCAACCGGCGTGACTAGCGAGGAACCTCCGCGCCTCCGCAAGCTGCGAAGCTACGGAGCCGGGCGAGGTAGAGCCCTGAGAGCGCTTGTTGGCGAGGCTGCCTTCGGGTGTAAGGAGCTCAGCGGGCAGGTCCGCGAGAGTCGGATGCGCCGCCGCGAGCTCCTCTCGGGAGAGTTGCTCTGGGGCGAGGCCCAGGTCTTCGCACCTGCGGACGAGCTCTCCCACGGCTCTGTGCGCCTCCCTGAAGGGCACGCCTTGCGCCGCCAGGAAGTCCGCTAGCTCCGTCGCGAGCGCGAACCCGCCGGCCGCCTCCCTCATGCGGTCACCGTCGAAGCGCGCCGTACGAAGCATCTCCGGCAGGACGGCGAGCATAGGTAAAACGGCGTCTACCGAGTCGAAGAGCGGCTCCTTGTCTTCCTGCAGGTCTTTGGAGTAGCCGAGCGGCAACCCCTTGAGCGTCACCAGCAGCGCACTCAGACCGCCGATGAGCCGCCCCGCCCTGCCGCGCATCAGCTCGTAGGCGTCGGGGTTCTTCTTCTGCGGCATTATGGAAGAACCCGACGAGTAGGCGTCGTCGAGCGTTGCGAAGCCGAACTCCGCGCTCGTCCACAGGACCCACTCCTCCCCCAGCCTGCTCAAGTGTACCCCGAGCACGGCGCAGGCGTAGAGCAAGTCCAGGATGAAATCCCTCTCCGAGACCGCGTCGAGCGAGTTCGAGAAGGGCTGCAAACCAAGCTCGGCAGCCGTAAGCGCGGGGTCTATGGGGTGCGACGTCCCACCGAGCGCGGCAGCCCCGAGGGGAGATACGTTGGCCGCCTCCCGCGCCGCCTCGAGACGCCCGAGGTCGCGCTTGAGGGCCTCGAAGTGTGCGAGCAGGTGGTGGGAGAGCAGAACAGGCTGGGCGCGCTGCAGGTGAGTGTAGCCGGGGAGCAGGAGGTTCCCGCGCTCCTCCGCAACGTCAACGAGCGCCCGCATCGCCGCGAGTACGCCGTCCTTGATCTCCGCCGCCGCCTCGCGGACGAAGAGGTGGAGGTCGAGCGCAACCTGGTCGTTGCGGCTGCGGCCAGTATGCAGCTTGAGGGCTACGTCGCCGACAAGCTCTTTGAGCCTCCGCTCGACGGCTGTGTGAACGTCCTCGTCCTCCAGGCTCCAAGAGAACTCCCCCACCTCCTCGACCTCGGCCAGCACCGCCTCGAGGCCGCGCACGAGCACTTCCGATTCGTTCTCGGTGATGATCCCACAAGCTCCCAGCATCCTGGCGTGGGCGACGGAGCCCCTGATGTCTTGGGGCGCGAGCCTGATATCGAAGGGAATGGAGGCGTTTAAGCGCTCGAAGGCTCCGGCTTGGGTGACACCGAACCTCCCGCCCCAGAGATGTTCCCTGTCCTTCTCGCTCACGACCGCAGTTTACGACAAGCTTGCAGACCGAGTATGACCTGGCAACCTCACCGGGGATACAATTGCCGAGACATACGGCGATACGAGGAGACCCAAGATGCGCGCGGTGGTCGGCGTTATCTTTTGGCTTGTGATCGGGTTGGCACTCCTCTTCGCCCTTTACGTATAGGTCGCCGGGAACAGTCTTTGGTGGGGGTTGTTTGTCCGCGCGGCGCTGGCCCTCTTCGGGACGTGGTGGCCAGGTCTCAGGTACTCAGAGGCAGCGCTACTCATCACCGGCTCGGTGGTGGGTCAGGTCGTTAACTCTAAGTGGGATTGTTCCAAGGTGGCGTTCGACGGCATCTCCAACCCACACGGTGGGAGCTCCGGTTGCACCGTGGTTTCCATAGACCTGATCCTGTTCGGGCTGAACCTGTGGATGGTGGCGCTGCTCGGGGCAATCCTGCTTTTCCGCCCGCGGCGCCGCGCGGCCTAGGTGGAGTCGATAACCGGACGCTATCTGGTGTCCGGTCGCCTCTCCCTCAAGTATCTCCTGATGGCCGACTTGAGAGTGCTCAGACCAAGGGTGGCGTTGCGGGTGCGGCTCCCAACCACCTCGCTACCGAGCTCCTCGACGAAGGTGCCGTAGTCCAGGTCGAGAACTTCGGCCATCGAGAGGTTATCGTCGTGCACCTTCTGCATGATGATCGAGGCTGCCCCCATGCTGATCGTGTCGCCGGCTCCCGTGAAGGAGAGGTCGGCGATCCTGCCGTCGCCGTCTCCTTTGAGGTAGACGACCACGGAGCCGCCGCACTCGGGGCCGCCACCCGGCATGGCCACGTCAGCGTTCTCCAGAGCCCCCCGGTACCGGGGGTTCGTGGCGTGGTCGACGAGCCGCGCTATCCGGTCTTGCCGGTCCAAGAGCGCCTAGCGTTCGATGGGGGCGCGCACCAGGTTGCCCCACTCGGTCCAGGAGCCGTCGTAGTTGCGCACCTTGTCGTAGCCCAGGAGGTAGGTGAGCACGAACCACGTGTGGGAGGAGCGCTCGCCGATGCGGCAGTACGCTATGACGTCGTCGCCGCCCTTGAGCCCTGCCTCGCCCTCGTAGATCTCGCGCAGCTCGTCCGCGCTCTTGAAGGTAGCGTCCTCGCGGACCGCCCGCGCCCACGGCACGTTGGCCGCGCCGGGGATGTGGCCGCCGCGCAGCGCGCCTTCCTGCGGGTAGTCGGGCATGTGCAATAGCTCACCCGAGTACTCGCCAGGGCTCCGCACGTCCACAAGGGGATTGTGGTCTTCGAGGTGGCTCATCACGTCTTCCTTGAACGCCCTGATCCTCGAGTCGTCGCGGTTCGGGACCGGATAATCCGCGCTCGGGAACGAAGGTACATCCTGGGTCATCGGCCTGCCCTCGGCCTCCCACTTCACGCGCCCGCCGTCCATCACCTTGACGTTGTCGTGCCCGAAGAGCCTGAAGACCCAAAGAGCATAGGTCGCCCACCAGTTGTTTCTGTCGCCGTAGAAGACGACCGTCGTGTCCGGGCTTATCCCCTTCTCGCTCATGAGCCGCGCGAACTTCTCGGGATCGAGGTAGTCGCGCATCAAGGGGTCGTTCAGGTCCTCGACCCAGTCGATCTTGACCGCGTTGGGGATGTGCCCTATGTCGTAGAGTAGAACGTCCTCATCCGACTCCACGATCCTCACGTTCTGGTCGTCGAGGTGCTCAGCTACCCACTCCGTCGTTACCAGCGCCTCAGGACGCGCGTAGCCTTTCTCCTGTATCTCCTGCTCGCTCATTAAAGACTCCTCTCGCCTGCGTCGGTAGTACGGGCGCACATTCTAAACTATCTCCTACAGATTTTGTCGGGTTTAGTGTGAGATGTCATCCTGCCCTCTCCGCGCCTACATCCCCGATGGCCGGCGCTGGTGCGGGATCTCGGGAGTTAAGGTGTGCCAGGATGAGTATTGCCCCCCACAACAGGGCGATGCCGACCACCTGGTTCGCGCTCACCGCTACCCCGAGGAAGACCCAGTTCAAGGCAACCGCGGCTGCTGGAAAGGAGAGCTCCGCCAGCGTAGCGTAGGAGGCCTTCGTTGCGGAGAGGCCCCTATAGTAGAGGAGCAGGCCGAGGAGCCCAGGTACGAGGGAGAGCAAGATCACCCGCGCTGGCTCGGCCTCAAAGCCTGTCGCTATCGCTCCGAGAGAGCCCTGCACGAGCACGATCGCCAGGAGGACGGGGACGGCGAGTAGGAGCCGCGCCCCTGTCAGGCCGTGGAAAGGTACGTCCTTCAGCACTAGCCTTCCAAGCGCGGTCGAGGAACCCCAGAGCACGGCGGCGCCGAGGGTGAGGGCCGCTGGAAGTGCCTGAGCGCTCCCGAGGGCGGCGAGGGGCTCGGCGAGGCCATCGAAGGAGATCAGGTATGCACCAAGCACGGCGACGGCGAAGCAGGGCCAGTAGGCCAGGCGCAGCCGCTCCTGCAGCAGGAGGTGGGCCATGGCGATGGCGAAAAGGGGCTGCGTCTTCTGGAGAAGGATGACGGTGGTGGGGTTGCCCGTGGCGAAAGCTGTGGTGAAGAGAAGGGTAGCTAGCGCCGAGCCTCCCCAGGCGATGACGAGAAGCGCGATCCACTCCCTGGCCCCGAGGTTCCGGAAGAATCGCCACCCGAGCGCTACAGCGGGAATGGAGTAGAGCAACAGCACCAGATGCTCGGAGAGCACTATCGCCGAGGGGGACATCACCTCGAGTAGCGGGACCCGCAGAACGGCGTCCGTGCCCCAGAGCGCTGCTCCAAGGGCAACCAGCAGAACCCCGAGGTAACTACCGTTTCTCCAGCCCAACCCAGCCCCTCTCAGATCGTATGACTCAGGCAATGATACATTCTCGCGATTCGCCGCTTCAGTCCCTGTAGACTACGAGGTCTTCGAGAGCCGCCCGCCCACGGCGCTTCGGGGGGTCCCCCTCCGCGTAACCCAGCGTGAGCAGAGCGTGCGGGATCAGCTTCCGATCCAGCCCCAGCGCCTCCACCACTTTCCCTGGGCAGAACAGCGGAGCGCACATCCAGCTCGTGTCGAGCCCGAGGTCATACGCGGCGAGCAACATGTTCTGCGCCGCCGCGCCGAGAGACTGGACGGCCATCGTCGTCTCGTTCTCCTGGCGCTTCGCATCGGGGTAATCGTCGAGGTCTTCGAGGTAGAGGCACACCATTACGAGCACGGGGGCGTCGAGCAGGCGCCGGCGCGAGCCTTCGAGGCGCCTCTCCACGACGTCGGGGCTCTGGTCGTCCATCTCCAGGTTGGCCCGCCACTCCTCTCCCATCGCCGCTGCGAGCCTCTCCCTGGTCTCTTCACGCCTGATCACAGCGAAGCGCCACGGCTGCCTGCCGTGCGGCGAAGGGGCCCATCTGCCTGCCTCGAGCACCTCTTCGACTAGCTTCTCAGGGACTTCCTTTGGGAGATAGCGCCGCACCGAGCGTCGGCCGCGCACGACATCGCGTACCAGCGGCCCTTCGCCGTCCGCAGCGCCGAGAGCGCCCCAGGAAGCGGCCTTCTCTGGCCTGATGGCGATGACGGGGTTCTCTTCTATGCGCATGTTCTCGTACTGGTGGTACTTGCCGCGCAGGAGGCGGATGGCGTCGGCGTGCTCCCTGACGCCCGGCTCGAGGAGCACCGCCCGCCCGCGCACCATGACGAAGCCCAGGAGGCTCCAGTCCTCGGCGTAACGGTCGGTGACGAAGGCGACGCGCGCGTTCTCGAGTATGTTGCGCACCCGCTTGAGGCGGGCCGGCCTGACGCCTTTGGGCTTCTCGTCGAGGGCTACGTAGATACCGGCCCCGTGATAGGCGAAACAGACGGGCACTACGTGCGGCTCCCCATCCCCATCCGCGGTAGCGAGGCGGGCGACGCGCTGCCTACCAAGAAAGGCGCTCTGCTCGGGGCTCAGAACGTCTGAGACAGCCTTCACGCCTTGATGACCGCGTCGCGGACCGTCGGGGCCACCTCCGAGGCGAAGAGGCGCATGTTCTCCAGCGCTTGCTCGTGGGTGATGCCCGGCAGCCGGCCCCAGAAGCAGAAGTGATCGTAGGGCGCCTCTGCGTAGAGTTCTATGAGGCCATCGGCCACCTCGCCGGGGTCGCCCACCAGGTACCGCTCCCACGGCAGGTCCTCTGGCCGTATCTGCTCGGGCTCCGGCTCCCCCCTGTCGGTGCCCCACTCCGCATACCGGCTGCGCTGGTAGGCAATGGCGGGGGCAACGTCGCCGCGGGCCCGCTCCGAGTCCTCGTGCACGTAGGCCACCCCGGAAGCGACGAACGGGAAATCCTCGTCCCCCCTTCCGTACCTGGCCAGGGCCTCCCTCACCCTCCGATATGTCTCGACGAGCGCTCCCCCTCCCGCAGAGGCCAAAAACCCGTCGGCTATCCTCGCGGCGCGGTCTATGGCGGGGTCCCTGAAGGCACCGATGTAGATCGGGGGCCGCCGCTTCGGGCGTGGCTCGAAAGGCAGGTCCTCGAACTGCCAGCGCTTGCCCTCGAACCCCGTGCGCCCCTGCTCCCAGGCTCGGCGTATGATCTCCACCCCTTCCTCGAAGAGCGAGGGCCGATACCTCCGGTCGAACCCCAGGGTCTCGAACTCGTGCTGTACATACCCTTGCCCCACTCCCAACACGAAGCGCCCGCCAGCGATGAGGTCAGCGACCGCCGCGTCCTCGGCGACCCGCAGGGGATGGTGCATCGGCAAGAGCAGAACGTTAGTGCCGATGGTGACGCGCTCCGTGCGCGCCGCTATTGCCGCAGCGACTACCAACGGGCTCGGCAGGTACCCATCGTCTACGAAGTGGTGCTCGGAGAGCCAGACGCCGTCGTACCCGAGTCGCTCGGACTCCTCTATCTCCTCGAAGCACTCCGAGTAGAACCCCGCGTAGTCCCCGAGCGGAGGCCTCTGCCTGAAGTCGTACCAGAGCCCAAAGCTCGGGACGGTGCCGTCTGTAGCCAACTCGCCTCCTCCGCTCGTGCTTCCACACCCAGTTTACACCCGCTGTGGAGCTCTTTATCCGCAGAGGCACGAAGCCCGGTTTCTCCTCCCCTCAGTAGTAGAGCGTCTGGCCGGCGTAGATGAGATCCGTGTTGGTTATGCCGTTGGCAGCCGCCAGATCCTCGACCGTCATCCCCAAATCTGCGGCGATGCCGGAGAGCGTCTGCCCCGACTGCACCACGTAAGCTCCACCGCCGGAGTCCACCTGCGCACTCGCCGAGAAGTCTGGATCAGAGTAGCCGCTACTATTGGCTCCGCCCGCACGGTGGTATTCGACGTAGTCCACGCCTGTCTGCGTGAGCCCAATGGCTTCAGCTGCTCCCTGCGAGAGATCCAGATCCCTCCCACCCACGTATGGTCCGCGGTCGTTGACCGTCACCTGCACGGAGTAGCCCCCGTAGCTGACCACCAGCTCCGTCCCAAGCGGCATCGTATTGTGGGCCGCCGTGTAACCGTGCGGATCAAAGGGCTCACCACTCGCCGTGGGCAACCCCTCAAACCCGGGCCCATACCAGGAAGCCAGCCCGGTCTTGGCCTCCGCACAACCACTTCCCAACATAAGGAACGCAAAGGCCAGAAGCACGGCCCAGAGTAGTCTAGAGAGCTTAAGCATCACGCATCCCCCTCCGTATGCGTCAGCTTTATATCTACCTTCAGTTCAACATCACGCTTGATGACGAGGAGGAGTATTCGCCCTTGGAATGAGGATTTCAAGACCATTTTCGCCTTTATCACGCCACGATAAACCGGCCCGAGCGCTTAAGTGCCTCTCACCGCCGCAGTTCTCGCGACAAGCCAGAAAAACCGCATGGCGAGGCGGAATCGAGCGCTCGGTGTCTCTCTACGAAGGCTGTGTTAAGATGCTGCCCGGCGAGAAAATCTTCAGAATATTTGCATGATAAACGGGAGGGGACCCATCTACACGGTCGAAGCGGTCAGCGATCTGCTCGACATCCCTCGTCCGACCCTCTACCGCTACTTGAAGGAATACTCTATCCCTCACCTGCGGCGACAGGGCAGGATCTCGATCCCCGAGGAGTCATTCGAGCGGATCAGGGAGGCGAGGGATCTCCACAAGGAGGGCCTTGGGACCGAGTCGGTGCGGAGGCTACTGCGCGAGGGGGGCGGTCCGAAGGCCGGGGAGCTGAAGGAGCAGCTCGACCAGCTCTCCGAGAACCTGCAGAGGTTTAGAGGTAACGAGGCTCAGGCGGCGGAGGAGACGCTTCCCTCTCAGGCTTTGCGTACAGTCCTGGCGCGCCAGAACCTTCTCATATCAGCGATGTTCAACCTTACCGAGATGGTTGAAGAGCTTCTGCTAGCGAGCGGGAAACCTCGAAAAGCGGTCTTCGGCGAGGTGGAAGAGGAGATCCAAAGGGTAGCCGCACCCCTCGAAACCACAGAAGATGTCCCTGCTGCCAAGCGGCCTTTGCTCACCGCGGGGCGTGCGAGGTTCGGCGCTCTGGCCCGCAGGCGCCGGCGCGGGGTACTGGCGCTCCTCTCCGCGCTGCTGCTCGGCCTCCTCCTGACGTGGGCCCTCCCTACGCTGGGTGGCGAGCTGGTCCTCGGGTTTCCGTTCTCCGGCGAGCGCGAAGCGGAGGAGGGCTCACCGAACACGCAAGAGGCGCGCTCGGGGAACGAGGAGACCGCGCGGAACCCTGTGGCGAGCGAAGAAGAGGTGGGAAGGTTAGAGGTGCCTGATGTCTCGGAGAGGGGTGCGGCGGGAGCTGTGCGCACCCTCTCGAGGGCAGGGATCGAGGTAGCCGCCGTCAAAGCCGTAAGGAGCGAGAGAGATGCCGGCACGGTCTTGAGGACCAGGCCTTCCGCCGGGTCGGGGATAGGGCGAGGAGAGAAGGTGGTAGTCGTGATCAGTGGCGGCCCGAAGGTGGTTCCGCCGGGCTTTACGTGAGGAGCAGGCGCACCCCGACGAAGATCAGCATGGTGGCTAGTATCATCTTGAGCGGCTTGCCTGGCAGCCACGGGGCCAGCCTGCTCCCTACCAGGACGCCGGGTACGCCGCCGAGGAGGAGAGACCCTACCAGGCCGAAGTCCACGTTGCCCTGCGTCATGTGGGCGAGCCCGACGACGAGCGAGAGCACCGTGGCGTGGGCGATATCCGTGCCGACTATCACGGCAGGGGCAATAGGGTAGAGAAGAAGGAGTATCACGGCCATGACGCTGCCCGAACCTATCGAGGTGAGCCCTACAAGGTATCCGCCCATTGCGCCGAAGACGACGGTGTAGGCCCTGCGTCTGCGGCTCATGCGACCCTTGCCATCCCATGCCCCCGGCTTGGGTCCTTCCTTCCTCTCAGGCAGGAAATTGCGGACGATGAGCGAGGCCCCGACCAGAACGAGGGTAATGGCTATGATCGTGATCATTATCGACTTCACCGTCTCCGCCTCGAAGGAGCCCTCGATCCACTCCAGGGTGGCCACGCCAAGCAGCCCCGCGGGGATGCTCCCGAGGCCAAGAAAGGCCGCGATCTCGAGGTTTACGGACTGCTGGCGGTAGTGCTGGATCGAACCCGTGAACTTGGTGAGGGTGGCGAAGACCATGTCCGATCCTATCGCCGTAGGAGCGGAGACGCCCATCACAGCGATCAGAAACGGCGTCATCAGAGAACCGCCCCCAACCCCGGTCAGGCCCACGAGGAAGCCAACCAGGAGTCCGAAGAGGGTTGGGGTGGGGTCCATTACGCCCGGTTGTACTCCCTGGCCGGCTGAAGGTAACCAAGCTCCTCGAGCCTGGCAACGACCCTGCGGGCACTCGTGTGCGGCTCCTCCTCGTCGGTCCTGATGTGCAGCTCGGGAGCGGTCGGCGGCTCGTAGGGGTCGGAGACCCCTGTGAACTGCGGGATCTCCCCGCTGAAAGCCTTCTTGTAGAGGCCCTTCACGTCACGCTCGGCGCACACCTCGATTGGCGCGTCGACAAAAACCTCGATAAAGCCGTCCCCGATCATACGCCTCACCTGATCTCGAGCCTCTTTGAAAGGGGAGATCGCGGAGACGAGCACCCCGACCCCGTTACGGGTCAACAGGTCAGCCACGAAGCCGATCCTCAGGACGTTCGTGTCCCTGTCTTCGCGCGAGAAGCCGAGGCCCTTGCTGAGGTTGGTGCGCACGATATCGCCGTCCAGGACTTCTACCTTGCCGAGCTTCTCCCTGAGCTCGTGCTCGACGATCTCCGAGATGGTGGTCTTGCCTGCTCCTGAGAGACCAGTGAACCACAGCGTAAAACCGCGCCTGCTTGCGTCCTGCACTATCCCATCCTCCTGTTGCATCTTTTCCGACTATTCCTGGTACATGCGGGGGTGTTTGATCTTTTTCTCCTCGTCCCTCAGCCCCTCGATGAGGACCTTTACTACCTCTGGACGGCTGAACTCCGGAGGAGGATACTCTCCCTTGGAGAGCATCTCCCTTACCTTGGTCCCCGAGAAGAACACGTGCGCATCC
>Ga0126312_10000667_pt1 | contig 21243 bp, 15 predicted proteins | sample Plot104A_FD_92537 | JGI IMG/M metagenome (GOLD analysis project Ga0126312, IMG submission 92537) | Serpentine soil microbial communities from UC McLaughlin Reserve, CA, USA - Plot104A | ecosystem: Environmental > Terrestrial > Soil > Grasslands | place: USA: UC McLaughlin Reserve, Lake County...
ATGGGTACCCATCGCCTGAGCACTGGCAAGTGGACGGCCTACGAGGAGGACATAAGGGTGCCCCTGATAGTGAGAGGACCAGGGGTGCCAGAGGGAGAGAAGCTAGAGCATCTAGTGTTGAACAACGACTTTGCGCCGACGATAGCAGAGTTGGGGGGAGCGGAGGCACCATCATTTGTGGATGGGAGGTCACTGGTACCGTTGTTGAGGGAGGATCCACCCCCTGAGGACCAGTGGCGGCAGGCCTTCCTCGTAGAGGCGATAGCGGAGTCGGCCGAGATCCCTCCTTCGGTTGACGACAGCACGCTGGTACCGCTGTTGACGGGAGATACGCAACCTCCCGAGGACACGCGACGCTTCTCCCCCCTCGATCCGGCGCCACTGAAAGAGGCGGGCCGCCCCGCTCTCGAAGCCGTAAGGACAGAGGACCACCTCTACGTCGAGTACGAGACCGGAGAGAGCGAGCTCTACGACCTGGAGAAAGACCCCTACGAGCTGGACAACGTCTACGACGAGACGGGGCTCGAAGACCTCTGGCAGCTCGAAGGGTGGCTCGATGCGCTGCGCGATTGCGCTGGGGAGGAGTGCCGCGCCGCTGAGGACGGCTACCCTTAAGGCAACAGGTTTCAGCCTTCGACGGGCAGCTTGCTGAAAGCTGAAAGCGAGAGCCGAAGGCTCGAAGCGTGCTGACAAGTCGTCCTCCGAAGGAGGCGACGTGCTGACAAGCGAAGCCCTTATAAGGGCGTAGCGTGCTGAAAGCGGAAGCCGAAGGCTGGAGCGTGCTGACAAGCGGAGGCGCTAGCCGGAGCGAGCTGACTAGCGCGGGGGGATCAACTCCCACAGTACCCCGTCTACGTGGACCGTGCGGAACCCCGCCTCGTAGAGGCTGCTGGGATCTACGTCGTCCTGAGCAATGATGTAGACGGGGCCTTTCTCCGCGGCTATCTTCGCCGCGGTGATCCCTGTGAAGTCGCCTGTCCCGAAGCGGCGGTTCGCGGTAGCGAGGTCGACGTCAGCGGGCCAGACGATGTCGGTATAGCTGATGTCCCTGTTGTGGAAGAAAGGGTCTACTAGCGTGAGGTCACGCCGCCGCTCCTCGACCAGCACCATGTACCACAGGATGTTCCTGTGGTGCAGGATGGTGGCGTTGGGCTTGGCGTTCTCGGCCACGCTCTCGAGAGCCTCACGCCCCCTGTAGTCGTCGCTCATGTCGTTTCTCGCGTAGGCCGGCCCGAGGCCGGGCAACGGCAACAGCAGCAGCGCCACGGAGAGCACGCCCAGAACCGCCCCTTTAGGGGCTTTCGGGAACCTGGCGAGCAGATCCTCCGCCTCGGTAAGCAGGACCCCGAACCCAACTGCCATCGCGAGGACCAGCACCAGGTAAGAGGGGATAAAGTAAAGCTCGATGTCCAGGATATCGTTCTCGATGGCGTAGAAGACCCAGCCCACGAACAGGAACCCGAGGAGCCCCGCGGTCGCGCGGTCCCAGAGGATCAGGGCCACGAACCCGACCAGCGCTGCTACCAGCAGACCCCAGTGGAAGTCGCCTGACAGATACCCCCAGTAGAACGCCAGCCTGTCAGGCAGCTCCGCGGGCCCGAAGGAGAAGAACGTGCCGCGCAGGTTTCCTCCGCTGACCACGTACCAGAACCGCTCGAAGTTCGTAGGGTTGTTGGCCTTGAAGGGTGCGCCCATCGCCGAGCGTATAGGGAGGTAGAGGTAGGGAGTGAGTCCTAGCAGGAAGAGCCCCGCCCCCTTGAGCACCAGCTTCGCGTCGACGAGCTTGCGCCAGTCCACGAGGGCAACGAAGAGCAGGCTTCCGGGCAGGAGCAGCCCGCTCGTGAGGTGGTTGGTCATGGACAACCCCACGAGAAAGGCGGAGAGCAGGAGGTAGCGGTCCCTCCCGCGGTCTCGCCAGAGAAAGAGGGCGAGGAGGGTGAGGGCCATAAACAGGGCGTTCAGGGTGTAGACCTCGGCCATGACGGCCTGGGACCACAGGGTTCCCCCTATCCCGAAGGCGAGAGCGGCGGCCCCCGCCGCCGCAACCCGCCGGCTCAGCAGGTATCCCGCAGCGTAGACGGCGAGCACGGCAAGCGCGGCGTAGACGGCGGAGGCGAGGTTGGTGCGGTAGGCGCAGTCGCCGAACGGTAGGTAGGTGAAGAGGTGCGAGATCATCAGGTAGGAGGGGTAGCCTGTGGGGTGTGTGATGCCGAGCACGCAGACCTGCATCTGGAGCATCGGCACGTCGAGAAGGGCGGGCGAGTCGTAGGGGAGGACTGTCGGCGCCATCGTCCTCAGATACAGGATGAACACGAACAGCGCGACACCCGCCCCGACGAGCGCAACGCCGACCTTAAGGTAACGCTCTTTCCTATCGAAAGACGACTTCTTCACCGACGAGGAAGATTATCATATCGTGCCAGCGTTCTGGCGACCGGCCGCCAATCATCGTGTAAGGTCAGCCGTTCGTGCCGGAAAGGAACCCGCGCACCTCCCCGTTAAAGGCTTCGGCCCGCTCGTCGTGCGGGAGGAGGGCCGCCTCCTTGAAGATGCGGGGCTCGCTGCGGGGGTTGCGCCGCACGAAGTTCTCAGCCTCGGAGACGGGGGTGGTTCTCGCCTCCCTGCCCCAGCAGATCAAGGTCCGATGCGGCACCCGCGGCCAGTAGTCCGATAGGCCAAGGTTGAGCTTGCCCGAGACGAACGCCGCGGGGAGGTACTTCGCTCCCTTCTGGTGGCTGATGCGGTAGTAGTCCTCGACCAGGTCGCTGGTGACGAACCCTGGATCCAGGTACGCCATGTTCTCGAGGTAGTATCGGATGCCCCGCCTGGAGACGATCGTGTGGTAGAGCATATCTCCGAGGATTGGCGCGAGGAAGAGGCCGTAGATCGCGTCGCCGAGGCGGCCCGAGGGCCGTCCGAGGCTCCTGTAGCCGGTAGGGCAGACGAGCACCACCCTGTTGAAGAGCCGCGGGCTCCGCACCAGCGCCGGCACGCAAAGTGCGCCGGAGAGCGAGCTGGCGACGAGATGGGCAGGGCCCCCTATCTCCTCCCGCACGAAGTCCTCGATCTGCGAGGATACGTCCTCCTGTACGTAGCGCCGTCTGGGACGCTCGGATAGCCCGCACCCGAGGAGGTTGAGGGCGTATACCCGAAAGCTGCGCGAGAGCTCGCCGAAGTTCTTGCGAAACTCGAAGGAGGAGGCCCCGGCGTAGATTCCGTGCACGAGGAGCAGTGGCTTCCCCTCCCCTGCGACGGCGTAGGCGAGATCCCCGCCCCTCCAGCCGTAGTAGCGGAGCTCGCCACCGAGCCGGTTCGAGAGCTCTCCGCCGCTCTTCTCCAACCTCGCGTTTAGGACCGCGAGAGCGCCGAGCGCCCCCACCACCAGCAGCGCCTTTCTTTGCCTCTCCAATCACACCCTCCCTCTGAGAAACGTCCGGCAGCCTAGATCCTACCCCGCCCGGAGCATGTTGGTGGATCGAGGGATACATCGGCGAACGTCGGGGTGATCCCTGACCAGCCGAGAAACGTTGAGTGTTTTATACGACAGTTTTGTGGTGAAGAGGAGCGCAAACTCTCTCCACGACACCGAAGAGAGGAGGCTCGTGGTTACCAGAGAGGGGAGATACCGGACCCCCGACAGGCAGCGCCAGATCCGGATGCACGAGACGCTCCGTCAGAGGCTCACGGAGTGCCCAGTCCTCGTCCCGAGGAGCGAGGTCGAGGCGATGGGTGAGGAGATCGGGCTCGAGGCAGTAGAGGCAGCCAGGCTCTTCGACAGGCTCAAGGGTGTCTCCTGGCGAGGCGACTACGTAAGGACCGAAGGCGGCTGGACCGCTGCCTGGGTGAGAGAGGTCAATTAGAGCGGTTTGGGAAAGGCTTGTGGCCTTTCCCAAACCGCGCATGTCAGCTCGCTTCAGCCTTACGGTCTCGCTCTCAGCTTTTTGGCTGACTGGCTGACAAGCGGAGGCGCTAGCCGGAGCGTGCTGAGAGTCCGCGGAGCGGGCGTGCTGACCAGCCACCCGCAGGGTGGCGTGCTAAATGGCATACAATATGTGGGATATGAACCCGCCGTGCCGCATCATGTTGGGCGCAGCCACCGTCGCCTGCTGGAGAGCGCGCCTCGAGCACATTCCCGGCCTTATAATTGCGTTCTAGAGCACGCATGGTCGAAGGTGGTAAGGCTGCTGGAAACCTCGGTTGGGACCCTCCTCGGAGGACGCTACAGGGTAAAGGGCACGCTTGGCGCCGGCGGGATGGCTGTCGTCTACAAGGCTGAGGACGCCATCCTCGGGCGCACCGTAGCGCTGAAGACCCTGCACTCACGCTACGCCGAGATGCCTTCGTTCCGGCGGCGCTTCAGGCAGGAGGCAAGAGCGATGGCTTGCCTCGACCACGAGAACATCGTCAAGGTCTACGACATCTCGCAGGATGGCGAGGTGCCTTTCATAGTCGTCGAGTGCGTCTCCGGCAGGGACATAGGGACGCTTCTGGGAGGACGTAGCGGGCACCTGAACGAGCGGTTCGTCAGGAGGATGGCGGCGCAGCTCTTGCGGGCGCTCTCGTACGCCCACAAACAGGGGGTGATCCACCGCGACATCAAGCCCTCGAACATACTCGTCACCGCTGGCGGTACCGTCAAGGTCGCCGACTTCGGCATCGCTCGCATAGTCGAGGAAGAGGCTGAGGGGGAGCGGAGCGAGATCGTGGGCAGCGCCCGTTACATGTCCCCAGAGCAGCTGATGGGCAAAGAGGCGACCCCGCGCAGCGATATCTACTCCGTGGGCGTCCTACTCTACCACTGCCTCACCGGCAAACCCCCCTTCTCCGGTGGCGTCAAGAGCCTCGCCGGGCAACACGTCCACGAGAGCCCCACGCCGCCGCGCAAGCTGAACGCGAAGATCTCACCGCATATGGAGGCGGTGATCCTCAAGGCTCTGGCCAAGAACCCGGACTACCGCTACCCTTCCGCGACCTCGATGCTCGAGGATATAGAGGTTGCGGCCGCTCCGCAGACCGCAAAGACTGCTGAGGTTCCCCACTCGAGCAGACCCCGCAAGGGGCTAGCCCTCGCCTCGGCGCTAATCGTGCTGGCTATGCTCGGCGGCGCCCTGGCGTCCGGTCTCGGGTACGTGGCCCTGCCGCTACCGGACCGGGGCGGGGAAGAGGATCTGAGCAGGGCAGAACCCGTCGAGACTAAGGAGCCCCCCGCAACCCCAGAGGTTCCCCGTGAATCGCCGCGAGAGGGGCAGGCCTCCACACGGAACCCCGCGGCGAGGGATCTCGTCGTCGTGCCGGACGTGCGCGCCTTCTTCGACTACTTCGCCGAGGAGAGGCTCGTGGGGAGGGGGTTCGAGGTGAGGTTCGTCTACGACTACCAGGAGGGCTATACGAACCGCGGCGTGACGTGGGCAACGGACCCCGCCATCGGGACGCGGGCGCCCCGAGGCTCCACTGTCACGGTCTACGCTACGCCGGAGGATTACCCCCAGCCGAAATACTAGAGCTATCAGCGATCATCCCGCTCCGCCCTTGCGGGCTTCGGCCTTCAGCAAGTTCATGGCTGACCCCTCTAGAGCGTCCTCCTTGCGCCGCCGTCTATCCTGTCCGCTATGTAGGGGTAGCGGTAGTCAACTCCCTGGCTGACCTGGTAGGCCGCGTAACAGCCGTGTACGAAGGGCACGAGAGAGGCTATCAGCATGACCGGTATGAGTATCAGCCCGATCAATACGAAGCTGAGCACGAAGGTCACGAACCAGCCGACGAGGAGTATGACGAGCCAGGCTATCTGGTACCAGAGCGCCTGCAGCGCGTGAAAGCCCACCCTCGCGGACCGGTCCTTGTAGATAAGCCAGACGATGAGGGCGCCTAGCGGCATCAGCCCCACCAGCCCGGCCAGAACGCTCAGGTGCGCGATTATGGACCACGTCCTCTCGTCCTCAGGGCTCATCGTGTCCCCCGCAGGTCTTCCCGCGCCGTCGAAGCGATCGTCCATCACATCGCCCGGTTCTCTGGACTTGCCGTAGTTCTGGTCTTCCTGCACCTTCTCTCCTTTCATCTCCTTCTTTGTTGTCAGGGATGTATCATTCTCTCACGACTTCGCGCCCTCGCCCAGAGTGTGGCTAATCTCCGGCATGGCGGCATGCTTCAAGGCATCCTCTTGTACGCGGGGAGCGCGTTGGAGTTTCAGGCGGTGGCGGGGTACATTACCCTGATCTAACGGAAAAGAGTCTGGAGCGTCATGGAGCTTAGAAACAAAGAGGAGCTGAGGAACGAGATCCTTCAGTCATGGCTGAGGAACGCCTGGGTCTACCCTCTGCAGGGCCCCGAGGACCGGACCTACCTGCGTCTGACACCGGGGGGCCGGCTCAAGATGCGGCGGAGGATCGGCGAGCTGGAGGAGACCCTTGGCATCAAGGGCGAAGAGCTTGCCAGGCAGGAAGAGGCTGGCACGCTACCGGTCGAGCGCGACAGGCTCGAGCTTGCGATGATGGTGCTGGCCTACGCCACTGAGCGCCGCTTTATAGAGAGCCAGGGTGGCGCTCTGGGGACGCCGGCGGTGACCCTCGAAGAGGAGCCCGAGGAAGAAGGCGCCGGTGGGCAGCCCTGAGCCCAAGATATCGCGTTTGCCCTGGGGATCAAACGCCACAGAGAGGTAGCGTGCCCCCCTTAGCCGTGTTAGGCTTTGCGGGCGGCGCTTCGCCGGGAGCCACTGGTGGGGCAAAGTCGGCGAGGACCTCTCAGCAGGCGCAGCCGTTTGCCAGGCAAGTAGCGCGGGACCCGCGGAGGGTGGGCTATTGAGTCTCAAAAACCGCAGAGAGAATAGGGAAAGCGGGCAGACCGGCGGGGACTTCCACTCGAACGGCCGCTTCGGGAGCACCAAGAGGTACGATGGCAAGCGGCGCAGCATTGCTGGTCCTATCATCATCGTATCTGCCATCTTCGCCGTGCTGGTGGCGGCTGATTACACCATCAACTCGGGCAGGATCTACCGTGGCGTCGAGGTAGGCAACGTAGCCCTCGGCGGCATGACCCCGGCCGAGGCGAAGAAGGTGGTCGAGGAGCGTGCTACTGGTGCGCTCGAGAAGATCGAGTTCACAGGCCCCGAGCAGTACACACGCACGTCCAGAGAGATGGGCTTGCGCTTCAACGTAGGGGCGACCGTGGACGAAGCCTACGCCGTAGGGCGCGAGGGGAACGTACTCGAGCGTCTCGGGGAGCGCGCCAACGCCTTCGTCGGAGGGGTGACGATACCGCCGGACGTCGACTACCGCCCCGAGAAGGCGCGGGTTGAGGTCGAGGAGATAGCCTCCCAGGTCAACCTCGAGCCAAAGGAGGCGTCGGTGAACATCTACGGCTCCGGGGTCGAGGTTATCAAGTCCCACGAGGGCTACAAGCTGGACAACACGGCCACCATGCAGAGCGTCGATGGCGCCATCGAGGACATGAGCGGGCAGGCGAAGCTGGTAGGCGACGTGCTGGAGCCGGATATCACAACCCAGGAGGCCGAGGCTGCGGCGGAGAAGGCTCGCGGGGTGCTCTCAGAGCAGCTAGTGTTCAGGGCCCAGGGAAAGACCTGGACGCTCTCGCCCTCCGATGTGGGGTCGGCGCTCGTCGTCACGAGTAAAGATGGTGAGATAGGGATAAGCCTCAACAAGGAGATCCTTGTTGATCGGCTGGCCAACGTGTACGCCGACCTCAACGTGAAGCCCGTAGAGGCCAGCTACGATTTCGCCAACGACGGCACCATAATAGTCACGCAGAGCAAGGATGGGCAGAAGGTAGCCGAGGACAGCCTTCTTGGTGCCATAGACGAGGGACTCTTCCAGGGCAAGCGCGAGTACGAGGTGCCCATCATCGTCGATAAGCCTGAGTACACCACCGCAGAGCTGGAGTCGATGAAGCCTACCGAGCTGCAGGGCTCATACCGCACCAACTACAGGGCTACCACGGATCAGGGCCAGACCAGGGTGTCTAACCTCGAGATCGCCTCGAACGCCGTGAGCGGGTCGTTCGTAGCGCCGGGAGAGACCTTCTCGATGCTGGATCACGTCGCCGGCCTCGACTACTACAAGACGCACGTAATCGTCGACGGCGCGGAGACCTTGGACGAGGGAGGCGGCCTCTGCCAGGTTACCTCGACGCTCTACAACGCGGCCCTCTACGCCGGCCTCGAGATTACGGAGCGCACGCCGCACTACTCCCAATTGCCCTACATAAGGCCAGGGATGGACGCGACTGTATGGTACGGCGGCCCAGGAACGACTGACGACCTGGACATGCAGTTCAAGAACACCACCGACGGTTACGTGCTGCTCCAAGAGTACGTCTCGAGCGACGGCTACATCTACGCCAACGTCTACGCAGTTCCTGACAAGGTGGAAGTAGAGATGTCCTCCGAGCCCATCTACAAGGAAGAGGACGCCTCCAAGTGGGTCACTTACTACACGAGGATGAACAACGGCAAGGTCGTCTACGAGGACCAGTGGGAGACCGAGTACGGCGCCCTGATAGACGATAAGGGGAAGAAGATCCCAACCCCCAAGGTGCCCGTAGCAGAGATCGACGGCACCTACCTGGGTCCCAGCTTCTAGTAGCTTGTCAGCCAGTCAGCACGCTACGCCCTTATAAGGGCTTCGCTTGTCAGCACGGCGCTCCGGCTCCGCCAAGGCTCCGCCAGGCACCTCTCAGCACGCATCGGCCGCTTCGCGGCCTCGCTTTCAGCATTTCAGCCTTTGGCTGACTGGCTGACAAGCGGAGGCGCAAGCCGACGCGTGCTGAAATGCTGACAAGCCTGCTAAAAGCAGGCGTGCTGACAAGCTATAGCGCCTTCTGGCCCTTCAGCACGTCCTCGGGCTTGCCTCCTGCGCGCAGCTGGTGCGCCTCGCCCTGCCAGAGCAGGACCTCGGCTGGGGCGGGGTGGCTCAGGAAGCCGAGGTTACTGGCGGAGTAGCCGTAGGCGCCGCTGTAGAAGACACCTATGAGGTCGCCGACCTCCGGTTCGACGAGGGGAATGTTGGAGCCGAACATGTCGAGCGGCGTGCAGCACGGGCCTGCCACGGCGAAGCCCTCTTCCTCTGGCATCCCGCCCAGGCGGGTGAGGTTGAGGAGCGGGTAGGACTTGCGGAACACCTGCCCCATGTTCCCCGTCGCGGTGAGGTGGTGGTTCATGCCCCCGTCGGTGACGACGAAGGTCTTCCCGCGCGTCTGCTTCACGTCGACGGCCCGCGTGACGTAGACGCCGGCGTCGGCGACGAGATAGCGGCCGAGCTCGAACAGGAAGCGGCACCCTTCGAGACGCGGGTCGGGGCGGTAGGAGTCGAGCAGTTCTCTGAAGCCGTAGCCGAAGCTCTGCAGGTCGAACTCTACCGTCTTCTCGAAGTAGGGCACCCCGAACCCGCCGCCGAAGTCGATCATCTGCAGGGGGTTGCCGGCGTGGTCGGCGGCCTCGAGCGAGATCTCGAGGATGTTGCGGCAGTGTTCGAGGAGCGGCTCGACCTCGAAGACCTGGGTGGCGGTGTAGACGTGGATGCCGCGCAGGATCAACTCGGGGTGGGAGAGCGTCTTGCGGACGGCCGTTTCGAGCTCGGCCTGGTCCATGCCGAACTGCCCTACGGTGCCGCCCATGCGCATCCCCGATCCCATGAGCTGCGCAGCCGGGTTGATGCGGAGCCCGACGCCTATCTCGTGCCCCGTCTCCCTGGCGATCCTCGCGAGGCGATCGATCTCGCCAAGCGACTCCACGTTGTCGGCGAAGATGTTCTCGCGGGCCACCATCTCCAGCTCGTCGTCGGTCTTGCCTGGTCCGGCGAAGACTATGTCCTCGGGCGCGAAGCCGGCGGCCAGCGCCACGGAGAGCTCGCCTGAGGAGGCGACCTCGCCGCCGGCTCCGCCCTCCCCGGCTATGAGCTGGCACACCCCGAGGCTCGGGTTGGCCTTCAAGGAGTAGGAGACCTCGGTTCCGAGGGCCTCCTTCACGCGGCGCACCCTATCTACGATCATCTCCCCGTGGTAGAGGTAGAAGGGGGTGCCGTACTCGCGCGCTATCTGGGAGATGGGGACCCCGGCCGGGACGAATTCGCCGTCAGCGGTCCCGCCGCCGAAGCGCTCGGCCAGGTCGATTGCCTTATCCGTTTGCGTAAGCATTGCTTATGGACTTCCTGTCAATCTTGCCCGTACCCGATTTGGGGAGCTCGTCCTGGACGAAGATCTCCTTTGGCACCATGTAAGGTGGCCCGTTCTTTATCACGTGCTCGCGGATCTTGTCGACGGCGCCCTCGGCCGCTCCGTCCTTGAGCGAGACGACGGCCATGACGAGCTGGCCAACCTCCGGGTCCTCGACCCCGAAGGCGCAAGCCTCGTGCACGAGACCGCTTCCTATAAGGAGGTTCTCCACCTCCTCCGGGCTCAGGCGGTAGCCCTGGGACTTGATCATTGCGTCGTCGCGCCCTATGAAGTAGAGGTAGCCTTCCTCATCCCTGCGGGCGAGGTCGCCAGAATAGACAACCCTCTCCGTATCGAGGAGCTCGGGTGGGGCCAGCGGGTTCGGGCGGTACGCCTTCTGGGTGGCCTCCTCCTTGCCCCAGTAGCACATCGCCACCGTCGGGCCCCTGTGGACGAGCTCTCCTACGTCGCCAGGGGCACACTCCTTGCCTTCCTTGTCTATCACGAGGATCTCGGTGTCGGGGATGGCCTTGCCGATACACCAGCCGCTCTCGGGCGAGGCGCGGTCGATCTCATCGGGTGGCAGGTAGGTGGAGCGGAACGCCTCGGTAAGACCGTACATCAGGTAGATCCTCGTGCCGGAGAGGCCCGTGAGGAGCCGCTTGAGCTCTGCAAGGTTCGCGAAGGGGATGCGTCCGCCCGTGTTGGCGATGTAGCGCAGGTGCTCGAGCGGCTGCTCCTCTATTGCCCTGGCGCTTCGCAACAGGAGCGCCCACAGCGGCGGCACCCCTGTTACGCCGGTGATCTCGTGGCGCCTGAGCGCGCGCGTGAGGTCTCCTGGCAGCCGCGAGCGCTGCAGTACGAGCGTCGCCCCCACCCTGAGAGAGGTGGTGAACTGGCTCATCCCCGCGTCGAAGTTAAGCGGCAGAGCAGAGAGGATGCGGTCTTCGCTGGTGTTCTCTAGGTACGTAGAGACGATCTGGGCGCCGACCACGATGTTGCGCTGGCTCGTAGCCACGCCCTTTGGCATACCCGTGGAGCCCGAGGTATAGAGGATCGTCCCGAGGTCAGCCTCGGAGACCTGCCGCTCTGCGCTGGGTACCGCTCCACCCCCGAGCACCTCGGCGAGGTCCACGAGTTCCTTCGCGATCTCCTCGCGCGGGGGGTCGCCTTTGTAGAAGGCAGTGCCAGGGACCGTCCCGGCCTCGAGCGCTTCCAGCCTGGAGGAGTCCCCGATCACGACGCGCAGGTCGCAGTCCTGCGCCAGGTAGGCGACCTGCGGCGGCTTGAAGAGGGGGTTTACGTTCACGTAGGCTGCGCCTATGCGCGAGGCGGCCAGCATCGAGACTATCGCCTCCCAGGACTTCTCGAGGTAGACGCCTACCCTGTCGCCCTTCTCCACCCCCGCCGTAACGAGCGCTGCGCCAAGAGAGTTGCTCTCGCGCTCGAGGTCCTCGTAGGTGTACTCTGCGCTGCCGTCTACGATGGCTACCGCGGCGGGATCTCGCTCCACCGAGTTGCGGAGCAGGTCGTGCAGCGCGAACTCAGGGTGCGTGCTCACGCGGTCTTGCTCGCCACCAGTCCGGCGATAGCCTCGACCGACCCGAAGTTCTCCTCGTCGAACTCCTCGTCCTCGACGACTATATCGAACCTCTCCTCGAGGAACGTAACCAGCTCGACCGTCTGCAGCGACGTGAGGACGCCGTTCTCTATGAGCGGCTCCTCTGGAGGGACCTCGCGGCCCCCCGTCACGTTCTCACGCAGCCACCCCTGTATCTCGGCCGCGGCGTTCTCTGTGCTGATAGCCATGCTCTACTAGCCTCCAATCTACTATCTAACCCAGAAGGTCATCTCGCCGTCGCCGGCGCAGTACGACCAGTTGGCGGTGTCCAGGGCGCTCTTGTGCTGACCGCGGTCGGCGAACTTGACGAGCAGCGTGTGGCGACGCTCGTTGCGGGGAAAGAAGCCAAGCCTCCAGAGGTCCCTCGTTCGCGGCGAGGTCGGCGACTCCATGAAGCGGTACCTGATTATGTACACCCCGGCCCGCGCGAAGCGCCTGACCGCGTCTCTCAGGAGCGACCTTGCCACGTCGTCTCTCCCAGGGCGCGTCGTGAGATCCAGCAGGTAACCGTTGTCACCCTCCCTCGTCACCCTGAGCACGGCGTACCCAAGCAGGCTCTCCCCTTCCCTCACGCCGATGACGGTAACGGGGTACTGGGGTGAATCGGGAGCGTAACGCCACCGCAAGAACGCCGCATCCTTCTCCGGCACGCAGGGCATCCTGGATGCGACGCTCTCGAAGAGTTCGTCGAAGGACGCGTCGAACCCGTCGAGGACCTCCGTCTCGAAGTCCCCCCCGAATGCCCTGCCGAGAGCGCCGTCTATGGCCCTGAGCCCGAGGCTCGGTAACTTCATAGCCGCCTTTAGGAGCCTCGGGCTTCTCGGGAGCTTCGATACGTCGAGCACCTTCGCCGCGTACTGCAGCTTGCCCGCCTCCTCGGCCCCGAGACGCGTCTCGACCGCCATCGCCTCCGGTACCTGATCTACGGAGACGCAGTTCTCCGCCGTGCGGAAAAAGCGGCGCATCAGGGAGAGCGCGTGGAAACCGTGCCCGGGGAGAATCTGGTAGTCCGCGGGGGTGTGGGCTACTACCCTCTCTCCGGCGATCCTGTAGAAAAGGGGTACCGCAGCAAGGTGACCTACCACCTCGCCATCCTCGGTGGCCGCCACCCAGCGGTGCAGCTCCTCAGCCAGGGGGTGGGTTCCGAGCCAGCGCCATACGGCAGCGTGCCAGTCGACCTCGTAGGCTTCCGGGTGGTCAGGGTAGATCAGCGTGCGCAGCTTGTCGGCACCGCGTTCGAGATCGGCGTTATCCAGTGATCTTACCACTACCTTAATTGCTCGGGCCGTGATCGCCCTCCAATTCTTCTGGCTCTCGGCGTGCGACTTCTATCCGGGTTTCGCAGGGTCCGTCCCTAGCGTCCTGGCTCAAGAGACAGAGTGTAAAGGAGCGTCCCCGCAAAGTCCAAGAAGGGCGACGGCGCTGTCGCTCGCCGTCGCCCGCCTACCCCTCACACCGCTATCCGCGACAAAAATTCTTGGAAAAGGTTGAAGGATGGCGGGCTCGCCGCGATAATTAGCGCTTGCGCGCCGCTGCGATACCAGGTGACGGCGCAGGTCGGTACCGCGGGAGGGGCGGATACTGTGAGAGAGGTGACAAGCAAGGACGGTTCTGACGCCGTCCGCAGATACGAGCGCAGGACCGCTCCGGCGACGAAGCAAAAACGCTCGTCCGGCCGCAGGCCCGACTACGGGCGTAGACGCAAGTACACCATCCTCGCGCTGGCTGCGATCATCTTGCTCATCGTGGCGGTCTTCTGGTACACGGGGAACGCGGACGAGATCCGCCGTGGCGTCAGGATCGGAGCTGTGGACGTGGGCGGGATGACCAGGGCTGAGGCCCGTGAGGCCGTCGACCGCCAGGCCGCGCAGGCGTTAGAGGAGGTCCGCTTCGGCGAAGGGGCGTACTCCGTACCTGGCGAGAAGCTCGGCGTAAAGGTCGAAGCCGCGCCCGCCGTAGACCGGGCTTACTCGATAGGACGCGAGGGCTGGGTTGGGGGGCGCATCTTCGACGTACTGCGCTCGTACCTCGGAGGAATCCAGCTCGACCCGGCCGTCGAGTACGACGAAGAGGCCGCCCACGGCGTCATCGAAGACGTTGCGCACGAGTTCTTCCTGAGACCACGGAACGCCAGCTTCCGTCTGGCCGACCAGGGGCAGGTAGAGGTAGAGAAGGCAAGGCAGGGCCGCATCCTGGACCGCGAGGAGACGCTGGAGAACCTCGATAGGTCTCTCTCGGAGATGAGCGGCGAAGTCCCCATCGCCGCGGACTACAGAAAGCCCGAGGTCTCCACTCAGGAGGTCGAGGGGCTCAAGCCGACCGAGGTGATCGGCAAGTACCGCACGGATTTCCAGTGGGACTCGAACCCTAGCCGCCAGGCAAACATGAAGCTGGCTGCAGGGGCCGTGGACAACACCCTGCTCGCGCCTGGCGAGGTGTTCTCGTTCAACGATCTGACCTCGGACCTCCACTACGAGCAGGCCAAGACCTTCTCCGACGGCGGCGTCGCCTACGCCGACGGCGGGGGGCTCTGCCAGGTCTCCTCGACGCTCTACATGGCCGCCCAGTACGCCGGGCTCGACATCGTCGAGCGCCACCCGCACTACGCAGTTCTGCCCTACATAAAGCCGGGCTTCGACGCGACGGTGTGGTTCGGCGAGCCTGGGAGCGGATGGGGCGCGCAGGACATGAGGTTCAAGAACAACACGGACGGCTACCTCCTGGTCAGGGAGTGGGTGGACCAGAAAGGCTTTCTCAACGCCGAGATCCACGGCCGGCCCACGGGCAAGAAGGTAGAGATGCGTACCGAGAGGGTCTACGAGAAGCCCAACAAGGGCATCAAGTGGGCCACCTACAAGACGGTGACGAACGAGGACGGGAAGGTTATCTTCGACGGCCTCATCCACGATTACATCTACAGCTACAACCCGCCCGTCCCGGACGGACCGCACTACGACACCAGCGTCCCAAGGGTCTCGGGGTGGAAGGACCCGACGAACACCACGGGCTGGAACAGCCCCCACTAGCGGTGTAGAGAAGACCAAGCCTTGCCGCGTCCGAGAGCAGTGCCTGCAAGCCACCGAACCAGAGGAGACGTTTGAACTTCTGGCCCGAGCGCAAGATGTTCCTGGCCCGCCGCCGGCGGCGGCGGAACCGGTTCGCCTTCCTGGCCGTGGTGGCCGTGCTCGCGGCCGGGGCGGTGTACGTCTCCGGCTTCGCGCCGGGCGCTGCCCAGGACAGAGAGAGGGGACCCTCCGCGCCATCGGGGGGAGAGGACCCTTCGCTGCTCCAGGAGGCGCGGCGCGTGGTCTCGGAGAAGATCCCGAAGATCGATGCCGTCCCCGCGGCCGCGAAGGAGACGCCCGAGGGCGCAGCCTACTGGGCCGTGGCCTCCGAGCTTCCTGGGACGAGCCCGGAGAGCATCAAGGCAGTCTTCCGGAGCAAGCTCGACCCGTCGTGGGCCTCGGTGCACGTCGTACCGTCAGGTGAGGCGAAGTTCTTCGTGGTCTTCGTCCAGCGTACCGGCGATTCGTGGGAGGCCAAGAAGTCTATCCGCGCCGATGAGCCTGATTACGCCAAGAACGAGGTGGTCCCCTTGAGCGAGGTGCCAAAGGATCTCGTGCAGTACGTCTACCCGGAGAACCTGTTCGCCGCCGACGTCCCAGCGCCCAAGAAAGAGAAGGTCGATACGGATGCCCTTCCCAGCGTCGAGCCGCCCGATTTCCCGTCGCCCGAGCCTGTGCTCGAGGACGTGCCCGAGTCCGAGCGCGAGCGGGTCGAGCAGCAGCTGGGGGAGATGCGCCAGAAGATCGAGGGCTACCCCGGCGTTGCGGGCGTCTACGTACACGACCTGAAGGGCGGATACGGATACGGGATACGCCCCGACGAGCAGTTCTTCACGGCCTCGATCATTAAGATACCGGTAATGGTCGCCGTCTACCGCAAGGTGGACGAGGGCGAGCTTAGCTTCTCGCAGATGATCGAGATCAAGGAGGAGGACTGGGCGGCTGGGGCTGGGTGGTTGCAGTGGGAGAGGGCGGGCACCAAGCAGACCGTTGGCGACCTCCTGCTGCTCATGATGACCCAGTCCGACAACGTCGCCACCAATGCCCTGGTGCGTACTGTGGGGGGCCCCGACCACATCAACGAGGTCGCAAGGTCCCTTGGGGCGGAGAACACGCTGCTCTACCAGAAGCTCAGCAGCGAACGCGCCGCCGTCCCCACCCTGGACAACAGGAGCACGCCCCGCGACATGGTTGCCATGCTGCAGAAGATCGCAGACGGCGAGGCCGCGAGCGAGAAGAGCTGCGGGTACATGATAGATCTCATGAACCTGAACGAGCTCGACTGGTGGCTCGACGCCGGCCTCCCCCCAGATGTCTACGCCGCCAACAAGGCAGGCTGGCTCTACCAGGTCTACAACGACGTCGGAATCGTGAAGGCAGGCGATCGCCCCTACGTAGTGGCGATCCTCAGCAAGTACGGCACAGAAGACGTGGACGTGGGGGAATCCCTCATCGAGGGTGTCTCGAGGGACACCTGGGAGGCTCAGAACGGCGGATAGGGGCGGTTCGCGAACCCGCCCCTATCCGCCCCCGGCTCTGCGCCGCAGCAGGGCGGCGGCTGGCCCTAGCTCCTCGGCCTTGAGCAGGAACGCCGCTCCGAGGTAGACGGCGAGCGAGACGCCCCCTACGAAGGCGAGGATCAGGGCCCGCTCGAGGATTCCGGATCCGACCCCAAATAGGGCTACCCCACCCCAGGCCACGGCGTACATCGCCACCCCGGACGCCGCGATCTTGGCTAGAGAGCGTGAGAGACGCCGCCCGTCCAGGCGCTTGGTCTCCTTCCTCATCGCCGCGAGCCCGAGGAGGGCGAGGGCGGCGTTCGCCCCCGAGAGCGCCAGCGCCACCCCGATCACCCCGAGGGGACGCGAGAGGCCGTAGGCCAGGGAGGTGTAGATCACGAACAGAACGACGTTGAGAAGGGCAGGGGTCCTTGTGTTCTGCCGCGAGTAGAACGCCCTGACAAGGAGGAAGTAAGTCGCGTAGCCGAGGAGCCCTACGGAGTAGGCGACTAGCAGCGCGGCCACCTCGGTGGTCGCCCGCTGGCCGAACTCCCCGCGCTCGTAGAGCAGGGCGATAATGGGTTCGGCGAGGGCTACGAGCCCCACGGTCGAAGGGACCGCGACGAAGGCAACGAGCCGCAACCCGAAGGAGAGGGTGTCGCGGTAGCCTTCGGCGTCCCCGCGGGAGAACTTCTCGGATAGCTCTGGCATCAGCGCCGTGGCGATGGCGACGACGAAGACGCCGTAGGGCAGGGAGAAGATCGTGAAGGCGTAGTAGAGCTGCGGCGCAGCGTTGAACGAGGTCCCTATGAAGTATGCGACTGCCTGCACGCCGACCGAGGCGGCTACGAGGACAAGCATCGGTCCGGCGAGCCTAGCGGCCGGAGCGAGCGCGGGGTGCCCGACCCGCGGACGCGGTCTGTAGCCAAGGCGCAACATCGTGGGAACGAGCGCAAGCGCCATCACGGCGACCCCTAGGGTGGTCCCCAGTGCGAGCGCAAGGATCGCTGCTGTAGGGCTCTCTCCGGCGAGCAGGGCGTAGGCTCCGAAGGAGGCGATGACTATGAGGTTGTTTAGCACAGGGGCGAAGGTCGGCAAGAAGAAGCGCCTGTGCGACTGGAGGACCCCCGTAGCGATGGTGCTGACGCCGTAGAAGAGGATCTGCAGCGTAAAGATACGGAAGAAGAGCACGGCGAGGTCCGTCGTCTCTCGCGCTGTCTGCGGGGAGAGCTCCTCCGCGGCCGTCCAGTTTGTAGTCAGGGACACGAGCGGTTCGGCGAACGCTATGCCCAGCACCGTGACCGCGGCTAGCAGCGGCAGAACCAACGTAAACAGGGCGTTGGTAAGGCGTCTTGCGTCCTCTTCGCCTGCCTTCGTCATACGGTCGACCAGCAAGGGGATGAAGATCGAGTAGAGGATCCCACCCATGAAGAGCTCGTAGATCAAACCGGGCAAGAGGTAGGAGACGGCGTAGGCGTTGGCCACAGCCCCGATCCCTAGCACGGAGGCCTGCGCCATCGTCCGCGCGTAGCCCGTCGCCCGCGAGAGTACGGTGGCCGCGGAGATCGAGAGCATGGCACGCAAGATGGCCACCATGTGGGGGATGTTACTACAACGGTTCTTGCGGCGATTGCTCCGAGAGCGGCCTCGCCCGCTTCTCGCTCGAGAGCCCTACATGCGCCGGACGACGACGTAGGCTACCGCTATTATCACGGCTACGGCCAGGAGGACCACGAGTATCGCCAGTAAGAAAAAGGGCACCAACTACCTCGCTCGTTCGCGTGCCAAGCCAATCATTTAACCAGTGTTTGACGCAGAGGTCAGCGGGTACGGTAGAGTGACGGCCGGTGGGGAAAGGAGTAGAACGGGCACCGGCACCCCATCGTACAGCGCCGGCGGCTGTTTGTATCGGAACAGCACAAAGGATCGAGCGCGGGGGTCTGTGCTATACGCCAGAGGAGGGCTCAGCGTTGGGGAGAATCGAAGCCGAGCTTGCTGAGGCCATCGGCCGGAGCGTGGAGGCCGGCTGCGGCGACGCTGTCGAACTGCTGCAGGAGCTCGTCCGCGTCCCTTCGGTTACGGGAGACGAAGGCGCCGTGCAGGAGGTGGTCGAACGCGCCTTCAGGGAGCGCGGTCTCGCCGTGGACAGGTGGGAGGCGACGCCAGAGGAGATAGATCCTTACAAGGAACACGTAGGCGCGCAGGAGGCTTACTCCGGCAGGCCCAACGTCGTTGGTGTGCACCAGGGTCGGGGTGGTGGCTCTTCTATCCTGCTCAACGCGCACGTTGACACGGTGGCGGCCGGCGCCCCCGAGACCTGGAGCCGCGACCCGTTCGCGGGGGAGGTCGATGGGGATCTACTCTACGGCCGCGGCTCGTGCGACATGAAGGGGGGGCTGGTGACGCACCTCGCTGCGCTCGACGCCCTTGCAGAGCTGGGGATCGAGCTTCGCGGCGACGTGAGCGTAGCGGCCACGGTGGGGGAGGAGAACGGGGGGTTGGGCGCCCTCTCGGCCGTCTTGCGGGGCTACGTGGCGGATGCCGCCCTTATCACCGAGCCCACCCGCCTGCGGCTGGTGCCTGCGCAGGGGGGCTCGCTCGTCTTCCGCCTCACCGTCCAGGGGCGCTCCGCGCACGCCGCGGTGCGCGACGAGGGCGTCTCGGCGCTCGAGAAGTTCATGCCCATCTTCGAGGCCCTCCGCGCGCTCGAAGAGGAGCGCAACGCTACTCTTAGCCACCCGCTCTACGAGCACCTGCGCAACAAGGTGCCGATCAGCGTTGGCGTCGTGCGCGCGGGCAACTGGGCCTCTACCGTCCCGGAGTCGCTCGTCGCCAAGGGGAGGGTAGGCCTTATCCCTGGCGAGGAGATAGGTCCCTTCCGCGAGCTCGTCGCCGAACGCATAGCCGCCGTAGCCGGGCGCGACCCCTGGCTCGAGGAGCATCGGCCCGAGATCGAGTGGTTCGGCGGCCAGTTCGCCCCGGCCGAGGTGCAGCCTGACGCCCCTATCTGCGAGGCGCTAAGGCGCGCCCACTACCAGGTAACAGGAGAGGAGCCAGCGGTCGAGGGTGTCCCTTACGGGGCGGACATGCGGCTCTTCATCCGCTTCGGCGGGATGCCCTGCGTCATGTACGGGGCAGGCGACGTCAACGTGGCGCATGCTCCCGACGAGCACGTGAGCGTTACCGAACTGCTCACGGCAACGAAGACCGTCGCGTGTCTCCTCGCCGACTGGTGCGGCGTGGCTGGATGATCCCCAAGCCGGGGCTACGGGCGAGACGCCTCGCCCGTAGCCCCGGAGTGTCACGTCGCGAGTTGCTCTTCTTCCACTTCGGCTTCCTCTCTAGCGTCGGCGACGTGGCCCCGCACCTCCTCGGGCGTAAGACGCACCGAGATGGCGTAGTAGTAGATGGCGAGGCTAAAGATTGCCACGACGAGGATATCCCAGCCGAACGGCAGGACCCCTATGCCGGTGAAATCAGTAGGACCGAGGTAGGTGAGCACCCCCATCCCCACGAGGTAGGGGACATACCATGAGGCCCCCCTCCAGTCGAGGGACGGGACCATCTCCGTCGGATTGACCAGATGACCTATGCCGAGGAGGACGAAGCCGAGGACGATAGCGAGAATCAACTTCCAGTAAATATCCCAGCCGTCCCAGTAGATGACCAGGTTCGCCACGATGAAGGCGACGGGGGCCATTATCTGGCCGGCCGGAAGCTTGAAAGGCCGCGGGTGGTCGGGCTCCTGGAGTCTCATCGCGCCGAAGGCGAGCGGCACCGCCGCGTACCCCAGCACGGTCGCCGAGACGATGAAACCGACGAGCGTCTGCCATCCCGGGAACGGCAGGAACATTATGCAGCCGATCAGGAAGGCGAAGATGATGCTCACGAGAGGCACGCCCCTCTCGCTGAGGAAGGCGAATTGTCTCGGGATGTAGTGGTTGCGGCCCATGGCGAACGTGAGACGTGAACTCGTGGAGAGGTAGATCAGGCCGGTTCCGCCCGGGGAGACCGCGGCGTCTATGTACAGGAGCGTCGCGAGCCAGGTCGCGCCCACCGCCGTCGCGAGGCCGGCGAAGGGTCCGGCGAGCCCTGCGAAGGTGATCTCATCCCACCCCTTCGCGAGGTTGTCGGGACCCAGGGCGCCCAGGAAGGCGACCTGCAGCGCGATGTACAGGACTGCCCCGGCCAACATCGACCCGATGACGGCGAATGGGATGTTGCGCCCCGGGTTACGGGTCTCCCCTCCGAACTGGATGGCCTGCTCGAACCCCTGGTAGGCGAAAATTATGCCCCCGGTGGCTATGGCGCTCAGCACGCCCTGGATTCCAAAGGGCATGAAGCCGCCGTGGGAAGGATGAACGAAGTTGGTGGTATGGAAGGACAGGATCATTATGACGATGACCGCCAGTACAGGGATGGCGATCTTCCAGATCATGATCACGTTGTTGGACTTCGCCAGGCTGGCTACACCCAGGAGGTTTATTACAGTGAACACAGCCATGAGTATCACGGAGATGACGATGCCTATCGGCGTCAGAATCGTCACGCCGGCCGACGTGGAGGTGAGCCACGGGAAGTAGTGGGTCAGGTACTGCAGTGCGGCCAGGACCTCGATTGGCGCCACCGTGACTGCCCCGACCCACACGATCCACCCGGTCGTGTACCCTGCGAGGCTCCCGAAAGCGAAGTGGGGGTAGCGGGCCGAGCCTCCCGCCACCGGGTACATACTACCCAGCTCGGCGTGGACCAGCGCCAGAATGAGCATTATCACGGCTCCCAGCACCCAGGAGATTATCGCTGCAGGACCCGCGATCTGCGCCGCGGTGAGGCCGGCGAACAGCCACCCGGATCCGATGATCGATCCCATGCAGACGAAGAGAAGCCCGACCCTGCC
>Ga0126312_10000669_pt1 | contig 21229 bp, 26 predicted proteins | sample Plot104A_FD_92537 | JGI IMG/M metagenome (GOLD analysis project Ga0126312, IMG submission 92537) | Serpentine soil microbial communities from UC McLaughlin Reserve, CA, USA - Plot104A | ecosystem: Environmental > Terrestrial > Soil > Grasslands | place: USA: UC McLaughlin Reserve, Lake County...
ACGAGCTCGGCTGTGGCCTCGGCGGAGGACTCGTCGAGGTCTGCGATCGCGATCGCGGCGCCCTCGCGCGCCAACAGCATGGACATCGCGCGACCGTTGCCGATGGGCGGATCCTCGACCCCGTGGTCCTGCTAGCCGCCGCCGACCACCAGGATGCGGCGGCCGCTGAGGCGCCCCCGCCCAGGTCCCGCGCCGCGGGCCTCGTCGGGAATCGGGGCGCGCTCACTCGCCGTCCGTCGGGCTGCATCGTCGACGGTCATCGTCTCTCGTTCATAGCTGGTAGGTCACGAGCGCCAAAGCCACCTGGGTCCCGTCCTTGGCCGCCACGTCGACCTGACAGAAGCAGAGCCCGCTGCCGCCCCGGCGTACCACGCGGGCGTCGGCGATGACGGCCTGGCCGCGGGCTGGGGCGAGGAAGTCGACGGTGATTCCCACGGTCGATGCTCGCGGCCGATCGGGTACCTCGGCGCCAGACCATGCGGCGGCGGCTGCCGCCGTGTCGATCAAGGAGCTGATCGCGCCGCCGTGGACGACGTCGCCCAGCGTTGGGAGCGAGTCGGTGAAGGGCATCGACAGCACCGCCCGATCAGGCTCCATGCGATCGACGCCGATGCCCAAGTGGGCGATGAAGGGCGAGTTCTCCAGCCAGCCCCGCGCGAGCGCTGCGCCGTCGGCTTGCCCGGCCTGGGTCTCTGGCTGTTGGGTTTCCGCCATTTGTTCTAGTGAGGGGCCTTAGCCCCGAAACTGGCTGGTCCCGTTGCTGGTTTCGTGGCAGATGAGCAAGCTACTCTGTCGGCATGGCCACTGCCACGCGCACCGTCACCGAGGTTTGCGAGTCTGCCAAGCGTGCTTCGCGTGAGCTTGCGGTCGCGAGCCCCGAGGCCAAGAACGCTGCCCTTGAGCGGCTGGCCGAGCTGCTCGGGACGCGGACGCCGGAGATCCTCGAAGCTAACGTCGACGACCTGGCCGATGAGCGCGCTGCCGGGCTGACGCCGTCGCTCCGGGATCGCTTGACGCTGGACGAGGCGCGCGTGGCGGCCATGGCCGAGGGCGTGCGCGCGATCGTCTCGCTGCCGGATCCGGTCGGGGAGACGCTCGACGAGCGAACGCTGACGAGCGGCCTCAGGCTGCGGAAGGCCCGGGTCCCGCTCGGGGTAATCGCCGTGGTGTACGAGGCGCGCCCCAATGTGACCGTGGACTGCGCCGCCCTGACGCTGAAGAGCGGTAACGCCATCGTGCTTCGCGGCTCCAGCTATGCGGCGCGCTCGAATGCGGCACTCGCCGCCGCCGTCCGCGAGGCGGTCGTGGAGGGCGGGCTGCCCGAGGGGGCCGTCGAGCTCCTGACGAGCGGCGATCGCGCTGAGCTCGCTGAGCTGGCTACGGCGGACGGCCTGATCGACCTGATCATTCCGCGCGGCGGTGAGGGACTCAAGGAGGCGCTCAAGTCAGTGGCGACCGTGCCAGTGATGTACGCGGCGGCCGGGAACTGTCACGTCTACGTGCACGAGGACGCCGACCTGGAGATGGCTCGCCGGGTGGCTTTCAACGCCAAGGTCCAGCGTCCCGGCGTCTGCAACTCGGCCGAGACTTTGCTGGTCAACGCGGCGGTTGCCGACAGCTTCCTGCCCGACGTCCTCGGTGATCTGCGCGACGCGGGTGTGGACCTCGTGGGCGATGATCGAACGCGGGAGGCGGCGGGGGGCGCGTCAGTGGCCGAGGCGACCGCCGAGGACTGGGACACCGAGTTCCTCGACATGCGAATGGCGGTGGGCGTGGTCGATTCGCTCGACGAGGCGATCGCGCACGTTAACCGGCACGGAACCGGCCACTCGGAGGCGATCGTCACGTCCTCGAACGCCGCGGCGCACCGGTTCACGGATGGCGTCGACGCGGCCGTCGTGTACGTGAACGCCTCGACGCGTTTCACCGATGGCTTCGAGTTCGGGATGGGCGCGGAGATCGGGAATTCGACTCAAAAGTTGCACGCACGCGGGCCGATCGGCCTTCGCGAGCTCACGACCTTCAAGTACGTCGTCCACGGCGACGGCCAGACCAGGACTTGAGGGCACCCTCGACACGCAGGGCCGAGGCATAGGGGGTCCCAGGTCGCCGCGGTCGGGGTTCTCGGGGGCGCGTTCAACCCGCCTCACATCGGGCACCTCGTGCTCGCCCAGGAGGCGGCCGATCAACTCGGTCTCGACGAAGTGGTGCTCGTTCCGGTGGGGGAGTCGCCATACAAGCGCATCGATCCGGAGCCGGGTCCCGAGGTGAGGCTGGCGATGGCGCGACTCGCGGCTGCGGCCGATCCCGTGCTCGATGCCTCCGACGCGGAGACGGCTCGCGAAGGACCGTCGTTCAGCTTTCGTACCCTGGAGTTGATGAGCGACGCGCGACCCGGGGACGAGTTCGTATTCCTGATGGGTGCCGATGTCGCCGCGGGACTGGAGAGCTGGCAGGAGCCGGAGCGGGTGCTCGAGCTGGCGCGGGTGGGAATCGCGGCGCGGCCGGGCACGGCCCTGGAGGAGGCCGAGGCGGCGCTCGAGCGCCTGGGGCGACGGGAGCGTGCGGACGTGGTTCGGATGCCCGAGGTCGGGGTTTCGTCGACGGGCATCCGGAGGCGGGTGGCCGCGGGCCGGCCGATCCGGCATCTCGTGCCGGACGGCGTGGCCGGCTTCATCGCCGAGCGGGGGCTCTACAAGGAGTGAGACCGGTACCGCAGTCCGAGCCCGACCGGGTGGACTCCGAGGCGATGGCGCGCCTGCTGGCACGGATCGCCGATTCGAAGAAGGCGGAGGACGTGGTGGCGCTCGACATGCGCTCGGTCGTGGGCTACACGGACTTCCTCGTGGTGTGCACGGCCCGCAGCGAGCGTCAGTCCAAGGCGATTCACGACGACGTTCATCTGCGGCTCAAGCGGGAGTACGGATTGCTTCCGGCGAACGTCGAGGGCGAGGGGAACGGCGGCTGGGTGCTGATGGACTATCTGGATTGCGTCCTGCACGTGTTCGTGCCCGAGCTTCGCGACCGCTACCGGCTGGAGGTGCTCTGGGCGGAGGCTCCGCGGCTGGAGCTGGAGCTCCATGCCCTGCGCGACAGCGCGTAGACGCGAAGGTCCTCGCCAAGCTCGGGGTGCAGAACATCCCGGGAGCGCCGCATGCCGAGGCGGGTAGCGACCGCGATCGAGCGCTTGTTGGTGGGGTGGATGAGGCTGATGACGGCGTCGGTCTCGAAGTGCGCGAAGGTGATGTCGACCGCGGCGGCGGCGGCGCCCTCGGTGGCGAGGCCGCGGCCCCAGAACGGCGGGCGCATCGTCCATCCGATCTCAATCTGGTCGGCGAGCTCGGGGACGAACGCTGGGTGCGAGGGACCGATCCATCCGATGACTTCGCCCGAGGCGCGCTCCGTCGCGGCCCACAGGCCGAATCCGTGGCGCTTCCAGTGCTCGAGTTGCCGGTCGAGCATGTCGCGCCACTGGTTCGGGTCGAAGGGGATGTCCGGCCGGATGGCGCGCCAGATGTCACGCTCGCGCCAGATCGCCGCCATGGCGGGGCCGTCGGCGGGTGTCCAGCGGCGAAGGATGAGTCGCTTGGTCTCGACGCGCTCGGGATAGGGGCCCATCTCCATAGAGGTAGCACCCGTGCCTGAGCGCGTCGAGCCTTCGCGAGACGAGGGACGGCGGTTCGCGTCCGTCCGACCCTCGGCCTAGCGTTCGCGCCATCGTGAGCGCTCCCTCCAGCGGGCACCGCAGCGGCCGGCCGCGGCGCCGCGGCGCGTTCAGGAAGCGCCTGCTCGGTTATCACCCGCACGACGTTGACGGCGCGATTGCGGCGCGCGATGAGGCGATCGCCGCTCGTGACGACGCGCTTCGGGAGGCTGGGGAGAGGGTGGTCGCCGCCGAGGCGCAGGCGGGCGCCGAGCGGGCCGAGCTGGAGGCGAGGCGCGCTGAGGCTGGATGGGCTACGCGCCGGATCCAGGAGCTCGGGTGCGTATCGGCGCGGCTGGCAACGCTGGTGGTGGATCGCGACAGGGAGCTGCGCCAGATTCGCGAAGAGCTTCAAGCGTCGCTCGCTCGCGACGACCATGGGATGCGCACGCTCGCGGCTCTCGCCGACGATCTGCAGACCGTCCGCCGTCAGGCGCGAGCGCAGGCGACGAGAATTCGCCTGCGAGCCCTTCGGGAGGCCGCGGCGGTGGCGGAGCGGATCGCGGACGTCGAGCGCGATGGTGACGAAGCCCGCGAGCGGTTGATCCGGCGGCTGGAAGCTGCGATCGAGCGGGTGGGCGCGGAGGATGACGACGAGGAAGTGAACCCCGCGATCCACTCGGAGGCGAACGGGCAGGGCGAGCGCGAGCCCGGGGAGTTGTTCGACGGGCTGGTGGAGGTGGAGGTTGGCCCGCTCAGCGACTTCTCGCAGCTGGTGGGGCTCGAGGACGCAGCGGGGGCGATCGGTGCCACGTCGGAGATCTCGGTGAAGCGTTTCACGCAGGGGCGCGCGACGCTGGCGATGCGCTTCAAGCATCCGGTGGAGCTACTCCGCGAACTCGAGGAGCGCGCGCCGTTCGAGTTCAGGGTGCGCGACACGCGGTCCGGCCGCGTCGTGCTCGACCTCGACGAGTAGCAGTCGGCCGCCGGGGACGCGTGGCGGATATCGTGGGCCGGATGGAGTCCCTGGCCTCGGTGAACGGGGTGGAGATCGCCTGCGAGACGTTTGGCGATGCCGCTGACCCCACGATGCTCCTCATCATGGGGTTGGGCGTCCAGATGCTGGGGTGGGACGAGGAGCTGTGCCGGATGCTCGCCGGACGCGGGTTCCGAGTGGTGCGCTTCGACAATCGGGACGTCGGACACTCGACCCAGGTGGCGGGCGGCCCCCGCCCGGATGTGATGGCGGCGATCGCCGGCGATACGAGCAGCGCGAGCTTCACGCTCGACGACATGGCGGCCGACTGCGTCGGGTTGCTCGACGAGGTGGGGGCGGAGGCGGCGCATCTGGTTGGCGCCTCGCAGGGCGGGATGATCGCTCAGACAGTGGCCATCCGGCATCCGGACCGGGTGCTGTCGCTCACCTCGATCATGTCGACGACCGGGGATCGGACGGTGGGGCAGCCGCATCCGGAGGCGATTCCCGCGCTCCTCACGCGTCCGCCGGCCGATCGGGAGGGGTTCGTGGAGTTCGTCGTAGGGGCGTGGAAGGTGATCGGGTCGCCGGGGTTCGACGTCGATGAGGAGGCGCTTCGGGAGCGGGCGGGGGCGAGCTACGACCGCGGGATCTACCCGGATGGGACCGGGCGGCAGCTGCTGGCGATTCTGGCGTCGGGGGACCGGACCGAAGCACTGGGGCGGCTGGATGTGCCGACGACGGTGATTCACGGCACGGACGACATCCTCATCGACGTGTCCGGCGGGCGGGCGACCGCCGCGGCGATAACCAGGGCGAAGCTGGAGCTGATCGAGGGGATGGGTCACGACATGCCGCGGCCGGTGTGGCCGCGGCTGGTGGATCTGATCGCCGAGAACGCCGGGCTGGCGACGGCATCGACGGCCCGCTGAGCGGCAGGGCCGGTTAGCGGCTTACGGCTCCGGTTCCGCCAGGTACAGGTCGCTCTCGATTCGGGCGGAGATCTCGTTCATCACCCTGGTGACTGTCGCGCAGTCGGCTGTCCGGTGGCCGAGGTCGGGTTCGAGGATCTCGCACATGATGCGCCGGAGCACCTCGGGCGCCGGGTCGGCGTCGTCGGAGGCCGGATAGCGGGTCATGTGATCGCAGATGAGCATGAGCTGGCCCATGCAGCAGAGAAACGCGTCGACGAGGGACGCCAGGTGGGTTTGCGGGTCATGATGTGTCATGTCCGTATAAGGGCCGGCGGTCGCCGTTCTCGCCCCGCCTATTTGCCGATCAGGATCTGGGGCTCGATCGCGTCGGGCAACTCGCCCCGGGCGGTGACGGTGTAGAGGCCGGGCTGCGCGATCTGCACGCTGCCGATGAGGGCCCGGCTCCAGCCGGATCCGGTGTTGAGGGACTCGCCCATGCCGTGGAAGCCCGGGCCCTTGATCTCGAGGCTCGCGCCGGCCGGTGATGCGATCGTCACCTGGAGGGCGGACGGGACGCCGAAGTCGATGCTGTCCTCGCCGCCGCCTGCCTTGTAGGACTCCTGGTAGCTGACCTTCGTCTTACCGGCGGGGAGGCTCACGGTGGTCTCGCCTGGGACGGGGAAAGCGGCATAGTCGTCGGCCGTCCTGCGCGAGCGGAAGACGAAGTAGAAGATCGCGCCATCGACGAGGAGGAAAACGACGACGACGGCGACGATGAGCCCGGTGGACACGCGGTGAGTCTATGCCGGCGTGGGGTGGCTGAGCCGAAAATCTCGGCTATGTCAGCGCCGCACAGCCATCGCTCGGCAGAGTTCGTGACGAATCCGTAACGGCTTGATGCCGAAACTGCAAACGACTCCGATTTCCGGGCTCCCTAGAGCCATTTTCCGCCGCTCGATGTGGGAACATGTGTTCGATGCACGACGCCAACCACAAAGGCAACGTCGCGGAGGCAGCCATCGCCGCGGCGGCGATCAAGCTGGGCGTTCCCGTCATGAAGCCCTTGGTTGAGCACACGCGTCATGACCTCATATTCGAGATCGGGCAGCGGCTGCTCAGGGTTCAGTGCAAGTGGGCACCGCTGCGGGGAGACGTGGTCACGGTGAATCTCGTGAGCAGCCGGTACAAGAGCAACGGGCGGCAGATTCGTACCCCGTACACGTCCGCGGAGGTCGACGCAGTGGCTGCGTACTGTGAGGCGCGGGACGAGTGCTACCTCATCACCGCGGACATGTTCGATGGGATGAGGAGGAGGCTCAGTCTTCGCGTCGCGCCGCCCAGGAATGGACAGAGGGCACAGCTAAACTGGGCCCGCAAATATCTGTTGTCTGGGGCTGTAGCTCAGCTGGGAGAGCGCCTGAGTGGCACTCAGGAGGCCACGGGTTCGAGTCCCGTCAGCTCCACTCCGCAGAAAACGGTTGGCGCCAACCAGTTCCGCCGCCTCTTCGGCTGGTATATCGAGCGAGCGGCCGCCGGACACCAGATCCTTGTGACCCGCCGCGGCAAGCCGTACGTCCGTCCGCTCCCGGCGCCGGATCAGCTCGCCCTCAGCCCCGGCCCCGGCAACGGCTCCGCGGAGCCGTCCGCGGGAGATCAGTCCTGCGAGCGCTCCTCGACGATCCAGTAGACCCGCCGCCGCCAATTCCGCCGAGTCGGTTGATTGACTCGCGAGCGACGTGGGCCCCGTGCCGGTGAGAGGAAGCTAAGTGCGTTACTCCCGCGACGCTTCCGAATTCGACCGGGCGATCGCGTTCATCGATGCGACCTTCGCAGTCGCGCTCACGCTGCTGATTACGACGCTCGATGTCGATGACCCTGCCTCATCGTTTGCGAGCTGGTCGGCGTTCGCTGACGCCGCCGGCGCGCAGCTACTCGCCTTCGCGATCGCATTCGCGGTGATCGCCGCCTACTGGCTCGCCAACCATCGCCTGGTCGCCTCGTTCGTCGCGCTCGATAGGCCGACCATCGTCGCCAGCCTGTTCTTGATTGCGGCGATCGTCCTCCTGCCGTTCAGCACCAGGTCGGTGGGGGATCCCGACGTGGCAGACCTCCCCCTGCCAACCGTGCTGATGGCCGTCAACGTCGCCGCCGTCTCGGCGCTCCACACGCTGGTCTGGGTCGTCGCCAGCAGAGGCGGCCTTCTGGACCACACACCGACCTCGGGCGAGCGCGGCCAGTGGGTGATCAACGGATTGGTGCCGGCTGCCGTATTCCTGGCCTCGGTGCCGATCGCCTATCTGGTCTCGCCGGACATCGCGAGGCTCTCGTGGATATCGCTGCTTGCCGTCAATCCGGGGGTCGGCGCGTTGACGGCACGCGCTCGCCGGCTGAGCGGCGAGGGGTAGAGCCTCCTCGCATGGGCCTTCCGGCGGCCGATCGGCCGGCGCAGGCGGGCCGGCGCGCGGTCATCGCGATCGGGGTGGGCGCGGTAGCGATCGATGCTGCGCTGCTCGGCCTGATCGCTCCGCTCCTCCCCGAGATCGAGCGGAGAACCGGAGCCGGCGACGCCACCCTCGGCCTCGCACTTGCCGCCTACGCGGTGCCGATCGTCCTGTTCTCCATTCCGCTCGGCCGCGCCACCGATTCGTTGGGAAGGCGGCCCCTGCTTGTCGCGGGACTCCTATTCGTGGCCGCCGGTTCGGTCCTGATCGCGGTGTCGGACTCGATCGGCGTCCTGTTGGCCGCCCGCGCCGTCCAGGGGATCGGGTCGGCCGCAAGCTGGAACGCGGCCCTCGCGCTGGTCTCCGACACCGCCCCGCCCGGAAAGCGCGGCGAGGCCGTCGGGGTCGCTCTCAGCGCGACCGGCGCCGGCTCGATCGCCGGTCCCGCGCTCGGCGGAGTGACAGGTGACGTGCTTTCGTTCGAGGCTCCTTTTCTGATCTTCTGCGCGCTCGCGATCGGATTGCTCGTCGCGGCCCTGATCGTCCTCCCACGGAAGCGACCGCGGGCCGGGCCGTCGGTCCCCGCGTTGCCGGTGATCGTCCGGGCGATGCGCTCCGGGGCCGGGGCCTGGGGCGCCGCGATTCTCCTGATCAGCTCCTGCGCGCTCGGACTGATCGAGGTCGTCGCCCCTCTCGACCTCGACGCGCGCCTCGGGCTCTCGAGCGCGACGATCGGCCTCCTGTTCGCCGCGTCGATCGCGGTCGATGCCGCGCTCTCGCCGTTTGGCGGCCGGTGGGGGGATCGACGCGGACGGCGTAGCCCCGCGATCGCCGGGATGGCCCTGACCGCCCTCTCGGCCGTACTGCTCGCGATCCTCCCGGGGGTCGGGGGAACGGCCGCCGCCCTCGCCGTCTACGGAGCGGGCTTCAGCCTCGCAATATCGGCGACCGTTCCCTGGCTCGACGAGGCCTTCGCGGAGGGGGCGCGCGGCCTCGCCTACGGGACGCAGAACCTCGTCTACGCCGCCGGATACGTAGTCGGGCCGATTCTCGGCGGACTGCTGCTCCAGCGCGCCGGGGCCGACCTGGCCTACTGCCTGACCGCGGCTGCATTCGCCGCCGGCACGGTGGCGCTTTTCATCGTCAGCCGTTCTGCTCGATGAACGCCGATCCCCCTCCATCCATCCACCCCGGCACAAGGACATCCAAGAGCGCGACTACGATCCGACCGTGTCTCGTCACGTCGCGTTCCTGCGGGCGATCAACATCGGCGGCCGACGCGCAAGCCGGGAACAGCTCACGACCTGCCTCGAGAGGCTCGGTTTCGAAAACGTCGCCACGTTCCGCGCCAGTGGCAACCTGATCTTCGACGCCGACCGCGAATCGGAAACCGCTCTGATCGCGCGAATCAACCATGACCTCACGCAATCGCTCGGCTACGAGGTCCGCGCGTTCCTCCGCACCGCCCCACATGTCCGGGCGATCGCGGCGCTGGACCCATTCCCCCCGAAGATCGTGCGAGCCTCCGGCGGCAGGCTCCAAGTGGCCCTCCTCGCGAAGCCGCCCGCGAAGAGAGTGCGCGACGACGTTCTCTCCATGGCGACCGACGCCGACCGGCTCGCCATCCACGGTCGCGAGCTCTACTGGCTGCCCAGCGGAGGCCAGATGCAGACCGACCTGAACCTCGGCGCGATCGACAACCTGATCGGCGAGAACACGAGGCGGACGAAGAGCATGATCGAGGAGATCGCGGCGAAGTTCCTCACCCCTTGAACCGCCAAGACCATCCGGGCACTCGCGCACCGCGCGGCGCGCCCGCTGCGATACACCGCACGCCCTAGGCCGCGTCGAACTGGATCAGGCTGAACACGTCGGGATTGCGCAGCCGCGCCCGCCCGCCCAGGAACGACAGCTCCATGAGGAACGAGATCGCGGCGACCTCGGCGCCGGCCATTTCGACGAGCTCCTCGATCGCCACCATCGTCCCCCCGGTGGCGATCAGGTCGTCGTGAAGAAGCACCCGAGCACCGTTCCCGAGCGCGTCGACGTGCATGTGCAGCTCGTCGATCCCGTACTCGAGCTCGTACGACACCGACGTGGTCTCGAACGGCAGCTTCCCCGGCTTGCGCACCGGGATGAATCCTGCCCCGGACCGCGCTGCGATCGCGGCGCCGAGGATGAACCCGCGCGCCTCCGGCGCGACCACGAAATCCACACCGAGCGGCCGCGCGTGCTCCGAGAGCGCCTCGACCGCTCGCTCCAACCCCTGCGGATTCGAGAACAGCGGCGTCGCGTCCTTGAACACGATTCCGGGCTTCGGAAAGTCGGGAATGTCCCGGATCAGGTCCCGCAGGTCAGCCATGGCAATCCGCGGCAATCCTGCCAGACCCCCCGTTCGTGAGCCTGTGAACGTCAGCTTTCGCATAGCGAAAGAAAGTGTTCACAAGACGCTCGCTATAGGCTCCGCGCCGTGAAGCAGGTCGCCGACGGGGTCTGGCACGTCGACACGATCTTCCTCCCGAACTCGATCAATGCCTACCTGATCGACGGCGTCCTCATCGATGCCGGAACCCGCCATTCCGCCGGCAAGATCTTGTGGCAAATCGCGCCGCACGACGTATCCGCGCACGCCCTCATCCACTCCCACCCCGACCACCAGGGCGCGTCACACGAGGTCTGCAACGCCCTCGACATCCCGCTATGGGTCGGCGAGCGGGACGCCGACGCGGCCGAGGACCCCAACCTCATCCGCCAGCGTCAACCCGACAACGCCATGGCCCGCTTCTACATCAAGATCTTCATCGGCCCCGGGCACCCGGTCGACCGCCACCTCCACGAGGGCGATGAGATTGCGGGCTTCAAGGTCCTCGACGTCCCCGGCCATTCCGCCGGTCACGTCGCCTTCTGGCGCGAATCCGACGGGGTCCTGATCCTCGGGGACGTCCTCGCCAACATCGACCAGCTCACCGGACTCCCCGGCCTCCACGAGCCGAAGCCGTACCTGACGCCGGACCCGGCGGAAAACCGCCGCTCCGCCAAGCGCCTCGCGGAGCTCGAGCCCAAGGTCGTTCTCTTCGGCCACGGCGCTCCGCTGCGCGAGACGCGCAAATTCGTCGACTTCGTCGAGAACCTGGCGATCGACTAAGAGTCCGAGCGCGCGAGCCCCTGCGCGGCCGCAAGCGCAGGGCGCGCGGCGGCCGGTAGCCCGCGACGCACCCGCCAAGCGGCCCCCGAGAACCCCAGGTTCGCGACCATCGCGAATCCGGACTCGTCCTCCCGTAGCGCCAGCAACAGATGCGCCACCCGGTCGCCGGCAGGGAGGCGATCGGCTTCCGCGACCCGCACGCACCAGCAGTCGACCCGCCGACCTCCCGGCCGCACCATGATCGCCCCGCGCTCGCCCACCATCCACACGCCCAGCCGCCCCCGCTGAACGGCGAGTCCGGTGCTCCGCAACAGATCCCGCTCGCGGTGTCCAACCAGGTCGCCGAGCAATCCGAGCGCCACGCCCTCGGCCGCCTCGTCCGCCGAGGCCGCCCGCGAACCGCTTCGCTCGCTGCCGAGCGGCACCACCGATCTCGCCCCACGCCGTGCCTGCAAACGCGGCACGATCCAGGCGTGCGCGAAGCAGCCGACTACTACCGGCAGCGTCAACGGCGAGAGAAAGAACAGGCCGACCCCCGGGGCCGTAAACGCCATCGCCACCGCGACCGTCCAGGCGGTCCAGCGGCGCCCGTCGCGGCGCAGCGTCGCCTCGCCCACCTCCTCACGCCACCAGAGGGTGGCCGCCTCCTCCAACCCGCGACGCCTCGGGATCCCCGCTGGCGCCGGAGGCTTCTTCAGCCGGGCTTCGGCCACGGTCGGCGTTGCGTTTAGCCGCCGGCGATCGGGCGGCGCAGCACCACGAGCTCCGCATCCGCCGGCAGCTCGCGGACCACCTCGGCGCTACCGTCGGCCTTCGGGACGCTCGCGAGCATCCCGGCATCCAGCTCCCTGCGAAAGGCCGCCGCCGCCTCCTCGTGTGAGCCCGCCTCCGTAGCGCGCCATTCGGCGAGCGTCGTGTGGCCGGTGCGATCGAGCCTGATCAGGCGCCCCATGTTTCCTCCTCGCGTCGCGGGTCGACCGAATATACGCCCCGTAATATCGCGGGCGTGGACCGCTACGAACCAAGCGAGATCGAAGCCCGCTGGCAGGCGGTGTGGCAGGAGGAGCGCACCTGGGAGGTGCCGAATCCCGGCCAGCCGGGGTTCGATGACTCCGCCCTCAAGAGCTACGTCCTCGAGATGCTCCCGTACCCCTCGGGCGACCCGCACGTCGGCCATCTCAAGAACTACGCGATTGGCGACGCGATCGCGCATTACCGGCGCCGCAACGGCTTCCAGGTGGTCCACCCGATGGGCTTCGACGCCTTCGGCCTGCCCGCCGAAAACCACGCCATCAAGACCGGCGAGCCGCCCCGCGTCGCCACCGAGCGCTCGATCGAGGCGTATCGCAAGGCGTTCCGCCGACTCGGCTTCTCGTTCGACTGGGCGCGCGAGCTCAGCTCGCACGAGCCCGACTACTACCGCTGGACGCAGTGGATCTTCCTGAAGCTGCTGGAGCGAGGTCTGGCGTATCGCGACGAGGCCCTCGTCCAGTGGTGCCCGTTCGACCAGACTGTGCTCGCGAATGAGCAGGTGATCGACGGCCACTGCGAGCGCTGCGGACACCTCGTAGAGGCGCGCGAGCTGGAGCAGTGGTTCTTTCGGATCACCGACTACGCCGACCGCCTGCTGGATGATCTCGACTCGATCGAGTGGCCCGAGCACGTAAAGACCATGCAGCGCAATTGGATCGGCCGCTCCCACGGCGCCGAGGTCGTCTTCCGCTGCGAGGACTTGGGCATCGACTTTCCGGTCTTCACCACGCGGCCCGACACGCTGTTCGGCGCCACCTTCTTCGTCCTCGCCCCCGAGCACCACGAGGTGGAGCGCCTGGCCGCAGGCACCGAGCACGAGGCGGCCGTTCGCGAATACGTGAACGAGGTCGTGCGCGAGACGGCCGAGCAGCGTGGGGCGGAGGAGCGCCAGAAGACCGGCGTTCCGCTGGGCCGCACCATCACCAATCCGGTGAACGGGGAGCAGATCCCCATGTTCGTCGCCGACTACGTCCTGATGGAGTACGGGACCGGGGCGATCATGGCCGTCCCAGGGCACGACCCACGTGACTACGACTTCGCGAAGGCGTTCGACCTTCCGATCCGCCGCGTGATCGAGGGCTCCGACCCGGAGGAGTCGCAGGAGCCTGAAGGTCTGCCGTACTCGGGCGACGGCCCGATGGTCAATTCCGACCGCTTCGACGGTCAGCACAACCGCGAGGCCTACGAGGAGATCATCAATTGGCTCGAGTCCGAGGGCCGCGGTAAGCCCGCGGTCCACTACCGCCTCCGCGACTGGCTGGTCTCTCGCCAGCGCTACTGGGGCTGTCCCATCCCCGTCGTCTATTGCGAGACCGACGGCATCGTCCCCGTGCCCGAGAACCAGCTCCCCGTCCTCCTGCCCGAGGTCGACGACTACGCGCCGAAGGGCAGGAGCCCTTTGGCGGCGGCGGAGGACTGGCTGTCCACGGAGTGTCCCCGCTGCGGCGGCCCCGCCCACCGCGAGACCGACACGATGGATACGTTCGTCGACTCCTCCTGGTACTTCCTGCGCTACCTCGACGCGCACAACGACGAGGCGGCATGGGATCGCGCGGCGGTCGACTACTGGATGCCCGTCGATCAGTACATCGGCGGCGTCGAGCACGCGATCCTCCACCTGATGTACGCGCGGTTCTTCACCAAGGCCCTCGCCGACATGGGATACCTGGGCATCCAGGAGCCCTTCGCGAGGCTCTTCACGCAGGGGATGATCACTCGCGACGGCGCCAAGATGTCCTCGTCGAAGGGAAACGTCGTCAGCGCCGCCGCCACGGTGGAGCGCTACGGAGGGGATACCGCTCGGACCTACGTCTGCTTCATGGGCCCGCCGGCCGGGGGCGGAGACTGGACCGACGAGAGCGTGGAGGGCGTCCATCGCTTCCTCACCCGCCTGTGGCGGCTGAAGGAGGAGGTCCTCGCGCGCACCGCCGATGATGAGCAGGATCTGGCGAGCGCAGATCCTCAGGGCCCGGCCCTGGAATTGCTGCGCAAGGCGCACTGGGCGATCGACAAGGTCACCAGCGACATCGAGCGCGACTTCGGCTTCAACACGGCAATCGCCGCTGTGATGGAGCTCGTGAACGAGGCTTACCGGGTGAAGGAGGATCTCTACGGGGACCCGACGGGCGAGGAGGCGCTGCGCTTCGCGTCCTCGACCGCCGCCTCGATCCTGTTCCCCTTCGCGCCGCACCTCAGCGCCGAGGTGTACGAGGCGATCGCCGGAAGACGGGTTTGGGAGGATCCGTGGCCGAAGCCCGATCCCGCCCTGCTTGCAAGCGACATCTTCACCCTCGTCGTCCAGGTGAACGGCAAGCGCCGGGCCGGCGTCCAGGCCCCCGCGGACGCCTCACGGGAGGAGCTGCTAAAGCTTGCGCGCGCCGATGCCGGCGTCCGGCGCCACATCGACGGCAAGGAGGTCGTCAAGGAGGTCGTCGTCCCGGGCAAGCTGGTGAACCTGGTCGTTCGATCACTTCGGGACCGAACGTGATCCCTGGCAACACGCCTGCGCCCCCGGTCTGCTAGAAAGGCGGCGCATGCTTGTCAGGCGCTTCTCGGACGCGGCCATCACCGAGTTGCACCGGCTCCGACCTCACATCCTCATGGACGCGGGGGAGCTCGGATCTCGCAACGTGTCCGTGTGCTGGCTCGAGGTACCCGCCGGGGCCTCCGAGGAGCTTCGCTCGCACGAGGAGGCGGAGCAGGTGTACGTCGTCGTCAGCGGCAACGGCACGATGTCGGCCACCGGCGACACGCAGCAGCTCGCCGTCGGTGACCTGGTCCTGATCCCCCCGGCGACCGATCACTCGGTCGGCAACGACGGCACCGACCCGCTGGCGCTCGTCTCCGTCCAGTCGCCGCCGGTATCCGCCGACGAGCTCTTCAGCCGCCGCCTTGCGGCGCAGGCAAGCGGCTACGACGACTACGAGGACGAGTAGGCGCACAGGACGTCCCGGCGCGATCCGCTGGCGCCCGAAGCCGGACCCCCACGGTCTCCCCGGGTCACGGTTGGCACCGTAAAACGCTGAAGTGAGATTGCCAAACTGAGCGGGTGATCCGCAGGCGCGCCATCGTCCACGGTCGGGTCCAGGGGGTCTTCTTTCGCGACACCACCCGGCGCATGGCCCGATCCCGCGGCGTCGCGGGATGGATCCGCAACAATCCCGACGGCAGCGTGGAGGCGGCCTTCGAAGGCCCAGAGGACGCCGTCGCCTCGATGGTGGCATTCGCTCGCGAGGGACCCCGCGGGGCGACGGTCGAGACCGTGGAGGTCCTCGACGAGGAGCCCGAGGGGCTGGCGGACTTCCGCATCGTTTAGCAGCGAGCGAACCCAACTGCGCCAGCGGCAGATAATTCACCGCATGGGTGGATAAGACGCCGCCCGCGGTTGGGGGTTGGGAATTCGGCGCACCCTCGTGACCCACTGCTGACACGGCCCTACCACAGGTGACACCTTTCGCCGCACCATCACGGCGATGGGGTCGCTCAGCCGCTCGCAGCTGATCGTCTACGGCGCCGTCGCGGTGGTGCTGCTCCTCGTGGGTGCCCGCTGGATTCGTTCCGGCGATTCCCAGGGCGAGCCCGCGGGCGAGGTCAGCTACGGGGGCTCATCGTCACCGGGAGCGTCGAGCGACGACTCCGCTGGAACCCTTGCCGTCGACGCCGAGGGCGGCACCGACGTGGTCGTCGACGTCACCGGTGCGGTCAACGATCCGGGCGTGTACCGCCTTCCGGCAGGGTCTCGGGTCGACGACGCCGTGCAGCGGGCGGGCGGTGCGACGTCACGGGCCGAGGTGCAGTCCATCAACCTCGCCGCGCGCCTGACGGACGGGCAACAGGTGGTCGTGCCCGAAAAGGTCAGGGGCTCGACCGCCGTCGCGGCGGTCGGGGCCGGCGCGACGGGAACGGACACGTCGACGCCGATAAGCGTGGGGACGGCGAGCGTCGAGGAGCTCGACACGATCGAGGGGATCGGCCCGGTCACCGCCCAGAAGATCGTGGATTTCCGGGATGAGCACGGCGGCGTGTCTTCCGTCGACCAGCTGGATCAGATCGACGGGATCGGCCCCGCCACCATGGAGTCCCTGCGTTCCCGTCTGCAGCCCTGAATTCGGGTTGGGGCGCTCATGACGCCGGTCGCCTGGCGCTTCGCGGTCCTCGGGGGCCTGAGCGCCGGGCTGGCCTTGTCGGCGACGGCGGGCGCGAGAGCCTCTCCGGCGCCGCTGCTCGCGGCGGCGCTGATCGCGACTGCCGCGCTCGTTCTGGTCCCGGCACCCACTGGGCGAGGTGGGGCAATCCGCCTAGCGCTCGTTGCCCTCGCTGCCGGCGTCGCCGGGCTGGCGCTCGGGGACATGCGCCTGGCTGCCATCGACGCAGGGGCCTTCAAGGGTCCGGTCGGACGGGACGTGACGGCCCACGGATTCGTGACTGCCGTCCCGCATCGCGCGGACGGCGAGGTCAGCGTGCGGATCCAGACGGCCGAGGGCCGGCTGGCAGTGGAGGGGCAGGAGCCCGTCGCCGACCTCCCGATCGGCAGCGAGGTCGTGGCCAGCGGCACCCTCCAGGCGCCGCCGCCCTGGGAGGCCGACTACCTGGCTCGCTTCGGCATCAGCGAGGTGCTCCGGGCCGACCGCATTCGTCCAACCACGAGGCGGCGGGGCGGCGCAGTCGGGATCATCGACGGGATCAGGCGCCGCGCGGACGCGGCCCTCGAACGCGGAACCCCCGATCCGGAGGCCGCACTGCTTCGCGGGTTCCTGCTTGGCGAGGACGACCGCATCGACCCCGAGACGGTCGACGACTTCAAGCGCTCGGGGCTGGCGCATCTTCTCGCGGTCTCGGGCGACTGCGTGATGCTGCTCGCGCTGCTCGGGGCCTGGCTGCTGGGGCTCCTCGGGGTGAATCTTCGGACACGCCTGTTCGGGCTGCTGGCTCTGATCGCCGTGTATGTGCCGGTCGCCGGGGCGGGTCCCTCGATCCAGCGGGCGGGGATCATGGGAGCCGCCGGCGTCGTCGCGGCGCTGGCGGGCCGGCCGCGCTGGCGCTGGTACGCGGTGCTGCTGGGGGCGGCCCTGACGCTGGCCCTCAATCCCCGCTCGGTGACGGACCCCAGCTGGCAGCTCAGCTTCGCCGCGGTCCTCGGGATCCTGCTCTTCGCGCGGCGTATCAGCGACCTGATCCTCGAGTCTCCGGGGCCTGTTCGAGGGGACGGTCGCATGCCGTCGGACGGGCCGTCACCCGCACGCCGAGCCCTCGCCGAGGGAGCCGGGGTGACCGTCGCGGCGACCCTGACCACGGCGCCCCTTTTCGCGCATCACTTTGGAGCCGTTTCGCTGGCCTCGCTTCCGGCCAACCTACTGGCGCTTCCGGCCATCGCCCCGATGATGTGGCTCGGAATGCTGGCGGCGATCCTTGGACAGGTCCCCGGCCTGCCGATCGAGCCGCTGACTGCCCTCGCCGGCTTACTCGCCGCATACGTCGCCCAGGTCGCACACTCGCTGGCGACCCCACGCTGGGCACAGGTCGGCATCGCGCTTCCGACCTGGCCGGCCGTGGGCGCCGCCTATGTGGCCCTGGGCGCGGCGATCGCCGTGTCCCTCGGCTGGGCACGGCGCCGACGCGGAGCCGGGAGTCCCGGGCGCACCGCACGGCTGGCGCTCCTCGCCGCCGCAGCGGCGATCACCGCCTGCGTTGCGCCAGGAATCGGGTCCTCACCCGGCGCCGGGGACCCCGTCTCCGGCCTGCGGATAGTCGTGATGGATGTCGGCCAGGGCGACTCCATCCTGCTGGACCCGGCCGACGGCGGTCCAGTGCTGGTGGACGGAGGCCCGCCCGGCGACGACCTTCGCGCGCACCTGGAAAGCGAGGGCGTGTCGAGCCTCGCCGCTGCGATCGTCACGCACGACCAATCCGATCACGTTGGCGGAATCGACGAGCTGCTGAGCGAGGGCTTCCCGATCCACCGGCTCGTCTACTCCGAGCCGGATGCCGGCTTTCTGCGCCTCGCCCACGCGGCTCACGTTCGGGCGCTCCAAGTCGCCGAGGGCTCGGACATTCGGTCGGGAAGCCTAAGTCTGGAGGCGGTGTGGCCGCCACGATCCGCGCTCGACACCCGGGCCCCCGATCCGAACCAGGTCGCGGCGGTGTTGCTTGCGCGCTGGCGTTCCTTCTCGATGCTGCTGACAGCCGACGCGGAGGCGGAGGCGGTTCCGCTGGACCCCGGCCCGGTGGACGTCCTGAAAGTAGCCCACCATGGATCCACCGACACGGGCCTCGACTCGCTCCTGGATCGCACCATTCCGCGCCTGGCGGTGATATCGGTGGGAGCCCACAACCCGTACGGTCACCCGACTCCCGAGACGCTCGCCACGCTCGCCGAACATGGGATTCCCACGCTTCGAACCGACCAGACGGGCGATGTGGCCATCGACGTCTCAGCTGGCGGCTGGAGCGTGGAGAGCCGGTAGGCTCGGCCGGTGGAGAGCGCGTCAACCCCGGCCGAGAACGGCAGCGGCGCTCTCCGCGCTCTGGCCCTGATCCTGTTCCTGCTGCTGCTCGTCGGCGGCGCGATCATGATCATCGCCGCGACCAATATCGCGGGCACGTCGCTTTGCAGCGACATCACCCGGGCCGATGTTCTCCGCGACCCCAACGGGGATTGCTTCGACGGATCCTCGATTCAGAAGGTGCTGTCGGTCGTGATCGGCTATGCGGGCGGTGGGGTCGGCGTCATCGCCGCCCTGATGGCGCTCGCTTACACGATCACCGCCCGTCGAGGCCGGCTCGTGGTGATCCTGACGGCGCTCGGAATCCTCCTCTCAGGCCTCAGCATCCTCGTCGGCAACTTCTGAGCCAGCGTCTATGAAGGAGGACAGCGACGGCACCGGCAACGGCTGCATCGGCAGCGACTGAGCCAAAATCGAACCTCGGCCCGCTGGGCCAGGTCCGGTCAGCGCAGCCGAGGCGACGAATACACTCGCCGCCGTGAGCGTGAGCACCAGCTCGGAGGCCACTGGCGCGATCAAGCCCGCCTACCTCATTGCCGGCACCGACGAGGGCAAGATCGCCGCTGCGCTCTCGCGATTGCGAGCAAGGGCTGAGCGCGAGGGTGGCCCGGGCACGCTCGAGAGCTTCGGTGGTGACGGGGCGCCCGACCCCGACGCCCTGATCGAGGCGATCCCGTCGATGTCGCTGATGGCCGAGCGTCGCTATCTGCTCGCCGACGGGGTGGAGCGTTGGACGGCGAAGCAGGCGGGGGCCGTGATTGCCGCGCTCGCCGATCTGCCGCCGGACGTGACGATGGCGCTGATCGCGCGGGAGGCACCGCCTCGGGTCCGGGCGCCGAAGGGCCTCGCGGATGCGGTCATGGGAGCCGGCGGCGACGTGCTGCGCTACGACGCCCCGAAGGCACGCGAGCTGCCCGCACGGCTCGTGGCGGACGCCCGTAACCGAGGATTTCGGCTGGAGCCGGCCGCCGCCCGCATGCTCGTCGAGCGGATGGGGCAGAACACGATGCGCCTCGTCACCGAAATAGAGCGGTTATCCGTGTGGGCGGGGCCGGATGGCGAGTTAACCGCCGACGATCTTGAGTCGATGGTCGTGGACACGTCGGAGGAAGCCACGTGGGCACTTTCAGACGCGATCGTGGCACGGGATCGCTCCGCCGCGCTTCGCGCGGCAGAGCGCCTTGCAGCCCAAGGCGACGCGGTCACCCCGATCGTTTATCAGGCCGCTAAGCGGCTTCGCGATGCCCATCTCGTCGCCGTCGAGCTCGAGCGCGGCACGCCGTCGAAGGAGGTGGAGGGCAAGCTCCGCATGCACCCGTACGCCGCGCGGATGCTGGTTCGAGGCGTGCGGGGCACCTCGGCGGTCGAGCTACGGGCCGCGACCTGCGCGATCGCCGATCTGGAGTGGTGGACCCGCGGGGGCTCGGAGTATCCGGAGGACGTGGCGCTCACGCTCGCCGTGCTGCGGGCGGCCGGCGCCGGCGCCGGTGCCGCCAGGTAGGGCCTCGGCCCGCAGGCGGCACGGGTTGAGGGTAAGGCCGGGGCGGAGCTACGCCGAGATTCCGGATACGAGGCGAGCCGCCCTGGCCTTCTTGCGAGCGCCGTTGTTGGGGTGTAGGGCTCGCTTCTGGACCGCCTTGTCGATGTGTGAGACGAGCTCGCGATGCTCGCGAGCGGTCAGCTCGGCATCGCCGGCCTGGGCCGCGCGCTCAACGCGGCGGAAGTGGGTCTTCACCGCGCTCTGGAGGCGACGGTTCTCGTCCCGCTCGCGGTCGGTGCGGTGGATGCGCTTGATCTGTGAGGCGATGTTGGCCATCGGGCGAGCGGCCACTATAGCTGGGCCGACCTTCCACGCCGCGATGGTGGCCCGCTGATGCGCGAGGAAGGCGGCCATCCGCGGGACGACGAACGGCGGGTCCGCGAACACCTGTACGGAAGCCGCGGCCCGGAACGCGGAAGGATCGATCCCGGCCCGGTGGATGTCGTCGCCCAGGAGGAGCCGGGCGTCGAGGCGTTCATGGTCGCCAGGGAGTCCGCGGAGGCCCGCAAGGGGCGGCTGGCGCGGTCCACAGCCCTGTTCTCGGTGGCGACCAGCCTGTCCCGGGTCGCTGGATTGGTTCGCGAGATCTTCGCCGCTGCGTACTTCGGAATCAGCGGCGCGATGTCGGCCTTCACGATCGCATTCCAGGTTCCGAACCTGGTCCGCAGCCTGTTCGCCGACGCGGCCATCCAGGCCGCGTTCGTCCCGGTCTTCACGGAACACCTCCAGAAGGGAGACAAGCGAGAGGCGTTTCGGCTGGCGTCCACGCTGATCTTCCTGGTCGCTCTGGTGTTGACGGGGATCACGGCCCTGTTCATCCTCATCGCGCCGTACCTGATGCCCTTGTTCGTCGGGTCGGACGTCCCGCAAGGCCTCACCGTGACGCTATCGCAGCTGCTGTTTCCAATCCTCGTGATGTTGGGGGCCACGGGGATGGTCGTCGGGATCCTGAATAGCTATGACCGCTTCGGCGCGTTCGCGATCTCGCCGTTCTTCTGGAACGTCGCGATCATCGTCGTGCTGGTCGCGATGGCG
>Ga0126312_10000671_pt1 | contig 21221 bp, 17 predicted proteins | sample Plot104A_FD_92537 | JGI IMG/M metagenome (GOLD analysis project Ga0126312, IMG submission 92537) | Serpentine soil microbial communities from UC McLaughlin Reserve, CA, USA - Plot104A | ecosystem: Environmental > Terrestrial > Soil > Grasslands | place: USA: UC McLaughlin Reserve, Lake County...
CCTATTACGAACCTATCTATCCGCTAATGATGAATACTTCTGAACCCACTTCCAAATAGCCACATGTGCCCTTTTCCTAATAGGTTCCAGTGATTTACAAGCAAATCTGTAACTTCTAGAATTAAAATACAGGTAAAGACCGTATGCTATTATGGCTAGTACGTTTCTCAATAACCATATGAAACTACTAGATCATACCCAGCTATAGGTTATACCAATGGAATCAATACGCTCAAGTTAACCATATGTGAAGAGAGATCGTAAATCCAAGTCAGACGGTGTCATACCTATGTTTGTGGGTTCACATGTATAACAGAGCCAGTAAGTAAAAAACAAAACAGATTGTGATCGCCATTATCTTTTTAATAATCTTATCTAGAAAAATTCTTCCTTGTCTTGACTTAAATTGTAGTTGTCCCTAACACCGCTGAATAGTGTATTAGGACACGGACAGCGGCATATTCAAAAAGTGATCATTAGAAAATTGAACCACTTTCGTCTAGGATGGTTTCTGCCTATATTGGTTCTCATCGGACGTAGTAAGTGCAAATATTTTTACCTTGTGGTTATCACTTATTATCGTACCAAATTGCAACTATTAGGGAAGCTGTCTACTGTTCACCAAAGAAACACTTGCCGGTCTAAAATAATTGTTGATCAATACTTAACGTAGCAATAAATATTAGATACTATATTGTTCAATAATAGTCTGGTGAGAACATGTTTCCAAATACAAGACAGATAGAAGAAGAAGACACAATAATTCTTCGCCAAGGCGAAGTAGATAATGATGAGGATGGGACACCATTGCTTATAAATTCCAAAGGTGAAGCATACAGGGTTAACGACACTGCAGTTTCGTTATGGAACATGTGTAACGGTATCGGCTTCCAGGATCTTTTGGCCGAGGTTCTGCGTATATCAAATGACAATGAATCTAATGTGAAAAGATCTTTATTTGAAATGATACTTCAGCTCAATAGAGTCTCAGTGATCAAACTTAAGAAGGTAAAGTCCAACACTGCTATTTCGCGATAGACATACATTCCCCGTGTGCAATAAGGCTGCTAGGCTACTAATAAACCAGCTCAAGTACGTATGACACACAAGCATGAGGGAGATAATACAAACCTTGAAATGTTAAATGACAAAATAATTGAAACCTAAAAATGTTAGCCGATATTGGCACACAAACCTTTAGGTGTTTCTAAGTCAGGAAATTTCGACATTTATATTGCTAATAGTAATATAAATAGCAGCGCGGGTGTAATTGGCTGATATAATGCTATGTTTTTTAGTGGCACTGTTTATTCACTAATAGAAGTCTTATAATGGCAAAAGTTGGTTCGGTTATTTTGCTGGAGTTAGGGTTGTGTGTTTTAGACGACCAGGGCAAGAACATTTTTTCTAAAAAATTTAGTAATCCTGTCGATGCATATGGTCTTCTACGACAACAAGAGACCCCGCATGAGATAAAGGGTATAGGAGATGAGCTCAAGCGATTTGAAAAGGTCATGGTCAACGATAACAATCTTCACTCTATACTTAAAAATGCTGGGCTGGATGTTGACATGATGCCCATGGAGCAGCAACAGGAAATTAAAAAAAATACAGCTTTATTTGCGGTTAAATGTGGTTTGTCCTCCGATGAAAGTACTGCAGTTCAGCAACTTCGCGATTTTGCTATCAGCTTATCGTCCTCACGTGTAAAGGAAGCGTCAGAAAAACTTGACCTTCATGTAATTCAGGCTATTAATGCACTTGATGAGTTAGATAAGACAATAAACGTTTTGGCAGCCAGAATGCGTGAGTGGTATGGACTTCATTTTCCTGAGCTTGACCACTTAGTACAGAGCTTGACCGCTTATGCAAAGATCGTTAGCTCGGCTGGAACCAGGGACAAAATTACACACCAAGTACTTCAAGATGCAGGGATACAGGAAAAAAAAGCTGAAATTATTCTTAGCGGCGTAAATAGAAGCAAAGGCGGGGATATAACCGATGACAATCTTAGGCTGGTTAAGAAATTAGCAGACCAGGTTATTGAACAGTCTCAATTAAGGGATGATTTAGCTAACAATATTGAGACAACTATGGAGGTAGTGGCTCCAAATGTTAAGGAGTTGCTCACAGCCTCAGTTGGTGCCCGAATCACAGCAAGGGCCGGAAGTTTACAGAGGCTCGCAACGCTTCCGGCAAGTACAATCCAAATTCTGGGAGCAGAAAAAGCACTCTTCCGTTCCTTAAAAACTGGTGCAAATCCTCCTAAGCATGGGATGCTTTTCCAACATCCGTTGATTCATGCGGCTCCGAAATGGCAGCGGGGAAAAATAGCAAGAGCAATTGCAGCAAAAGTTGCGATTGCTGCAAGAATAGATGCATACAGACATGCTGGAAGAGATCTTTTTATCGCAGAAAAATTGAAGAAACGAATTTCTGAAATTCGAGAGAAAAACAAATTACCTCCATCTGAAGACGAGAGATCTAGAAAATCCCAGGAACACAAAAGACGGCAGGCAGAATACTTCGGCTCAAGAGGTCGCCGTTACATGGAGAGACCCTGGAGGTACGGCAGACGCAGTTATCAACGACATCCGGAGCAGCAACAACAGCGCCACCAACAATTTCAAGGACCAAGCAGGAAATCAGAGGGAGACCAGCGTGACGAAACTCAGTTTCGAAGAGATGAGCAACAACCACAACAGCAATATCATCAGCACTCTACAGATTGGAAAAGCAAAAAGCCTAGTAGCAAAAATAAGAAGAGCAAGAAAAAAAAATTTCGAAAAAGATAGAGTAAATCTTGACAGTATGAATTTGCTGCAATAATATGTTTACAAGGTTTTCCTAGTAAAATACGATAGAGTCAACAAATAATTAGCAAATAAAGAAGAACTATGAATTGCAGCACCAATCTGTTCGGTTAAAACCTTTTTTGTCTGCAAAAGATTCAAAACTGACACTGTTAATAACTCAGATGTTCTCAAGTGGAAGAAGGTTTTCATGCAGGATTAAGGCAGATCAAGGTTAACGGGATTAAAGAGTTTGCCACCCCTAACCTTGTCCAAGGCCAAACAGTTTATGGGGAAAAACTCGTGAAAATAAATGACGAAGAATACAGAATATGGGATCCGTTCAGAAGTAAGCTCGCAGCAGCCTTAAAGAAAGGGTTAAGGAATTTCCCCATAAATCCTGGTGATAAGATCCTTTATCTTGGTGCCTCTACAGGAACTACGGTCAGCCACGTCTCCGATCTAGTCGGAAACAAGGGTCTAGTATTCGCAGTAGAACCAGCAGTAAGGGTGGCTAGAGAACTAATCGAAAATGTAGGATCCAGGCGAAAAAATGTTATACCGATAATTGAAGACGCTCGAAGACCTGATTCTTACTTTTCAGTTTTTGGAAATGTAGATTTGGTGTATTGCGATATTGCACAATCCGATCAGACCGAAATTGCCATCAAGAATTGCAATGCTTTTCTTAAAAATAAAGGCATTATGCTGATTGTAATTAAGACAAGAAGCATAGACGTAACAATGAGCCCACAATCAGTTGTGACAATGGAATCCAAAAAATTGAAACAAAACAGTTTTCATATTAATCAAACAATCAATCTTGATCCTTTCGACAAAGACCATGCACTAATTCATGCTACTTACAGTCCTAGTGGTAACAGTGGTAAATGAAATTTCTTCTCTGAATCCGCTTTTAACGTGTATGCTTTGTCTATGATTTTCTAGGAGAGCCCTGAGAGGCTTCCACGACTTTCTTGCAAAATGTGGAGCAGAGTTATGTTTTGCGACCCATTTTGCAATAAATTTCATCGTCTTTCTGTCGCTTGGATATCCACTGCCAATTTCGTCGCTATGCTGTGAACGGATCTTGTGAATTTCCTCATCTCTTATAACTTTGGCAATTATCGATGCTGCTGACACAGCAGTATTCGCACCATCAGCATGATGCAGCGAAAAAATCCTAGGCCTTAATATTGAGCCAAGTTCGCATTCTATGCATTCCTTATATCTCAGAGGATTGACGTCGCAGGCATCAACGTAGACCCTCATAGCAAAAATATTGTCTATAACCGTAGCCATTGCTTTGGCTTCTAATTTGTTTAGCATGTTAGAATACACGTATTGGTCAACTTCGTCGCAATGGCTCTCGTAAACACAGATATGTTCTGCTAGGTCAATAATATGGCTGAAGAGTTTATGACGTGCCTTTACCGTTAATAATTTTGAGTCTCTAACTCCTACTCGGCGCAAACTTGAGAGATCTTTTCTTTTTATACTCACGCCGGCGATAACTAATGGGCCTAGTACCGAGCCTCGACCTGCTTCGTCAACTCCCCCTATCAGAGTATAATTGGAATCCAAAGATTTAGAATATGACGCAAGGTTAAGCTTACTTGGGATGTCATTGAAACTCATACTAAGCACAGCTTTGCTTAATACCCGTTAAGAACGACTAACTATTATCGCTTACGCTTTCTCCCTTTGATCTTCCTTCTTTTTTCTCTTTCTTTTTCTCTTCCTTTTTTATTATCTTTACACTGTGCAAAACAGTTTATATAATAAATATATTCTCGAAATTACTATATTTATGAGGTGACGGCACCAACAAAGTATTCAGAACTGACTACGATTGTTGAGGGTAGAACGAAGATATTAGTCCCCTCGATGTCTCTTCAGAGCAGCGTTGCAACAAAACGAGAACCAGTATTTTTCAATCTTGCAGCCGAGCTTAATAGAGATATATCAGTAGTTGCATACAATTCTTTTTTATCTAATTCGAATTTTGGGTGTGACTGCAAAAAGCACAATCCTAAAAACATTGGGGATAATGTCGTGATGGCTGACTCACTGTGTGGAACAGGTGCCAGAGGGCTCAGAGTTGCAGTTGAGTCACCCGAAGTCAACCAAGTATATTTCAATGATGTCAATCCCCTTGCAATTGATGTTGCCCGGAAATCATCAGCTATTAACCATGTGGAAGGCAAATGTCACTTCTCTGTGAGCAAAGCTTGCAAGTTCCTGTTGGACGGTACTAATGAAAGGCATGCCCGTTCTCCCGACACATTTAGAGGGGAAAAAATGGCTAGAATAGGAAGAATAGGTAAGAGGTTTACAATCGTCGATTTGGACCCATTTGGAAGTCCCGCTGCCTATGTCGATTGCGTGATCAGATCCGTGGAAGACGGGGGACTTGTCTCCATTACCGCTACCGACACTGCTGTACTACGCGGTAAATATCCTGATGTTTGTTTGAGAAAATATTACGGCCTGCCGCTAAACAATTCATACTCAAACGAACTAGCATTAAGACTTCTAATATCCTTAGTGGCCCTTACGTCATCCAGATTAGGGATTTATATATACCCATTATTTGCACATACGAACTTGCATTATCTTAGAATATATGTGAAAGTAATCCAGAGCAGCAAACTGGCAAATAGCATTTTTGGAAAAATAGGATACGTACAACATTGCTTTCATTGTGGAAACAGAATCGTATCAGACGCCCAGTCTCGAGAAGAGAAATGTAAGTTTTGTTCTGCAGCATTTAAAACTGCAGGTTGGTTATGGACGGGGAGAATGTACGATAAAGATTTTGTCCAAGACATGATGGCCAAGACCTTACATCAACAAGGCATCAATGGGAATTGCCAATCAAACTACAGTTCCGAGGAGGGTACTAAACTAAGCACTGTGGCAAATAAGATTCATAACAGAAAAAAAAAGAATCTTCAGAGATTATTCTCAACATGTATTGGCGAGTACGATGATATTCCGTATTATTTTACATCCGATGAGATCGCTTCCAGATTAAAAATTGGTCCCCCCTCTTTGGCAACAATAATAGAAAGCCTGTCCAAAGCGGGGTTTAGAACGTCGCAGACTGGGCTTAATCCAACTGCCTTTAAGACAGATGCCAATATCAATGAAATAAAAGCCTTATTTAGAGTATGATTAAAAAATCAAGCCTCCTGCCGACCATAAGATTATTGTTAGGGGGAGTAACTGGTATCTGGTTTCTTCACTTCAGAAAGTGTTGTTGCAATAGAGAAATAGGGAGAGATAGGGAAAGATAGATAGAATTTATATTCGAAGGTGTCTTTTGATGCCAAGAACGAATTTTGGCTAAGCTGGATATCAGAGACATTTCCAAATACTTTAAGGTCATAGGCAATTCTTCTAGCTCTGCCTTTACAACTGCGCATTCTTCTCAATTTTCTTCTGACTCCATGCATTTGGCTGGAGACAGCTCTCCAGATGGCATGATGGCGGCGGTCGAAAATGTCAATCTTAGCATTGAAGAAGGGCAGTTTGTATGTTTTGTAGGGCCGTCAGGATGTGGAAAATCGACCTTACTGAACATCATCGCTGGATTAGATAGACCGAGTAAAGGAGAAGTTGTCCTCAATGGTCGGCTCGTTACCGAACCAGGTCCAGACAGGATTATGGTCTTTCAAGATAATGCGTTATTTCCTTGGCTTAAAGTCATAGAAAACGTGCAGTTTGGGTTGAAAATTGCAGGAGTTGAAAAACAGAAACGATATCAAATTTCTATGCGTTACTTGGATATGATGCAGCTTACTAAATTCGCCGAAGCATACACATATCAACTGTCAGGTGGCATGAAGCAAAGGGTATCTCTGGCCAGGGCCCTAGTTATGGATCCTGAAATCCTATTAATGGACGAACCGTTTGCGGCCCTTGACTCCCAAACGAGGGACTTGTTATTAGTAGAATTGCAGCTGATATGGGCCAAGACAAGAAAAACAATTCTTTTCGTAACACACAATATATCTGAGTCTGTATGTCTTGGCGACAGAGTAATAGTATTTACGAACAGGCCGGGCAAGGTCAAAAAAGAGATAGAAATTGACTACCGACGACCCAGGCTAACTGAAGATAATAATCTTTACGAATATCAAAGACAAGTGTTGGACGAATTAAAAACAGAAATAATACCATCTTGGAAAGCAGAGGAAATGTAGATTTATTTATCATTGGTTGGTCAATGGTTTAACGTCTGTGCTCGATTAAATACCAATATTATCTTATACTTCTTGTTATTTTTCAGATTTCCACAACAGGTCTGCGTTTCATTATAAGATCATCTCATTACCAATTAACACTTCTAGTACGTGGTACCATCAATCAAACATCTAATGTAATTGCTTCAGGAACTCGAGGCCTACTTTGAAACTGCCTGGAGAAGTAAGTGTTACTTCATCGGCGATTTTAGCCGCTTGAAGTACGAAATCAACCGGATTTTTCGCGTACTCCTCCCAATTAAGACCAATTGTATCAGCCGAAAACTTATTTTTCTCTGCAGGAATCATAATACACGCTACTACCTTTATGTTGTTTGACTTTGCAATCCGTGCTATGTTATCTAAATTGGAAAGGGATGATATTGATTGAGTGACAAAGGCTCTAGGTTGCGCGTTAATTTTCTTGCGTATCGAAGATAGATGTATAATAGCGCTAGGTACAGTCAAATCCAAATTTATTGATTCATTGTATCTTTCAAGTTTTAACATATTCAGTGCATCACTTGGTTTAAGCCCCGAGTCTTTTGGTCCATCAGATGGTTCATCACCCATCAAAAAAAGCAGACTGTCGACACCTAAAAGAATTGCATCAGATACAAACTGACATATTGACGTAAAATTTCTGTCCCTTGTTCTAACACTACAACTAATGCCAGGGTGTCTTGCTATGTTTTTTATAATGAAGCTGGCAGCGGTTAAACTCGATACTCGTGGAATACCAAGAACAGAATCCGTTAAGTGAATGCCGTTAACATATCCGACCAGCTTCCCTGCTCTTTCCACCAGATGTTGGATGCCTTCTCTAAGAGTAACGGCATCGAAATGCTCATCCTTTACTATCTTGGGCGGGTTTAATTCAAAATTTATGTTCATTTTAACTGCTACTGTGTGACTTGCTCTCGTAGGCTTAATGGTAAAATTTGTTGAGTCATTCTAGTTTCCTTAGGAAAGGATAAACTTGTATAATTATGTATCATAATCTAGTGAAAATATTTACCATAACTCTTAAAGCCATCGGTTAAGCTTGGTTAGGAATGCAAAAATCTTCTTGCATACTATGTGAGCAAGAATTTGATTATAAGTCAACTAGATTTGAACAAAGACTGATCTTGGACAACGACTTTTGTACTAAATGCTGGGATGAAATCATGAGCACCTGATGGAGACTTACTTCTATGAGGGCTTATTTTGCTGCATCTTTTTGTAGATGTTCATTATGTCGTTAATGCAGACTGCCTTTATTAACAAACAAAAAAGAAACTACTGCTCAGTCTTTCTCACATGGTGGTTTCATTAAACGCCAATAACCTTAATGCGTCCCTCGTCTCAATACTGTTAATACATAAAGAACCATGTTGACACTAACTGATATAGAACGACGTATTGGTCCACTTCTATTGGATTCGCATCGTGTTACATTATATGCGAAAAGTAGCAGCACAAGTGTGAACGATGGTTTGTCAAGAACAGCCGCAGTTCTTATTATAGTTCATTCTAAAAGCAGAACTCCCCACGTGCTTCTGACGAGGAGAAGTTCTAAGCTAAAATATCATACTAGTGAGATATCATTTCCAGGGGGACAATACTCTCGTGCGATAGACCCCAGTTTACTTGATACTGCATTAAGAGAAACAACAGAGGAGGTAGGTCTTTGCTTTACAGCTCAAGATATCCTAGGAAGACTACGAACTGTCTACACATTAACATCGAACTTTACTATAGTTCCATTTATAACAATACAAAAAAATATTCCGGAGCCAAAGATATTAGCAAACGAGGTTGATTGTATTGTAGACGTTCCATTACAGGAAACGTTAGCTACCTTTGAACCAGATATCGAGCACTACCATATTTCTCAAAAGGGCGTTTACAAATTCACATATGGGGAGTTTGTCATTTGGGGAGCAACAGCGAGGATATTCAAACAACTATACGATTGCCTTTGTATAACGTAAATAACTGACCTAGATTTTAATGATAAGAATGCAAGTTAGTTATTAGGTCTTTAAAAACCTAAAACCAAACTTTTAACCTTATATTTTTATTTTGGTTGTGTGTATTATAATATTATATTCCATGATATGGGTAAAAGAAAAGTACTATCAGAATCTCATTTAAGTGAATTTGTAAAACCACAGGAAGGTGAATTATTAGGAAAGGTCATAAAGCTGGCAGGAGGAGAAAATATTATTGTAAAATGTGTTGATGATAGGATCAGAGTTTGTAGAATTAGTGGAAAATTAAGGAGAAAAACATGGATTCGGGAAAATGACATAGTACTAGTTAGGCCATGGGATTTCAAACCAGAAAGAGCTGATATTATATGGAGATATATCCAAGGACATATAGATAGACTGGAGCAAGAAGGATATATTAGTAAAACCTGGAGCCAATATATTTAATAAAAACTTAGGCTTGCCTTCATGGAAGGATGCTAATCCTTATGCCATTTGACTTACCTATAAGCGGCAAAAATAAGGGAAGAAGAAATAAGAACTCAATTAACCGAAAGTAGAAGATAATAAAAGAGAAGGTTATAACTACGAATCTTCTAACTGCAAATCAGTGCTGAAATACTGTGCAATATTTATTTCACATTTTAGCCATGTGTTAAAGTGTATGAGTCGAGGTAGCAATAATAATAATAATAATAATAATAAAATTAACGATCCTTCTGTAAAAAGGCTCTTTGAAGGCAAAAACTTTGTGTTCGTATCAACCTTAATGAAGGATGGTACTCCCCATATTACACCAACGTGGGTAGATATAGAGGAACAAAATGGCGGGCGTATACTTGTTAACACCGCAGTAGGTAGAATAAAACAAAAGAACGTATTACGAAATCCAACCATTGCGCTAGCCATATTCGACCAAAATAATCCTTATGATATGGTTTCCGTAAGGGGAAAAGTAGTTGAACAAGTCACAGGGGACCCAGCTGAACAACACATAGATAAACTAGCAAAAAAGTACCTGGACAAAGACAAATACCCTAGTCGTGCATCAGGGGAAAAGAGAATAATATTAAAAATAAAGCCTGAACATATATTTCATATGAAGCAATAATAAATAGGTAAAAGATGTATGTAAAGTTCAGAGAGAGTTAGTATGGAGGTGGTGCTCCTTTTTGCTTTAACAGGTTTTCTTCACCTTCCACCAGAAATTGTTATGCCATGCTTGCCACATGACACAATTTTTTCTTTCTAGTACCTAAGAAATTTGTTGAGTCATCTAAAACCGACTATATCATAATTTGTAAGTGCGGAGATTGCTTGCCTTTGAGGAACAGAAAAAAATAAGAAAGTATATGCCTCAAAAATAGATAGATACAACGAGAAGTAAGCAAGCAAGTTTAGTTAGTTAGTTAGTTACAATTTTTTATCGAGGTTTTTAGTCTCTCGTCATGACAGTCATGATAATGAGTTCTTCACGCTACGGTGGCTAACAAACCTTATGTAACCTCTTTGTTAGCTAAATTGTATGCCTTATGAGAGTTTGACAGAATATGTCCAAGCCCTAGATAAAGCTGGACAGCTAGCACATGTAAATGTTAAAGTAAATCCTGATTTAGAAATGGCCGAAATAATGAGGCGTCTTATGTACAAGGGAAATCAGCCGGCGGTCCTGTTCGAAAATGTCCAAGGCTCTAGCATGCCTGTACTTGGTAATGCCTTTGGAACCATGAAAAGATTACAATTAGCCTTGGAAACAACTGATTTCACTGAAATTGGAAGACGTGTGACAGACCTGACAAGAATGAAGATGCCTGCAGGAGTGCTGGACAAACTCAAGATGCTTCCAAAATTATCTGAAATAGCAGATTACGGTCCAAAGTATGTAGAATCAGGACCTGTGACTGAAATTTTTGAGAGTGAAGATAAGGCCAGTTTTAATTCGATGCCCATTCTGAAATCCTTTTCCGGTGATGCAGGAAGATTCATTACATTTGGACTAACCGTTACCAAACATCCAGATACTAGCATCAGAAATATGGGAGTATATCGAATTCAAATCATAGACGATAAAAAGGCAATAATGCACTGGCAAATACATAAACGGGGAGCACAACACTACCAAATATCAAAAGAGCAAAAGAAAAAAAGAGTCGAAGTAGCAGTAGTGATAGGAGCAGACCCAGCAACAATATTTAGTGCAGTTGCGCCTGTTCCTGAAGGTCTAGACAAATTCCTTTTCTCCGGAATCACGAGAAAAAAAGGCATCAGGTTAGTAAAGTGCAAAACTGTAGATTTGGAAGTCCCTGCCAATTCTGAAATAGTATTAGAAGGTTATATTGACCCCGAAGATATCCGAATGGAAGGGCCTTTTGGAGACCATACTGGATATTACACTCCTACCGAACCATACCCTACCTTTACACTTAGTGCTATCATGAGAAAGTCAAGTCCGATTTATCTCTCGACTGTTGTGGGAAAACCAATTTTAGAAGATGCTTATATAGGTAAAGTAATTGAGCGTGCGTTCTTACCTCTCATACAAATGTTCCATCCGGAAGTAACAGATTTTTGCATGCCACCTGCAGGCTGGTTTCAGGGCCTTGCTATAATTTCCATAAAGAAGAGATATCCTGGACAGGCAAAGAAAGTGATGATGGGTCTTTGGGGAATGGGACAATTAGCACTTACAAAAATGTTTGTAGTGGTTGATGACGATGTTAACATACAGGATATGAATGAAGTAATTTGGGCAGTAACAGCAAGAACCGACCCGAAAAGAGATATTATAATTATTGAAAATGCTCCCACTGACACTTTGGATCCCGCCTCTCCGCTCGTAAATTTGGGTTCAAAGATAGGTATCGATGCTACAACTAAGTGGAAGGAAGAGGGATACAATAGAGAAATACAACAACTTGTGCAGGTAGACGGTAACACTAAATCATACGTGGATAAGAGATGGCAAGACTATAGGTTGCCATCTAATGTAGAATCTTCCTAAAAATCGAATAAACAAAGTACCCCCGAGACAGTATTTTGCTTGTCTATATTGTTAAGGAATTGATCTTTTTTTAATTACACTTGCAAACAAGTTAATTCCTCTACCTTTTATTTTGAGACCTGACATCTAGGAGGGAAACGAGTTATCCTATATTACGATACTACTTCTATCGCTACCTGTCGCTCCCGCCACTGCTCTCTTTCTCTACCTCTTTTTTAGCAGAATGTGAATGTAGACCCTTCATAGTTTCATGCACTTGGTTTCTAAATAGTGTTAGTCCTATACGTCGTGCATATGGTTGACCTTTAGCAAATGATTCGGCCATATTTGTGATGAATTCCCGCTCAACTTTTGGAGGCATCGGAGGCTCAAACGGATCCACAAAGGCTTCTACTATCACGGGCTTTTTTCTCTCTGCAAAAGCCCTGTGCAGGACGCTTTGTACTTCATTAGGTTCTTTTAATGAATAGCCTATGCCACCACAGGCTTCTGCGAACTTTGTGTAGTCTATTGGAGAGAATTCGACAGCAAACTCTGGGTTTCCTAAAAATGCCATTTGTTCCCAGCGGATCATTCCTAGCGTGTTATTTTTGACTATTATAACCTTGATTGGAAGACCGTACTGTGCAGCGGTAGCGAATTCACCCATCAGCATCGTAAATCCTCCATCTCCAACAAATGCAACTGATTGCCTATCAGGATAGGCAATTTGAGCAGCTATGGCGTATGGAAGTCCGCAGGCCATTGATGCCAACGTTCCTGAAACTGAGAACTTCATACCCTTTTTAATTTGAATGTACTGAGCAGCCCAAATCGTATTTGTTCCGCTATCAACAGAGATTATTGCATTTTCTTCTAACTCGTCAGACAATACTGAGGCCACCATTTGAGGTTTGATAGGCTTGTCTTGGCGGGTGCTTCGTTCCCTCAGTAAAAGATTCCAATTTTTCATACCCTGTTGAACAGAATACAGAAAGTCTGAATTTGTTTTTTCCCTAACCATAGGCAGCAACGATAAAAGCGACAGTTTTGAATCTCCTACCAATCCAACTTCTATTGGATAGCGTAAGCCTATTTTTTCTGGTTTTATGTCTACTTGGATTCCTTTCGCCTGACCTGGTTTTGGTAGATAGTCGATGTAGGGAAATGACGTTCCTATCATTAGTAACGTATCAGCCTCACTCATTGCATCTGTTGCAGGCTCTGTCCCTAAAAGTCCAATTCCACCAAGGCTGTAGGGATTATCGTCTGGTATTACTGCTTTTCCTAGCAATGCTTTAACAATTGGGGCCTTTAGCTTTTGAGCAAGAGCAAGTACCTCATCGCCTGCGTTCAGTGCTCCCTGCCCTGCCAAAATAACAATACGCTTACCATCGTTTAATATGTTGGCAGCCTTTTGAATAGAGCTTGCAGTAGGAACCGTATTTGGATAAAATAATAGATCTGAGGTATGTCCTGCAACCTTATGTTTGGTGTATTTTCCACCGAGTCTTTTTTCTTGGACATCAATAGGTATTGTGATATGACTAACACCTCGCTGGGAAAGCGCGGTTCTGCAGGCTATATCGACGGTCATCTCAGCGTGTTCTGGGCTGTTTATCATGTTGTTATAAAATGCTACGTCTGAGAATAAGTTTGGTAGATTTACGTCTTGTTGATAGTTTGAGCCCATCATATCAGAGTAAGTGGTTCCCGTTATGGCAATGACAGGAGTATTATCTGCTTTTGCGTCGTACAGACCTGCTAGAAGATGAATTGCCCCCGGTCCTGAGGTGGCAAGACATGCGCCGAGTTTACCCGTGTATTTTGCATATGCGCATGCCATAAAGGCTGCCGATTCTTCATGTCGAACAAGTATGAATCTGATTTTATTTTGACGCTGCCTTATTGACTCTATTACTCCATTGATTCCGTCACCGGGGAGTCCGAATATTACATTTACATTCCAATCAAGTAGCGCCTCCACTATTATATCAGCAGTGCGCATGTTCACGTATTCGCTCATTTTGCTTGGTTAAGTAACTATAGAGTTTCTTCATTAAAGATGGTTTTCCTCAGAAGGGCTTCTGGATAGTTCTCGCTATGCTCGCTAATGCTTCTTGGTTCCCTACCTTTGTATCCTCTATTGCCCCCTTTGCTGTCATAGGAAAAAAAGGCTTTTATATCAATGAGATAAAGAGCAGATATGTCGACTGAGAGTAGTAAATCAAAGGGCGCTGATCTAAAGATTGTAGCATTAGAAGTTCTTGAAAAAAATGGCATAAATGTTGAAAGATTGAAGGAGTTAATTACCAAAGGAGTTGGAGCTGAATTTACAACATACTACTATTATACAATATTGAGAATGCATTGTACCGGACTTGAGGGGGAGGGAATCAAGGAAATTGTTGAAGATGCGAGAATTGAAGATAGAAATCATTTTGAGGCCATGACTCCAAGGTTGTACGAACTTGGCGGAGGTCTGCCAAGAGACATCAGGAAATTTGCAGACCAAGCAGGCTGTCCAGATGCTTTTCTTCCAGATAACTGGGAAGACATTAATTCCATACTAAAAGTGTTATTGGAAGCGGAACAGTGTGCTATCAGGTCTTGGGGTGAAGTATGCGATATGACGGCGGGAAAAGATCCAAGGACGTATGATATAGCCCAGAGTATTATGGCAGAAGAAGTAGAGCATGAGGCATGGTTTATAGAACTCCTCTCAAAAAGACCTTCAGGTCACTTTAGAAGAAAGTTCGTGGGCCAATCGCCACATACAGGGCAGCAAGGCGGTCTTATACATCAATAGAAAAAAAGAATGAGGTCAGACTTTTAATCTAACTTTTCTTTAATTTTTACATATATTCAATTAGGATATAGTTAGCAGGCAGCTAAGCCATTTATTGCTCCGTCCATGGTTGGGAGGTTCTCTTTTCCTTCAGCAGTTATTGCATGCAAACAAAGCGGCAATCAGGAGTACTATTGACAGAGAATGAGTCCTAAATCTTACCATGGAAGCAACAAATTGATAAGGGTCAAAAGTGCACGATTACGAGAATGGTCTAATCAGAGTTCAACAAAGAACTGCTGCTATGTAATTTACTAGAGTAGACTTGTCTGTCTTTTATTGAAGTATATTTTTTCTTCCAATATGTCTTACATCGAAACGACAAAATAGTATTTTAGAGCAAATCACCAATTGTTGTGGCCACGTCATCGTATTTTTGGTTTGGTTTTGTTATATTCACATTCTTCTGTTTGCCTTAGTATGCAGCCTGCTTCTAGAGACCTCTTGGAAGCAGTTACCTCGAGCCTAGGTTAATTCAAAACCATGTTCAGGGTTAGATAAATTTTGTCCTGATATACAAGGAAAATTCTCATAGAGTTGAATGAATCACTATAATAATGCTTTTTTACGCTTGCATTTCTGGCTTTTCTCATACTATGAGTGACGCCGTTTCCAGAGACTAACTTCTTTTAGCGCTTCATCCAGATAGCGCTTCATAGTCTCATAGGATTCTTCTAACTCTCTTTTCCTCCTTTCCGATTCAAACAACTCTCGTGTTCTCAGCAATACCTCTCTGTTTAGAATTTTGTTCCATCTAATTAGAAAGACTATTAAAACCGCAATAGCAGCCATAGTCCCAGCCAATAATGAAAACATCTTTAGACCCTCAAAAAAAAGGACGTCTTTTACATTTGAATAAATTTGTTCAGTAGGAGTTACCAACTGAATAAAATAGGTTGGTTCCCCTTGGATAGAAATTGGGTATTGTGTAGCTAATCTTTCAGCCTTCCCATCATTATAAATACTGAATCCCGGATTACCTCTTAACAGATCCCTTGTTAACCTGTTTAATATTTCATTGTAATTTACATATTCTTGAGCCACTCTTTCAAAGAAGTTTGTTCCGGCTAGCGCCTGATTTGCGCCATTAGCTAAGATAATGCCCTTTTGGTCAAGGGCCACAAGAAACTGTGTGTTTATTTGCTCTACATTTCCATAATGTGAAAAAAAAGGAACAGTAGGTATCGACGCCCCCACCATTCCTTCAAATTCATTGGTCGCCCGGTTAATTATTGGATACGTAATGAATATACGGTAGATTCCCTGCCTTTCAAAGCCACCAGAAAATATAGGTGTCAATGATGTACCTCCAGTGCTGTTACTGTTTGCGGTTCTCGTTTGCTTAACCCAATCCCTAAAAGTCATGTCCTGACCAAGGAAAGTTTCAGAACCTCTTGGCGCCAAGCTTACAGCCATAATGTTATCCTTATCTACTAAAAATAATCTATTTATTATTGTACTATACTGATCATACTTTTCTTTCAGAAGCGTTTGAGCCTCAGTTAAATATAACTGTCCTTCTTGTAAGTAGTTTGAATTCGATAATCCATCTAGCATAGAAATAACTAGGTTAAGGTCTGACCCTATATGTTCTGATAAACTCTCGGTAATTTGTAGTTGACGATCTTTTTGCTGTTCAAATAACCTATCCCTTATCGTTTTCTCAGTAATGTTCTGAAGATAAAAAAATAAAGAAAAGGAGAATACAACTATTAAGGCTATAGAGACAATTCCTATTTCTTCAGTTCTGGTGAGAGATATACGCATACGCGCCTACGCTAGTAAAAGAGCACTTCCTAATACGCGTAGCGGCGACATCATAAGGATATAAAATTGGAAGGGAAATATCCATCTTTTACCTATCTTCTCGGTCTTATCATATTCCCTTTGTATGCTAAGTAGGTTTATTCAACAATCATAGGTCTGTTTTTCTTTTGATTGTCTTTTTTCAGAGCACATTGAATTCTTCTTAATTTGAACCTGGGATAAGACCTCTTTGTAGTACTTCCAACTTTTGTAGTTCGCCACTGACACTGATGAATTCAGCTCCGAAAACGGAAAAATTGAGATCGACCAACTCCAAATCTTTATCTGCTGAAGCGAGTAGTTTTCCCTTCGCTGTTTCTCCTGCATAGTACTCCGTTTTATCAAGCTCCAAGTCAAAAGTAATCATAATCGACCTGTATCTAGCTACGCACACAGGTTTTATTTGAGGCTTCTTTTTATTATGATGATGATGTACTGTTCCTTTTTTTAGTAATCATGCAATCCATCCGCAGCACGAAACGATAAGAGAATAATTTTCCTGTATTTCAAAATCGGCACTTGGAATCTTCTGGCCATAATATATTGACATAGATATACCTAAGACCCTATGTTGCTTTTTCTTGAGTGTGGAATAAAGCTAAGTTATATTTTGATAATGTTATTGTTACCGCCATGAATAGCTACCATCCAAGGACTTCTGCCGACGCTTCTGCAGCATCATCCAGTGCTTGCTTAGGATCCTTTAAACCGTAGTAAACATCATCCAAGGCCTCTTTTATCTGTACAGCTATCTGAGAGTATTCGGGTATGTTAGGTCTGCCTTGTCCAAAAGGTATCATTGAAATCATTTCATCATAATATGGAAACGATGGAGGCGTATTCGCCATTGCTATTGTTTCTCCTATCGGGATTTGTGTGGGCAAATACCCATATTGCTCGAGCCAGGGCGCAATTATTTTTGGATCTAACATTATCGTCACTAATTCCCATGCCAAGTCCTTGTGCTTTGACGTCGAAGGTATACTTAGTTCCCAACCGCCCATCATAGTCTTAACTGGAATAGTCTCTTCTGGTACGGGATAGACAGGTAAGAAACCAACACGCTGCTCAAAGTTAGTAGTGTCGTTAAATACGCTAGGCATCCACGAGCCAGATAGCATAACTGCAAATTTTCTATCGACGAACTGGTTATCCAGTGTTGTTTGTGGCCTAAGTCCTATGTCGACCTGATCTTTAAGAAACTGCAGAGCCTCTACTCCTTGTGTGCTATTAAATGCCGGATACCAATATGCGCCCTTTGTTGGATGTTCAGTTTTCCTCTCAACTATAGAACCCTCAAGCATCCATAGATACGGATACCACATATCTGGTGAGTTAACGTCACCATTGAGATGCATTGGTTGTATCAATGTCGGAATTTGATTTCGTCCCAGTGTAGCATTAATTTTTTTTGCAGCAGCAAGATAGCCGTCCCAAGTCTTCAGAGAATTAGGATCAATGTTTGTCCGAGATAATATATCCTTCCAGTACCAGATGCCGCGTATATCCGTCCAGGCCCATATTCCATATATCTTGCCTTTGTAGATACTGCCGTCGATGTTCGCTTCATACCAGTCTGGAAACCTACCCCACTTATCGACTCTGTCTGTGAGATCAGTTAAAAAACCTTTTTCGGCGAATTCTCCTAGCCAGATCTGGTCAAGAGATATTAAGTCGACAGAGCTGTTCTTAGATAGCGCTTGGAGAAGTGTTGTCCTTGTAACGTTATATGGAAAAGTCGTGTAATCCAAGTCGATATTGATCTCAGGATGCCTGTTTCTTAATTCTTCTAATGAGGTTTGAAGCAAATGTTTCCATCTTTGAGGATCAGCTAGATCGGTGAGCATGGCCTTAAGAACGACCATATCATCATCACTCGTTGTTGTTGTTATTAGTGATGCAAAGGCAGTATCAGTATGTGTTAATGGGCTCTGAGCGATTATTAATGTAAGGATTCCGCAAATAATGGGCAAAGATTTAGACTTTCTCCAGCTCACAATAATTACATAGCGTAAGCAAGTAATTATAAAGTTCTGGTTCTTAACTAATCCAAAACTTATATCTCTACAGATAGACTCGCGCGATGTGGCTAATCTCGTCAGGCGCGGGAGTTCCTCCTAATGAAGAATCGACGGATTGAAAATATGCAAGACCCAAAGCTGTTAACGGTTAATGAGGTATGAATCGTGGTCAGAACGCTATCCAACCTTGACGACAATCTTCGACCTTATTTTTCCAAGCACGGAGAGGACTTCATTTCTAGCTCTACTCTAATTCTGCTTTAACTTTTCTAACCAAGTAGCTAATCGATACTGGCTTTCTGATAAAGCAGCCGATACTTAATGCTGGATACTGCTCCCTTAATGCCTCTTGATTTATTAGGCCAGATGACATGAAGCATACTCTTGGGTTGATATCGATTTCTAATACCTTTACGGAAAACTCAAAACCATTCATTTTAGGCATATTTATATCAACTAGTAACAGGTCGTAAAAATTTGGTTTGAACTCTGAAAGAGCTAGAAGAGGATCGTTATATGTACTAACCACAAATGATATCTTTTTATTACTATTTTCATTTTCTGCTTCAAACGCCTTTTTGAATGTTAGTGTGATATCTGGGTCGTCGTCCATAACTAGGATTCGTCTTGTCGCGGGCGTTTTCAGCTCTAAACTTTGTACTTCTTTACTTCCGTCGGCATGAGATGCAATCATCTGGCTAGAGCTAGAGAAAGCACTATCACGGGTTATGTCCCCGGCATTGCTATAGCCACGGCTATACATGTCACCTCTCCCGGTATCAAGCATTTGCTTTTCTCATCCTTCCCAACAAGGGGCCACGAAATGTCTCCCTTGAACCTCATAGTAATGATATCCCCCTTAAAGCTTTTGTAAGTATAAAGAACGAAATTTTCCCATTTAGGCAGAATAATTAGATATTTTAATAAATAGGCTTTCAAAAGAGATAGGTTCTGATTCCGGAAAGAGATAGATTAAAACGATAGATTCATTTTGTTATTAGCGTAAGTCCTAGATCGTCCTCCCGCACTTGCTAGAATTCTGCAATGCTCCGGAATAGGCTTTTATAAAGCAACTATTGCTTACTTGCTGCACGTTATGAGAAACGATAGACGAATAGGGGAAGCAATAATGATTGCAAGTGGGGTAGGTTTAACAATAGCTGGCCAATTGTTGGGGATTGCATATTTGGCATATGGAGGTCTTGCGATTGCAGGTCTAGGGGTCGTCTCAGCTTTTTGGCGTTAGTTTTTTGAGACAGCTGACATGAAACAGCCATCATATTTGGATTTTTAAAATATCATGTGATTTGAACCAAACAGCAAGAGATTTGATGATCACAATTACCCGCTCGAAATCTCCAAAACAAACTTTCTTCCCGTCACAGTAGAAAGACACTCCTCACAGTCCCTTACCATACTCTGTAGTATATTGTTCCTTTTCTCCTTAATTTCATTCTCCAACCTTTCCAAGTACAATTTGTGGTTGTCAAGGCCAACTTTGTTGTTTCTCAATTTCGCTCTTAAATCCTCAGAAAGTGATATGACTGAATTGTCTTTTTTCTGCTCAAGCGATTTCAGTTTATCAGAGATAAGTTTTGACCTTTTGTTGAGACTTGGGAGAGATTCAACTATCTGTTCGAAATACTTTATTGTTTTGTCGGAACCCTTTAGCGTAATCTTTCCAGTGCTGACTGCTTTATTAACTTCTACAAGAAGAGATTTGTAAGACTCAAAGTCGCCAGTTTGAGAGTCACGATATTGCCCTAAGTCTGTCTCATTTTTATGCTCTTTTGCTTGTTCAAATATCTTCCATGGGGTTTCCATCAGGAGTTGCAGTCTAGATGAGGTTGACTTAGACGTGCCATAGGAGTACTTTGCTAAGGCTCTGGATACAGGACTAAAAAGGTCACCAAGATATTTGTGAAAATCTTTCTCTTCTTCCTGTGCAAGCTTTATTTCCTCTACCGTTTTAGAAGCTGATTCAAAGTCAGAGGACCTTTCTAAATTATCTAACTTTCTGGCAAGGTCTTGAGCTTCAGCTTCCAATCTAGAAATTTCGTCTTCGAGCCTTTGTAACTCATTTTCCTGCTGTCGCACAGAGTCTACCATCTGTGAGGTTCTAGTAAGTACTGTGATACAATCCGCCACAGGTCGTCTATCTTCTTCAAAATATTCCATTATTTTGTTAGTTCTTTTCTCCAAAGAAGATATAGTATCGAATTCCCCTTTAATTTTGCCCGTATGTTTTTTCATAAATGTAGTCAACAGTTTGCTATGCGAGCCGCTAACGTCTCCAAAACGCTCCATTAATGATTGCAGACTCTCTTGGAATTTTTTTGCTTCAGAAATTGAGGTAGGAGTGGGAATATCAGACGAAACTTCCTTTTTCAGCGATGAGACCAGTATTTTCCTTGAACTTTCAACAGTGGGCTTAAACTTTTCCTCTTCTACTTTTACCTTTTCAGCCTCCATTTCTTCAGCAAGTCTACCAATTGATAGCAGAATATTCTCCAGCGACTCTCTTATAGGAATCAGATTTCTAGACATATCG
>Ga0126312_10000673_pt1 | contig 21194 bp, 18 predicted proteins | sample Plot104A_FD_92537 | JGI IMG/M metagenome (GOLD analysis project Ga0126312, IMG submission 92537) | Serpentine soil microbial communities from UC McLaughlin Reserve, CA, USA - Plot104A | ecosystem: Environmental > Terrestrial > Soil > Grasslands | place: USA: UC McLaughlin Reserve, Lake County...
GATGCGTCCGCGCGGCGCGTGCCGCGGCCTGCCGCGACTTCGACAGCGCCTCGTTCGTGACACAGCACGTGTTGACGACCGCGACGTCGCCCGCGGCGGCCTCGCGGTGCCCGTCGGCGAGCAGCCGCTCGCGCACCTGCATCGCGTCCAGGTGGGAGACCTTGCAGCCGAGGAAGCGAACCGAGAACGTCGCCATCGCAGGACGAACGATCCTACTCTCGTTCCCAGGAATCGGCCGCCCACCCATCGAGCGTCCGGCGCCCGGTGTGGCGAAAGCCGGCGAGGTCGGGCCGGTCGCGCCCGAGGTAGCCGGAGGTGACGACGACGGTGACGTCCAGCCTCGGGACGATCGCCTCGACGGCTGCCAGGGCGATATTCGCGATGGCCGCGCGCGCGGCGGGCAGCGGTGCCGTCGCTGCGTCGCCGACGTGCGCAGCCACGGTGGCGTCGTTCATGGCAGCGTTCCGCAGAGTCGCGTCGACGGCCGCCGGATCTGCGTCGACCGCGGTCACCGGGGCGTGCCCGAGCTTGGCCGCCGCGATCGCGAGCACGCCCGAGCCGCAGCCGACGTCTAGCAGGCTTGCCGGCGGCAGCTCCTGAAGCACCTCCACGCAGAGGCGCGTCGTCGCGTGGCCGCCGGTGCCGAACGCTCGTCCGGGGTCGATCACGACGGGGATCAGCTCGGTCGGCGGCGATGCCCACGGCGGCCCAACCCACAGCGCGCCAACGGCGACGGGTCGGTGGAAGTCACGCCAGCGGTCCTCCCAGCCGGCCTCGACGTCCTCGACGGTCATTCCCCCCAGGTCGAGCGGGACTTCCTCGACGTAAGCGGCGAGCTCGACCTCGTCTCCAAGCGCGCGTTCCTCGAATCCCAGCGGGAAGCGTTCGAGCCACTGCGCACGCGCCTCTTCCGCGCGCTCGGGCGGGACGCGGACGGCGACCCGCTTCAGCGAAACGCGCTCTTCAGCTTCTCGAAGAAGCCTTCGTCGGCCCGGTAGGTGTCGCTCGACGAGAGCTGTTCGAACTGCTCGAGGAGCTCTCGCTGTTCCTGCGTCAGGCGGTGCGGGACGATCACGTTGACGAGCACCCGGTGCTCGCCGCGGCCGAAGCCCTGGAGCACGGGCATGCCGCGGCCGCGCAGGATCCGGATCTCGCCGGGTTGCGTGCCCGGCTCGAAGTCGAGCTCCACCGGCCCGTCGAGCGTCTCGGTCGTGACGCTCGCGCCCAGGGCCGCCTGCGCGATCGTCAGGTCGACGGTCGAGAAGATGTCGTCGCCCTCGCGGACGAACCGCTCGTCCGGCCGGACGCGAACGCGCACGTAGACATCGCCGGACCGCCCCCCGACGGCGCCTGCGTGGCCCTCGCCCGAGATCCGAATCTGCTGGCCGTCGTGGATGCCTGCCGGGATCGTCACGTCGAGGGTGCGCTCGCCGACGACGCGGCCTGCGCCGCCGCAATCGGAGCATTCGGTCTCCGGGACACGCCCGGCGCCCGCGCAGCGCGGGCACGTCTGCGTACGGACGAACTCACCGAACACGCTCCGCGACACCTGCTGCAGCCGGCCCGTCCCGCGACACGTTTCGCAGGCCGAGATCGGCGCTCCCGGCTCGGCGCCGTTTCCGCCGCAGCGGCCGCACTCGCTCGCCACCTCGAGGACGACCTCGCGCTTCACCCCCTGGGCTGCGTCGACGAGCTCGATTCCCACCTCCGCGCCCACGTCGCCGCCCCGGGCCCGCCGCCCTCCGCCGGCGCCGAAGAGATCGTCGCCGAAGAACGCGGAGAAGATGTCGGAGAGGTTGCCGAAGTCGAACGATCCGGGGGAGAACCCGCCGCCGCGCAGCCCTGCGTGGCCGTAGCGGTCGTAGAGCTGTCGTGACTCGGTGTTCGAGAGCACCTGGTAGGCCTCGGCGACCTCGCGGAACCGCTCCTCGGCGTCGGGTGCTTCGTTGACGTCGGGATGCAGCTCGCGTGCGAGGCGTCGGAACGCGCGCTTGATGTCTCCCTCGGAAGCGTCCTTCGACACGCCCAGCAGCTCGTAGTAGTCGCGTTCGGTCGTCGCCATCGGCTGCGGCGAAGGGTAGCCCCGGCGCGCGCGGTAGCATCGAGCTGTGGCTGCCGCGGTCACACGCGACGACGTTATTCGCGGGATCCGCGAGCTTGGCCTCGGCGAGGGAACCGTCCTCGCTCACTCGTCGCTGAGCTCGTTCGGGCGCGTGACGGGCGGCGCAGACGAGGTGGTCGCCGCGTTCCTCGACGAGGGCTGCACCTTGGTCGTCCCCACATTTGCGGCGAGTGTGTTCGGCGTCGCACCGCCGGAGGGGATGCGGCCCGAGCGGAACGGCTACGACTACGGCGTCCCGCACGAATCGCCCGGTCGCTCGCGGATCTTCACGACCGAGGGGAACGGGATCAGCCCGTCGATTGGCGTGATTCCGGCAGCCTTGCTGTCGCGTGCGGAGCGCGTGCGCGGCAACAACCCGCTCTGCTCGTTCGCTGCGCTTGGGCCGCGCGCCGAGCTCGTGCGCGAGCAGCGGCCGCTCGACGTCTACGCGCCGCTGCGCATCCTCGCGGCGCGCGACGGGTTCGTTCTCCTGACCGGCGTCGGTCTGGAGCGAATGACACTGATCCACCTCGCGGAAGAACGCGCAGGCCGGACGCTCTTCCGTCGCTGGGCGAACGCGAGCGACGGGAAGCCGATGGAGGTCGAGGTCGGCAGCTGCAGCAACGGCTTCGGAAAGCTCGAGCCGGCGCTTGGGCCACTCGCACGCGAGACGGCGGTCGGCGAGAGCCGCTGGCGGGCGTTTCCCGCGCGCGAGACGCTCGGCGCCGCCGAGGCCGCGATTCGCGAGCGCGCCGAAATCACGAGCTGTGCCGACCCCGACTGCCTCCGCTGCCGCGACGCCGTGGCCGGCGGCCCCGCGCCCGGCCGCGGTCAGTCCTCGTAGACGTCCTCGACAAAGCGCGAGAGTGCGGCTGCGGCCGAGTGCACCGAACGGATCGCCTTGTCGTAGTCCATTCGCACGGGACCGAGCAGGCTGACGGTTCCGAGGGTCCGGTTGGCGAGCCCGTACGCGGCGCCGACGAGCGCGACGTTGGACAGGTACGGGTGCTCGAGCTCCATCCCGACGCGGACGAACGGCCCACGCGCATCGAGCGAGCCGTGCAGCAGCTCGAGGAGCGCCGCACGCTTCTCGAGCACCTCGAGCAAGTGCCGGTACGAGTCGAGCTCCTCCGACCGGACCTCCTCGAGCAAGCCGGCGGTCCCGCCCACGTACAGGCGCCGTTCGTCGCCCTGCGCCTCGGTGAACGCTGGGCGGAACGTGGCGAGGAACGCGCGCTCGTTTTCGGAGAGTTCGGGGTCGGCGAGTCGCTGCCTGAGCAGGTTCGACCCGAGCGTCAGTCCGGCGACGCGTTCGTTCAGGTACTCGCCTGCCCACTGCGCGAGGCCTGGGTCGACCGGCTGCTGGAACGAGACCATTCGCTTCGTGACGCCTCCCGTCGAGGCGATCACGACGACCATCACCACGTGCGGCTGAAGCACGAGCACCTCGACGTGGCGGACGGTCGTCGTCTCGAGCGGCGGCGCCGAGACGAGCGCCAGCAGGCGCGTCAGCTCCGCGAGCATCTCGGTCGTCGACTGCAGCGCCGCCTCGACCTCGCTCCGGACGCTCGTCAGGTCGAGCGGGAACACGCTCGGCCGGAGCTCGAGCCGTTCGAGCAGCCCGTCCGCGTACAGCCGGTAGCCGCGTTCGGTCGGGACCCGTCCGGCGGACGTGTGCGGGTGCATCAGCAGCCCCTGAGCCTCGAGCGCCGCCAGCTCGCTGCGTACGGTTGACGACGACACGCCGAGCTCGGCATGCTCGACGAGCGTTCTCGAACCCACGGGCTGCCCGGTCGCGACGTACTCCTCCACCACGTGGCGCAGGATCCGCCGCTGGCGGTCGCTGATCAGGCTCAGGCTGGAGGCGCCCATTTGCAGGGAAAGAGTACCGCCGGCTCAGGCCAGCAACTCGGCCGTCACACCGCCGCCGAGAAACCGGCCGCGGTCCGTGAGCGTCAGCGTCGATGCGTCCGCCCTGGCGAGACCCAGCCGCTGCAGCCGCTCGAGTGCTTCCGGATCGAGCACGTTCTCGGCGCCGTCCAGCACGAGCGGCTCGTCGAGCCGCAGTCCCAGCATGACGCGCTCGCGCCGGCGGACGGCGTCGTCCAGGGCCTCGTGGTCGCGCGGCGGGCCCGCTCCTCGCTCGAGCGCAGCCATGTACCGGGCGAGGCCGGGACTGTTCCGCCACCGGTCGTCACCGAGCGTCGAAACGGCGCCGATGCCGAGACCGACGTAGTCCCGCCCCCGCCAGTACGCGAGGTTGTGCCGGGCGCGGAAGTCGACCGCAGCGGCGGGCGCTCCCGGACGGCAGAAGTTCGCCGTCTCGTACCAGCGGTAGCCGGCCCCGGTCAGGCGTTCGACGACGCGCTCCAAATAGTCCTCCATCGCGTCCGCCTGGCGCGCAAGCTCATCCCCGAAGGTATGGGTGAAGCGCGTTCCCGGCTTCGCCTCGAGCTCGTAACACGAGAGGTGGTCCGGCTCGAGCGCGAGAGCGGCGCCCAGGTCGCGCTCGAGGTCGGCGGCGCTCTGGCCGGGGACCCCGTAGATGAGGTCGAGCGAAATGTTGTCAAAGTTGGCATCGCGAAGAGCGTAGACGGCGCGGCGGACGTCCTCGGGTTGAGCCGACCGTTCGAGCACGCGGAGCAGCCGCGGCTCGAACGACTGCGCACCGAGCGACACGCGCGTCACGCCTCCCTCGCGGAGAAGCGTCGCGAGAGCGGGTGTCACCGTCTCGGGATTCGCCTCGACGGTGACCTCGACCGCACGCGGCAAAGCCGCGAGTAGGCGGACGAGCGCAGCCGGGCGCGTGAACGTGGGTGTCCCGCCACCGAGGAACACCGTGTCGAGCTCGTCCGCGAGCAGCGGGCGCTCGAGCGCGAGCTCGGCGAGGATCGCGTCGACGTACCGCTCGTGCTCGTTCGGCCGCCCGACGACGGTGACGAAGTCGCAGTAGCCGCAGCGATGTGCGCAAAAGGGCAGATGCACGTACAGATGGCGGACGCCGCTCATCTCTGCGCGTCCCCGAGGTTGAGCACGGCGAGGAATGCCTCCTGCGGGACCTCGACGGCGCCGACCTGCTTCATCCGTTTCTTGCCCGCCTTCTGCCGTTCGAGCAGCTTTCGCTTGCGCGTGATGTCGCCGCCGTAGCACTTCGCGAGCACGTCCTTTCGCCGCGCCTTCACCGTCTCGCGCGCGATCACCCGCGAACCGATTGCCGCCTGGATCGCGACGTCGAACATCTGGCGCGGGATCTCCTCGCGCAGCTTCTCCACGAGTGCCTTTCCGCGGCCGTACGCGCTGTCGCGATGCACGATCAGCGAGAGCGCGTCGACGGTCTCGCCTCCGACCAGCACGTCGACCCGCACGAGGTTGCCCTCGCGGAAGTCGGCGACGTCGTAGTCGAAGCTCGCGTAGCCGCGCGTGCGCGACTTCAGCTGGTCGTAGTAGTCGAGGACGATCTCCGCGAGCGGGAGCTCGTACGTGAGGTGCACGCGTTCCTCGGTCAGGTACTCGAGGTGGTCGAAGCGACCGCGGCGCTCGTTGTTCAGCTCCATGACGGCGCCGACGTACGCCTTCGGAACGATGATCGACGCCTTCACATAGGGCTCCTCGACGAGCTCGAACTCGTCCGGCATCTCGGCGGGGTTGTGAACTTCGATCGCGCCGTCGCCGGGCGCGCTGACGCGGTACGCCACGGTCGGCGCCGTCACGAGCAGATCGAGGTCGAACTCGCGCTCGAGCCGCTCTCGAACGATCTCCATGTGCAGGAGTCCGAGGAAACCGCAGCGGAAGCCGAAGCCGAGCGCCTGCGAGTTCTCTGGCTCGTAGAACAGCGCGGCATCGTTCAGCTTCAGCTTCTCGAGCGCGTCGCGCAGGTCGGGGTACTGATCCGAGTCCGTCGGAAACAGGCCGGCGAAGACCATGGGCTTCACGTCCTTGAAGCCGGGCAGCGGCTCCGCAGCGGGCGCGCGCTGCGAGGTGATCGTGTCTCCGACGCGAAGCTCCGACACCTCCTTCAGCCCGGTGATGACGTAGCCGACCTCGCCGGCCTCGAGCGACGGGACCGCACGTTGCCCCGGCGAGAAGAAGCCGAGCTCCTGCGCCTCGAATCGCGTCCGCAGGGCCATCGTCTGGAGCTGCTCGCGCCGCGTGAACGTCCCGTCGACGATGCGCACGAATGCGACGACGCCGCGGTACTGGTCGTACGACGAATCGAAGACGAGCGCGCGTCCGGCCGCGCCGGGGTCTCCCGCCGGCGGAGGCACGCGCTCGACGATCGCGTCGAGCACGTCGTCGACGCCGACTCCCGTCTTCGCCGAAATGCGCAACACACGCGCGGGGTCGACTCCGAGCAAGTCGGCGAGCTGTCGAGCCGCGCCGTCCGGATCGGCCTGCGGCAGGTCGATCTTGTTCACGACGGGGACGATCTCGAGGTCGTTCTCGAGCGCGAGATATGCGTTTGCAAGCGTCTGCGCCTCGATTCCCTGAGCGGCGTCCACGACGAGGAGCGCGCCCTCGCAGGCCTGTAGCGAACGCGACACCTCGTAGGTGAAGTCGACGTGGCCGGGCGTGTCGATCAGGTTGAGCTGATGGTCCTTCCAGTCGACGCGAACGGCCTGTGCCTTGATCGTGATCCCGCGCTCGCGCTCGAGGTCCATCGAGTCGAGCACCTGCTCGCGCATCTCCCGCGCGGAGACGGTGTGCGTGAGCTCGAGGATCCGATCGGCCAGCGTCGACTTCCCGTGGTCGATGTGGGCGATGATCGAGAAGTTGCGGATGTGCTGCTGGTCCATGGGCGCTCACGCCGGGCGACGGCGGATTCGCAACGCTAGCAACGCGTCGAGCTCGCGAACTCCCAGCGCCCGGCTCAACGCGATGTACGCGGCGAGCCCGATGCCGAGCGCGGAGCCGAGGGAGACGATCTGCGCCGCGAGCGAACGTCCCAACGCGTCGTCGAGGACGCGCCAGATCGCATACGTCGTTCCCGCCAGTACGACGGCAGCGATCACGATCCGCAGCGTCGCGTCCGCGGTGCGCCGCAGCCCGATTCGCCCAAGGCGCTTCCGCAGCAGCCAGAGGAGCGCGGCAGTGCCCGCAATGTTCACGAGCGAGGTCGAGAGCGGGATGCCCCAAACGCCGAACCGGTAGAACGCGGCGTCGAGCACGGCGTTGATCCCGAGGTTCGCGAGCGCGACCAGCGTCGGGATCCAGTTGGCCTGGAGGCTGAAGAAGGCGCGGTTCAGCATCAGCATCATTCCGTTGAACGTGAGCCCGAGGGCGAACGCGGCGAGCGCGCCCGCGACGACCGGCGTCTGTTCCGGCTCGAACGCGCCGCGCTCGTACAACAGCCGCACGATCGGCGCGGCGAGCACGGCCGACGCGGCGCTCGCAGGGATGAGGAGGAACGCGATCTGCCGCAAGCCGAGCGCGATTCGCTCACGCAGCCCGTCGAAGTCGCCACGCGCGGCCAGCCGGGAAAGCGACGGGAAGAGGACCGTCGCGACGGCGACCGAGAACATCCCCTGCGGGAGCATGTAGATCCGGAACGCCTTGTCGATCGCGCTCGGAGCGAGCTCGGGGTCGATCAGCCGCGAAGCGAATAGCGTGTCGACGACTGCGTTGAAGTTGATCAGCCCGAGCCCGAGCGTCACCGGCAGCATCAGCTTGAAGACGCGCCGAACCGCGGGATCGCGCCAGTCGATCACGACGCGTAGGCGATCGTCTCGCCCGCGGAGCCACGGGAGCGGCAGGAGGACCTGGATCACGGTTCCGACGAGAATGGAGCCGGCGTAGATGTAGAGCTTCGCGTCGACCTCGTCCGCCTGGGGGACTCCGAGGACGAGGCCGGCGATGATCACCAGGTTCCAGAACACCGGCGTGAGCGCCGGGATCGAGAAGTGCTCGTAGCTGTTCAGGATTCCGACGACGATTCCGCTGACCCCGAGCAACGCAACGATCGGGAAGAGAACGCGCGAAAGCCCGACCGCCAAGTCGACGTCGCCGCCGGGGTTGCCAAACGGCGCGATCACGAGCGGCGCAGCCACGATCAAGAGCGCTGACAGCGCGCCGAGGCCCAGGAGCGTCAGCCAGATGAGACTCGACGCGACGCGCCACGCACGTGCACGTTCGCCGCGCTCGAGCAGCTCGCTGAAGACCGGTACGAAGGCGGAGCTGAGGGCCGCGTCCGCAACGAGCGCCCGGAAGAGGTTCGGCACCTGGAACGCGACTGTGAATGCGTTGATAGGACCGGCAACGCCGAAGGCGTTCGCGGCGACCATCTCGCGAACGAGCCCGAGCACGCGGGAGAGGCCCGTCGCGGCCGAGAAGATCGCCGTCGACAACGCAAGCCGGCGGCCGGTCGCCCGCGCCTCCACGCGCCGAGTATAGGAACGGCATCCGCGGGCACCCGCGCCGCCGCCAGCGCACAATCGGCGCACCCGCGGCACGGGCTCGTCACATTTTCGGGTTACGATTGCAGTGGGTGGTGGGTTGGGGTGCCCCGGCTGCGGCCGCGAGCTGCCGGGCGACGGCGCCGCCGAACGGGTTCGCGAGTACTGGGCGGCTCGAGGGCTTGCTACCATCGTGCGGCCCGCAGCTGCGGGCACTTTCTCGCAATGCCGAACATCAAGCAGCAGAAGAAGCGCGTCCGGATCGCGTCGCAGCAGCGGCTCGAGAACCTGCGCTTCCGTTCCACCGCGAAGACGCTCGCCAGGCGGCTTCGGGAGGCTGCCGCCGACGGCGACGACGCCCGCGTCGACGAGGAACACCGCCGCCTCGTCTCCTGGCTCGACCGCGCCGCCGCGCGCGGGGCGATCCACAAGAACACCGCAGCGCGCCGCAAGGCGCAGGCTGCGAAGCTGCGCGCCGGGCGCGAGTAGCTCGCGCGGCGCCCGCGCGTCGTCAGGCTGCGGAAGCCGCCGTGTCCGCCGGCGCCGTAATCTCGACCAGCGCTCGCTCGAGCTCGAGCTCGCCGCTCAGGCGGCTGCCGCCCTTGAGCGCATGGTCGAGCGCCCCGAGACGTACGGTCGCGCGGCCAAGCTCGTCGGGCGCGAAGTTCGCAGCGTGACCGAACGCCTTCTCGGCGGCGTACGGATGGAGCCGCAGCCGCGACGCGGCGTCGCGCGGACGGACGCCCTCGGCCGCGAGGCCCTGGCACGCCCGCACTCTGGAGACGTGACTCGCCAGCAAGCCGACGAGCCGCGGCAGCTCGCGCGCCCCACCGCGCTCGAGCAGGGACTCGACGGCCGCAAGCACGGCGCCCGTGTCGCGACGGCCCCACGCGTCGCTGACCTCGAAGACCGATGCCTCGGCGGCTGCCGCCGCCAGGGCCGCAACGTCGGTCGCGGTCACCTGCTGATCGCCGGCCCAGGTCGCAAGCTTGTCGATCTCGTTGCGGAGGAGGTCGGGATCGTCGCCGACGACGTCGATGAGCAGCCGGCACGCAGCCTTGTCGGCGGAGGCGCCGAGCTGCTCGAACTGCCGCGCGACCCATGCGGGCAAGTCGCGCTTGCGCGGCGCGTCGTAGATGAGGACGTCGCCGTGCTTGGCGACGGCCTTGGCCAGCGCAGAGTCCTTCTTCACCTCGTGCCCGACCAGCGCGAGCACCGTCCCCGGCGTCGAAGCCTTCAGGTACTCGGACACGAGCTTCACGTCCGCGGCCTTCCACGCGTCGACGGCCTCGGCGACCACGAGCCGCTGTTCGCCTCCGAACAGACCGAGTGCGTTGCAGGCCGCGACGACGTCGTCTGCCGTCGCCTCGCCTGCGTGCAAGATCTCGACCGCGTCAGGGTCGAACCGGTTGCGCAGCCGCTCCACCGCCAGCCGCGTCTTCGGCCGGTCGGTGCCGGCGATCAAATACGCGGTTTTCAGCGCCGGAGCCATACGCACCAAGCATACGCAGACGCGGCGACGGCGACGCTCAACACAACCGGAGCCGACTCGACCTGCGCGAACGGCACCGCGGCGACGGCCTGCGCGCACAGAATCAGGTACTGCGCGAGCAGCCCTGCGACGCTCGCGAGCAGCGAAGCGACATGCGGGGCGACCGGATCGATGACCGCCGCCGCCAGTCCCAGGCCGAGCAGCGGCGCAACGGCGGGGACCGCGAGCGCATTCGCCGGCACCGCGAGAATCGGAATCGCGTGGAAGTGCAGCCAGACGATCGGCGCGGTCGCGACGGCGCACGCGGACGAGATCGCAACGACCTCGGCGACCCCGCGCGGCAACGGGTAGCCCTCGAGCCTCCGCAGCAGCGGCGGCACGAGGACGAAGATCGAGGCGACGGCAGCGAACGAGAGCTGGAAGCCCGGATCGAGCAACGAGTATGGATTCCAGGCGAGCAGAACGAGCGCGGCGAGCAGCAGGAAGTGCCACCGATCGCGCTGCCGCGCAGCGAGCCACGCGAGCGACGCGAGGCCGCCGACGACGCCCGCACGGATGACGGACGGCTGCGGGCCGACCGCGAGCACGTAACACGCGATCGTCGCCAATGCGAGGACGTGGCCACCGGCTCTCCCGACGCCGAGCAGCCACGCGACGAAGAGCGCGCCGTACGCGATCAGCGCAACGTTCTGGCCCGAGACGGCCAACAGGTGGTAGAGCCCCGACGCTCGGAAACGGTCCCGAAGCGGCTCCGACAGACCCTGGTCCTCGCCCAGGACGACGCCCGCGAGGACGTCGCCGCGCTCGCCGCCGACTGCGCGCGCGAGCGGTCGGCGCACGAAGGCGTGCAGCCTGTCGGCGACGCCTCCGAGCCCGCCGCGGCGCCCGACCTGCCGCCACCGATCCGCACGCAGCACGACGTGGACACCGCGGTAGCGGAGCCAGCGTCGCTCGTCGAAACCGTCTTCGGGACCTTTCGGCGCGCGCACCGACGCGACGAGCGCGAGCCGCGCGCCCTGCGGCGGCGCACGGCCCGGCGGAAGCTCGAGCAGCACGCTCTCCCGGACGTCGTCCTCGGCGAACGAGACCACCTCTGCGGCCAGGCGTAGGCGGAACCGCGTCTGGCGCGACGGTGCCGTCACCTCCACGATCGTGCCTCCGGCCGTTCCGATTCGCTGCGCGAGCACGCTCTCGTCGAGCGCGGCGAGCCGGGCGCTCCCCCACCACCAACCGGCGAGGGCGAGGCCCGCGGCCGCGAGCACCACCCGCCGCTCTCCTCCTACCCAGGCCGCCGCGGCCACGAGCCCGACGGCAAGCGCCGCGAGCGCCGGGCGCGCGAGGCGCACCGCGTTCGCAGCGGCGATCCCGCCACAGAGCGCGGCGGCCAGGGCGTGAGGAGCGCGAACCGTCATGGCTGCACGACCTCGCGCAGCGTCTCGAGCCGCGCGGGGCCGATTCCGGAAATCGCGTCGAGCTCGTCGACGCTCGCGAAAGCGCCGTGCTCCTGGCGATAGTCGAGGATCTTCTGCGCGGTGACGGGACCGACTCCGGGCAGCGCGTCGAGCTGCTCGAGCGTCGCCGTGTTCAGGTGCACCGGCCCGCTGGTCGCCTCCGCTTCGGCGGCGCCGCCCGCGGCACCGGGCTGCACCTTCCGCGGAACGACGACCTGCATCCCGTCGGCGAGCGGGGCCGCAAGGTTCACGAGCGACAGGTCGGCTCGCCGCGTCGCGCCCGCAGCGCGCGCGATCGCGTCGGCGATTCGGGAGCCCTGCGGAAGGCGGTACAGGCCCGCGCGTCGGACGGCGCCGACGACGTGGACGACGACCGGCGCCTGGGCCGGCGCGGCACCCTGTGCGCTCGCCGGCGACGCGGGCACAGAAGCCGTGCCCGCCTCGCGCAGAAATCGGTCCGCGCAGACCAGCGCGAGGACCAGCGCGAGCGCGCCGAGGAGCAGCGTGCGCCGCGGGACGTGGACGTCGGGCACGAGCCCACCGTGCCTGCCGCGATGTCACACGTCTGGGCCGACTTCGTGCCGAATCTGCACACTCGCCCGGTGCCGATCGACCCCTGGCGCGTGATCCGCTCGGACGTGGCGTTCAGCGACCGCTGGTACCGCCTGCGGCGCGACACGATCGCGCTCGGCGACGGAACCGTCGTCGACGACTACCTCGTCTCCGAGCGGGCCGACATCGCGCAGGTCGTTGCGATCACGCCCGAACAGGCCGTCGTCTTCGTGCGCCAGTACAAGCACGGTATCGGCGAGATCACGCTCGAGCTTCCGGGCGGCCTCCTCGATCCGGGCGAGAGCGCCGAGGCGGCGGCGAGACGCGAGCTGGCCGAGGAAACGGGCTACGGTGCGGCCGCGTTCGAGCCTCTCGGCGCGCTCGTGCACGACCCGCCGAAGACGACGAACCGGATCCACGGTTTCCTGGCGCGGGGCGTCGAGCTGACGCACGCGCCGAAGCTGGACCCCACCGAGGACATCGAGGTCGTGCTCGTGCCTGTGGACGAGGTCGAGCGGCGGCTCCGCGCGCGCGAGCTCGACGTGTCGTCGACGGTCGCGCTGCTCTACCGCGCGCTGGAGGCGCTCAACCGACGACCAGGTTGACGAGCTTGCGCGGGACGACCACCGTCTTCCGCACGTCCTTGCCGTTCAGGTGCGCGCGAACGCGGTCGGACTGGAGCGCGCGCGCGACCAGCTCATCCTCCGACAGCGCCGCCTCGACCTCGAAGCGGTCGCGCACGCGGCCGTTGACCTGGACGACCAGCTCGAACGTGTCGCGCTCGAGCAGCGCCGGATCCGCGTCAGGCCACGGGTGCTCCCACAGCCGCTCGTGACCGAGCGCCCGCCACAACTCCTCCGTCACATGCGGCGCGTATGGCTGCAGCAGCGAGACCGCCGTCTCGGCGGCGAAGCGCGCGTCCGGTGCCGCCGTGTCCCCCGACAGCTCGTTGACGAGCTCCATCAGCGCCGCGAGCGGCGTGTGGAACTGGAAGCGCCGCTCGATGTCGTCGCTGGCCTTCGCAATCGTCGCGTGGGCCTTCCGCGCCAGCGCCGAATCTCCGGGGCCGTCGGCTGGAGCGCGCTCGGCCGCCTCGTGGACGACCCGCCAGAGCCGGCGCAGGAACCGTGCCGTGCCCTCGATGTCGGCCACGCTCCATTCCATGTCCTGGTCGGCCGGGCCGAGGAAGAGCATGTACACGCGCACGGCGTCGGCGCCGTACTGGTCGACCAGCTCGTCCGGACTTGTGACGTTGCCCTTGGACTTCGACATCTTCGTCCCGCCCTGCTGCACCCAGCCCTGGTGGAACAGGCGCGCGAACGGCTCGCGAAACCCGAGCAACCCCAGCTCGTTCATCACCTTGACGAAGAAGCGCGAGTAGAGCAGGTGGCCCGTCGCGTGGTCGATGCCGCCGATGTACTGCGACACCGGGCACCAGTAGTCGACGAGCTCGCGCTCGAACGGCTCGCGGTCGTTGTGCGCGTCGACGTAGCGCAGGAAGTACCAGGACGAGTCGACGAAGGTGTCCATCGTGTCGGCCTCGCGCCGCGCCGGCTTGCCGCAACGCGGACACGGAACGTTGATCCACTCCTCGTTTGACTCCAGCGGCGGATGGCCCTTCGGCCGGTAGTCCTCGACCTCCGGCAGCAGCAGAGGCAGCTCATCCTCCGGCACCGGCACAATGCCGCACTCGTCGCAGTGCACAACCGGAATCGGGCAGCCCCAGTAGCGCTGGCGCGAGAAGCTCCAGTCGCGCAGCCGGTAGGAGACGGCCGGCTTGCCCTTTCCTTCCGCGGCCAGCCGTTCGACGATCGCGCGCCCGCCGTCTGGCGCGGGCATCCCCGTGAAGTCGCCGGAGTCGACCAGCACCTCGTCCGCTCCGTGCGCGGAGAAGGCACCGTCCGCGGGCACCTCGCCGTCGCGCGGCGCCACGACCGTCCGCACCGGCAGCCCGAACGCGTCGGCGAAGTCGAAGTCGCGCTCGTCGTGCGCGGGCACGGCCATGATCGCGCCCGTGCCGTACTCCATCAGGACGTACTCCGCGACGTAAACCGGCAGCCGTTCGCCGTTGACGGGGTTGACGACGTGGTGGCCTGTGAAGACGCCGGTCTTCTCCTCCCCGGCCGCGCGATCCTCGCCGCGACGCGCCGCCGTCCGCCGTGCGTACTCGCGCACCTCGTCGTTGTCGATGCGCTCGACCAGCGGGTGCTCCGGCGCGATCACGAAGAACGTGGCCCCGAACAGCGTGTCCGCACGCGTCGTGAAGACCGCGAGGTCCTCGTCCAGCTCTTCCAGCCGGAACAGGATCTCTGCGCCCTCGGAGCGGCCGATCCAGTTCCGCTGGATCGTCTTCGTCCGCTCGGGCCACCACCCGCCCTCGGGCAGGTCGTAATGGAGCAACTCGTCGGCGTACGCGGTGATCTTGAAGAACCACTGCTCCAGGTTCCGCGCCTCGACGGCCGTCCCGCACCGATCGCAGCGGCCGTCGACGACGTATTCGTTCGCGACCACCGTCTGATCCGTCGGGCACCAGTTGACGGGTGCCGCCTTCCGGTATGCGAGGTCGCGCTCGAAGAACTTCAAGAACAGCCATTGCGTCCAGCGGTAGTAGTCCGGATCGTGCGCGCCGAGCTCGCGATCCCAGTCGATCACCCACCCCAGCCGGCGCATCTGGCGCTTGATCCCGTCGATGTTCCGCTCGACGATCTCGCGCGGGTGGCCGCCTTCGCGGATGGCGGCGTTTTCGGCCGGGAGGCCGAAGGAGTCCCACCCCATCGGGCGCAGGACGTTCCAGCCGCGGCGGCGGCGGACGTGCGTCTGAACGTCCCCCATCGTGTAGTTGAGGACGTGCCCCATGTGGAGCGTGCCCGACGGGTACGGCAGCATCTCGAGCTGGTACCAGTGGCGCTCGTCGCGTTCCTCGGGCGGCGGATTCGGGGTCGAGAAGGCGCGCTCGTCGGCCCAGACGCGCTGCCATTTCGCCTCGATCGGGTGCGGTTCGTATCTGTCCATGGGGACAAAAAAGCCTCTCGTGCGAGAGGCCGTGGGAAGCTCGTCGCGGCCTCGCCGCGCTGTCGCTTCCTGCTTCTACGAAAGGAGCTCCTTCCTCATCGCTGGCGTCGATTGTAGCGCCTCCCGGGTGCGGCAGCCAGCTGAGGCAGCCATGTGAGGCAGCCACCTCGCCGCGCCCGGCCGCCGAGACCGTACGCTTCGCGCGATCGAGAGAGGAGGTCGGCGGATGGCGAACTACACGAAGCTCAACCTGCGCGAGGTCGAAGACCAGGCGCTGAAGTTCGGGATGTCGCCCGACCTCGAGTTCCGCGTGGCGCGGGAGCCTCTCGAGATGGAGAACGCGGCGCTCAGCTACCTGCGCCTGGCGCCGAACTTCCGGATGCCGTTCGGACACCGGCATCAGGTGCAGGAGGAGGTCTATGTGCTCGTCAGCGGGAGCGCCCGTCTGAAGCTGGACGACGAGATCGTGGAGCTCGTGCCGTGGGACTTCGTGCGGATGGCGAAGGAGACGATCCGCAACCTCGAGGGCGGCCCCGAGGGCGCGGTCCTGGTCCTCTTCGGTGCACCGAAGACCGGCCCCGGCGACGCACCTCCCATCCAGGATTGGTGGACTGACTGAGCCACGGCTCGTTTCGTCCGGCCGGCGCGACGCGCGACAGGTCGCGCTGAGCTTCGACGACGGTCCCTCCGGCTCCACTCCGGAGGTGCTGGAGATCCTCGACACGTACTCCGCGCGCGCGACCTTCTTCGTCATCGGCTCGTGGGTCGAGCGGCTGCCGGACATCGTTCGCGATGCCTCGCGCCGCGGCCACGAGATCGCGAACCACACCTGGACGCACGCGGACGGCGACCGGATCCGCGAGCTGGGGGCGCTTCGCGACGAGGTGGCGCGGACGAGCGAGGTGATCGAGCAGACGGTCGGGGTGCGACCCCTGCTGCTGCGGCCGCCGTACGGGTCCGACCCCGGCCGTTACGCGCGCGTCGCCGCCGATTGCAGGCTCGACGCGACGGTGCTGTGGTCGGTCCAGACCTTCGACTGGCAGGACCCCGAGGACGCGTCGTCGATCGTCGAGCAGGTGGCGGCGGAGGCCGAGCCCGGCGCGATCGTGCTGTTCCACGACGGCCACCGGCTGAAGAACGACACGCGACCGCGGCGGCCGACCGTCCAGGCGCTCCCCGCCGCGCTCGAGTGGCTGCGCTCGAACGGGTACGGGATGACGACGGTGTCCGAGCTCCTCGGCGGCTGACGATGCTCGACCTCCTGCCCGACTCGGCGAGCGTCGAAGGCGGCCGCCTCGCGATCGGCGGGACCGACGGCGAGGAGCTCGCGCGCGCATTCGGGACGCCTCTCGTCGTCTATTGCGAGCAGACGATTCGCGCGCGGGCGCGGGCATACAGGGCGGCGGCACCGGAAGCGCTGGTGGTCTACGGAACGAAGGCGTTACCGAACGTGGCGGTGTTGCGGCTCCTCGCGGAGGAGGGAATCGGCGCGGACGTCTCGACGCTGGGCGAGCTTCGGTTCGCGCAGGCCGCCGGGGTGCCGGCGGACCGCCTGCTCGTGCACGGGAACAACAAGTCGGACGAAGAGCTGCGCGCCGCAGCCGAGGCGCAGGCGGCGTTCGTCGTGCTCGACTCGGTGGAGGAGCTGGAGCGTGCGCGCACCGCGGGGGTAACGCGGATGCTCGTGCGGATCACGCCCGGGATCGAAGCCGAGACGCACGAGTCGATCCGCACGGGCCATGTGAGCTCGAAGTTCGGGGTGTCTCCGGACGAGGCGGAGCAGCTCGTTCCGCACGTGGCGGGCCTGCACGTCCACGTCGGGTCGCAGCTCGTCTCGCTGGCTGTCGCGCGGGAGGCTGTGGGCTGGCTGAACCGCTTCGTCTCGGCGGTCGGCTGGGCTCCCGAGGTGGTCGACCTCGGCGGCGGTCTCGGGGTGGCGACCGAGCCGGGCGAGCGCGTGCCGTCGATCGGGGAGTTCGTCGCGAGGCTGCTCGGTGAGCTCGCGTTCGAGGCGCGCTTGATCCTCGAGCCGGGGCGGTCGCTCGTCGGGCAGGCCGGCGTCACGCTCTATCGCGTCGGGACCGTGAAGCGCGCGGGCGAGCGAACGTGGGTCGCCGTGGACGGCGGCATATCGGACAACCCGCGGCCGCAGCTGTATGGCGCTCGATATACCGCCTTGCTGGCGGCTCGTGCCGGTGCCGCGCCGACGGGCGTCTTCGGACTTGCGGGCAAGCACTGCGAGTCCGGCGACGTGCTGATCGACGGCGTCGCTCTGCCCGACCCGCGGCGGGGCGACGTGCTCGCCGTGCCCGCGACGGGCGCATACACGCTGGGGATGGCGTCGAACTACAACGGCGTGCCGCGGCCCGCCGCAGTGCTCGTCTCGGACGGCGACGCGCGGGTGATCCGCCGCCGGGAGACGGTCGACGATCTCCTCGCCCTCGAAGTCTGACTTTCGGCACACATCCGGCACGGACACGTCACGAAGTCGTGGTTATGCTCGCGGTGGGTGGTGGGTTCGGGGTGCCCCCGGCGGGTGCAGGCGCTCGCGTGGCCCGCATCGCTCCTTCAGACACGTCTGATCGACGACCGCCGGTGGATCCGGGCGGTGCGCGTTCCGATCTCCTCCTCCCGGTCGCGCGGCCACTACGCCGAAGCTCGCACGGCGAAGCCCGGGCGGACGAGCCGAGGCGGCGCCGCGAGCTTCGCATCGCTGACGTGCGGGTTCAGCGGCTCCGCGAGCACGGGCGCGGCGAACGACGCGGCGACTCGCTCCGGCGGCGCCTCCTCGTACAGCGTGGTGCGCTGACGGGGGATGCGGCCGCACGAGCCGATCAGCTCCTCCATCCGTTCGGGCGACATCTCCTGCCCCCACTGCGCGCCGGCCGCGCGCGAGATCGACTCGTTCATGAGCGTTCCGCCGAGGTCGTTGACGCCCGCGGCGAGCGCCTGCCGCACGCCTTCGGGACCGGCCTTCACCCACGACACCTGCACGTTCGTGATCCACGGATGCAGCGCGAGCCGGGCGACCGCGTGCAGGAGCAGCGTCTCGCCGAACGTCGGGCCCCGTCGCGCGCGGCCCTTCAGGAACACCGGCGCCTCCATCGGCACGAACGGCAACGGAACGAACTCGGTGAACCCGCCGCTCCGCCGTTGCTGCTCCCGGGCTGCGACCAGGTGCTTCGCCCAGCTCCTCGGCGTCTCGACGTGGCCGAACATGATCGTCACGTTCGACCGCAGGCCCGCTCGATGTGCGGCGTCGTGCACGTCGAGCCACTGCGCGGTCGTCACCTTGTCGGGACAGAGCACACGGCGCACGTCGTCGTCCAGCACCTCGGCCGCCGTCCCCGGTAGCGAACCAAGGCCGGCGTCGCGCAGCCGCGCGAGGTACTCGTCGAGCGGCTCCCCGAGCGTCGCCGCCCCCTGCCAGATCTCGAGCGCGCTGAACGCGTGCACGTGCAGGTCGGGCACCGCGTCCTTGACTGCCCGCACGACCGACTCGTAGTAGAGGCCGTCGAACGCCGGGTGGATCCCGCCCTGCAGACAGATCTCGGTCGCGCCCCGCTCCCACGCCTCTCGCGCGCGCCGCGCGATCTCGTCGTTTGGGACGAGATACGGCGCCCCTCGGAGGTTCGCGGCGAGCTTGCCCTTCGAGAACGCGCAGAACCCGCAACGGAAGTAGCAGACGTTCGTGTACTGGACGTTGCGTGTCACGACGTAGGTGACGACGTCGCCGTTCAGCTCGCGACGCAGCGCGTCGGCGGCGGCGAAGACACGCTCGCGCTCCGCCCCGCGCGCGCGAAACAGCCGTGCGATCGCGTCGACGTCGAGCTCGTCGCGCGTGTCGAGCGGGAGCGCGTCGCGGACGAGCCGCGGGACGCGCCCCGGCTCGCCCGGTGTCCATTCGTCCTCGCGTGCGAGGCCGAGGGAGTCCGAGGCGCGAAGCACGTCAGGCAGGACGCGCGGGTCGATCCACTCACCCCCGACGAAGCGCGGATAGACGCAGAGCCGCGGCGCAAGCTCGAGCCCGCGCGAGCGGGTTGCGTCGCGCAGCCGCTCGACGTCCGGCCACGGAGCCTCGGGATTGACGTGGTCGATCGTGACGGGCGAGACGCCGCCCCAATCGGTGATGCCGGCGTCGAGTAGCCGGTCGAACTCGCCGGTGAGGTTCGGCGGCGCCTGCACCGAGACCTCGTCCGGCAGCAGGAGCCGGGCGACGGCGATCGTCCACAGGTGCTCCTCGAGCGACGGCTCCACGGCCGACGCCATGCGCGTGCCCGGCTTGGCGCGGAAGTTCTGGATGATCACCTCCTGCACGTGACCGTGCTCGGAATGGAGCTTCGCGATCTGCGCCAGCGCCTCGACGCGCTCCGCCCGCGTCTCCCCGATACCGATCAGGACGCCGGTCGTGAACGGAACGCGCGCCTCGCCCGCCGCGCGGATCGTCGCGATGCGCGCGTCCGGATCCTTGTCGGGCGACGCCCAGTGCGCCTGCCCGCGCTCGAGGAGGCGCCGCGATGTGGACTCGAGCATCAGGCCCATCGACGCGGAGACAGGCCGCAGCGCGTCGATGTCCGCACCCGTCATGACGCCCGGGTTCACGTGCGGCAGAAGACCCGTCTCCTCGAGAACAAGCCCGCAGGCTTGCGCCAGGTACTCGAGCGTCGACTCGCACCCGAGCGCACGCAGCTCGTCGCGCGCCGACTTGTAACGCAGCTCCGGCTTGTCCCCGAGCGTGAAGAGCGCTTCGCGACAGCCTGCTGCACGGCCCGCGCGCGCGATCTCGAGCACCTCATCGAGCGGCAGGTACGCACGCTCGGCACGGCGCGGCGGGCGCGCGAACGTGCAGTAGCCGCAGACGTCGCGGCACAGCTTCGTCAGCGGGACGAACACCTTCGGCGAGTACGTCACGAGTGAATCGCTGCGCCGAACGCGCGCCGCCGCAAGCAGCCGCTCGAGCGGCGCATCGAGGAAGTCGAGCGTCATTCGTCGACGTTGACGTCGTAGAGGAGCTCTGCATCGGCGGGCTCGCCGACCGCGGCGTCCATCACCTCGCGGTGCTGGGCGTCGATCGGCAGCGTCGACGCCGCAAACGCCGCACGCGCCTTCTCCTCGTCCTCGAGCTCGATTGCGTAGACGAGCACGTGCCCGGAGCCGGTGTCGAGCAAATATGCCTGCTCGTGACGCACGCCCTCCTGCGCGAACGTCTGGAGGACCTCGTCGCGGCGGGCGTTCGCCTCGCGCAGCCATACGCGAAGGCGCTCGACCTGCCCGTCGCGGACCCGCCGGATCGACACGCGCACCACCGGGAGAACTTAGCCGCACGGCTTGCAACAAAGTCAGGTCGACGGCGTCTCCACCGGGGTGACAGCTGTTCATGCGCTCGTGGCGATCGTCCTCGCGACGGTCGGGCTCGCAGCTCCTCCGCGTCCGGCTGCGCCGACCGTGACCGGACCGCTTGACACAACGCTCGAGCGCCCCGTCTACGCATTCAGGGCAAGTCGCGCGACCGGCTTCCGCTGCTCGTTCGACAGCGCCGTCCTCCACCGCTGCGCGAAGCGCTATTCGGAGCGACTCCAGCCTGGACGGCACGTGCTTCGCGTGCGCGCGGTCGGGCGCCGCGCGACCGTCAGCCGGCTCGTGACCGTTCGGGTGCTCGTGCGCCTGCCTGTGCCGGAGCTGATCGCGGACTGGACGGTGCCCGTCGGCGCCGGGGCAGGCGTGCCTGCCACCTTCGCGAGCGCCGCCTACGTGCCGGTGACCTCCGACGGGACGCTCGCCGTCGTCCGGGACGGAGCAGTTGCATCGCGAGCGACGGTCGGCGTTCCGGCCACGCTGAACGGTCTGCTCGACTCCGCCGTCGACGACGGCCGTGCGTCCACGCAGCGCGCGATCTGGGTGGCGTCGGACGAAGGCGACCGCGTCACGCGGATCGATCCGGGTGGCGGGACCGCTCGCTTCGACGTCGCGCCGCGTCCCGGCGGGCTGACGGCGTCCGACCGTGCCGTGTGGGCGTTCCACTTCCTCCAGGGGACGATCACGCGCATCGACATCGCGACGATGACCGCCAAGCGTCTCGAGGTCGCGGGCGCGCAGGCGACCGGGATCGCGGCGTACGGCGGGTCGCTCTGGCTGCTGACGACTCGGCCGTCACGGGTGCTCGAGCTCGACCCGGACACGGCCGCGGTCAAACGGGC
>Ga0126312_10000674_pt1 | contig 21170 bp, 23 predicted proteins | sample Plot104A_FD_92537 | JGI IMG/M metagenome (GOLD analysis project Ga0126312, IMG submission 92537) | Serpentine soil microbial communities from UC McLaughlin Reserve, CA, USA - Plot104A | ecosystem: Environmental > Terrestrial > Soil > Grasslands | place: USA: UC McLaughlin Reserve, Lake County...
GAAGCGCGGATCCTCGAGCAGGGCGAACAGCTTCTTGTTGTTCGCCACCCGCGCCCGGAAGGGGTTGGCCATCGCCACGCGTCGGTCGCGCGCCGCCGCCACGAGGTCGCCCTCGGGCAGGTCCTCGAGCAGGGCGCGGCGGTAGACGAGGTGGACCGGCTCGCCACCGACGTGAAGCGTCGAGCCGTCGTAGGAGACCTCGTCGAGCGTGGCGTGCAGGGCCTCGAGGCCGGCCCCGCGCGCGGCGGCGCAGACGATCCGGAACTCCGGCACCGAGGGGCTCCCCTCGACGTCCACGAGCGCCAGCCGTGGCTTCTCCGGCAGATCGCGCCGCGCCTCGCGCAGCTCGCGGTAGGCGTCGAGGAGAGTGTCGATGAGGACGGGCAGCATGGGGGTGTAGGCCGTCTCGAACTCGGCCTCGACGCGGGGCAGCTGGATCGCCCGGCGCAGCCCCTCGTGCAGCACGTCCGTGTAGCCGATCCCGGCCGGCGAGTCGGCGTTGAACTCGAGGAACTTCACGTCGTAGCCCTGGAGGAAGGCGTCCAGGCGACAGATGCGAAGGGGGCTGCCGTAGCCGGGGTCGAGACGGATCAGGGCGCCCTCGGCGCCGGGCACCGCGAGCTCCTCGCGCAGCGCGGCGTCCTCGGGATAGGCGTCGCAGAAGCGGTTGAGCACGGCGCACAGGGCGGCCACCGCGCGGCGCACGCGCTGCAGCTGCCCCGGTGAGACGAAGTGCGGCATCAGCACGAACGGGATCGTCTGGCCGCCGAAGACGACGTCGTGCTCGCGCAGCCAGCTCTCGATCTCCGCCTCGATGCCGGCGCAGCCGTCGTCGAGCTTGGACAGCTCCACGAGGTGCTGCAGCTTCAGGTTGTTGACGTGGTCAATCACTCGACCACCTCCCGGTCAGCCCTCCTTCCCAATTCCCAGACTACAGCGCCGTCAATACGCTTACGCGCCCGTGCGCCCCGTCTACGCCCTCGGCGTCTTCATACCCGTCGCGGTCGCGCTCGAGCTGGCCCACGCCTCCCCCGTCCTCGTCTTCTCGGCCGCCGCTCTCGGGGTGATCCCCACCGCCGCGGTCATGGGCGAGGCCACCGAGGCGATCGCCGCCCGGACCGGGCCGGGGATCGGCGGCCTCCTGAACGTGACCTTCGGCAACGCCCCCGAGCTGATCATCGCCTTCTTCGCCCTGATAGAGGGCCTCCAGGAGGTGGTCAAGGCCTCCATCGTGGGCTCGATCCTCGGGAACGTCCTGCTGGTCCTCGGCGCGGCGATGCTGGTGGGCGGGCTGCCCCGCGAGAAGCAGACCTTCAACCGCACCGCGGCCAACGCCCAGTCGGCCATGCTGCTGCTCGCGCTGGCCGCGCTGATCTTCCCGGCGATATTCCAGCTCATCCATGGCGGCGGGCTGCCCAGGGTGGGCGAGGACCGGGTGGACTTCGGCTCCGATCTCGAGAAGCTCTCGTTCGGCGTTGCGCTCGTGCTGCTGGCGAGCTACACGGCGGGGCTCTTCTTCTCGCTGAAGACGCACCGGCGCGTGTTCAACCCCTACGAGGAGGACGAGGAGACGCACCGCTGGCCGATGCGCCGCGCGATCGCCTACCTGGCGCTCGCCGCCGTGCTCGTGGGCCTGATGAGCGAGATCCTCGTGGGCTCGATCGCCGAGGCCTCGGAGGACATCGGGCTGTCCGAGTTCTTCGTGGGGGTGTTCGTGGTGGCGATCGTGGGGAACGCCGCGGAGCACTGGGTGGCCGTGCTCGTGGCGGCAAAGGACAAGATGGACCTGGCGGTGAACATCGCGGTCGGCTCGAGCGCGCAGATCGCGCTGTTCGTGGCCCCGGTGTTGGTGCTGCTCTCGTTCGTCGTGGGGCCCAACCCGATCGCCCTCGTGTTCAACGGCTACGAGCTCGGCGGCCTCCTGTTCGCGGTCCTGATCGCCAACTTCCTCACGCAGGAGGGCGAGTCGAACTGGTTCGAGGGCGTGCAGCTGCTCGCGCTCTATGCCGTCCTCGGGCTTGTGTTCTACTTCGCATGATGAGCGCGCTCGCCGTCGGCTTCGGACTCGGCCTCTTCGTCGGCGCCCAGCCGGGCCCGGTGTCGCTCCTGTGCGTGCGCTCCGTGCTCCGCGGCGCGCTCGCCACCGGAGTGGCGATCGGCGCCGGCGCGGCGGTGATCGACGCCCTCTACGCGTCGGCCGGGCTCGCGGGCGCGGCGAGCCTGCTCGAGATCGACGTCCTGCGGGTGGGGCTCGGCGCCCTCGGCGTGCTGGTGCTGGGGCTGATCGGCGCACGCACGCTGTGGTCCGCGTTCCGCGTGCGGCTCGGGGGCGAGGCCCTGGACGAGCTGGCCACGCCGAGCCGGGCCTTCCTCACCTCGCTGGCGGCCACGGCCTCGAACCCCCTCACGATTGCGACCTGGGCCGCGATCTTCGCCGCCGCCTCGACCGCCTCCGTGTCCGAGCCGGCGCCGCTCCTGATCCTGGGCGTGGCCGCCGGGACGCTCACCGCGTTCAGCGCGCTGTCGTCGCTCGTGGCGATGGTGCGCGGCCGCTTCGGCCCGCCGCTCCTGGCGACCGTAGACGCGGTCGCCGGCGCTGGGCTGCTCGGGTTCGCCGGCCTGCTCGGCTGGCGTACCGCGCACGACTCCTAGCCTCGCCCGGCGAGGCGGCTCCGGGCGGGACCGGGTTCCTATGTAACCGCCGGGCAGGGCGGTCGGCCTAGGGACGCCCCGCGCCGGCCGGCTCCGCCTCCGCGTCCTCGGCGCCCTGGCGCATCTGGTCGCGCCGCTCCTCGCGCTTGCGCTCGGAGTCGGGGTCGCGGCGGTCGACGAGGAGCGAGGCGACGATTCCGATGGTGAAGGCGGCCGCGATTATCGCGAAGCTCGCCACCGGGCCGATGCTGTAGAGGTCCTCGGTCAGGAGCTTCACCGCCACGAGGCCGAGCACCACCGCGATCGTCTGGTCGAGGTAGCGGAAGCGCGCGATCAGGCCCTCCACCAGCAGGAAGAGGGCGCGCAAGCCGAGCAGCGCGAAGACGTTGCCCATCCAGATCAGGAAGGGGTCGCGGGTGATCGCGAACGCGGCGGGGATCGAGTCGATCGCGAATGCGAGGTCGGCGAACACGATCGCCACGAGGCAGAGGAAGAGCGGGGTGACCCAGCGCCTCCCCTCCCGCCGCACGAACCAGCGGCCGCCGTGGAACTCTCCGGTCACCGGGTAGAGGCGGCGCACGCCGCGCACCATCAGGTTCCGGTCCGGGTCGACGTTCTCGTCCACGCCGCGCGAGATCCGGACCGCCAACAAGAGCAGCGCCGCGCCGAGCAGGTACACGACCACGTGGAACTGCTCGATCAGGCCGATCCCGGCGAGGATGAAGCCGGCGCGCAGCACGAGCGCCGCGACGATGCCCCAGAACAGAAGCCGGGGCCGGCGCTCGTAGGGCACGCCGAAGTAGGCGAACAGCAGCAAGAAGACGAACAGGTTGTCGAGCGACAGCGAGCGCTCGATCAGGTAGACGGTCGTGTAGACGACCGCGTGGTCGCCGTCCTCGAGCACCCAGATCACGAGCGCCGCGAGCAGGCTGAGCACGAGCCAGCCCACCGACCACAGCACGGCCTCCTTGAAGTCGGGCTCACGGCCGCGGGCGAAGAAGTGGAGGTCGACCCACAGGAACAGCAGGAGCGCCGCTACGAGGACGCCCCATGCCCAGATCGGCTCCATCGGGAAGGACGGTACTGAGTAGGGTGACCGGCATGCCGACGCACACGGCACTCGGCGCCTGGAGCGGCGGGCGCTTCATGCGCTTCGGCGAGGCGGTCGAGGAGCGGCGGCTAGAGGTGCTGCTGCGCCCGGGCGGCGGCATCGGCACGGTGATCACGGCCGACGTCTACGGGGCCGGCGACTGTGACGGGCTGGTGGGCCGCGGGCTGGCCGGCGTGCCGCGCGAGGACTACTCGCTCGTCGGCGCGATCGGCCACGACTTCTACGAGGGCGAGCGCGACGGGCCGCGGGGCTTCCCCCGCTTCACCGATCCCCGCCTGCGGGGGCCCGAGGGCTATCGCGGCTACGTGCGAATGGCCGCCGAGCGCTCGCTCGAGCGCCTCGGCGCGGAGCGCTTTGATCTCTTGCTGCTGCACAACCCCGACCGCCGCGGTTTTGAGCACCCGGCCGTGTGGGAGGCGCTTGCCGCCGTCCGCGACGAGGGCCTCGCCCGCTCGCTCGGCCTGGCTCCCGGGCCGGCCAACGGCTTCACGCTCGATGTGATCGGCTGCCTCGATCGCTACGGCTCCGAGATCGACTGGGTCATGCTGATCCTGAACCCGCTGGAGCCCTGGCCCGGCGAGCTCGCGCTCGCGGCCTGCGCGCGCCAGGACGTCAAGGTGATCACGAGAGTCGTGGACTACGGCGGCCTCTTCCACGACGACGTCCTCCCGGGCCACGAGCTGGCGCCGGGGGACCACCGCTCCTTCCGCCCCGGCGGCTGGATCGAGGAGGGCCGCGCGAAGCTCAAGCGCATGCGACCGATCGCCGAGCGCCACGGCCTGACCATGCTCCAGCTCGCCTGCCACTGGAACCTGGCCCACCCGGCGGTCGCGTGCGTGGTCCCGACCCTGATCCAGGAGCCTGGCGGCCGACCGATCGAGGAGAAGCGCGCCGAGCTGGCCGCGGTTCCGCCCGAGTCGATCCTGAGCGCCGAGGAGGTGGCGGCGATCCGCGCGGCAGGCGACAACGTCGGCTGCATGGCGCTCAAGGGGGCCAGCCCCGACCACGACGGCGAGGAGCGCCCCGACCGCTGGCGCGTGGCCCCCGAGCAGGGAGAGCTGGCGCGGCGCTTCGGGATCGACCCGGAGCGCGACCTGCGCCAGCGCGTTCCCGCCTAGCCTCGATTCCCTACGCCCGGGCGCGCGGCCGCCAACCCGAGTGCCTGCCCCCGGAGGGGGTGAGGCGCTTTTTGGGTTCAGCTGAACCCAAAACACGACTCACCCCCCGATCGGACTCGTGGGTTCGGGGCTAGAGGGCCTCGCCGAGCAGCACCGCCACGCCGAAGATCGCGGCCGCCACCGCGACGGCGCCCACCAGGCGGACCGGCGGCCCGCCGTGGATGCCGGTCTCGTGCACCGCGGTATGGCCTTTCCCGCGCGCGATCAACCAGCGGTTCACCGGGAAGGCGAAGGCGCCGGCCACGACCAGCGCGAACGACAGCGAGCCCCAGAAGAGGAGGTCGCCGACCCCCGCGTCCATGGCCCCCGGGATCACCAGGATCAGGGCGTTGTCGACCACCTCCATCGTGGCGATGCTGAGCGTGTCCGACGCGAGCGCGATGGGAATGACCGCGGCGAGCGCGAGCCCGGCCCGCAGCAGCGGCAGGCTCGTCAGCCCGTAGCCGAACAGGAAGGCGAGGCCCACCGCGAGCAGGATGGTCGGGAGATTGGATAGGCCGAGCGCGGTGCCGATCACGACGCCGAGGATCTCGCCGATCGCGCAACCGGTCAGGCAGTGCAGCGTCGCGCTGAGGGCGACCGAGCTGAGGGCGCCACCGGATCTCGGCATCTGGTGGGGCGCGTGGTGGCTGTCGAGCGCGGCTTCCATGCGACGCAGGTTAACATACCCCTAGGGGGTATGCCCCCCGCTGCCTAGGGCTGCAGCAGCGTGGCACAGCGCTGCAGGGCCTCCGTGTCCTGCGCCTTGGCCGTGTCCAGGCAATCCGCGTAGTCCTTGAAGTCCTTTGCGCTGGGGGCCGCGCCGGCTCCCCCGTCGGAGCCGTCCGAGGAGGAGGTCGGCGGCGCCCGGGTGGGCAGCCCCCCGTCGAGCGCACCGGCGCCGAGCGACTTGGTCAGATCTGAGATCGGGTGCGCCCTCGCCGGCGCCTCGATCGTCCGGTCGCCGCCCACGTCGTCGAATTCGATCGAGAAGTCGATCGTGCCCCCCTCGAGGCCGTTCACGGTCGCCCGATCCCCCTCGGGCACCTTCAGCTCCAGGTGGGCCGAGAGGCGCCGGACTGTGTCGTCGTCCTTCCCGACATAGACGTCGAAGGATGGGTCCTTGACCACCTCGGCGACCTTCGCCAGGTCGGACTGGGAGAGCGGCCGCGGAACCTGACCCGCGGCGGCGCCGAGCGCCCTTCCCGAGCGCTGCACGAAGCGGTTGAGGTCCTGGAGCACACGAGGCACATCGAGCCTTCCCGAGACGTGCGCGGTGCTGACCCCGCCCACGTCCTCGTCGCCCTCGACCTTGGCATCCTCGACCCAGGAGCGCGCGTCGAGGCCGATGCCCTTCAGCAGACCCCTCCTCCGCTCGTGCCCCTGGAAGGACCTGTTGGCCTCGGCGACCGTGGAGCGCGGCAGCTCGTAATAGGTGTCCTCGAACTTGACGAAGGCCCGGTCCCCGGTGGATAACCGACCTGTGTCGATCACCTGTCCGCCGCCGCCGTCGCCGACCTTGAGGTCGATGTCGAAGCTCGGGAACTTGTCGCCGTTGTCCACATAGGGACCGCCGGCTTGGACCCGGATCGGCTTGTCGAGCCCCTGGAGCCCCTTTGCCTCGAGCGTCGCGTCGATCTTCACATCGGCGCTCTTGATCGTGTGGTCGAAGCCCGCGTCGAGCAGTTGGGTGGCCTCCTCCTCGTCGCCGCTGCCGCCGCCGCCGCAAGCGGCGAGGCACGCGACAGAGGCGAGCAGGACGGCCGCGGCGGACCGCCGAACCGGCATGGCCCGCAGACTAGCTACGCCGGCTGGAGCTTGCCTTGCGTCCGCGCGCCGGGATACGGTCGCTGTCGTGGAAGCGGCTCCCGCCCCGCGCCCCGCGGCAGGGCCGCGGCTGCTGCTCGCGGCCGGGCTCGGCGCGGCCGTGGCACTCACGCTCGGGATCTACGGGCGCGCACACGATCCGAGCCAGCAGCTCGTGTTCACCCTGTTCTTCTCCTCGACGATCGCGATGAAGGTATGGGTCGGGACGATCGCGCTCGGGTTCGCGGTGGTGCAGGTGGTGACGGCGGTGTGGATCTACGGCAAGCTGCCGTTCGCCGCGCCGCGCTGGCTCGGCACGGCGCACCGCGTCTCGGGGCGGCTCGCCTTCCTGATCTCCCTGCCGGTGGCCTACCACTGCCTCTGGTCACTCGGGTTCCAGGACACGAACACCCGCGTGCTCCTGCACTCGCTGCTGGGATGCTCGGTCTACGGCGCCTTCGCGGCCAAGGTGACGGTCGTCCGCTCGAAGGGGCTGCCCCGCCTGGCGCTGCCGGTCGCGGGCGGTGTGATGTTTGCGGCACTCGTCCTGACATGGCTCACGAGCGCGCTGTGGTTCATCGACAACCGCGGCTTCCCGTCGCTGTGAAGCTTCTGCAGGGGATCGACAGGGTGCTCGCGCCGATCACCTGGGTGGCGGCGGGACTGGTGGTCCTGATGCTGCTCGTTGGTCCCCGGGTGGTGGCCGAGGACAAGTCGGGGAGCGCGAGCGAGGCCGCCGGCGCGGCGCCGTACGCCTCCGGCGGCGGGGGCGCCGACGGCAAGGCGATCTTCGTCGAGCGCTGCGGATCCTGCCACACGCTGGGCAAGGCGGGGACGAGCGGAGCGGTGGGCCCGACGCTCGACGACATCGCCCTCGGCGCGCCAGAGGTCGAGCGAATCGTCCGAGACGGCCGTGGCGGGATGCCCGCCTTCGGCGGCGAGCTGTCAGATGACCAGATCGCCGCTGTGGCGGGCTTCGTTGCGGGCCGGTAGGGGCGCAACTTCCCGGCCGCCCCCACGTTGAACCCCCGAATGCCCCCGCACCGCCGCCTCCTCCTAGGTGCGGCCTGCGCGCTCGCGACGCTCGCCTCGGCCGCCGGGCCGGCGCACGCCTCGCGGGTGATCGTCGTGGCCGGCGATCGCGCCGTGGAGCGCGACGACCCGGCGCTGGCCTCGCCGGCCGCGGCGTCGCTGGGGCGCGAGGCGCCCCGGGCGACCGCGAGCCTCCGCGCCCGAAGCAGCTCGGCGCGGGGAAGGCGCGCGGTGGGGCGGGCGCTGACGCGTGCCCTGCGGACGAAGCGGATCAGCCGCTCGCGCTACCTGTCCTACCGGCGCATCTACGCGCACGCCCGCTCGGTGCGGCGTCGCCTGCGCGGCGCGAGGGGCGCCCAGCTCGGGTACGTGATCTCCACCGTCGAGGGGATCGCGCTACGCGGGCGGCTCGGCGCCTCCCGGCTGCCGGCGCTGTTCCTCGAGCTGCGTCGCAACACCCAGTTCTGGCCGCGCCGCCGCTACCCGGCCGTTGGCGACTTCGTGTCGTTTCGCGGCAGCGAGATCGTCTTCCAGCACTACGCCGGCCGCGGGCTCCAGATCCAGGTGCTCGCGACGTTCATCAAGGCGAACAGGCTCAACGGGGCGTGCCACAAGCACACCGGCCCGTGCCAGCCGTCCCGGCTCGAGCGCCTGCTCGACGAGATGACCGCGCTGGCGGTGCGCCGCTCGAAGCGGTTCATAGCCTGGGAGTACATGTTCGAGTTCGGCGGCGGCGTCCCGCCCTGGATGAGTGCCATGGCGCAGTCCACCGCGCTCCAGGCGTACGCACGCGGCGCCGAGACGCTGGACCGGCCGGACTACCTCGAGACGGCGCGGCGGGCGCTCGGCGCCTTCGAGACCCCTCCGCCGACCGGTGTGCGCACGCGCGGGTTCCGGGGCGGCGTGCACTACCTCCAGTACTCCTTCGCTCCCGGGCTCTACATCTTCAACGCGTTCACCCAGTCGGTGCTCGGGCTCTACGACTTCGGCAAGCTGGCGGACGACGGGCGCGCGACCCGCCTGTTCAAGGAGGCGGAGCCGGAGCTTGCGCGCGAGATCCCGGCGAGCGACGTGGGCGACTGGTCGCGCTACTCCTACCGTGGGCGCGAGTCGACCCCGCCCTACCACGAGCTGCTCCGCGAGGTGCTCGAGAGCATGTGCGTCCGGAGGCTCGGCGACCTCTACTGCAGGTACGCGACGCGCTACCGCAACGACCAGACCAAGCCCGCCGTGCTGCGCTTCCGAGGCCCGGAGACCGCGCAGCGGCGGACGCTAACGGCGGTGAGCTTCGAGCTCTCGAAGCTGTCGGCGGTCGAGATCTCGATCTACAAGGGGGATCATCGGGCCTTCCACGCACTCGACACGTTCCGTCGGGGCCGGCACGCGTTCTACTGGAAGCCCCGGTCGGCGGGCGAGTACCGCGTACGCCTCTCCGCGAAGGAGCTGCGCACCGGCCGCTACCTCCGCAGCCACACGTCCGGGCTGATCGGCGTCGAGTAGCCTGGCGCGCCCATGGCGCCGCGGACCATCCTCTACACGGGCAAGGGCGGGGTCGGCAAGACGAGCGTGGCCGCCGCCACCGCGCGGCGCTGCGCCGCGGTCGGCCTGCGCACGGTGGTGCTCTCGACCGATCCCGCGCACAGCCTCTCGGACTCCCTCGAGGTCGAGCTCGGCAGCGAGCCCACGCCGTGCGGCCAAGACCTGTTCGGCCAGGAGGTGCAGGCCCAGGAGGAGATGGAGCGCAACTGGGAGGCGGTCCAGGACTGGCTCGGGGAGCTGCTCGCGGAGCGCGGCGTGGACCGCATCTCGGCCGAGGAGCTGACCGTTCCACCCGGCATGGACGAGCTGTTCTCGCTGCTCCAGCTGAAGCGCCATCACGAGCGGGACGAGTTCGACTGCGTCGTCGTCGACTGCGCGCCCACCGGCGAGACGCTGCGGCTGCTCTCGTTCCCCGACGTGGCCACCTGGTGGCTCGAGAAGGTGTTCCCCTGGGAGAGGCGGCTCGTGGCGGCGGCGCGGCCGATCGCGCGCGGCTTCCTCGACGTGCCGCTGCCCGGCGACGGGGTGTTCGCCGATGTCGAGCGGCTGGTGCGCAACCTCGTGGCGATGAACGGCATCCTTCGCGACCGCGCCCGCACCTCGATCCGCCTCGTGATGAACCCCGACCGGATGGTGGTGAAAGAGGCGATGCGCACCTTCACCTACCTCAACCTCTACGGCTACCTAACCGACGCGGTGGTGGTGAACCGCGTGTTCCCCTCGGAGGCGGGCGACGGCTACTTCGCGGGCTGGCGCGAGGTGCAGCGCGAGCACATGGAGCTCGTGCGCTCCGCCTTCTCTCCCGTGCCGATCCTGACCGCGCCGTTCTTCCCGCTGGAGGTGCTGGGCGGCGAGATGCTCGACCGGCTCGGGGGCGAGCTGTTCGGCGACGGCGACGCGGCCGCGGTGCTGCACGAGGAGCTCTCGCAGGAGCTGCTGGCCGAGAACGGCAGCGCCACGCTGCGGCTGCCGATCCCGTTCGCCGAGCGCGGGGACATCGAGCTGAAGAAGATCGGCCTCGAGGTGATCGTGCGGGTGGGGGGCCAGAAGCGCACGATCATCCTGCCGCCTACGATGGCCGCCTACGCCACGCGGGGCGCCCGCTTCGAGGACGGCGCGCTGTCGGTGTTCTTCGAGAGGAGCGATGGAGACAAGGCAAACGACTGAGCGCGATGCCGGGGCCTACGACGGCGACCCCGCCGGCTCCGAGCGCGGCACCCCTCCCCCGCCGCGGGCCAGCCGGGTGGACCTCTCGGCCCTGTTCGTGCTGCTCGACGCCGTCCGCCGAGCCGTGCCGCGCGACCTCGAGCGCCAATTCAACGCGCTCGTGCGCGAAGCGCTCCTGACGCTTCGCTCGCTGATCGATTGGTACCTCGAGCGCCTCGACCGTCCGCGGCGCGATCCCGAGGTCGAGGAGATCCGGATCGACTAGTGCCGGGCGGGCACGAACGGCTCGCCGCGCAGGTAGGCGAAGCGCTGGTCGATCGCGCGAACGTGGCCCGACCAGTCCCACGCGTAGGCGCTGAGCCGGTAGGGACGCCCCTGCCGTACCCGGAGCCGCGGGGCGAGGCCCCCGGCCAGCCGGTAGGTCCAGTGCGAGCGGCAGGGATGCGCCAGCATGACGCAGGGCGCGAAGGCCGGTCTGGAGCCCGGGGCGTAGATAAGGCTCCGGGTTGAGTTCGGCAGGTGCCGCGAGCCTCGCAGCGCCCAATGGAGCCCGCCGAGCGGGCGGCCGCGGCGGGCGAACAGCCGGTAGGCGAGCCCGGCGAGCGCCAGCGTCGGCCGGCGCGGACGCGCGGCGCGTGGCGAGGCCTGGGGATCGAAGCCCCGGATCAGCACCCGCCCCCCGCGCAACAGGCTCGGCTTCGAGAGCACCGGCGCGCCGCTGTCGCTCCACGGGGAGAGCACCCGCCCTCCGGGGCGCAGCGGGTTGAGGAAGCGCTCGCCTCGCACCTCCGACAGGTGTACGTGGCCGGCGCCCTGAAGGACGGTGCCGAGCACGTCCCGATACGACCGCACGAGCTGCCCCTCGGCCACGCTCGGGTTGACGTGCCAGTACTGGAAGTCGCCCACCTGGACGCGCGCGTCGCGCCCGGTCCGCTCGAGCACTCGGGCGCGCCCCGGCTGGATCGCGTAAACGGGCGTCCCGTCGCGGGCGAGGATGTCGACTCCCGTGTGGAGGTTGCCGGGCCGAAGCTCGTTGAGACCCGCGCGCAGCAGGTGCTGGCTGTGGAACGGCTTCACGGGCCAGCCCGGGACCGCCCCCGTTGCGCGGCAGCCGGTCGAGCACGGGCCCGCATAGAGGCTCGGCAGGCGGTCGCTCGCCCTCGGCTCCCTGAGCTTCGCAGGCGGCGTGAAGGGCCAGGTGTCGGGAACGATGGCTCGCGCCTCCGCTGGGTTCGCCCCGAGCAGCAGTGCGGCCGTGGTGGCCGCCGCGGCGAGCCCCCGCGCGGCGAGCCCCCGCGCGGCGAGCCGGACGCGCATTCGCGCGATCGCAGGCCGGAAGGGGCCGCGGGGCGACCCCGCTCGGGTTCGGATCAGGAGATCAGCTCCGCGTGGCGATCGAGGCGCGCCTCGACCTCGGCGGCCGGACCGGGCTCGACGAAGAATGCGCAGCGGTCGACGCCCACGCCGGCGTAGGCCTCCACCGTCTCCCGCTCCGGACTGGCGCCGAAGACGGTGACGGGCACCCGCCTTCCGGCCCGCTCTCGGAGCTCCTCGATTCGGGGCCGCAGGGCCTCGGCGTCCCTGACCCGGTTCGGCATCCACTCGTCCCCGAAGCCCAGCACCCGATCGAGCACCTTCTCTCCGGTGCCGCCCACGAGCACCGGCGGGTGCGGCCGCTGGACCGGCTTCGGCCAGGACCAGACGGGATCGAAGTCCACGTACCTGCCGTGGTACTCCGCATCGTCCCGGGTCCAGATCGCCTTCATCGCCTCGATTCGCTCGCGCATCACGCCGAAGCGGCGGTCGGGATCGGTCCCGTGATTCTCGATCTCCTCGCGGTTCCAGCCCGCGCCCACCCCGAACATGAAGCGGCCGCCGGAGAGCCGGTCCAGGCTCGCGATCTCCTTCGCGGTCGTGATCGGATCGCGCTGGATGACCAGGCAGATGCCGGTGGCCAGCCTGATCCGCTCGGTGGCGCAGGCCGCGGCGGTCAGCGCGACGAAGGGGTCGTAGGTGTGGCTGTACTGGGGCGGCAGCTCGCTGCCGCTGGGGTGGGGCGTCTTTCTGCTCGCCGGGATGTGGGTGTGCTCGGGGAAGAACAGCGACTCGAAGCCGCGCTCCTCCGCGAGCCGGCCCAGCGTGGCCGGGTCGACGGCGTAGTCGGTGGGGAACATCGCGATGCCGAACAGCACGGAGCCCTACAGTCCATCAGATGGCTGCCGACGTGCAGTGCTCGCACCTGGACCAGATCCTGGTGGCGCCTCCCGACGCGGTGGAGGGCTGCGAGGAGTGCCTGAAGGCGGGCGACCGCTGGGTCCACCTTCGCGTCTGCCTCAGTTGCGGCATGGTGGGCTGCTGCGACTCCTCTCCGAACCGGCACGCCTCGAAGCACGCAGCGGCGGATCGCCACCCCATTGTCCGCTCCGCCCAGCCCGGGGAGGACTGGTGCTGGTGCTTCGAAGACGAGGTCGCCTTCGTGGTCGACTTCGAATGAGCTTCCACGACCTGCCCGAGGGGCTGCCCGCTCCGGAGGACGACGGCGCCGCGGACCACCTGGCCGGCGCGGCGGTGCCGAGCGTCCGGCTTCGCTCGACCGATGGCGGCGAGGTCGACCTCGCGGCGGCAGCCGCGGACCTGCTCGTGCTCTACGTCTACCCACGGACCGGCACGCCGGGTGTTCCCCTGATCGAGGGCTGGGACGACATCCCCGGCGCCCGGGGCTGCACCCCGCAGAACTGCGCCTTCCGCGACCACGCCGCCGAGCTGAGCGGCCTCGGGGCGCGCGTGCACGGCCTGAGCGCGCAGCCCCTCGCGGAGCAGATCGAGTTCGCCGAGCGCGAGCGGATGCCCTACGCGCTGCTGAACGACGCCGAGCTGCGCCTCGCGGCGGAGCTCGGTCTGCCCACGTTCGAGGCCGGCGGCACGACCCTCTACAAGCGACTGACCCTGATCGCCCGCGCCGGCCGAATCGAGCGCGTGCTCTACCCGGTCTTCCCGCCGGGAAGCGACGCCGCCAAGGTCCTGGACCTTCTCGGCTGACCCGGCGCGAGAGCCGAGCCTCGCAAGGACGCAGTGAGCGATGCCTGCGGGAGCAGGTGAGCGAGCGAGGACGCCGCGCCGACGGCGATCGCAGGCGCCGGCGCGAGAGCCGAGCCTAGCAAGGACGCAGTTGGCGATGCCTTCGAGAGCAGGTGGGCGAGCGAGGACGCCGCGAGGCGACGGCTATCGGGCCGGGCGCTTGATCTGGATGGGACGGATGGCGTGCTCGTCAGGGAGCTTCTCGAGCACCTCGCGGACCACAGCCGCGACGTCGCGCTCGTCGTGGCCGAAGTCGTCGAGGAGCGAGCGCAGCGCCGTCCAGGTGATCTTCAGCTGGGCGGCGGTCAGGTCGAGTCGGTAGGCGATCTCGTCCGGCCCGATGAGGTGCAGATCCTCGTCCGTCACCCGGAGAACGGTACCTTCCCCACATGTCGTGTTGGGTGCTCACGGGCTCGCTCGAGAACTTCCGCGCCACGCGCGAGCGGGCCTTCCGGGTGATCGGCGCGAAGGAGGGCCGGCGGCGGATGGCGGAGCAGATCGAGCCGGGCGACCGGATCGTCTTCTACGTCACCGGGGTGCAGGCCTTCGGGGGGGTCGTGGAGGTCACCGGCGAGATGTACGAGGACCGCGAGCGGATCTGGCCCGGGAAGCCCTCGAAGCCCGATCCCTACCCGTGGCGCTTCCCCACGAGCCCGGTCGTTGTGCTCGACGAGGACAGCTTCATCCCCGCCGTGGAGCTCGCAGGCCAGCTCGAGCACGTGCGGAGGTGGCCCGCCCAGCACTGGCAGCTCGCTTTTCAAGGCCAGCTCCGAACGGTCTCGGAGGCGGACGCCGAGCTCCTCGAGCGACGCATCCGCGAGGCCTCCCCAGCCGCCGCGTGAGCGAGCCGCCGGATCGAACGCGCGGGCTCCAGGCTGCCCGCGCGCCGCTGCCGGGCTGATGCTTCACGAGCACCACTACTCGCTCCAGGAGGCGAACGCGGCTCTCGGCTGGGTCCGGGGCTGCCTCGACCGGCTCCGTGCCGCCCGATCGCGGCTCGGGGACCGCCAGGCGCGCGAGGTGCTCGGCGACTCCGCGCCGGGCAACGGCGGCGGCTCGGCGGGACGCACGGTCTCCGAGGGCTTCCTCGAGCTGCGCTCCGTGCTCGGCGAGCTCCAGGAGCGGGACGTCGTCCTGCGTGACCTCGACCGCGGGCTCGTGGACTTTCCGTCCCTGCGCGACGGGGAGGAGGTCTATCTCTGCTGGGAGGAGGGCGAGCAGGAGATCGCCTTCTGGCACGAGCCGGAGACCGGCTTCGCGGGCCGCCGCCCACTCGCCGAATGAGCGCCGAGGCCCGCAGCCTGCTCGAGAGTTGGCGCCGGCTCAACTTCGAGCAGAAGGTGGCGGCCGTCGGGGCCCTGCTCCTGATCGTGTCGACCTTTGGCCCCTTCTCCTTCGTCGAGCTGGCGGAGATCCTCACCGGCGCCGGAGTGCTCGCCCTGCTCCGGGCGCGCGCGGACGGCAAGCGCTTCCATCTCCCCTTCGGCGACGGCAGCGTGATCTTCGCGGCGGGCTGCTGGGCCGCGCTCTTGATCGTGGTGAGGCTGTTCGATCGGCCGCTCGGTCAGAACTTCCTGGCGCTCGTCTGCGCCGGGATCCTGGCGCTGGCCGGCGCCGCGGAGAAGCGCAAGCGCCCGGCCGACGACCTGCCCGCCCACGACGCGCCGGCCGAGGAGCTGCCGACCACGCCCCGGGCCGCCCACGAGGGAGAACCCTGAACGATTTACCCCCCTCCAGGGGGGCAAATCGTTCAGGAAACGGTCGGCGCCTCGCCTGCGCCGATTAGCCCGATTCCACCGGACGCGGAACCTTCGCGGGCAGCTCCTTCCGCACCTTGCCCCACTCGCACGGAGATTGGCGCGCGCCCTCATCCGGGACGCCCACGAGCTGGCCGCCGGGGCAGCCCTCGGCCTCGACCTTCCTGCGCGGGTTTCGTATGCCCACGAGTCCAAGCACGCCGCCGAGCGCCACGAGCACGGCGGCGATGCCCACTCCGAGGTGGAAGGCGCTCGTGGCGGCGCCCTCGGCCGCCGCGTCCACGCGGTGCGCCACGGCTGGGGGCTGCCCGCGCACCTCGACCTTCGCCAGCGGCTCGCGCTTGGCGCTCTCGATCTGCTGGGAGAGTCCAGGCCGCGAGACGAGCCTGCCCAGCTGGTCGTCGAGCCTCGCCGCGAACTGGGCGGCCACCACGGCGCCGACCGCGGCGATCGCCACGAGACCGGCCACTCGGGCGATCGCGTTATTGACGCCGGAGGCGATCCCCGCGTTGTGCTCGTCCGCGTCGGCCAGCACGGTCGCGGTCAGGGGGGCGACCGTGACCGACAGCCCGAGGGCGAACAGCAGGAGCCCGGGCAGCAGGTCGGTCCAGTAGTTCACCGAAGCGTCGACCCGAAGGAGGATCAAGAGCAGGCCCGCCGCCGATACGAGCGGCCCGACGCCCATGAAGAAGCGCGGGCCATAGCGGTCGGCCAGCGCGCCGAATCGCGAGGAGAGGAGGAACATCACGATCGTCACCGGCAGACCCGTTACCCCCGCCTCCAGGGCGTCGTAGCCCGCCACCTGCTGGAGGTAGAGGACGAGGAAGAAGAACAGCAGGCCGAGGCCGCCGTACATGGCGAACGTCTCGACGTTCCCGGCGGAGAAGTTTCGGCGCCGGAACAGGGCCAGGGGGAGCATCGGCGCGGGGGCGCGCGCCTCCCACAGAAGGAAGGAGGCGAACAGCGCCGCGCCGAGCACGAGCGGCAGGAAGACGGCGGGGTCGCTCCATCCGTGCAGGGGCTGCTCGATCAGCCCGAACGTCATGCCGGCGAGCCCGAGCGCGCACAGCGTGGCCCCGAGCACGTCCACGGTGCCGCGGCGCGTGCCCTCCTCCCGTCCCGGCACGACGCGCATGATGAGCCAGATCGTGCCCACCACGAGCGGGAGGTTGATGGCGAAGATCAGGCGCCAGGAGGAGGTGTCCACGAGCTGGCCGCCGATCAAGGGGCCGAGCACCGTGCCGATCCCGCCCCAGGCGGTCCAGGTGCCCACCGCGCGGCCTCGCTCCGCCTCGCTGAAGGTGGCCACTATCACCGCGAGCGCGGCCGGGGTGAGCAGGGCCCCGGCGATGCCCTGGAGCGCGCGGCCCGCCACGAGGACCTCGATCGTCGGGGCGAGCGCGCACAACATAGACGTCGCCCCGAACGCGCCCACGCCGAGCGCGAACACCCGACGCTCGCCGAAGATGTCGCCGAGCGAGCCGCCGATCAGGAGCAGCGACCCGAGCGTGACGAGGTAGGCGTTCGACGTCCACTGCTGCCCCGCGAGCCCGCCGCCGAGATCGCGCTCGATCGCGGGCAGGGCGACGTTGACCACGGTGGCGTCGACCGTGACCACGGTCGTGCCGAGGATGCAGGCGACCAGTACGAGTGACTTAGTCCTCGAAGAAGGCATAGCCGTACTCGCCGCGCTTCAGGGCCAGCTTCGCGATCGCCACCATGCGCTCGTCGTCGTTGGCCTCGACCTGGTCGAGCGACAGGTCCACGCGGCCCGCGGCGCGCTCGCAGAACGTCTGGGCGATGTAGCGCTCCTGCCCCGACGGCTCCACTCCGTGGTCACGGAAGATGCTCGTCACGCGCGAGAGCACCGCGATCTGGGCGTAGATGTCCGAGACCGCGTCGGAGACGCGCTTCTGGTGGAGCTGTCGCTCGGCGATCGCCCCCTTGTGCTCCCGCAGCAGCCCCTCGGAGACGGAGCGAAGCCGCTTGACCTGGTCCGATACGGAGCCCGCCAGCGGCGCCAGCTCATCGTGAGCGCGGGTGATCCGGTCGGGCCGCATCTCGCGCTGGATTCGGCCGGCGACGTACTCCACGAGCACCCCGATGGTCCCGATCGGGTCGCCGAGCGAGACGTCGCCCAGCCCGCTCAGCTCCTCGCCGAGGGGCTTCATGCCCGCCAGCGCCACGAACGCCCGCATCACGTCGTTGGCTCCCTCGAAGATGGGGAAGATGCGCGAGTCGCGCAGCGACTTCTCGTAGGGCAGATCGCGCATGTATCCGGCGCCGCCGGCGAGCTGGAGCGCCCGGTTCACCTGGTACCAGAGGAACTCGGTGCCGGCCACCTTCACGATGGCCGACTCGAGCGAGTAGTCGGGCACGCCGGCATCCACCAGGCCCACGCTCAGGTAGGCCATGGACTCGAGCCCGAACAGGTACGAGACCATCCAGCCGATCTTGTCCTGAACCAGCTCGAAGTCGGCCAGGTGGCGGCCGAACTGACGCCGCTCCCTGACGTGGGCGATCGCGAGGTCGAGCAGCTGCTTCGAGCCACCGACCGAGTTCGTGCCCACGGACAGTCGCCCGTTGTTCAGCACGTGCATGGCGATCCTGAAGCCCTGCCCGGGCTCGCCCAGGACGTTCTCCGGGGGGATCCGCACGTCGTTGTAGAAGAGCTCACGCAGGTCGTTGCCGCGCAGGCCGAGCGTGTCGAAGCGCCTGCCGACCTCGAACCCGTCCATGCCCTTCTCGATGATGAACGCCGTGTGCTCGCCGTCGCCCGTGGCGGCAAAGGTGACGAGCACGTCGCCCTTCGCGCCGTTTCCGATGTAGTGCTTGTGGCCGTTCAGGCGCCAGGAGCCGTCCGCCTGGCGCTCGGCGCGGGAGCGCATGCCCCGTACGTCCGAGCCCGCCTCCGGCTCGGTCAGTGCGAAGCCGGCGAGCTTGCGGCCGCTCGCAAGGTCGGGCAGGAAGCGTGCCTTCTGCTCCTCGGTGCCGAAGATGACGATGCCCTTCATGCCGATCGACTGGTGTACGCCCATCACCACGGCGAGGGTCGCGTCGATCTGGGAGAAGGTCTCGGACACGCGGCAGTAGCCGGTCTGGGAGAGCCCCTGGCCGCCGTACTCGCGCGGCACGTAGAGGCCGGTGAGCCCTCGCTCCCCGAGCTCGCGGATGACGTCGTCGCCGACCCAGCGCTCCTCCTCGACCCTGCGCGCGTCGTAGGGGACCTCGCGCAGCGAGGCGATCAGCGAGCGGATCCGGTCCTGCTCGGCGTCGTCCGGCTTCGGGAACGGAAAGACGAGCTCCTCGTGGATCTCCCCCAGGAAGAGCGACTTGGCGAACGACGAGACCCGCTCCTCCTCGCGGGGGCGCTGGGTCGTCGTGGCCGCCTCCACTAGAGGGAGTCTGCCGAGCGCGGGTCGGGTCCCACGTAGCGCGCCGTTGGGCGGATCAGGCGGGCCTCGCGCTTCTGCTCGAGGATGTGCGCGGCCCAGCCTCCCACGCGGGCGCAGGAGAAGAGCGGCGTGAAGAGCTCGGGCGGCACGTCCGCGAAGTCGAGCACAACCGCCGACCAGAACTCGACGTTCGTCGCGAGCACGCGGTCGGGCTTTCGCGCCTGGAGCTCGGCGAGCGCGGCCTCCTCGAGCCGCTCCGCCACCTCGAGCCGCGGGGCGCCGATCTCCCGCGCCGTCCGGCGCAGCACCCGGGCCCTTGGATCCTCCGCCCGGTAGACGCGATGCCCGAAGCCCATCAGCCGCTCGCCGGAGTCGAGCTTGCGCCGCACGTACGCCGTGGCGTCGTCCTCGCCCGCCACCTCGTCGAGCATCTGGAGCACGCGGGTGGGGGCGCCGCCGTGGAGCGGCCCGCTCAGCGCGCCGACCGCGGCGGAGAGCGCCGCCGCCACGTCCGCCCCCGTCGAGGCCACGACGCGTGCGGTGAAGGTGGAGGCGTTCATGCCGTGCTCGGCGGCGGAGATCCAGTAGGCGTCGATCGCCTTCACGTGGCGGGGGTCGGCCTCCCCGCGCCAGCGGATCAGGAAGCGCTCCGGGATCGAGCCGGCCCTGTCGATCTCACGCTGGGGGATCGGGGGTCGGCCCACGCCGCGGGCGGACTGGGCGACGAAAGAGAGCGCCATCACCGACACGCGGGCGAGGTCGGCGCGCGCCTCATCGTCGGAGATGTCGATCAGCTGGCGGAGGCCCCACTCAGGCCCGAGCATGGCGAGCGCCGACTGGAGGTCCACGCGCGGATCGCCGGTGCGGACGGCGAGCGGGTGCGGCTCGGCGGGGGGCAGCCCCGGCTCGTAGGTCCCGTCCACGAGCAGTCCCCAGACCCTCTCGAAGGGGACGCGCCCCACGAGCTCCTCGATGTCCACCCCGCGGTAGCGGAGCGCGCTGCCCTCCCTGTCGGGCTCGGCGATCTCCGTGGCGAAGGCGACAACCCCCTCAAGCCCTGACTGGACCTCGGCGACCTCGGGCATGAGCGGGTGAGAATACCCGGCGCCCCCGGCCGGCCCCGGATCACGACTGGCTCCTCTCGCTCAGGACTCGGCGGTGCGCGGCTCGGGGCCGCCGCCGGCGCGCCTGCGCCGCACCGCGGTCACCGAAGCGGCGCCGAGCAGCGCCACCACCGCGACGCCCAGCCCGGTCCACAGCCACGGGAAGCCCGCGGGCTCCGGGTCGGCGGGCGGCGCCACGACCTCCATCACCCGGGTCTCGAGCGGAGGTTGGTGGAGGCCGCGCAGGCGGGAGGCGGGGAACGGCTCGAGGCCGCGCGTGATGCGGCGGTAAGCGGCCACCGTGTTGTCGGCCATGTGCGACCACATGTAGCGGCCGGCCTCGGGGTCATAGCCGCCGCCGAAGTAACGCGAGCCGAGCACCACCTGCACGCTGAAGCGGTCATGGGCGCCATCGCCCCTCACCGTGAGCGTCGCGCGGTACCAGCCGGATGGGTGCTTCGGCGGCGGAGCGGGCGGTCCGCCCTCGGGAAGCGCGGCGAGCAGGCCGCGGTCCTTCACCTCGTGGCATCCGTTCGCGCCGCACACCTTGGCCTTGGACACCTCCTTCCCGGCCGCCGGCGAGGCGGCGAGCAGCAGGAGGGGCAGTCCGAGGATGAAGGCGGCTCGTCTCATGCCCTCTCTACAAGCGACGGGCGCCGGCGGTTCCCGGCTCACCGCAGGGACCGGCCTATGGCCGCCGGCGGTCCCGGCTCACCGCAAGGACCGGGCGATGGCCACCGCGCGCGCCTTCGAGGTGGCCCCCTCGAGGCGAAGGAGCACCCGGCCGTGCTCCACGAGCAGGACGTTGCCCGCCAGGCGCAGCGACTCGTCGCGAAAGCCGCCCTCGGGAGTGCGGTAGAAGAACTCGTGCGGCGCGCCGGCCACCCAGATCGCTCGGTGACCTTCCACCCGAATCCGATCGACAGTGGTCGCCTGGGTGGCGATCTTCCCGACGTAGTCGGGGTGGAGGTCGCCCCGGAACTCGGAGAGGAGCAGCCCGAGGCCGGTCGGGCGGGCCCGCGGCAGGCCCGCCCGGGCGCGGTAGGCGAGGACCGCCTCGCCGCCCGGCGTGCCGCGCCGCAGGTACGCGGCGTCGGGCGGCCCGAGCTCCGTGGGCACGAGCAGCCGGAAGTCCACCGAGCGTCGCAGCTCGGCGAGCGGGACACGCCGGCCGAGCTCCGGGCCCGCCCGGGCGGGTGCACGCGGAAGGCTCGGCCGGCGCTCGACAGTCACCCCACGCAGCCCGAGGAAGTCGAGCACCGCGTGGCGGACGCCGGGCACGGCGGCGAGCACCCCTCCGGCGAGGATGAGCAGCCCAGCGAGCGCGATCGCGAGCGCGCGCGGGAGGGAGAGCGCGGGCCGGGCCGGCTTGC